>Ga0265780_10006056_pt1 | contig 15136 bp, 20 predicted proteins | sample P1T30metagenome_FD_192432 | JGI IMG/M metagenome (GOLD analysis project Ga0265780, IMG submission 192432) | Plant litter microbial communities from East Loma Ridge, Irvine, California - P1 T30 | ecosystem: Environmental > Terrestrial > Plant litter > Unclassified | place: USA: California... | reverse complement strand
ACTCGGTCGTTTCCGAAACGATGCCACTAGCTGGTCAGTATCCGCTATTTGGAGGAATTGAGGATAACATACCTTCATAATAAGCTGAGACGCGATATCGAACATGCCATCAAACATCCCTCGGATACTGAGTGGTCCGAATGAAGGAATCAGGATTCGATGGGCTATAGCCCATGACTCCTCTCGAGGATGGTGAGCGGTAAACAGTCCTGCGAATTGGCAGATGCGATGCAAGTATAAGGGGTGCTTACCGTCCTTGGCTATCGCTCGGACTTCCTCCAAAGCCCCGGACACATTCTTGATGTACCTCTCCTGATCACATAGCTCCTGAACGTATTCTTGACATCCAACAGCGATAATGGTTTGCTTCGGGAACTTGAGTGTTATGATAGGTCCATATCGCTTCATCAAGCTGACCATCGATGCCATCGGGTCTTCCGGGTCGATAGCGAGCACATTGCCGACCACTGGGAGGGTAGGTGGGTGTGGGATCCGCTCCAAATCAGATGGTATTGATTTCCCCATAGTGATGAAAATCTGAACGATTTAACCTCGTATCTGATGATAGGTATAGCAGCACTTTGTATCCCCCTATGTATGCGTGCGATTGTTGAGCCAAGACATCCTTATGCCCGCGCTGTTGTGGAAGATACATGGGTCGGAGAAAGGGTTAGTAAGGATTAGGGGACTACGAGACGCGTCTGCGAGAGATGCCCGGTTTTCAATCGGCATCGTCGCGTGGCTTGACCGGGCATCAATCCGGCTCTACCTCATAGCCTTGTTATTCGGACGGCTTTATTCGGTTGACGTCTGATTTGGTCATCACTACTATTGGAGTCGTGCCATTGCAGAGCCTGTCAGTGACTGTATGGGCGCCTGAATTGTATGAAGTCCGGGCCCCGATCGATGTGACATGTCGAAGTCGCTCTAACGGAATCGCGTTCCCCAAAGCTTCAAGTTCTGCAGACGACCTTGGTAAGCGAGTGTAACCATACAAAATAGGAGCCACCGGAGCAATAAAACCTATTGGTACATCAGAATATAGCTTCACGAAGTCGGTTGGTCGGAGGGGAAGGAGCCACGAGAGTTGCCTGTCCTCCAGATGATTCCGCCCAAATTCCCCCATCTGGTACGTTCACGTTGAGCTAGGTAGTATGCGGTGGCTTAGAGATACTTTCTCTCAGATATCTCGGCTGGTGATCCTACCCAACGGCACCTATCAACAAGGATATATCGTATCCTTCGGGAGGAATTCCTGGTTTCAGACATCAGCATGGCATTTGCTGCACTACCGTAGTAACATACGACACCGGGGGACGAAGTTCGGCTTTCGCTGTCTAGGTCGACGATGATAGCAAGCATAGGCAGCTGGTCTGTCCGAAAAAGCTTTTTGATCTGTACCGACTACTGATCGAGATACATGGCATAAAAGTGCAGGATATGTGGCTAAACATAGCACCTGTCAGACCTTACCGGAGAGGTGCAATCGGTGGTACTTTCCCTCACGATGGCCATCGCTTATCAATCTGTGAGACTTGGCACGCGATAAGGTTGGTTATGAGCATTGTACCTGATCTTCGATGGGCCCATCAGCTGACTCGCTGAACAGTGGTACCGTATCTATGGCCCTGACCTGAGACAAGATTACGGTTCCGCGAGACATGCCGTTATTCCGAAATCACATCGATTATCTCGGAATGAATTTCCGAAAAGATATGCTTCATACATGTACTTAATCAGATGATGCATAGCGAGTATGACGAAGAGAAGCGACATCAACAAGTACACCAATGTCTAGCAAGCTCGAGAAATCCACATCGCCGGAGGCGAAGAACGCGGTTGTCGACGTAGACGCTCAGACTCATGACGAGGGCGAAGTCTTCCAGACAGACGTGGAGGGTCAGAATTACCGGACTGTCTCATGGTCAGTCACATGCTGCAGATGAGAGAATTCAAACTGAATATCAGGTATCGTACTTTCGCGCTTATGTTCAAAGTTCTGTTTTCTGTTGGAGTTTTGTCTATTCCCGGCGTTTTCGCCTATGTTGGCGCCGTTCCAGGTGCACTTCTAGTGATCGGATGGGGCAGCTTCAACACCTACGCCGCGTTCCTGCTGGGTTCCTTCAAGCTTAGGCATCCCAATATCCATGTAAGCGAGTTCTCGAGGAGACGACGTCGCATTCTGATGTCAGGGACTACAAGATATGGCTTTCGTGGTAGGCGGTGTCTGGTATCGAGAGTTGATCGGAGTTCTTTACATCCTCGGGTGAGTTGCCCCTGATGGTGTCTATCGGCTTGTACTCATTACCAGCTACGTTCTCATCGCTGGTAGTGGTTATATAGGGATGGCAACAGCCTTCAATGCCTTGTCTAACCATGGCACATGTACCGTGGTGTTCACCTTCATTTCGTTCATCATGTCGACCGCTCTTGCCTTGTTCCCAAAGTTGTCGCAGATTGGAGTCGCCGGTAAGTGATTTCTCGTCAGCTAGGTAGAATACAATTGACAATAGCTTGGATCGGTGTCATTACTCTTTTTGCCTCGATCATGACCCTAGTTGTCGCCGTCGGTGTCCAAGACCGACCTGCACTCGCTCCGGCAGGCGATTTCGACCTCGGCTTTTACGCAATCGGATCGCCTACATTTCTCACCGGTATGAGCGCTTGTTTGATTATCTTCGTCAGCTCCTCGGGCACTTCCGCCTTCATTCCAATGTGAGTTCAAGTCACGACAACGTACTCAATGTGTATTGATAGTCAGTATCGCTGAAATGCGTAACCCGGCCGAATATAGGAAACCAATCGCTTGCTCCATGGGTTTACTGGGGGCATGTTATCTCACCTTCTCGCTCGTGGTCTATCGTTACTGCGGAGTTTGGATCGCCTCTCCTGCGTTGGGCAGTGCCGGACCCCTGATCAAAAAGGTCGCCTATGGTATCGCACTTCCCGGTCTGTGGATCAGCGCAACGCTATGTCAACATGTAAGTCCACACATAACTCAAACCTATGCTCCTCCCTAATGTATCAGCTTGCCGCTAAGTATCTCTTCGTCCGCCTGTTACGAGGTACAACCCATCTTCAGGGCCGAACGAAGACCCATTGGGCGACTTGGATAGGAAGTACAGTCGGATGCGGTGTTTTCGCATTCGTCATCTGCGGCGCTGTCCCATTCTTTGGCAGTCTAATCGGGTTGATAGGTGCGATTGCATACGCTCCAATGGCGGTAAGTCAGAGTGCCCCAGGTCGATTGATGGGAGCTAATTCCAGATTGTCGTTCCGATGCATCTTTGGCTCTTCGATTTCGGTCATTGCCGAAAGGAGTCGCTTTGGGGCAAAGTCAAATGGACCTTTCACGTCGTGATGTTGGCTGTTGGACTCTTCATGACCGTCGGTGGGGCCTACGCTATGATCGCTACCATCAACGATCAGTTTAAGACCGGTGCTGTGGATTCTCCGTTCTCTTGTGCCGACAAGTAAGTTCATTAACTGGCATGTCACTGACGATAAGCTCGTAGATTCTTCTTGGTGGTCACTTGGTGTTTCTCGTAGTATATCAGTAGTAAGCAGTCAGCGTTATGAATAGATTTCCCGTACGCAAGGCAGCCGCTTCTGGATTCCTCCTGTCGATGCAAGTGGTGAGCCTTCAGACGGTCCGCCAGGACCGCAATCCGTACTTAAGATTTCAGGTGTGAGTCGAGCGAGGCTCACCGGCATAGATTCGTAGCGATCATATAACGAGTACGTGGGAGTCGCAAGGCGTCCACAGTACCACCTGAGGGATGGTCGTGTCTCTTCATCAGCTGATGAGTCCCCACATCTCAGCACTACATTCCAAGTTTCTCATCCTGAACCCTCCGAGTATGGACTTCCATTTCCATTCATTGGTGATCCATGCAGTTTCCATCGTACAGTTCACCCTGCCATTTATCTAAGATCTTTGTGACCTGTCCCGGTTGGATTTTCAGGTCGGATTTGGACCTTCCCCTCAATCCTGAATTACGCCATCCATGCTGATCGAATCTTTTATCGATCCCACCGACATCATCTTGTAGATCCCCAGTAGAACCCAGTCGTCCCTCATTTCTTCGTCGGGCTGTTTGCCGATATCGTGAGGTCGATGGTAACATGTCCGTCTTCATCTACAAAGCCCAGGAAGGCTTGTTCCACCGTCGCGAATACCTTGCCAGCATCACCGCCGAGTTTGGTGCAAAAGTTCTTGGCTCGATCAAATACACCAGATGAGCGGATGAATTCGATGCACGAGTAGATTTGGGTCATGTAAGCTGGATTAGCTCCAAGGGGGTAATAGGAGAATTGAGCGCCGACCTAGCATCAACACCTGTCAGCTGCATGATGCGTTGGATCATGAGATCGCGGACTCACTAGCTGGCCAGTCTCCTTACTTGCATTGACCGCGTCCTGTGCCCTGCTAATAACGAGCTCTTGCGATGCCTCATCCACCCCACCTCCTATCCTGGTCTTTGGCTGGCATATCTCTGCATCTGGCTCTCCGGGACATCCTCTCGAGATCGTAGCATGCATGACGACGTGTTTACCACTTGATGCGACCTCGACAAATAGATCTCGCATGGCCTGGAAGAGGACTTCAGGCGGTCCTACGAGGAGTGTTGATATATCGTCAGTCTCGATTCGCAGCTGATCGCGATAGGGGTCGAGGGCGGATAGGGATTGGATGATGAGCGAGACAAAGTCATCGCACATGGGATACAGAGATACATGTGCTCCTGCGAACATCGTGTGAACGTAATGACGGGGGGATAGTGACTTGAGATGACTGGATGAAAGCATGATTTGTTTACACGCGTGGAGGATTTGAACCCGTGGAAGAGATGTACCCTTTCGCGCTTGGATATCTATAGGTTATCATCACACTCAGCCTTCCTCTTGACCATTGCATATGCGCGCCTGTCTACGGTGTATCTCGAAGAAAAGAAAGGCGAGTGGAGGTACGAGAATTGAGACAATATCGTGCTGACTGAGCAGTGCGACCACCAACAGCCGACATGCTCGCTGTGTGAGAAAGCTCGTGAGAATTGCACTTATCCGAGTGAAAGCTACAGAAGGTATGTCCTCTATCTACTTATGTCTCCGTTTCTCACAGCATGGAGGGGCCCTATAGCTGGATATGTCAAAGTTGTGGAGCAACGATTGGAGGACTTAGAAAGAGCTCTCAGCTTCGTGCTCGCACAAGAAGGAGTGAGGAAGGTTCTTCTCGATCCCAGTGTGAGCTTCGTCTTACATGCTAGAATGAGCGATCTCACTTTGTAGTATCCTCCACAGTCTAAGATACCCGAACACGACACGCTGTCCGATATGAGCCGCGAGGACCGCCCCGCATGGTTCGAGAAACACGCTCTTCACACAGTCAATGACCTCCTGCGATATCCTACCTCGCCCGGACCTCGAGATCCAGCTTCGATCGATCCGGATAACTCGCATCTCAGACGATCCACTGCCGAGACTACCGGTGGCCCTGATGTTGCAATACTGGACGAAGCCGACTCTGTGGGGCATCAGGAGCAAAATGTAGGAGTGAACCTGGATTTCGATTGGAGTTTCGGCCGAGCTCCCGAGAATCCACCCGAGTCATCTTTTCGGAGTATCTCACAGTACTGGGCCCAACCGCCTTCTGAATCGGAACAGAGTGTATGGGCGGCCTCGCATAGGCGTGATACAACAACCGTCCCTGTAACCTCTTCCAATCTGCCGCTCAACGAGACACCAATAGCGAAATCTTTAGGCGTCTTTACCCCTACTGACTTGACTCTGGAGACACACATACCCCGACTGGAAGACGTGCCGCCAGCGTCAAGAGATCGTTCTAATGATCTGTTTTGGTGATTATGGCATACCCCTTACATCCTTTTTTTCTATGCATACCCAAGGTACTCTTACACGACTCTGACCACTTCTTACTAGTCTTGGACATTGAAGAAGATTGTTCTTATCCTGCCCATCTCAAGGTATCATTGTGCGTCTATAACACGAATCTGATCTTTGATCTGGCCTGTTCCAGCTCTTCCTCTGTGTTCGCCATCTGCTCCGCCTCTTCCATCTTCTTGTTCTCCCGTTTTAGGCATATCCTCAACACGAGACAAAAGCTAACCGCGATCCCCGCCATAATGGTATTGGTGGTGAACGCGAGCTGGTCTTCAGTGACTGCCTAAAGGGTTATTGAAGGTAAAGTTTCACCCACCGTGTACCCAGGACTGTACTTCTTGTCATATAGGTATGGAGACCAAATTTGGGCGACTGCTTGTCAGTGCTCAGAAAACTCAACTTCGCGAGGAACGCACTATTTCCCAGAGAGTTGATTGTAGCATACGCAGCTGCTCTTTTCGCCCGAGGACGGGCAAAGGTCGAACTAATCCAGGCGAGCGCGACGTTGTAGGAGCCAAACATCCCGCCGATCATCAAGAAGAGGGAAAAATACCGTGGAGCAGTCTTTGTAGTAGCGGCGGCGATGATGAAGCTTGACGTCAGCCATCTGGACACCAGTCACTGGGACGATCTCTCACCCAACCATCCCGAACGTAAGAGGTACTAGAAGGTGGAAAGCTCGCTCAGGTTTTCGATCGGACGTCCTCGAGATGACTAGAGCGAGGACTGCGGCGACCAAGTAAGGAGGAGCGGTAAGTAACAAACTAACGGTCAGGGACGCTTCTAGCGCGTGATCCTGAAATGACTCACGTCTGGACTCTCGACATGCCGAATGTAGCGACAACAGTAGGAATGAATTGAGTGACCGCGCCGGCGGTCGTTTTGGTGATGATAATCAAAGCCAAAAGCCAAAGCTTGTAGTCCGCGACAGCCGCCTTGAACGAGCCATATAAGGACATCGTCTCTTCGTCTTTAACACCTGTGTCCTTCTCCAGGCGATACACTGCCATTGCTTTCTCTTGTGAAGAGAGCCATCGGGTACTGACATTGAGTAGGAGCCTTCACAAGCTTCCGGGACACTCACGAATGAGGATAGTCCGGCAGAATGAAGGCAGCTATCCCAGCTGCAACTATCGTTATACCTCCCTCAATAATGAATAACCACCTGACTAGTCAGTGTAGCCTGAAAGCTCTTTGGGTCGTATGCTCACCTCCAAGCATGCAAGCCACCCAGGCCATCCATGCCTCCTTGGATCCCAGCGGTGATCAACCCCGAGAAAGCTCCAGACAGGAGAGAGCCAGTGTAAAGCTAATCATAAATGATCACTCAAGTCAAGCCATATACTGTATGAGGGTCACAACCTACAATTGCGGTACGGAACTGAGTCAAGATTAGCCTGATTCTTCAGATAGAAGGATAATGAAAACCCACAGCCAGTTCCTACTAGTCAGCGCTAACCTTCATCACCTATACGATGTCTCACCTTCTTTGTATACCAAGCCGAAAGGAGGAAAAGAGCACCAGGGAAGTAGGGGGCCTCCGTCAGGCCGAGGAAAAACCTAATGACAACCAGATGTTTGAAGTCGGTGGCAGCGGCGGTACATGTACTGACTGCGCCCCAAAGTGCGACAAATAGGGAAAGGTAAATACTTGGTCGGACTCTCGATAGGATAAGGTTTGAAGGGATTTGACCTAGAATGTATCCCACGAAGAGCACCGAGACAGCGATGTTGAACTGGTTACCTACCATTTCAAGGTCTTCTTCGAGACCTTGGACACGTGCTGAGCTGTCTTGTTCAGGGCACAGCGACTTCATGGCACAAGAAAAGACTCACGCGAGGGCATTCCGGTCCAGATAGTTGAGGACTAGGAGCACAAACAGCACTGGCAAGAGTCGAGTGTCGATCTGTTGTCAGCTTCCAGACCCCATGGCAACTTACCTTTCGGACCAGTCTTCGATGTACAATCTCGTATTCTTCTTGTGACAATTGCAAAAGTTCTTCTATCTCTGACTGTAGCAATGCCACTCTGGGGTCGCTTGACAATACTGTCGCTTCCACATGGCTGATTGATCCTTTGCCGTCGAGGTCGGGGTCGACGCGGACGATGTCCTGGAGGGGCATTGGCTCTTGAGCAGGGGATGTTTTGATTGGTTCATGAATGGGCATATCAGTCTGATGTTGGGCACAGTTTAAGATGAGGAATGGAGTACCAGGTGCTCCTTATTCATCTGACTTTATAGCAAGATAGCATGTATAGGGTCCCGCGGTTCCCCTGTGGCGGAGCAATGTTGTTCCGCAATCATATCCTCTGACATCCGGAGCCCGGCCCCGCCGATCTGTTGAGACGAACGGATTCACGATACTCCGCACACTGTGTGGGGTTTTTCCGCACTGGATGGCTATATAAACGGAGAGTCAACTAAGCTGCATGATACACCAACGATCGCGCCCTTTGAACAATCTTTCCACAATCTTATACACATCAGCGCAATGGCACCCATCGCAACCGGCAACCTCAACGAGCAAAGGAACAGCTTTCCAGCTGGTTACGCTGCTGCTCGCAAGTCCCCATAATCTCTATCAGCGTATCTCACTGATTCTGTAGCCGAGCGCAAGTCGACCTACAAGATCGCTCAAATCGGTGCAGATGGTATTGGACCAGAAGTCATAGACGCGGGTGTCAGAGTTGTCCAGGCAGTAGCAAAAAAGCTCGGCACATTCAAAGTCGAGTTTACTGAGCTCGATTGGTCGTCCGATCGTTACAAGAAGACTGGATCTTACCTGCCAGACAACTACATCGAAGTCCTAAAAGGGCATGACGCTATCTTGTGAGTCATACCGATCACGTGCTGCTTCTCAGCTGATTTCCAGCTTTGGCGCTGTGGGTGCTCCCGACGTACCTGACCACATATCGCTTTGGGGGTTACGGCTGGCCATCTGTCAGCCTCACCAGTATGCCAATGTCCGACGAACAAGAGTGTCACCTGGTACCCAGAGTCCTTTGCGTAACTGCAATCCAGGAGATCTCGACTGGTGCATCGTCCGCGAAAACTCTGAGGGAGAGTGAGTTGGGGCCTTTCTAGGGTAATCTGTAGGCTGATAACAGATATGCCGGTCACGGGGGCCGGTCTCACCGGGGATGTGATCATGAAATCGGAACAGAGGTCACAATATTTACCCGGACGGGAATCAGGCGTATCGCGCGATACGCTTTTCAGCTTGCCAGTACAAGACCTCGCAAAATGTTGACTTATGTCACCAAGAGTAACGCTATGAGGAACGGGATGGTGATGTGGGATGAGGTGATCAACGAGGTCGCGGAAGAATTTCCAGATGTTGTAAGTTGTGCTTCTTCAGCTCCCTCGCTTTCGAAGATGTGTTGCTTAGTCTTAGGCACTTGACCACATGCTAGTGGATGCAATGACCGTTCGAATGACCCTTCATCCACAATCATTGGATACTATCCTTGCCACCAACCTACATGCCGATATCCTGTCCGATCTTGCCGCTGCTCTCGCGGGGTCCATCGGTATCGCTCCCACCGCCAACATCGACCCATCCAGAGAGTTCCCAAGCATGTTTGAGCCCATCCATGGTAGTGCGTTCGATATCACAGGCATGGGAATCGCCAATCCCGTGGGCACATTCTGGTCAGCATGTGAAATGCTCGATTGGTTGGGCGAGCACGAAGCTGCGAAACTGATCATGTCTGCTATCGAGGGAACATGCGTTGACGGTGTGAAGTCCAAGGACTTGGGCGGTACTGCCAACACCATGGAGGTGACCGATGCTGTGATTGCGAAGATCATGAGTTAGTTCGGGCCGTAGACGTAAAGCAGGTTACATTCTGCGATGTATGTGTTATCCGTCCGGTTTGCAGCTCGTTCTCATCAATTGCATACATACTTATGCATTGGTATGTTCGGCCGGAGACCCGGGTACAGAAGCGTGATAAGCCCAAGTGCTATCGGGGTTTAATCCGAAGCTACTGAAATCGAAGAAGAAGTCACTACTCGATGGATCGGCCAATTGGGAAACACTGAAATCGAAGAAGAAGTCGTTGCTTGATGGATCAGCGACATCATCCCTAAATACTTCCTGTGATGAAGTCGGCATGCTTGTCTCATTAGCTCGCTGACCTGGACGTGGCTTCTAATGTCAGTAAAGACCGCTGTATCGAAAATACCTCGGTGGATGGGTCGATTCGTCTGATGAAAGCGCGAACGACCTTCACGAAGCCGGCAAGGTTGTTCCACCTGCCGTGCAACAGCTCCAAGATGCCTAAAGCTCGCTTAAGATCGGCGTGGAGACTGATATTAGCATTAAACGAATCGCATCCCTTACCGTGACCGGCCGCTGGGGTTTCGCATGTTCCGTCTACAGTCGTATACAAGCAGGAGACAACAGAAAAATACCATGTCCACATAACCTGGCCAAAACAGATTCTCCCGTTCACTGGTCCCAGAAAGTAGAGAGAGGATGATTCGAGCCGACGCAACGGATGACTGCAGTCCACATGAATGGTTGATCTCGTTGGGGGACAGAGAGAGCGCTGGTCGATTAAGATTGCTGATTTGCTGGTGATAAAGGCATTTGAAGAGGGTGTGGTAGCGCCGGCGAGGATCGACGACCGACGGGTCCTGTGGTACAATCAGCTCGGATTGACGGACGCTACAGTAGGTTACGGACCTCTTCACTGTCCATTCCTAAGTCATTCCACCATCGATCCGTATCAGCCCGAAGGAGTAATCCCTCTTTGGCTGCACCTCTTTAGCTTTTTACAGGTACACGAAGAAACAGAATTGTCTCACAATCGAGCGTTCTATGCTTGAGCGATTTATTGAACGCTTCCATGGCCCGCCCAGTCATCGTTCCCATCCTAGTGAGGGCGTTAGCAGCGAGTAGCCTGGATTGAACGGCCTCGGGCTCGATTTCAAAGGGTACCTGAGCTGGTGATGATTCTCGAACGCTAGGTGATGATACTGAGCCGCAGGACGAGCCGACCGCTTGATCTACGCGTTTACGCTTCACACCTATGAAAGATGCTGTTGCCAACTCGGACATCGTGGCCCGATCTGATATGAGGTCGTCGCAGTGCTGTTCAACATCGCCAGGAAGACAGGTGTCGATGTCCGAATCGTGCATCATGATCGGTGTACCGTACTCTGCGGAAAGTACCCGATCCAAAGTATAAAGCGAGTAGAAGACCCTCTTGCGCAATTGACGGACCGAGGATAATGTGAATACTTTTCTGTACCGGTCCGGACAGCGATGCAGACCAGCTTCGTAGGCCAATTCTGCCAACTTAGCAACGCTGAGCTCTCATACGACGGACTTCAACTTACTTATCAAGGTTCCAGACATAAGCATAGCAGGCCGAAGGACTCTTGTTGCGTACAAGTACAATTGAATGGCTAATAGCGATTGTAGAGCGAAGATATCATTGACTTTGGCGGTCTGTACGATCTCGATGATTTGATGGGCGAGCCTCGTGGCATGAGAAGCCGACCGCAGACGTGGGGGTATACTCGTACTGGGCAGCAGGTTATCAGACGCTCGCACATCGTCAAGACTACCCAGCGCAAAGATCGAGAGAAAGATTGCTGAGAGAATCAGGCCTTCCTCCGGCGATAGACCGCTGAACGCCGGACGGGCAGCGATGCGGGTCTCGTCGTGACAATTCCCTAATATGTCTCCGTCGCATCTTGCCACGTCTGCAGCTTCATCGAAACACCGGATCAAATATGTCCCATCCAAAAAGGGGAATAATGGATGCCATCGAGCAAAGTACTGCGTGATGCAATCCCGAAGTTGGGGTTTCCGCAGATCGCCGACCTTCAGGATTTCGTGTTCATACGATTGGACTGTAGAGTCTGATGATTTTCCTGTATTGCGAGCGATGAAGGCTTGTTCTATCTCGGTCTCGACGCCTCGCTGGTCTGGGATCTCATTGCCCAGCTGTGTTCGGATAGTATCCGCCAAAAAGACGCCGGAGGACGATCCGGCGAAACGGGGGTATCCATTCTACATGTCAGATCGGACTCTGTTCCATTCGAAACGTGCTGGTTGCACTCACTGGGCCGATGAAAAAGCGACCGCGCTCGTGAGTTTGCTGCATGAATGAAAAGTAATACCAAACATCAATATTTGCGGATCATAGATGGCCGCAATGGCTGCGGTGGTGCCTCCACCTCCACCTCGGATATCTCCGACCTTCGAAAATCTACATTCGTCTCGTCCATCTCGTATATCCTATAAACTCTTCTCGATACGATCTACAAACTGGAAAGAACGCATACATCACTCATTCCCGAACTCTGATGATAATGAAATAGGCGAAGGGAAATATACTGCGGTCGAAAGAGAGCAGCGAGACACCCCGGTCATGAAGGCTGTCGTTCCTCTTGCTCGTCCGTGTCCAAAGCGACGACGGTCGTCTTGAACTTTCTAGCTGGGACCTTCTGCTCAAACATGATATCAAGCTCTCTGAACGTACGCTGTACTGTCAGACCGGCGCAATATCGGAGAAATGATGCCGACTCACCCCTTTACACTCGGGGAGCCGGAAATACGCCCAAACCAAACACCCGAAGCAAGATACAAACTTTTGAGGTCAGCAAGGCTATTCGCTGCTCGGCTAGGGGTTTGGAACTCACCCAGAAGAACCCAGCAAGCCCTTTCCAATTCCACTAGGTGCTATCAGCGACGGTTTTACGCTGAATTTGGAGTTTTTGACCGGTCTGGACAAGGTACTTACAGCCAGGGGGTTCATCATATAAGTATTGAGTACTCCAGATACGATGCCGACAACATTGTATCCGTTTCTGGCTAGGCCGACGGTCTTGGAGCGGAGTCGAGTACTGGAGACCTCTCCGACGATGCAGTCTGAAAAGATCGTAAGCAAAGTTCTGATCAAGGTCGGATTGCTAGACTGGACTTACAGGCAAGTGGTCCGACGGTAAAGTCGTACGTAAAGACCCACAAAAGCACCATCGTTGCCTGACCCCACCTATCTTATTAGCCACGGAGAGATTAAAAAATGAGGAAATCTCACTTGGCGCCTGCTACCCCATTTCGAGATGGCACCGCAAGAACACCTATAACTAATAGTCTTTCGATTAGCTCCAGTATCTTGGATGTATGAGATCACTCACAGAGCGCAGAGAACAGTAAGACCGCTGAGGTATACCTTCCTTCGTCCGAAGTACTGGTTGTAAGCTCGGATATTTCGACCGACTCACAGTCATCGTAATCCAGGATCCACAAGTACCGCAGAATCCGAGAGCATACATGCCGAGGTTGAACTTGAACGAGTCTTCTGTGCTTAATCCGGCTGTGAAGAGGTCAGTACCGTAGTCAAGTGTCGGGATAACGGACATACCCTGCTGGAAGAAGTAGGTTCCCTGGTTACCGAAAGACGATCCAGATAATACCTGAACAGCCCAGCCCACGACAGCGATCTCGGTTCGTCGCCGGTCGGAACCCCTGAAGCAGTCGAGGAAAGATACTCCAGGTTGATTCTCTAGCTCGTGCTGGTTGGTACGGACCATCATAGCAACAGTCTTGGCCGGATCGGCTGTATCACCCTTTCGTGATAGTCGACGTAAGGCGTGCTCGGCTTTGTCTAGCTTTCCAGCTCGAACCAACCACCAAGGGGATTCTGCTCATTAGTCTTGCTCATGATCGTCCTGAGAAATACTCACCAGGGGCGAAAGTAGCCAGTATGAAGAGGGGTACGGGCCAAATCCACTGAATGGCGAAAGGGATCTTATAAGCCCATTGATCGGTCCGGTCCTGAACACCGAGCAATACTCCTGCGGCGATGAATTGACCGATGACCCAGCACAAGTTGACGTATGTGGTAAGGTACCCTCGTAAGGCGGTTGGGCACACCTCGGAGGCATAGGAAACGGCAGACTAGATCATCAGCTCATGCCCAGTCGAGATATTATCGAGTATTTTCGGGGAATCTGCTCAACTGAGTCTGAAGGGTGGAGACACTTACACTGGAGAAGGCGCCCCAAGGCAGACCGCAGAGAAGCTCACCAACGAAGAGTGTCTGGATATTGGGCGCACTAGGAGTAAGTACTGGCATGCTGACAGCAAACTCACAAGAAGACGATGAAGATAAAGGCACACATGAGGACGTGCGAAACTTGCATAGTCCTGATGTATCCGTATCTGTCCTGGAACCATGAAGCAGCAAAGATACCGCTGTCTAATCAGCTAGAGGCCTAGGTGAAGCTGAGAACCCACATGATGTTACCGATAGTTGGTGCTTGACCGATGGCACTTTGCCATTGGGGATCTAGCTGGAAATCGCCATTTCCAGCGGGTACTCCGTACTTCTCTCGGAACACAGGTAGACCAGTGATACTTCCAAGCACTGTCTCGGGTCAGTGATTGACTTGAAGCGATGCCTCGCAACATACGAGCAGTGTCGTATCCCTCCCTACGATGTCAGCTCTTAACGCCCAATAGTGGTATCTTCTAGACTCACATGACGATACACAAACTGATTGCGATGGACCAGAAGATCGCTTTCGGGTACATTTTTATAGCCTGGCGCCAATTGAGCTCTCGCTCTGCGGACTCGGACTCGATTGCATCCTGGAGTATGTTCTTCCACTCCATACCGGATGTGGCACCATCGATGTTCTCGAGATGATGCCCTTCGGCTGGATTTTCGACGGACTTTTCATTGTGTACGATGTCGATACCATATTGGTCCTCCGTCTTCTTGGTGTCCATAGTTGCTACACACTCGGTGATGCGGGGGTCGGGAGTAATTGTTGGGACCCCGTGGCCCGTCCTGTCTCACTTATATATATGTCTCCTGTAGATCCCGCAGGCTTGGTATCCCCGGCGAGACCTCGAGCCGATAATGCGAGTTTAATCGGTCATTGGGAGTGGGGTAGCGCACTCGGGCACCCCACCGACGCCCTTCTGCTCGCACGGGTCTCGGAGGGTCATCGGCCGGCCACCACATGGAGCCCGTGCCTGAGTTGCAATTTAGGATTGGCAAGTCAATGAAAAATTGGATATTCCCGTCCTGGGCGTAAGCAATATGACGATCAGTGCCGACGGGCTGTGGGGTGCGACGGGAGGCAGCGTTTGGGGGCTGGCGCGCCACCAGGGCGGCCCCCTCATACGTGGCTGGCGTGGAAGCTTCGTCTGGTATCGTTGTTTGGACCTGATTAGCCCTTTCAGCGAATCGCGGAACCCGCCAAGC
>Ga0265780_10006055_pt1 | contig 15140 bp, 19 predicted proteins | sample P1T30metagenome_FD_192432 | JGI IMG/M metagenome (GOLD analysis project Ga0265780, IMG submission 192432) | Plant litter microbial communities from East Loma Ridge, Irvine, California - P1 T30 | ecosystem: Environmental > Terrestrial > Plant litter > Unclassified | place: USA: California... | reverse complement strand
TGTTGGTGTCGATGTACTTGTGGGGATTGCCGGAGTTTGGGAGGAGATCAGACTTCATTATCTAGTGCGAACCCAGCTAAATACAATGCGTCTTGGAGAGTCTGCTCGATGATTTCCCTCTGCTCCGGCGTGCAGGCGCCGCCAGCGTTGATGAAACTTGTTTGTGCATTGATGTCTTGACGCTTGTACGAAGAACCGTGGGAAACCTGTGTCATAGACAGGAGACCGAAGGCCAGCAGGATGAATACTGGAATATGCATGCTGAGGTTGTGGATTTTAACAAGTCGAGGGTGTTGTCAAAGTTGGGGCCGCAAAAGAAAGAAATCTCCAAAAGTCAATCCACTCACCAAAAAAGCCAGAGAGGAGTGCCCATATCTGCTACTACTGCGCCGTTTGTCGCCTCCCGGGAGTCATATCGCGCAATGTTCCCATACTCAAAATTACTCAACGTCACTACGTTTACCATTTGAGTTTTCGTTTGTAACCACATATTCACAGCCCGATCGTCGGCACCAGACTTGGTTCTCAACAGTATCTGAACCCTGCGACATAACTGTTTTAGATGTTTTGTTAGCAATATACATCTCTGCGTGCCACATACATATACAATGGGTCCAACCAAGGGCACGGATCCAGGTTTGGAAAATTTAAGCCACGAATCTGCGTCAATCTCGGTACACATGAGAAAAGCGACACAGAAAAGATTGCACTACGTCAGTTTAGGCCGTGATACGTTGCTGTGATATGCAATCACCCACGTGGCGCAAGATTGCACAACCTTTGTACTTCAAAATAGGCGGCAGCAGATTCTCAACTTTGCGATTCACCTGCCAGCTTCCTATCAGAGCCGGATTCAAGTATCGAAACAACGCACTCTGAAAGAAGCCCTAAACATCGGTAAAGTCGAACGAGAGCGGCGCGCTCGCGATGCGGCTCAGTCAATCTCGCGCAGGAGCCTCACTTTGGGTTCTTCACCTCATCCTCTCTTCCGCGCTCGCGCAGAACTATTTCAAGAGTCCACCGCTTCAGGCGCGACGCATTGCCATTGTAGGTGGCGGGGTAGCGGGTGCTTCTTCTGCGTACCATCTCAATCAAATCGCTACCGTGCTTCGATCAGATCGTTTCCAAGTTACAAACTTCGAGGCTAGCTCTATGGTGGGCGGCCGCGTATCATCAGTACAAATCCCCGACCTCAAGCGACCTGTGCCCAAAATATTCGAATCTGGGGCGCTTTCATTTTTCAACGACGACGAATGCCTTGTGGACGCGAACACGGCTGTCGGGAAGGCAGACACGTCTTATTGGACGCGCTTCGAGAACCGTAGATTCAGTTCGGCGGCGGTGTGGGATGGCAAAGTACTCATCAAGTCGCCCAAGGTGATCGAGAAGTGGTTGTCTCTAGCGTATGCTTTCCGCTTCTCCGTCGCGCCCGGATCAACGATCTTCATGCTCGCGCCTTGGAAACACCATCGCGGACCCTTATTGGCCTGTGACTACGTGTCCCCTACGTGGTGGGAGCTTGCGCAACTCACTCGACAGTATGGTTCCTCACCGTGGCGACTGCATCGAGCAGTAAAAGCCGCAAGTTCAGCGTGGACAGCTTTTGCGCGGTTGAGGCCGTTCTATGATCTCAAGGAAGCACTTGCAGGAGCGGGTATTGAGGGTGCCATGTTACACAAGGACGCCGTAAGGTACCTCACTACGATTGGTATGGCGAGCAGTTCCAGATGGCTATCATTCAGCCATGCGTACGGTTGCGCTACTCGAAGAATTTGCATGAAGTCAACGGGTTCGAAGCAGCCATGGCCGTGCAAGAGTCAAAAGAGATCTCGGTCTACCATGGCAACTCTCTCCTTTTAAGAGACATCATCAGGACCTCGGGTGCTAGACTTCATCTCGCGAAGGAGGTGGTCAATATTACGACAGGAACAGAAAGGCGTTACCGAATACACATCATCGATGGCTCTGAAGCCATGCTGAGCGAGGACCTCGAATTTGATGTTGTCATCCTCGCCCTGGACAGCTTTGGATTGAAGGTCATAAGGTCTCTCGATGTAGACTCTGGACTTGACAGAAATACTTCGTCATACGTCAGCACTCATGTTACTCGCTGTGCGACGACGACAGTACTTTCCCTCGATCGCCTATCGCCCGGCATGAATGGCAGTAGTCCGGACCGCTTACTTACCACTCCGGACGGATTGCAACAACCCGATATTTTTGCTATAGAAAGAAGCAAGACCATTTACTCGCGAGCATGGCGATGGGCGAGAGCAGTTGATCGAGAGCCAATCTACGATGATGACTGTGCAAATGGGGACATGGGAGAGGAGTACATATACCGTATTGTGTCGCGGTACCGTATTGAAGACGAAATGCTTTCGGGCATGTTTAGCCGCGACAAGTTGAATGATGAGCAGATGGCGGAGAAGTCCTTGCTCCCCTTGTTCGCGCTGAGATGGGCTATGTCACCAAACTCTGGAAAACAGATTTGGAAGAGCACCTAAATCGGGGACTGAAGCTTATACTTTCAATGTTCACCGAATTGTTTCAATGGCCATTGGGTCCTCGGGTAACACAACCCATTTCGCGAAGGGAAGAGGACATAGTCATCAAAGGCCCAGAGAGTGGCTCAGGCAAAAGAACGTGACCGCAGAAGTGTTTGTATTTCCTGGAGAGACACTCGCCCAAGGACAGCATATGTCTGGTGGCACTGAGGGATCCCGATGGGTGGAAGAGCTTGACGAAAAAGCTTGGTGGATGGAGAGCAACAGCAACCAGCCAACAGCAGGCGAAGAGACGCAAGATTGTGTTCGATAACTAAACTAGTCTCGTAAAGCGGTCTCTCATCATCAGCTCTTCTTTCCCGCAGCATCCTTCATCTCGCCTCTCCGCTTCACAGTCTCCGACATTCGATCGCCCACATCTGTCTCCAGCTTTGCGAACCCATTGACAATACCCTCGCGATCGCCGGCGCCCATCTCTTGGCTCATCTTAAACTTTCCCTCCAACCTCTCAATGTCTATCTCGATCCCAATGATACCCTTTTGCAGCAGTCCGATGTAATTCTCCGGCGCGTCGTCAACCTGCCACGCCTTCGGCCTTCCTTCGCCCCCGTCATACTTCATGACCGTCTCCTCGACATGCTGCGACAGCGCGCGAATTTGTTTCGACAGAAAAGCGCCGGTCTCTGGTGCTTTCGGGTCGAAGAAGATGCGTGCGCGACCGTACGCTTGTGCGGCAGCGTAATTCCATGTCGGCACCACTTTTCCACTTTGCGGTTTCGTCTCAGTGTAGAATTTTGGGGTCACGTAGTGATGCGCCGGAGCTGTGAACGAGACTAGGACTTCCTCTTCTAGAAACGACCCGCTGGGTTGGCTTCTGGACTCGAGATGCTCGGACATCGACTTGCTTTGCGGATTTGGACGAGCAAGATGGCCTCGCAAGGTGCCCAGCTCGGTCTCGCTTTCGGGGTTCTGCACATCAAGGACCCATGGGATGTGGCTCGATAGAATCGTCGGGTAGCGTTTTGAGGCATGCGGAATGGCGGTAGTTAGGACGCCTAGCGGGTTATCGATGATGAGTTGGCGCAAGATCGGAATTGATGTCTCTGCATGGACTGCGCGGAGATACATTTCGAAATTGTGGTAGACTGTGGGCTTGCGACGCGTCTAACCCGGTACGTGATGTAGCACGGGGATGGTCGTGCTTTGGTCAAGAGCTGAAACTTCCAGTTCGAATTCGCATCGACTCGAAAGGAACATAAGACTTTTGAAGTAGCTAGCGCTTTAGATCGTGCCCTGTTGCTTTGTCTACACGCTGCACACGCCGTGTTGTGGAATTGCCGGCCTGCAAAAGCGGATATCGACGGCGAAGTGAGAGCCAATGAGATTCGAAGTAACGGCTGCTGCAACACCATGGTCGCAGTCACAATGCCTTATCTTTACAACATCACGTCTTCCCAAAACAATTCCTTGTCTCCATACAATGTTAATCTTACCAAAGATATCGAGGGATCAGGGGCGATTGCGGCAAGAATAGCTCGAACTCCCTCATCCGCCGCCTGCTAGCTATACAAGCGCCACCCAGAGACTTTCGAGTCGAGTTGCGTCCACCCCCTAATTCTAGGAACGAGTACAACTACGGCTATGTAGCAAGTGGCGTAGTAGAGTGTGTGATCAAGAAACTTGACTCGCAATTAAGATACGGGCTAGCACTGTTACTTTGGATCTCTCACGTGCATGCTGGTCATCGCGTTTGGAGTATCTGGATGCTAATCACGTGCCTCGATTGTACATCAGTCGCTCCTAGGTCAGCCTTGTCTTTCGCGTGACGCGTTTGTCCCTTTTCTGTTAACCTCTATCAATCTTTTTGCACAGCGACCGTTAGCTTTTGGACTCATTACACAACTCTACACCCTTGCCATTCCGTGTCTTTCACTTTTGTAACGTTAGTGTAGTTCTACTGCAACCATGAGGGTCTTCAAGTGCATCAGTTTCGCGGCCTTGATATGGCTGATATCCGGCGAGCAACACCCTGGACATGGACTGAGCCTCGACGACTCCGTTGTTGTCACCGCCAATGATTCTAAAAGCGTGCTTGCCAGCGCGCCGAAATTTCTTCTATCAACCACGGCGCTGTCCAAGGCTCAGGACGATCCGTCTGATGATGATGACTTCGACGACGATCCAGATTTCGGCACCCGTACGCCGTGGCACAAAGCTGAGTGCAGAGGTAAGAAGCTGCACCAGGCCATGATCTCAGACCGTGACCAAGCTGCCAACCATGTGTCACTCCTGGACAGCAACTGGGAAGGAGAGCTAGTGGACGAGTTGAAGACCTGGGGCTATAGTGACATAACAGAAAGCGACAAAGAGGTGGACAGGAACTGCGACTTCGAGGGATTCCACAAGATGACAACAGCGTTCTCGAGCCTCGGAATCTCGCCGCTCTCTTCGAAGAACGGCGGACCGAGCAAGTGTTACAAGGTGGTCCATCGTGACGGGCCAGTCGTGGATCGGAACGACAATGGCACGCTGCCGAGCAAGGTCGATCAGAAATACACCGTCAATAACAAGCAGTATAGAGTAAGCACAGGCGGCTACGCCTCAGAACATTGCGCGTTTGGGAGGTTGCTAAACACATTTCCAGGTCACAGATGCTCTATTCATCATCGGAGCAAATGCCCAAGACGGCATTATATACCTTGTCCATCGCGACAGTCCCGCAACGCAAGCCAAACATCTGTGAAAGAGAGCGCCACGAAAAGTCGAGCTACCAGCCCTCAAAGATAGTTCCGACGTCGCTTGGGGAATCTGGAATAGACAAGCGAATCGGGAACACAAGAGCGTGGCGTCAATAATCAAGTTCATGAGCCTTAGCATCTACAACTCCGAGATGCTGGGATGTTAGATCTGGCAACGGACGAAGAGCCAGTTCCGCCATGGCCAGGCACAGACTATGCCACGTCAGATGTGGTCGGCTTGGTTCTTCTAGGTACGCTGACCACACATGTACATCACACGCGAGACTCGCGCTAATGCGTTTTCAACTTACTCAGGCTCCAGCAACGGTCTCGCAGTCGGCTACTTCCTCGCTCAACACAAAACAAAATTGGGAGGCAACAAGTACATTTCCAAAGGTCACGGTTTTCGCGGGCGAGGAAGACGACCCTTGTCCCAATTCGTTATTCTGGGTCGCAGATACATCGACGAGCCCGCCTCCACCACCCATATAAAGTCCAGAAGACGCTGAGCTAGGCGAGAAGAACGTAGCATCTGAGCCGCGTATCGTGAAGCGGAGTTCTGACCCCAAGATCGTTGGGAGGGAACATGTGTTTCAAGCTAAGTTGTGAGCGGGCGGGAAGGTCTGGCGTATAGGGTGCAATTTGGGGCTGGAGTAGAATCTGTTGTCATGAAGCGAGCTATATAAAACCGTAACTTCACTCAATAGATGGCGTTGACCTGCGTACTAGAGAAATGTCACGACCAGATTTTGTGCTTCGTAGTGTGCCTACGAGTGCAGTTACCAACGTGGGTGAAGCTTCTATGTCTGCAAAGATGGGAACGAAGGTGTCAAATCACGAAGAATGTCGATAGCGGTGAGCTCTGAGTCGACTATGTGCTAATGACTACTGTCAAAATGCAGATTTACATCAAAGCATTATTCTGAATGGTAGGGCGAAGACATATGAATCCGCGCTGAGGGCACAGAAGAAGAAGTCGCTTCCCATCTGATGGGCCGTCTTATCTACTCCCTATCCTCACGCGCCCGATCGACTCGACCCAGCATTCTCAACATACTCCACCCTCGCCCCCTTCCTCACCACATCCCCATCCTCCTCTTCAGCCACCCCATCCATCTCCCTCAACTTCCTCGCCCTCGATCTCGCCGGCCACGTATCCTGCACGCACCCCTTAATAATACTGCCCTCGAACAATTCGCCAATGCTCTCGAGTCTCACTCCTTTAGTTTCCGGGACGCAGAACACGGTCCAAACGCCCATTACCAGACACAACGAGCCGAAAAGGAGGAACGTGCCGTACGTGATGTCTGCGAGCATGATGGGCGTGATCTTGGCGATTACGAAGTTGAAGAGCCATTGCGTCATGAGGGATGCGGCCATGACGAGGGAGCGCACGTGGTTTGGTGAGCATTCTGAGGAGAGGATGAAGGGGGTTGGACCCCAGCCTGTGATTTGTTAGCTTTTGAAATCCAACAAGAAGACGAAGACTTGCCGAACGAGTAGAATACTACAAAGAGGTACACGCAAATGATCGCGAAGATGGAGTTTCCATCGAGATCGCCCTGCGGCGGGTGCACCGCACTGTTCACACCAATGTAGAACATAGCAAACGCCTGGCCCAGCGATCCGATGATCAAACTCCACTTGCGCCCCAGCTGTTCCGTGAACGCCATGAGTCCAATCGCAGTGACGACGATCTTCACGATGCCGTAGACTCCCGTAGCGAACAGACCACTGCTCGTTCCGACAAGCCCAATCTCGCGGAAAATCTGCGGCGCGTAATAATTTATCGAATTCGTGCCGGTCCTACACAGACGCAGATGCCAAATCAGTATCTGTCTCACATCTAGTTCGCATGTAGTTCTTACCATTGCTGCCAGAACATGAGTATGACGCCAAAGCTCGTGCGGTAGAACATCTTCTTGCTGCTACCAGCAGCCTTGATCTGCGCTACGAGCGGCATTTTCTCATGCCCGTTGAAATCAGCGATGATCTCGTCGAGTTCTTGCACGACATCCGGGTCGTCGGCTGGTTTACCGCGGACTTGTGAAAGTGCTTTCGCAGCGTCGGTGATGCGATTCTTCTCGACGAGCCAGCGCGGCGACTCATTCATGAATATGATTCCCAAGAGAAGGCAAGCTCCCGGTAGAATCTGGAGGGCGAAAGGAATGCGCCATTTCGCTTCGCTGTACGGGTCCGCGATGTCGAGGTTGATACCGTAGTTTACGAAAAATGCGAGGCAGATTCCAGTCACGTCTGCGAGAGATATAGGTGCGAAATCAGTGTATGTCTCACATGCACTTCGTACATGTATACTGACTGAAGAGTTGCATGCATCCAATACACCGTCCACGAATCTCCTTCGGCGCATTCTCCCCGATATACGTCGGCACAACCGCGCTGATCAATCCCACGCCAAAGCCGCCGATCACGCGCCCGACGTATAGCTGGGCCAAGTTGCCGCCGAAAATGAGCGTCTGGACGAGGGACCCGATGATGAAGATGATATCCGCGATGATGAGCGCGCGCTTGCGTCCAAAGGTATCAGACACGTAAAACGATGCAAGCGCGCCGAAGAAACAACCTGCTTGGAGCACGGAGACAATGTTTCCTTGGAGGTTCTTGAAGTCTGCGCTGTTGGGGTCGAGGGCGAAGGAGTGTTGGAATGCGGACATGGTGAGGACGCCGCCGATGAGGCCTGTGTCCCAGCCCTGGGGTTGTTAGATGGGGTGGATGGGGTGGATGGGGGTTTGGGGGGGAGGACGGACGAATAGCATGCCGCCGAATGATGCGATTGCTGTGAGTGTGTATGCTCGACGGTAGGTTTTGATGTCGTGCCATATGGCCGGCAGGTTGAGCTTTGCCATGGTTGTGATGGGCTGTTGTGAGGTCGGATGCTGCCTCAGCTAAAGATGGTAGGAATGAGAGGCTCGAAAACGGTTGCTGATGAGCATCGGATCTAGTAGGCACATTCTCGAACTATATACTAACCCTAAATCATACGATCTGCTGCCGCACCGTCGTACAGCCCGAGCAAAGCCCGCACGTGGAGTCGGGACAGTGTGTCGCGAATGACGTGGGGACCCCAGTGGGGAAGTGGATTCGATCGTTTGGCGGGCATTTCCCTCCATTCAAAAGCCGGCCACCAGTATGCAGAAGCTGGGACGCCGACATGTTGTTGAACTGGCAGCGTTCTCGGCATGTGTAGGATTTGAGATGCCGTTGCTTGTGGATGGTGGTGTTGCTTAGCGAGGGTTGCTTCCGAAATGCTTGGCTGGCAGGTTTTCCGATGGAAAGGAAGCGTGGATTGGTTCGTTTGAGGCAGAGAACTGCGGATGTGAAATCGGCATAGTGTTTTGATCTTGGCTGTCAACAGTTGGCATGATTGTTCAGTGGTGCACATGAAAATCCGTTGTTGCTCAGAAGCCGTTCAAAGACCGACCCCCAGGTTCTCCACAGTTGTACCCCAGACTAGTGATGGAGTAACAGAATATCGTGTCATCACATTGTGGATTCCCTTCAATGTAGATTTGCTCTTTGCTATCTCATCTCTGCTCCGTACCTCAGATCTTAGCCTTATCCTTCTGTTCAGGAACCTGCGTCAACAGCTTCTCATGCTGAATCGCCGACTTCAAATTATCCAACACCAACAGCTCCATATCACGCTATCCAACTCGTCAGCACAATGTCAACACTCTCAACAACATCACAACATACCTGCGTCTCAAACGTCGCGGTCCCCACATGCGGCAACAACACCGCATTCTCGCACTCCAGCAATCCCGGATGAATCTTTGGTTCCTCCTCAAACACATCCAGCCCACACGTCCACACCTTCCCACTCTTTAGTGCGTCCACAAGCGCAGCCTCATCGATCAGCGGTCCTCTGGCTGTATTCACAATGACCACGCCGTCCTTCATCTGCGCGAATTGCTCTTTGCCAATGATGTGTTTCGTCGATGGATTCAGGGCGAGGTTCAAACTCAGAACGTCGGAGGACTTGAGCAGTTCCTCGAAGGACACGTATGTTGCGCCGTTTTCCTTGAGAGGGGGTAGTTGCGTGCGGTTGTGGTATTGGATTTTCATGCCGAATGCGCGGGCGCGGTGGGCAACGGCGGATCCAATGCCGCCCATGCCTAGGATGCCGAGGGTTTTGTCTTTGGGATCGTGGCCGAGGGCGAAGGTGCCGCGCCATTTGCCTGGGCGTTGTTAGTTGGAGCGGCTTTGGGTGGGGTTGAGCAAGTTCAGACGGACCTGCGTTGACTGCCATGTACGACTGCTTGATGTTCCTCAGCGCACCTAGCATCAGCCATATTGCGACATCTGCCGTCGCGTCATCGACTGCAATTGGTGTGCTTGACACGGAAATGCCCCGTTTGCTGCATGCTGCGACGTCGATGTTGTTGTAGCCAGCGCCGTTGTGGCAGATGTACTTCAAGCTGTCTGGCAGCGCGTTCACGAGCTCCTCGTTGAAGTCGCCGGTGATGGGATTCGAGTCGTTGCTTCGGTACAGCGCGAACAAGTCCTTGAATTCGCCGCTTTTGCACTTTGAGATGAAGTCTTCGCGGCTTCCGCCTTCAGGGTACTCGTAGAGTTTTGATGCGATTTTTGAGCACGCTTCCCATTCTTTTTGCGCGTGTGATAGCTTGCCGATTAGGAGGGCGGCTCTTGGTGACATTGTGGGATGATATGATGCGGTGATGCTTGAGGCAGTTTTCGAGTGTGTACGAGAGTCTGATTGTCGTGGAGGGGAAGGAAGAATTGCCGTCTTCGCCTCGTGGAGCGGCGTTTGCTACTTTTTGAATGGGCCCGCAACGGTGCAACGTCCCACGGCGCATCTCAGCCCGAATACCAGCCTCGCACTGGACGGAAAAATTGCCATCATTGGAAGAGCCCTACTGCTCCATCAAATGCGAATACAGGATACGTTGTGGTTGTTCACAAAACAGTCACTGGCAAACCTCAAAACGTCCGGTGACGTAGCCAGTTGCCCCACCATCACACTGCACAACTCAACATTTATCAAGACCGCGAGGTACAAAATCCATAGGCACATCGTTTATTCTCCCATCTCATATGTTTCCATAGCAACAATTCCCTATCCAACGTCCTACAAAGCGTTCGCAGGCTCGTCGAACATCCACACCTCCGGCATCTGCTCTCACTAGCGCACGACTCATACGCCGACAACTCCTAACCCAACTTGTCTGCCACTTGTCCGAACCGAGAACAATAGCTCCACTTGGTATCTCGGAGTCTACTCTGGCGCCGACACCGATTCCACATGCACAACGACACCACAATTCTATCTTCAGTGCTAGGCAGCAAGGCAGCAGTAGCCTGATCAGACATCCTGAATACCTCGCAGAGTCATGTTCGGCATCGGATGTGATGTGACCTCACGTCTAGTTATCGTATAAGATGAGCACGTAGCTGTACCGTATAAAACCTCATCACTCCATAACCCCAACCCAATCCTCCCGCAAACAAACCATGGAGCTCAAAACCATCGCAATCCTCGGCTTACGTCCACCTCTCACAACATCCCCTTCATGTCACTAACGACCTTCCAGCCAGGCGGAAATGTAGGCACCGCCATAATCAAAGAACTCCTCAAAGACACCAACAACAACACCCCCTTAACCATAACAGCCCTAACCCGCCCAACATCACCCTACACCCCCCCTCCAAACACCCCCATCACCCACCGCACCGTCGACTACACCTCCCCCGCCTCCCTCGTCAGCGCATTTACCGGCCAAGACGCAGTCGTGAACTGCGTTACTGGCTCCGCGACACAATTCTCGAGTTCGAAATTGATTATCGATGCAGCGGTTGCCGCGGGCGTGAAGGTCTTCTTCGCGAATGAATTCGTCAGCCACATGGAGAGCGAGCAATATCGGCGTCTGCCTGAGGCGTATGTAGGCGCGAAAGTTAGGATCAGGGGATATTTGACTGAGCTTGGGGGTGAGGGGAAGATTGGGTGGATGAGTTTGAATGGGGGGCCGTTTTTGGATATGTGTGAGTCTTCCGGACGCGTGTACTCGATGAGATGCTGGACTGGATTGGGCTCATGTTGATGGTGATGGCTGATGTGTGACAGGGCTCGCAAAAGGTCCAGCAGGTTTCGACATCGCCAACCGCCACGCACGCATATACGGCACAGGCAACCACCCACTGTACTGGACCCCGCTACCAACCATCGGTCTTGCAGCCGCGAATATGCTGCGCAATCCCGACGCTGTTGCGAATCGCGCGGTGTATATCTGCCCCTTCGCTCCCGGCAGTTTAACGCAGAACATACTCCTCTCCACGCTCGAAAAAGTCCTGGACACGAAATTCACAATTGAGAATGTGGATGTCGCGAAAATCAACGAAAATGCGAGGATTGCTTTGGAGAGAGAGGAGGGAGGGAAGGCGATGAAGGGGTTGGCGGTGAGTAATCAGTTTTTTGAAGAGGATAGTGGGAATGATTTTGGGCATTTGATTGACAATGAGGCTGTGGGTGTGGAGATGATGAGTGTGGAGGACGCGGTGAGGGATGTGGTTGAGACGTATGGGCCGGAGTACGGACTTGTAGAGGGCATGTTTCGCGTCGAGCCCTGCGAAATCTAGACATGTATGTATTGAATCGCCATGCGGAATCATGTCATACCTTGGGAGGAGCTAGCATCAATTACAGTAATAAGATAAAGCGATTCTTTATTCTTGGGCCGTCTTGGTTGAATCTGCATAAGATCGCAAGTGGCTTAGCACTTTCTTCTTCTTGTATGCTTCAGGTGGCTTTACATGAGCAGGGTGTGAGATATCTTGTACCTGAGTGCCAAGCTTCAAGCCGTCCGCAAAGTGAAGTCGAGCAGCTTTAAGCAGAGCTCCAATTTTCCGTCGGAGGTTTAGTGGGGACTTCGCGTTTACAAATGTCGCTGGTAAATTGTGCGCCGGGTGGCGGTCCCCTGGGTCGTGCGCCGGACCTGCTTGTGAACACCCAGGTCTGTCGATCATAACGCGACGAGCTGAGTGTAGCCATGCTTGTCGTATGTCTTCTTCATCCACGGCTTCGCCTACGGCGCCGGCCTTCCAGAAGTATTCCATGATGTCCACGTTCTCGGGCCCTCCATAATGTACACTGCAATCCAGCGCCTGCAGCACGATGTAGAACCACCGTGTATCTAGCGCTCCGTGTCCAATCTGGGCGAGGAAGTTCCAGAGCGTCTCACGATTGTCCGCACTCGGCACGATGTCAAAAATATCGACATCATCTCGTACCAGTCCCATGTTCCTGGCAAGAAAACGCGCCGTTGTGACAAAACGCGGGCGACCCCTGGCTTCCTTTCCTTCCCACTGCAGCTGCCGATGCTGCTCAAGATGTACTCTTGCCAGAACCTTGACTGTGTCGAGAAACACCATTAGTACAGACTTTCTGTAGTCAACGGGGACTTGTTCTTCCGCGCGTACCAGTCCAAGCAGACCGTATACTTTGTCGCGGGGGTTCTCGCAGGCCTTGGAGCTATACTTTGCGATGCAGAACTCCAACGTACATCCAGAGTGCTTGAAAGACGGATGGTACCGCACAAAAGGTGTGAGTTCGGCATTTGTCATCTCCATAGCTGGATCGGGCCAGACCTTGTGCGCAAAATTGTCGTAGCGCAGAACAACGTCGTCGCAGAGCATGTATGCTTGCTTGGCTAGCAGGACCTCTTGGACGACCCACAAACGCCCAAAGTATGGGTTGCCGAGGAGCGCGTCGTAGCGGTGCTCCCTTGCGGCGTTCACCATGTTCGGTTCTTTTCCGAGCCACTGTAGGACCTCGATGGCTGTCTTGTATACTTCCGGCATAAGACGCACGCAGTGATTGCGCTCCTCGGCGTTCGACTGGTCGATGCACACTTGGTCGATCCAGAGGTACGCAAACGCTTCTTTCATCTTCGTCGGCTTCGCGTACAGGAAGCATATTAGGTTGTACAGGTTTTCGCGGACTGGGTGTTGCTCTCCGTTCAGTGTGATGTATAGTGGCTGTGCATCCTTGGGGCCCCATGTATACGACACGGCGATGTAGGGCGGGGCAGAGGGTAGTTCGAAGGTGCTCATGGAACAGCTCGGTGCGTTATCTTCAGAAGGTATGAGGCCAATGCGTAGTAATCGGATCGCTTTGTTATCGGTGTTGATGGGCTGATGCTTGAACAGTTTGTGTTGATCGGCTGTTGAGGAGCGTCGGCTTGTATTGTAGTCATTGGGGTCTGCGTGCTCAGCGCCTGCTTTCTCGAGCGCGAGTGGGATGTCATCGCCATTGACGTAGGCCTCCATTCCCACATGTCCAGGGCCTATGAAAGCTACTTGTCTGTGGTGCGCTGATTCGTGGACTGGAGATGATGTGCCTTGCAGCGACTAATGAAGAGAACAGGAATGGTAACTGGTTCATAAGTAAACATGGTGTTTGAGGAGTAATGAAGTTGGAGGCTGTCCAACAAGGCTCAGAGCTGAAGCTGCTCAGCCTGGCGCATACGTAATCAGCAAAAGGCAGCTGGTGCGATTGCCTCGCTGCACCGAGCGTTGGTGAGGCACGAGTAGGCTCGCAGCACTACGACATCATTCCATGACCACTTCGTTGTGAGAGGACGAGCTTCCTCCACAGCTCGTTCGCGACGTTGTCAAATATCATGCGATGCTGTACATGGCTCTCGCAAAGTCGGTCCGTGTCTCGAGGGCTGCACGCCTTGTGGAAAACTGGCGGCATAGAAATAACAATGACTCCGGTTGAACGAAAGTCGAGTCCATGATGCGTGATGCGGTCCTGCGATGAAGATGAAATATTACTTCCTGCTTAGTCACCCCACCATCCCATCCCACAGCGCAGCGCATTACCAATTCCCACACACACATCCTGCACCTCAACCCAAAACGCACCACATCCGCACCACGTCCAGAACTTCATGCAGCATAAAACTTCCCACCTAACATCAATTGACGATCTCGTTCGAAAGAAGCAGTGCAATCGGACCGTGATACGCTCGCCCACCGGACAGCTCAGCAAGTGAGGCCAGATATTGGGCGCCGGCAGGGTCCATCCCGCCCGACTTGGGCAGCTAGACGGCGGGGCGGACGTTGACACTGACAGGTGTGAAACTTGAGACACGATGGTTCTGTGCCATGTGCCATGTGCCATGTGGTTTGGCTTGAGTGCGGCGTGGTAAGGCTTCGGAAACCGGGACCCTTTTTCTGGTAGGGTAGTGGGTGACGCCGCGCACGTTGCTGCAACGGTGAGTGGCGTGTGGTGATGTATGTATGGCGTTGTACGATACAAGTGACAGCGGCTGTAAACATAGGACATAGCCAATGCGAGACGAGGCGAGATTAATTACCGTTCTGCTTCGGGCAATTCCACAGCGCCTGCCGCTTCATGCAGGGATCCGGCAGCCTGGTCCGTCTGTCGTCGATGGATGTCGATGTCATAACAGGACCGCTGCCGATCACGACCACACCACGGTCACTACTCGAGATTACTTGCACGATACCTGAAACTTCCCCCCTTTGTGCGCCGCCGTTCCTGTATTTTTACCTTCTGCACTTTACCCGGCCACTCGCTGCGCCGGATCCTGTTCTCGTGTGCCTTGCAACAACCCCGCCGCCGACGCCAGGAAATCCTCCCCCCCTGACACTCTGGGAATACCCTGCCCCGGGGTGGTGCTATCGCACGTTGCTTTTGGCGTCATCAGTCTCGGACTCGTATCCTGATCCTGCGCCGCACACTGCAACTGGGAAAGCAGGACGGGCCCTGGTCTGCGGCACTCTGCCAACCTGGCCTTGACCTGAAGCGCCGCGAGTCGATAATACTACTACCATGTACGTCCAATGCGTCTCCATTCAGTCTTCTTCTGTGCAGTACTGTGGTGCCGTT
>Ga0265780_10006054_pt1 | contig 15142 bp, 16 predicted proteins | sample P1T30metagenome_FD_192432 | JGI IMG/M metagenome (GOLD analysis project Ga0265780, IMG submission 192432) | Plant litter microbial communities from East Loma Ridge, Irvine, California - P1 T30 | ecosystem: Environmental > Terrestrial > Plant litter > Unclassified | place: USA: California... | reverse complement strand
TTACGTAAGCTAGAGCTTAGTAATTCTAGAACATTAATCCTTATATAGATGCAGCTTTGCAATTCAATTTTTAGAGAATTCTATCAAGCAGTGCTTGAGATGGCAGTGCCAAGAAAGTGCTTTTTTTTGGTGTAAAAAAATGTGGCCGGCTCGGTGATATGGCCGGCTCGGTGATGGTTTACGTTATAAGAAGTAAGAATTAGGAAATTAAGTAAGAAATACTTACTAGATACACTAGCTCTATCCTTATAAAAGCTTTGCATTTATCCTACGCTAATAGGTTATCTGCAGGTTCACGTCGTGGTCTTGTTGTAGTCTAGTGTTATATCACGTGCGCAGGGGCGACTGCTCCTTCCAAGGTCCCTTTTTCGGCTCGGTGCCACGCCTAGCACTCACGCTTCACCTCGCACCATTCACCGCGCCAAAGAACGCAGCGCAAACCGCCCGCAATGGAGAAGAACAACACCAAGCAAGGCCGGCCTACGAGCGGCCTAGCCTGGCGTCGCGAGACGCAATCGTAAGCTGTAAGCAAAAAGGCGATTGATATATAATGTAAGGTGTATTGTGTTGTGTCGTAGTATGTGTGTTCTGTTGACCGAGAGGCCTGTGACATGGGTTTATATACATGAAGTGGTGGGCTGATTGGCTGGTGGATAATCCACGTGACCATGCAAGGTGCCCTGGGCTTACATAAGCACACCCACTTCCGACTGCATACAGACTGCTAAGGATATACAGCGCTCTCAACGAGGTTGCCGTTATCAAGAAAGAATTCCGCGCAAAGGAGGTGGCGGTAGATTCGGCCACCGAAATCCTACAGGCTATCAACCTGCAGGCCGCCAACACAGAGCCCACTGACGTCAAGAAGAGCAAAGCTACCAAACAGAAAGTGAAACAGCACAAGAAATTTGAGGTGGTCGGGAAGCGACTCAAAGCAGCCAAGCGTCAGGTCAATAGCCAGCTCGAGATCGAAGCGAAGCGTCAATGTCGGCAATTATGCGAGGAAGTCTACCAGACTCTGCCTTGAGAGCTTCGTAACATTGTTTACAGTGATTTGCTCACGGAGGACAACGCAACGTTCTATGGCGGTCCGGCCGTCACAGTCAAGCTCGCAAATGGGTCCAACCTCCAGCAGCACTCTCTCGACAGCACATTCACCGGTCCTGCCATGCACAAAGAGGTAAGCATAACATGTCCGGACTGCATGTGAGACGACCACTGACTCTATACTCTTACAACTATACAGCTGCTAGAAGAGCTCAGTCGCAATGGCGCGCGTTTCGACTTCCGACACCGTCACAGTCTGCTCGGGATGACCTTCGGGTACTATTCCAGCCTCGGCATCGACCTCGTTCCCATCTTCCGCAAGATCGGCATGACCTTCAATATGAAGGACCTCACCAAGCGCGAGATCGTGTTCGATCACCTAAAGCAGCTACACAAGCTGGAGAAGGGCACCACTATCTTCCTCTTCATCGAGACCAGCAGCAAGACGCAGTCAAATATCAGTCACTCGTTCGGCATGATACTCCGCATGATCTTCCCCACGATACAGGAGCTGAAGGATGCTGGATGCCTTGTCAAAGTCGTCATGAACCCCTCCTACGTCCAGTCCACAGTCAAGAACAATGACGGTTGCAACTTCTCTCTCATTCACGATCAGCGATTCCGCTACGCGTTCACAAAGAATAATGCCAAGGTCTCGGTCGAAGGCTTTGAGAGCAAGCTCAAGGCGTATCTTGAAGAGTATGGTGACTCATGGGGACATAGGGTCGACCCTACTGAGGAGGCGGATTAGCGGGTTGAGATGAAGACATGCTCGTAATAGCAAATCTGGGGGAACGACAGGCTTCAGGCTTCAACTGTTCACAATGGGCTGGAGTATAGGCCACGAAGAGACGAAGACTCGCGCTTGATCTTCGATGATGACGAATTTAAAATGTCTGTTGATACCACCTACAATTGCTAGTGATTTATCAATTCAAACTACTTCGAAGGTAGATAGGCTGATGTATACGCACTGTTGACGAGTCGATACTCATGTGAAGGTTTTAGCACGTGCTGGCCCGCCAAGCGGGGCTAAGGTGATTTGTCTACCTTCGGCGCTCACGTCCTTGAATAATAGCATCGGGCCAGATCCGCGGTCTAAATTCTTGAAGTCTACGTCATCAGTGATAGCGGCGCGCGGTTCTCAGTTGTTCCCGCTGTCGGTCCGCCAGGTGCTCTCGTCCATCACCGTCTACACGTCACATCACCGCCTCCATATCACCCACTTCCCGACTGCCCCGCAACATTAAGTACTCGATTTTGATCATGTTAGGTTTCCTATCTAACAGCAAGAAGCGTAGCCCCAATCACGTCTCATCAGTGTTGACCGATGGATGGATTACAACCCGCAGCACTGCTGGCGCCGTACGTGGAACCATCTTCACTGAGGCCGCGATGATACAGCGGGCTCGAGACCTACAAGATGCGCTCAATGTCCTTGCAAAGATCAAGATGCAAAAAGAGACGATCGCGACTCTTTGCCAGCAGCTAGTTGAGAAACTGCCTCTAGAGCTTCGGCAGATGATCTACGAATACATAATGCCTAGTCGCAATGTCAACGTTTGTGATCCCGACAAGCGCTACTTCATGGACTACGGCTTCATGGACACGACTGGTCGATCCGAGGTCGCCTGCAACAGCCTGAGCTTCTCTCCGAGTCCGGCCGACGATGCACGTGCAGACTGGCTGCCCACTCACTACATGCTTCCGTATCAGCCCAATAAAGAGTTTGTTGGTGAATAAGTGGCGCAGGAGCTCAAAGACCACTTTCATCGGCATGCTCGCTTCAATCTCGGCTACATGCGTCTCGACCTTGTCACCAAGCTCATCAGCACCCAGCACTTCGGATCTCGCCTGCGCAAGATCAGTCTATCGTTCGGAGTCTACGGCGAAGAGCCTCGTGCCTATCGTCGACACACACCCGAGGAAACACATCAGCATCACGAAGTTGGTCTCGCATGCTTGGACGGCCTTGCTAATTTCCCCGGAGACGGTATTGACTTGATGATCATTGCCGACGGTGCGACGCTCACTCGGTCCCATACGATGAGAGACCGTGCCCTTGCTACGAGCGAAGCATTCCAGGAGGCGCTGGACCTTGTGTTCCCGCGCCTTGTCGCGCTCGAGGAAAAGGGATACAAGACGTCGCTTGTAGTTGACGCGAAGTACCACGTCCATCATGCCCGAGAGAGGTTCCTCAAGGCGAAGGAGTTTGAGTACATTTTCACGCCACGGAATGCGACGTTTTCGCTCGAGGGCTACATGAAGAAGATGCACGAGGTAAAGTTATCTACACTGCTCTGACTGCTATGAGAGCATCGCTGAATGCTGGACAGGATATTCAACGCAGGAACGAGAAGCAGGCCGCGACCGCATCTCAAGATGCGACCATCAATAGCTGATCTTCGATCAAAAGCGCTATCGTCAACTGCCTGAACGTGCGCCGGATGTCGCATCATAACGGGATTCGTGAGAAGAGTTTGGAACAGCGTCGAAGACATTCTGGGGTTTGGACCTTTTCTAGACACGGCGTTTTATCGAGGCTCGCAGCGTAGCCGTCAAGAGAGGCGGAAGCATCTATAAATTCAAGCTTACCCATACTGGCGTCGATCATCTCGATAATTGTTCTAATTTCATCTGACGCGAAGCATGGTACGTCATGAGTGTAGTTATAGGGACTTTTCGGGTCTTTTGTTTTGTGACATATCCATAATAGATGTGAATACATCCATGTGCCATTGGGGTATCGTCAATCAAACACAACCTTCTTTCCTCCTCCCTGCGGCGCGCTAATATCGATCTTGATCTGCTTCTTCTCTTTCGCCAGCTTCGCAGCCTGCCAACTAGGATGTAGATTGCCCTTATCGTCCCTCTTCTTGTCCTCCACTTTCTTCCTGCCCAGCGGTATGGCATTCTCGCCACTTTGCTGCGGTCCATAACCAGTCATGGCTACGGCGCCCCGCTTGGCATCCCAGCCCTTGTTGCGCTCTTGCTTCTCCAGATGCTTGGCCTTTTCTTTGTACTTGGCCTCAGCGATCTTCTGGCGTGCGCGTTGGCCGCGGCGGTTCTTGCGTGGTGCGAATTCGCCTTCGAGATCGGAGGCGTCGGAATCGGAGCCTGCGATATAGGTGGCTTGGCTCAGGGTGGGGATGAATGCCGAGGAGTTGAATTTTGTGGCTGCTTGGACTTTGCTTTTGGCTTTTGTGCTGGCTTTTGGAATGGCGGTTTCAGACTCGGAGTCGGACATGGAAACGTCTGATGGCGGTGCTATTCGACGGTCGATTGCGACATCATCGTCGCTGGCTTCCTCCGCGCCGCTGAAGCCTTCGAAAGCTTCTTCTGACTCGCCCTCGCTCTCGTCCTCCAGATCATCATCTGGGTTGTGTTCACCCTCACTATCGCCAATGCTCGGCGGCCGCTCATCGTCTGATACCGAGCCCTCGCTATCCTCTTCGCCAGACGACGGCGCCGCTATTCGCGCATTGAACGCGGCAAATGGGTCCTCGTCGCCTTCGCTGACTTCCAGCATGTCTTCGTCCTGATGCACTACCGTTCTTTGCTCCTTGGGTTCCTTCTTCTCGCTGTTTTGCGTCGGCGCAACAGTTCCGTCGCTGAATATGCCCTTCAGCTCATCTATCGCATCGTCCACCACTTTCTTTACCGCGGCGACTTTGTATAGCCGCGCCAGCACGTTGAGTGTGGCCGAGTCTGTGCTGCCTTTCTCCAGTCCAGCGACATAGTCCTTGAGCGCCTCTTGGTCCTTCAGACTCTTGATCTTCCCAACAGTCTTCCGTAATTGCTGTTCTGCAACGTTCTCCAATTCGAGACCCTTCAGGACCACATATTCCGCGTCCAAACGCTCTAACGCCTTATTGTCCTTTTTTGCGGTCGCAGTCTTCTTCCTGCGACTGTGCTTTTGTCGTTCGAATCCGGCGCCGAGGCGCAACGCGGTGGTCAAGTCCTTTTTCGCGGCGGTGAGGCAGCGGTTGCATAGGCGCTTCTGGTTCTTGAGGACGCGTTCGGTGGGGTTTGGAGCAGATCCAGATTCTGGCGACGGCGACTGCGAGCCGCGCTTTCGTTTCGACATAACGGTGGTTGACTACGGAGGTTTGTTCGCGCTCTGGGAAATTTTGATGGAGTCTTATCGATAAAGATGTCGCGTAAACTTGCCTTGCCTAGTACTGCACGCTAAGAGTCACCTCAAACGCTTTGGCCAACCTCCATCTTCACATCACGTCCATGTCATCCATTATTAGCACGGAGCAGAGAAAAATCCATTAGAGCTATCTCTTTTGATGTATGCCTAATATTTCCCACATCACCTACTCGCCCCGTCAATCTCACCGTCCCCAGCCTCCCGGCGGCCTCGTCTTCTGTTGGTCGTACACCGGACTACGAGGAATATATGGATGCGGATTACTCTCCCCTGCACCGGGATTCTTGTCTCGAGCCGGTGATCTCGTCTTCTGTTGGTTGTACACCGAAGTACGAGGACGATATGGATGTGGGTTACTCTCGCCCCCATCTGCTCGCACGGAAGCCTGGCTGTCCGTGTAAGCAGTCGATGGCATACCTCTAGGCACGTCGCCACTGTTTGTCTGTCCGCCTTGTTTCATGTAGTTTTCCAGCTCACCTGGCTTCAAATACTGGCGAAATGAGGACTTTGGCGGACCTTGAGGCGGTAAGTTCATGTTTGGGTTCGAGGATGGAGGTGGTCGTCCTGCTGGACCACCTCGAGGAGTAGTAGGCTGACGAGGAGTATGGTGACAGGCATTTTGAGGAGCATGATAAGAGGTATGACGCGGAGTATGAGGAGGAGGGTTGTGAGGAGAAGGACCTTGAGGGGTAGATCCTTGGGGCGAATTCGGAAGAACTCACCCATCCAGAAATTCCGAAGAAAAACCTGGCGGCGGGAAGGCCGAAGGAGGGAAAGCTAAAGCCTCCACTTCTACGATGATGCTAACATAACTTGTCATGTGCCAGAAGATCAGCCTACAACCGAGAAGGTGCTGCGTACCTTCAAGTGAGGGCCCACCATGGTTTGGGCCTCTCCCCTTATCTCTCTTTGCCCACCATTCAGGCAAAAAACCAGATCGGTGTTTTCGTACCCAAGCCTTCTGAGTGCGTCTTTCTGCAGGCATGTTGCTAATGTTTATACTGGTACTGGTGGAGAACAAGGAGGGATGCATCTGCAGAGCTCTTTTATACATCACGGTCTTCACAGTAGAGATGTGATTCGCTGTTTCGTGACAAAGCACTTGTATATTTTCAAAAAGGCATTTCACTGCCAGAAGCGACGAAATTCAGGCCTGTCCACTCCTTCAATGCCCCCAGAATTGACGTACGTATCGAACGCATCATCAAAATTGATACGTTTATCATCTCGGCCTTGAACCCCAGGGCCTTCTGCCTTGATTCCGGATTCTGCACCCTGCTGGACGCCGTAAACTTGCGGTCGCACTAAACGTTGTCCACGTGGTGACATATCCGCAGTCCTGCTATGGAAGTGCAAAGCGCATTGCTCCTCTTGAACATGCGTTCGTTGATTGTTTGGAGTGTTTTCTGTACGACGGGCTGGAGAATATTAGTTGTGGGTTCGTAAGACAAGGAGGGTAGTCATTACATTGCTCTTCCGGTACATCGGACGTAGAGGAACGGTTGAAGAATGGCATTGTCATGTGGGTTTGGGCTACATCTTGTGAAGATACTGATGTGTGAGTGTTGAGTAGTATGTTGACCGACTCTCAAGGGTGCTCAGGCTGAGTTATATCTCCTTGGGTATGTGAAGTCAGCACCTTGACAACGAATATGTCAGTGACACTGACGCGGCGAACAGCGCAAAATTTGACTGAAGTTATTATATGACATTTGTAAAGCTGTCGATAATGTATTCACATCTCTGAACGTTGCAGGGTATCTTCCGTTCTCACGCTCCATGGAGAGACATTCCAGTCTTCTACCACAAACCGAGACCCTCCTTCCTACGCAATGCCACGTGCATGAATAGATAGACGGCAACACCAACTCCGCACATTCCAGAAATGACACCAAAGCCCATGAGGTACTTTGGCTTGTCGTCCGAGGGGAAAAGGTACGCGCCGTAGATCTGTGCGAGGTTGCCCATAGCGTTGACAAGCGCTAACGCAACGGCCCTGACTTCCGGCTCCATGCTTCCGAAGGTTGCGCTGGCAAACGATAGCGCCACGGCGTTCGATGCCCAGAGACCAGCGGCCATCAGGACTAAGAGCGCGTATCGTGCTTTGAACTCGTAGATGACGCAGACGCAGATCGAGGTGATGAGCGAGAAGCTGAGCCACCCAGCAATGACCACGCCGCGGTGGTTGGAGATGGCGTCGGCGTAGTAAGTGGTGATGGCTGTGCAGACAAAGGCGACGGCGTAAATAGGGACGGTCATGTATTGCGCCTGCACGACATCGGTGTAGCCGAGACCGCGGACCAGGGTGGGGTAGAAGTAGGAGAGGGTGGATGATCCAACGATGACCTTGGATGTTTTAGTTATGATGTGTATGTTTGATGGAAAGAATGACTTACCATGTATCCAACGATGAAACCAACTGTCCTCCAGTCCATGATAGCAAGCCTGAAGGACTTTCCTTTGCCCATGCGCTCTTCGCCTTCCCTGTGTGTCTGAACACCTCCTCCTTGCAGACGAGCGATAGCGATGTAGCGTTCGCGGTCGGAAAGACGCTTGGTGTTGGCAGGGAAGTCGAGTAAGATAAAGTATGCGCAGATAGCCCAGACGATCGTGGCAACTCCTTCAATAATGAACAACCACCGCCACCCTCTTAGGCCTCCGGTGCCTTCCATTCCTCCAGTGATCGCGCCAGCGAGAAGGCCTCCGAAAGCACCAGAGAGGATAGCGGCAGACATGTAGACCCCGAAGCGCTTGGACTGTTCATCCTTCTTGTACCAGGACGAGATGATGAGAAGAATACCGGGCGCGAAACCTGCCTCAAACACACCGACGAAAATACGAAGAACGATCAGGTGGTGAAAGTCTTGGATCACGGCCATGATGCACGTAAGCGCACCCCAGCAGATCATGATGGCAGGGAGATAGATCGAGGGCTTGATGCGGACGAGGAGCATGTTCGATGGCGGCTCGAATGCGACATATGTGACGAAGAAGACAACGAGGGCAATGGAGTATTGGTTGGAGGTGAGGCCGAGATCGACGTCCATACCAGCGATTCTGGCATTTCCAATGCTAGAAACAGGTCAGCGGTCGTAACAATGGGGTTGCATGAAGTCAACATACTTGGTGCGGTCCATGTAAGACAACAGATACATGAGCCAAATCGTTGGAAGCAGGAAGAGATCAATCTTCTTGACGAGTGCCTTCTCTTCCTCGGCAGTCCAAGAGCCCTCGCCGGACACTTCAATTTGCTTGGTGTCGTCCAGTGTCTTGAGATCCGCTGCCTCGAGTGACTGTGGCGTGTGCGACATGATTTCTGATAGCGCAGATATCGGTTGAGAATGAGATGAGTAATGTGAAGGCGAGAGTCGACCAGAAGAAAGTCCAACTCAGTCTCAAGGTTGAAACAGTGATGCGCGCTGATGGTGTTGGAGAACCAGGTCACTGGAAGCTTTATAGATGAATGCTCATGATCGAATCATGATTTCCTGGAGTGCCCCGGCTGGAGCTAAGGTCACCCCAGTATTCCTCGGCCCTTCCTCTAATCGTCTACCCCAAGCCCACCCCAAGTCCCGGGTTTGACAAGCGTTCGGCTAGCGTAACTGGTCGGAGCGGTCCTGCGAGTAAGCGAATATGCTCCGAGCAAATGAAAGGATATCAAGCTCGCTAGCCGAAAGAACATCGCGAGGCATCTGACAAAAGCGGGTCGTCGCCAGAAGAATTGTTCTGGTGGGGAAGTCTGGACTAGGCTAGAAAAGACGAGGTGGCTTGTGATGCGTGGTCGCATCGAGCGGCCTTGCTAGACCACGAGACGAGGCACTCGGCTCGAACTTCAATCGGCCTTGCCAATCCCATCAGGTTGCTGCAGTTCGCACTCTCCTACGCCGAAATGGGGGTGTAGTTCGCGGAGAACACCGACAGTCGGTCTTTGCCACAAACTCTGCGGGGTAGAATTGGTGGTGTACTTAAGTACATGATGGCCAGATTGTGTCGTGTTCGGTGTTCCGTTTGTTACTCTACCCCCGCCAAACCTGCCCCCGTCAAACTTGCTCTACAAAGGAATTTGTGTCTATTGTGCCAACCTTCAGGAGACCGAGACCGAAGACAACATGTCTCCTTCTGCAATCAACCCCATGGATTCGCAAAACACTCCTTCAGTCGCTCAAACTGGCACCCAAGTTGAGCAATCTGTGCCAAACCCTGTATACCTCACAACGGAGCCAAAAGAAGACTTCGACTGGAAGATTAGCCTGAAGGGCAAGGTCGTCGCGATTACCGGAGCCAACAGAGGAATTGGTCTAGGGCTCGCGACCGTCTGCCTTGCGAACGACGTGAAAGAGGTGTACTCGCTCGACCTCTTCGAGCCCGGCGAGGAGTTCCAGGCTCTCTCACAGGCCAATCCCAAGCGTGTGCGATACCTCCAATGCGATGTTACTTCTGAAGAGAGCGTCATTAAAGCCATCGATGAGATTGTTGCCCAGTCGGGCCGCATCGATGGCATGATCGCGAACGCAGGCATGACTAAGCACCAGCCTGCTCTGAAATTCGACCGTCCTCAGCTCGATCAGCTCTTCAACCTCAATGTCTTCGGCGCGTACTTCTGCGCAACTGCCGCTGCAAAGAAGTTCATCGAGCTCGGCATCAAGGGATCCATTGTCTTCACCGCGTCTATGACTTCGTACCGACCAAACCGCGCTGCGCCTTCAGCACCTTATGGAGGTACCAAGGCCGCCGTTCGTAACATGGCACACACTCTCGCCATGGAGTGGGCCCAGCACGGTATCCGTGTCAACTCTATCTCGCCAGGCTTTGTGCGAACGCAAATGACATATTATGTGGAGCGGGCGCCAGACTGGAACCTGAAGATGCAGTACTACGGAGGCATGCCGCGCCTTGCAGACCCTAGGGAACTCGGAGGCGCATACGTATACCTGCTATCAGATAGCGCTAGCTACACGACTGGCATAGATATCCCAATCGCTGGCATTGTGGGTGCGTGGTAGAGCGCAATTCGTCCTTTTATCGCGACTGCATTGGGAGGAGTTCTGGTAGATAAGACCTATCAAGTCTCAGAATGGCGAATTTGCTATTTGTACCAACCTGGAGATGTGTCGGTCGATAGCGAGATGAAATGCAGTGAATCTGTGATGTTGTAATGCTTGTGCTAGAAGCATCAGAGCGACTGCAGGACCAATTGCTGACTAAGTATTGCCGTCACCGCCGTCCGGTTGCCCAAACTCGGTCGACTTACTCTTCGTGCTCTACTCTCGCCACATGGACTTATTCTGGAACGCGCTTGTAACGCACAGATTAGGGAGACACCTGCAGTCGTGACCCCAGGCTCGAATAGCGAGCGTGATGGGACTCAGCGGCTACATTTCGTGACACCTCTCTTGCGCCTTAACGTCTCCATCAATTCATGCGCCACCTCCAGCATCGACAAGCGGACGCCATCACTTTTTAGCTGAACTTGCCATCACGTGTTCGTTTTCGCACACGCCAACGGCCGCAGTACCGCCGGAGGGTTTGGTGAGCACAAATCCGTGTCTGCACCCCACAGATCTCGCTCCTCAGCGCATTTGCGACCCCGGAGCGAGCACCCGAAAACGCGACCTCGAAGCGAAGGCTGGAGCATGCCACTCGCTGTTGGTGATGCCGGCCTCAGGAACAGGTATCCACAAACCCCGTAAGCCGCGGCCCTCACGCGCGAAAGGTCTTCGAACAACCACAGGATGGTAAGCGCGCGCGATGCAATGATGCAAGCACCAAACTGCTAGAGTCGACATGTGGCTGCATATGTGCTATACCATGAGTCGCAGCTGGTGTACATCTTTTGCCATCTGAATGCTAATCAATTCAGTCTCACGTGTCGCAAACGCCGTGTGAAGTGCAGCGAAGAACACCCGCGCTGCTCTATCTGTACGAAGTCCAGTAGAGAGTGTATCTACGCTGGAGATGATGCAGTGTCGCCAACAAACACCAATGACTCTGAGACCGCCAGCAAGTCGACGTCGCGGGCGAGGGCGTCGACGATTGGAACGACAACGACGTCAACAAGTGTTGTATCGCCTGTCATCGGCAAGAAAACGTCGATTGGAGATGTTGATCCTCAACTACTGTCTCCGGAATTGATGTTTGATTCGCCGCTCAGCCTCAATGGTCTCACGGGCATGCCATCTCCTAACTCAGCCCCACTGGAGTGGTATGATTTGTTAGCAGAAGATGCCATCAACAGTAAGTGTAAATGTATGGAGTGTATACAAGACACACACTGACCTCGTACCTTACCATCTCGCAGATATCGACAAGTACAATTTGAATCTTGACCTCGATCGAGCAACCCTTTCTCGGCGGCAGAGTCTAGCACCAGAACCAGAGATAACCGGTCTGCAGATCCAATCACCAGTTGAAATTGCAGACACGGCTCCCTCGGTGCATGAACAGTGGAATTCATCCGACGTCATACCCTTGACTAACGACGAACTTCACCTTTTGCAACACTATGTGCATGTGATCGGACCACTATTGGACCATTATGACCCGACCAAACAGTTCTCCACCACAGTACCGCGTTTGGCCGTCCACAACTTCGGACTACTCAAATCCCTTCTTGCTGTTTCAGCAAGGCATCAAGCGCTCCTTACAAGACATCCTCAACAACGTTTCAATCTATTTGCCCGACCACCTGACTTGGGACATGAACGACCCGAGAACACCGGCGCCACATTACCGCATATCAGCAACTTACTCTCACCAGATGTTGGTGATGCGAACGGCCTTACGAATCCGCTTCTTCAAGTTGCTACGCAATATTACTATGAGTGTCTACACTATCTTTCTCAGAACCTTCTATATCCTTCATACTCGAAATCTCGCGAGATCATAGCCACTGCGCTCTTGATCAGCACGTATGAGATGTTCGATGCTGAAGGACAATATAGCAATGGTGCTTGGGAGAGACATCTCAGAGGCATTTTCTGGATTCAACGGTCTCAGAACAACAACGGGGAATGCCCAGACCCACTTCGACGAGCTGCATGGTGGCAATGGATTAGACAAGATATTTGGGTTGCATTCCGCGAAGGCCGTCGGGTACTGACTATCTGGCGACCAACGAGACGACTTATGGATCTAAGTCCAGACGAACTTTGCCTTCGCGTCATATACATATGTGGCAGATGCGTAGACTTTGCGGCTAATGAGAAAAAGTACGATCTCACCACTCGAATCGACCAGGGCGAAAAGCTTTTCAATGCTCTAGAAGACTGGCACAGAACCCTACCATTGACGTTCCAGCCAATATACACCAATCCGTTGCCCATCCTGGGTAGTCCTTTCACTCCGATATGGATCACTCCAGCGTCGTATGCTGCTGCGATACAGACGTTCCACTTTTCGCGTATTGTAGTCCTGCTCAATCAGCCTTCCATGGGTGGCATGGAGGACTACCGTGGCCGGCAAAAGTTCTTGGACGAGAGCGTCGACACGATATGCGGAATTGCAATGATGAATCAGGATACCGACATCCCAAGCGCGCATGTGAGCTTTCAGGCACTGTACGTCGCTGGTCTATGTGTCCAGGATCCAGTAAAGCAAGGTGCCATCTTGCAGCTTCTCGAGCAGACACTCGAAACAAACAAATTTCCGCCAAAAACACTATTGGATGATCTTTTGAAGTATTGGCGCGCGGAGTCTTCATAAAACGTAGTTGTAGCTGTATCTCCAGCACCCACGATGGCAGTGGAATGAATACCAGACACCATGACGGTGCCTCTATGTAGGCCAAAATAGATGGATTCAAGCAATGCACAAGTCTCTAAATCCAGCATTATGGTCAAGGCAGTTTGGGAATGGTCATGATCATTCTCGATGCTGCAATTTGATTTCATTGGCTGGAGCTCTGACGGTGGAAAATGCATTGTGTACAGAGCCCTTCGACCCTCGTCCGCCGTTTCCATACGCTTGTTGTGGAGCGATGTCGTGTGAGAATTCACAGTTTCGATTTCGGCCTCGAAGCTTAACGTCAACTCCGTATCGAGCGGTCGCCCAGATTTGAAGGCCTCGTAGCGAATCGCTTTTTTCATACACGTAGCGCAGCATGACGAGTCACCACACCATCGCTTAAGATGCTGTCGAACCTCAATATGACTCGATGAAACGTACATGAGTCTTAGATTGAGGAGAAGCGGGGGCACGCGAATCGTGTGCGCATGTGGAAATTCTGCCTCGTGGCGAGGCACGCGGGGCCGCCCCGCCCTCTGTCGTCACCAGCGAACGAGTGTGGAGTAAGTTCCGCTGCCCGCTCCGCTATAGCCGCACTAGAAGCTCGACACGGTAACCAAACATCGTCTTGCTCGGCCGCGGCGATGCCAGTGCATGGTCGTCGCGAGGCGAGGGCGACCTGTGGCAGAATGATGTTTACGCGACGGCTCCGAACCACGATTTCTAGATTAACAGTCGCTCAATACCATTATTTGCCCTCGTCCTCTACCATCAACTGATCTGCTGCTTGGAACTTTTCTCAAACGCAATACCACAATCATGACCGCAGTGAAGGGAAACCGAACACTACAAATCTTGAACGCCGCAGCGAAGGGCAAATATGGTGTTCTGTCTGCCATTGCGTACGGAATTTTTCTCGATCACAAATCCTGTAGCTAACAGCATTCAGTTACAACGTCGAGCAACTCGAAGCATTAGTACGCGCCGCTGAAGCAAAGCGCTCGCCGCTCATCATTCAGCTTTTCCCTTCGACACTCAAGCAGCTTCCACTTCTCGCGCATACTGCAGCACACGCTGTGAAAACTGCGACAGTACCGCTTTGTCTTCACATCGATCATGCACAGAATGTAGACCACATTCGCGAGATCATTGCGACTTTGCCAGTAGATTCAGTTATGGTCGATATGTCACATTACGACGAGGCCGAAAATCTTGAGAAGACCAAGGTGCTGACTAAAGAGTGTCACGCGAAAGGGATCGCAGTTGAGGCGGAAAGCGGGCGGATAGAAGGTGGTGAGGATGGTATCGCTGACACCGGTGATCTCGAGGGCATGCGCTCCAACAGACCATAAACCATGCGTTGCTGATCGAACATAGCACTCTTCACCTCGCCCGAAGACGTCGACAACTTCATCGCGGCCGGTGTCGACATCCTCGCACCCTCGATCGGTAATGTGCACGGCGATTACGGTGCAGGAGGACCCAAGGAGGGCCAATTACACTACGATCGCCTCGAAGCCATCGACAAGCAGATCAACAACCGCGTACTGATAGCCCTCCACGGCACCAACGACTTCCCACCTGAGGTTATGCAGCGATGCATACGATCTGGTGCGATCAAGCTGAACGTCAACAAACTTTTGCTTGAGGTTGGAAATGAAGTACTGAGGAAAAACGCGGCGACTTGGTCTATACCAAAGTTGATCGACGAGCAAATGCGTGTGATACAGGCTGAGACGGAGAGGTGGATGGATATCTGTGGTAGCAGTGGAAAGGCACCGTAGACTTAAGAAATCCATTCTAAGTGTAACTACAGCATGACAAAAACAATGCAAGGTCTTCAGTAGTGATCGTGCTGGAGCATGCTATCTATGTTCATTCAGTGCGCCAACTGCATCCTTGAGGCAAAAGGTTCAGCACCACCCCAAGCACGAAAGGGATAGCAAAACCGCAAAAAGAAAAATCTAAGGTCTTGCCCGGAATCGAACCGGGGTTGCCGGAAGACACTGACTTTGAATCAGAATCCGGAGTGATAACCGCTACCTGTGAGGCAATTAGCGGGGGCAAGCGCTGATAGTGTTCGAGTTAACTTACACTACAAAACCGTAATTGAATGAGCATATGGAAAATTAGTTAATATCTATTGCATAACGCCAAATATATTTGCTTGGTCAAGATTATATGTTCTTTCCAGCGGCCAGCAGAATTTTCGTGGTT
>Ga0265780_10006053_pt1 | contig 15143 bp, 21 predicted proteins | sample P1T30metagenome_FD_192432 | JGI IMG/M metagenome (GOLD analysis project Ga0265780, IMG submission 192432) | Plant litter microbial communities from East Loma Ridge, Irvine, California - P1 T30 | ecosystem: Environmental > Terrestrial > Plant litter > Unclassified | place: USA: California... | reverse complement strand
TGATGACAGTAACACCATATCTAGCCATGCTCCATTTCCGACACCCATTGTTCCCTTTTCACTCAATCATCCTCAAGAGTTGGCAATGCAGGGTCAAATCGACCCTACTAATGACCATCAGCGATTCACTGTGCCATCGCAAAAGAGGCTTGAGGAAGCCAAAGAGGGGGAGAACAGCCACTTCAAGCACGATCACTTGTATGCGCAGGTACGCCCAGGAAGCACACCTAAGCCACCCAATAAGCTGAATCCGCGAAAGAAAGAGGCCTGCAAGAACTATCAAAGGGGCAAGTGCAACAAGAACGATGAGGAATGCACGTATGCCCACAAGCCTTGCCCAATGTTCATCAAAGATTCCTGCATATATCCAGCACACATCTGCCTAAACAGCCATGACCCAATCTTCCTGACCCAGAGAAAATCAAGTAATGCTTTGCCAAAGGCTTCGCACGCACCGAACCCTTTCTCAGCGTTCCCACCACCGAGCATTCAAAATAATGCCCCACCCAAGCCTTCATCAATGCAACAACAGTGGCAGCCGCCAACGCACCCCACATCCGATATGGAACGCGGCTTGAACGAGCTTCTCAGCTTCGCTGCATCAACGTCTCGCACGACAACAAGGATACCTAACTCAGAATTGCCTTGCAAACATCAACAGAAGCCATATGGCTGCACCAATCCTGCCTGCCCGTTCAAGCACGATGTGCAGGTTTTCTCAGAGCCTAGCAAGGGCACGCATTATGTATCAGTGGTCTCTGAACCTAGCAAGCCCAAACACAACCCTAACGATGACCTTGTCGAGGAAATGCTGTAGATGTCCAATACACTAGTTCTTTATTTCGTCGTCTTCTCCTCTTTTCTAGTGTACCTGTTACCAATTCTCTCGGTTTACCATCTCATCTATTTGCTGGCTTGCTTGCTGACCTCGAATCACCACTAGTTATCGCGTTTCCAAAAGTACATATTTGCGTTAAATTGAAGAGTGCAAAGCTAATATCCCCCACTATGTAACAAGACCAACCCGTAACGAGTTGACTATACTATTTAGAGATCTTAAGTCACTCCCACACGAGTTTTTCAAGTTGCAGCTAGTATATTACCATTCTTTAGCCATTTTTACACCTATCATGGCTGTGCTATCTGAAAATTACTGCCTACTTGGCCATGCTATCGATGGTTTCGTCATTGATTCTGGATTCTTTTCAACCGCATAAACCCTGTTTGCGTACAGCTGTTAATACACCTCCAGCTTTCGGAGCTATATAGACGTACTCTTGGAGATCACGAAAAGGTTCCCAACTTTTGAAGTTGTTACGCTTGTAATAGAGTACTAGATACCAACGCTTCTTGGTGGGCAGTTATTTCTCAGAGCGGTCGAGGACTGAAATCATCAGGCTAAGAGCCATATTTACAGTTTCGATAAACTGCAAGCAATCGTCACACGGAGGACGGCTTACAAGTATTGTCGCCTGCTTAAGTAAGACAGGTGGCCTCGCACTTTGTAGAAGCTCGTCATCCTCAATCTTGATGAGAACGTGCTTGCTGATGAAATATGCAACAAGTTGCTTCTCGGCATGGCTTGCAAAATATCGGCCTTCTTCTCCTTGGTCTCGTTGCTTATGTATCGGAAGCTGATGACGCACGGTTGAGGAGATCTTCATAACCTCGGCTGTCCACTCTTTCCCTGATACAGTGACCCTTGCCTGCCCATGACTCCAGCCGCTCATGGCCGCTATGAAAGGGAAATCTGACGGGCGTTGTAGAGAAGCGATTGTTTTCCACTCATTTTGAACATGGAACTCCTCGATCGGTGCAATAAGCTCGATGGTTCCTCGACCGGTGTTTTTAAAGGAGTGCGCCTCAAATGCTCGGTCGCATGTAGATGTTGCTCTACTCAGGGATTCTTTCGGGTCCTTTAGCAACTCGAAGATCACTCTCCGGGCTTGATTGGCAATGAAAGTGTTCTCTCGGTACACCTGAAAATCTCCACCGGAACGCCGATAGCGCTCTTCATCGTTTCGCATGGACGACTCCGCAAGATCAGAGGCCCGTTGACCATGGATATCGCGAAGCTTCCTATCTGCACCATGCTCCAGAAGATAGTTGACATTCTCAATCCGTCCCCAAAATGCAGCCTCCATTAAGGGAGTTCTACCGTCATTGTTTTGATGGTCGGGTTTGGCTCCGTGGTCAAGCAGAAGCTTAACAACATTGGAATACTTCTCGCAAGCTGCCAAACTCAAGGCTGATTTGCCACCGTCATCGATGCCAAGTATAAGAATACTGGCTTCACAACTGGTATTCAGATAATCTTTCAAATATTCGGAATCTCCAATTGATATCATCCTACTCACAACATGATCCAACCTCTTTAGGGTGAATGTATCCTCCCCTCCATAAACCTCATGTAGACGACGAAATGTCTCATCTTCCATACCAATTGTAATCATTTCTGTAGCTTGCTCCCAACTCTTACTGTCTAAGGCTCTCTCCACCTCCAGGTTAAGTTCATCTAGGGCCTTTTCGAGCATTTCCCCCTCTGACTCTATCTCTTTTTGCTCCAAGTGCGACAAAGTAGCGGGCATACTTGTCAATCTCGTACGCTACGGTACCTTCACTCGTTGAGAAAGGATACTCAAAGCGATAAGATGGAAATGATAGAGAAGAGTTATTGTTGCAGTGGGATGCGCGGAGGATACTGCTGTAGCTGCCACCGAAGCCGTGAGTATGAATCTTTGTGCAGAAAGGACATTGCACAAATACAGTGTGGGCATTCCAGCGCTGGACTGGAGCCCACGGGGTAGTTCTGTCTCTAAACGAAGCCATAATTTGATGGTGTGGAATAGCATTGATGGGGGCTAAATAGTTTTCAACGGCGCGCACAGACGAACTTTGGGGAATTGTGATTACATTGCTTACAATCTATTTTTAATATAACCCTTAGCTACAGGCGTGGCTTAGGGCTTGTTGTGGTTTATACTACAGATGATGATTGATTACATGAAATGAACTAACGCCGTTTTGTGATGGCTAGATTCACTCGTATCACTAACTACCTAGAAAGTACCGACAGGGGTGCCGACGTTGCATTAATCGTCCTCGCACTCCCACCATAGGGCTGTGAATGGCTTGCGCGCGTGTTAGTGAGGCTAGAAGGTTAGACACTACCTATGTTGTAACTATTACGAGGGATAAAGACTACATAGTAGAGCTGTAGTAAAGCAGACCTAGGAAGGTAATGAGCTACGAGGACCTCGAGGAGGCACGAGCAAAGCATGATACCAAAGAGAAAGCTACTGCACACAAAAGCAAGAGAAAGCGTGGATGTAAGCGCAAAAGATCTGCGACAGAGCTAGGTACATAGATGATAGGCAAAGCTGCGGAGCCGCGGAGGGACCCCGTGGCGCGGGCGTATTGCGATAGTGCTGCAGTAGCTACGAAACCGTCCTTTACGCAACACATGTTGTTACTCTTGGGCTGCAGCCTTGCGGCCTCTCTCCAAACCTTCCAATTCGTAATCCAGCAGCACCAGGGGATTCATGCCCGCAGCCTTCCAGATCTTCTCGATTTGGTCTTTTGTCTTATCGAAACCCATTTGAAAGTTGTCCATGGCCATCCTGTACCCGATGCAATCCACTAATGTTTGTTTCTTGACTGTTCCATCTCCGTCGTCTGTACCAGATCTCATATCTCACGTCACCCCCTCTGCCACCTCCTCGCAATAGTCTGCCAAGCCGCTGTCGTACTCCAAAGACATTTTGAATTTTTTGCGGAAAAACTCTAGATCTCTCAGGAGGTGTTGCATGATTTCCTCCTGCTTTCGCACAATGTCAAGGGAATCATCAAGGATCATGCGGTGGATCGTTTCATCGAGTTCGGACGGCAGATCGTTATCGGCTTGTTGGCGGTCGGTTGGATTAGAGGTCATATTCGCTTTCTTGACCTGGAGCGCCCCAGACACTGTAAGCTGAGGTCGTGCGGGAGGAAGACAATAAACAACAGATTTCGTGTGCGTGTGATAGCTACATGGCTACCCCGCATCTTGTGTGACTTGTTGCTAGACCTGCACCCTAGAGTGGCAGTGCGCTAATTCACTTGCAGAAATTGCTGCAGCAATAAAACTAAATTTAGAGAACAGTACCGCATTGCTTTGGTTAATTTGCGAGACAGACTAGGATTATATATATTCTGGACCATTCCAGAAATAGCAACAACTGTGCTTTACTACAGGCTTCTTGGCCACAGTGCGTAGATTACATTACCTGGGCGCTAGCAGAGATCTTGTCTGGTTCTAGCCCTTAACCTGGGCACATTATCAGTTATACTTTCCTAGGCCTTTGAAGATGGCTCTTAAACTCAGATCAATACCCTCAGTAGATGGTAATAAGTTGTACAGGCTTTTTTGTCATTGGGGACAGAAATTTGTTTAGTGTAGCATGCAAGTTTCGGTACTGACAAGCACTGAATTTTCTTAATAGCAGTCATCTGCCGTCTCGCCTGGAAAGAAAGAAGATACTAGCGGATGTTTAAGGGTACGAACAGTGTTGTATGCAACAATCATATAAATTGATGAACCTTAAAAATCGACGTTTTCACTTATATCTACCCTGTGTCCATAGGGATACATTGTACTAAAAAACACGTGCTTATTCCTCTTTCCAAACGAAAAGAAATCTTCATTCCATCCATCCATACAACTCCATGTTTTGTTCAAAAAGGGAATCTTCACGTTCATTATATATTACAGCAAAGAAGGAGGGGGGGCTGAAGAGAACCAATCGTAAAACGCTCACTCCTCACTCTCGCTCTCGCTTTATACACCCGAGTCATCCTGCTCAATAGAAAACTCTTCGCTATGCGACGTCCAAGCATTGCAGTTGCTCGACAAGGCGTCCTTATTCGTGATTGCAGCAATCTCGTCCATTCGCTCGACGAACTGCATTGCGAAGCCCTCAGATGTGTGCCATCCTGTTTTTTCATCGTTAGTGAAGATTCCGTGATAGGAAGGGGGCCAAGGAACATGTATGTGTGTTACTTACCAATGTGGCAGTGCATCAACCAAGCACCTGGGTTATCCGTCTGAAACGCCATGACCATGAAGCCAGAAGCGGGAAGCATGGCAGTGTCGCGCCTAGGCGGGTTATCGAGATTCAGGGTAACATCGTCGGTATAGGCGCCGGTGCCTTGGGCAACGACGTAGAAATCGTGGCCGTGCAAATGGATAGGGTGCGGCACGGGTATGGTGGTGGAGACGACCACGTAAGCCCACTCGTCAGCGTTTGGGAGCTCCACGACCGCGTTTGACTTTTCAAACGACTTGTCACCTGACATGATCTGCATGAGCGTCGGGTCGTCCCACTGTACAACCATGGTGGTGCTGTTGAGTGTCCAGCGGAAGAGGTTGTTGGCGTTGAATCCCACGGCGACAGGCTCATCGGCTGTCAACGAAGGATTGGCGCCGACGGTCTTGGGGTTGAAAGGTACAATGTTCTTGGTTTCATCGATGCAGTTGTCTTCAAAGTCAAAGGCTTCGGTTGTTGGCTCGCCAGCTGAAGCGCCGTCGTAGTAGACTATGCCGCGGATGTCGTCTCGTTTGCCGTTCTCCGAGCACGCAGATTGGGGAATTGCACGCATCCAGAACTTGTCGGCGATGTCTTGCTGGTTTGCGGTGAATATGAGATCGTAGCGCTGGCCCATGCCGATGCTGACGACGTTTGCATCGTACGGTGTGATGGGGACGAGGTCAGAGCCGATTATGCTCATGGTGTGATTGTCAATCATAAACTTGAAGTGAGTGTCGACGGCAGCGTTAATCAGGCGAATGCGGTAAGTCTTTCCGGCAGTGAAGGTCGTGTTGTAGCGAGATCCACCGTCTTCGAAAGTATTTGTGCCGTTGATGAGACCATTGTCAAGAATTGGTGGGCCGACTTGCTGAGCTTGGAGGTAGAGCTCATCAACCGTCTATTTCATGTTAGTTTCTGGTAAGTACAAGCTGCAAATAATAGCATACCTGGTGATCCCAGTCATTGAGAAAAAGCATGCCCAGGTCTTCGTCGTAGTTTGCTGTTGCAGGACCGTTGATGACAATGCCGCCAAACACACCCTGCCAAGCTTGCAAGGCAAAGTGTGAGTGGTACCAAGTAGACCCGTGTTGTGTCGCTCTCCACTTGTAGGTCATTGACTCTCCGGGTGCCGTGGGGCACTGAGTGATAGAGCTCACACCATCGTTTTCGTTGGTACCCTGTTGCCAGAGCCCGTGGAAATGGATACTCGTGCCATTGTTGGATGTTGTCAGCTTATTTGTGACATGCACAATGACCTGATCACCCCAATCTGCAATAAGAGTCGGCCCAGGGATCGATCCATTGACGGCCATTGCCGATCGGGATACACCATCTGGTGCGACAACGACATCTGTGAGTTCGAGCCAGTACTCGCGGGTGACTCCAGTATCGGGAATTTTGACGGAAGGGTCGTCGGCAACAGAAAAGTCACACCATTGCGAGCGGGTAGTCGCGGTGTTTCCACTGCAGGCTGCTCTAGGCCTCAAGTCTGCAGTGAAGGGGGAGGTAGGAAAGGGGGAGGCAGCTGCATAGCCAACAAAGGCCGCAATGCCAGCGACACCAGACAGAAGCATGATAGTAAAAGATTAGAGTACTAAAAATATAGCAGACATGCAAGTATAGGGAACGACTGTGGGTAGATCGAGCAAAGGACAAACGAGTGTGATGCGATGATGCTGATTGATGGTGAAGAGGCTGTACCTTATAAGTCCCATTGCTGTTGTATTTTTTTTTTCGAGTCATGTCGTCACGACTTCCTAACGTCTTGTCGTGATTGTGTCCTTCATGCTATTGCCGCCGACGGTACTACTGTCACTCCATCCAAGGCCCACCACACTCGCTGGCCGGATATCGAATTAGGGGACGACTGTTCAAGCCTCGGGCCAAGATTTCCTAGTGTGAAGATGTCTCTGAAGTTTCTTAGGCATTAGCAGTACTTCGGTAAGTATCCGCATTCGCCAAGTTATTGAAACACGATGAAACCCACTCTCGGTGGCATTTTGACACTCGCACTAGTGACCTCGTTCGGACTAGTGGTAGATATGCGAATGAAGATTCGAACTACCGCCTGTGCGCACAGGGTTTATTACAACGTCGTTCATGGGACAACCCACTCCCTGTATCGGTTTAGGAATAGTGACACGTTTTGATGGGGCCATATCGCGATTCATCTGTCAAATCTGACAAAAGTGGGCCTCTGGTGATCCATCGCCTCCCAGCGATACTATCTAAAATAGACCTGCGTTGCGATCTTTTCCGACATATGTGGAGCGATAAGTAGTGCATGGCTATTGTTTCCACTTCCAGAAGATCGTACAAGGATCCGTGCACGCCCTGTTAAGGTTTCCACGATGGGGCCCCCTCCTTTCTATTCGAAAGACTACGTGACATCGTACGCTTCCTTGGACAGTGGATCATTATCAGTAGTCCCCTGACGGGTACAACGGTGGTAATTGATTTTTTTAGGCATACGCTGATGCGCCTTGGCCCGTCGCCTAAACTTCGGAATGACGCGTTGACAAGTGGAACGAGCTTCGCCCTTCGTCGTAGGCATCGGAGCCATGTGCCGATGAGCGTAGGTTTCCTTTCAATGTTTTTTTACTATCTCCAGGTCAGAGAGAATAAAAGGGTTAAGACGGCCATGATAGCCCCTCACTCTCGCTCTAATCACCCACCTGTGTCCAAGTTCCACACTCTTTCGATACTTGTCATTCGTTTAGCATATACCAATCTGTACCAGTCATGATGCTGCTCAAAATGCGTCTTTTATCTTTGAGCACACTTCCTCTTGCAGTTCTAGGCGCCGTTAAGCGCGACGTCTCTCCTACTGCAACTTTCCAGTTGTATGCATATGGCGATGGCTTGGGTGGCTTTCCGCTTTTCTATGCCGACGGCCTCGCATACATTGGGGATGTAGCTGCTTTCAAAAGTTCTAATGCTGATGTGGTCACCTGTACGTTTTAGCAGTAGTTGCAGCTCATGCATTTTCTCGCCTTGTTTCTCCTCACTAACATCATCCAGTCCAAACGGACGACACTCGTCATTTCGTTGGCAATCCCAACACCTCACTGAGCCAGAACAAACCTACCTGGTCTCATGTGACTCTTTTCGTACCATCTCAATCCTCAAACGACACACGCGTTGGCTTCCTTCCTCCCAATGACGGCACCGGCAACGCCACTGTAGACACTTCTGGCTTTTCGTTCTATGGCTCAACGGCTATGCTCATCGCCAGTGATGGTTCTCTGGCAAGTGCTTTCTATGGTGCGAAGGTGCAGGATAAAGTGTACCAGCTGCATTGGAATGAAACCGTTGGAACGTCACCGTTGTCGCTTAGGAGCGTGGCGCCTAGCAACTCCGAGAAAACAAGACGTTAAAAAAAGACCGATGGGAGACTAATGAGAGACGCAGTAGCAATGTGGTAGATCAATGAAGAGTATGCCATGTGTCGATGTTGCTGTACCTCCCGCCTCACAGGTTATGATCAGATACGTTCAGCACAATCTACCTTTGCATACTGCCTTTGTAATTACCCATACATAATTCAGTGCTCACAAAAACTGTATGTCTGCAATTGCCAATTTTCCTCGCTTGTTATGACGAACGCACTTCTCTCTTGCATCAACTTCAGGCGATGTTCTTCAGCCTCTTCCAGACTCATTGGCAAAGAATTCCCATCCTTGTCAAGATCCTTGCGCACCCAATCGAGGAGCTCTTTGGGTAGTTGGCCCTCTCGGACATCAGTAACATCAATATTACTCTTCTCTGCCAACAGCTGAACAAGATCCGGGGGCAATTTTGCAATTGACTTCCCCTGAGCTTTGCTGTCTGTGCCAAGTATCGATGCGATATACCAGTCCATTTGTTGAGGTGGAATGTTAGCAGTCGATATGACGCGCATTGTGGGGTCCACAAGCCAAAGCGCGATGAAGCGGCGATGGCCAGGCTTGGTGGGATCAGTAAGCTGGAATGGCGACACACGATGCTGACTATTACAAATTGTTAACCAGTGTCAGAATGACTGTGGAAAGTACTTACAAGTCATTCGGAAATGTCAAGAGTCGCCCTTGGCGCGTCTGAACTTCGCCGTAGTTTTGAAGGGTTGGTGCACCACTTCCACAGCCTAAATGGGTGCCGTAATTTTGCTGCAACCAGTGGTAACGATCTTGCCCAACATTGAATCCCTTTTCATCATCCAACCACATGGACGTTCTCATGCGGAACGAAAGACTGCTGTCGGAAATGTTCTCGCTGTCCAGGTAATACAAAGCTGTGGCACAGATGCGTTCATTCATTTGCCCCTCTACATGCCAGCCGCCTCCCGAGAAGCGTGGTTTTTCCGGTGTCAGCTCGATTGATGCCATTTTGACGATGATTTGGAGCCCAGAATTGTGGAATCTGTCGGCAAGACGTTTATGACTTTGCGGTGCGTAGCTAACATCAGTGAAGGAAACAGGCGGGATGCGGGGTGTACGAAGAATTGTCCACTTGGCCTCCTTGATGCGTTCCGATCGCTCCTCTTCCTCGTACCAGTCACCACAGTAACCCGCATCTTCCATCTGCTTGTCAGTGACCTCTGCATCGACGCAGGCATCAGCGTTATTGGGAATCCAATTATCTGCATTGAAGTCGCTACAGAAATCCCACGGTCAGCAATCATAAGCATCAATGATGTTCTAAAACTTACTCTGCGTTGACCGGTGGACCGGTTCTAGTTCCCGTACGGCCAGCTTCCTCAACTGGTCGACGATGAAGTGCCATTCGCAAGACCTGATCCCACATCGGGATCGATTTCCCAATCAACATCTCGATTGTACGATAGATATCAGGATACTTGGTGGGATGGAGATTGTTCGCGTAGCTCGTAAAGCGAACGCTACCATCCTCTTGAAAGGCCACATTGGCTGGCAACCACTGATATGTATCCGACCAGTACTCCGGCGGAACTTCGTTCATACTACTCATATAATTTCTGCGAATACGATAATCGCTCTGAGTTGACTGTTCAGGTGTGTCTCGAGGAATGATTTCGCCCTTCCCCGCCCACTGTTCGACAGCATCAGCTACACCAACATTCTCCTCTTGGAAACCCCGGCTTCGACCATAGACCAAGGGGTACATGGATGGATGCACGAGATCCTGCACCATGCTGTTCGATTTAGGATGCCAATCCGGAGACGCTGCATGATCCAATTTGAGTTTTTCAAAAGCTTCGCAAAGCCTGCGGTGAAGGTCCTCGGTAACAAGTGTATCGGATTTGGCAACGCAAGCAGAGACATCGAGTGTGGGGATGATGCCAGATTGCTCAAAGTATCTGGCCTTGCTGCGAAGCTCTTGGACGCACTGAGATGGATTTAGACAAGGATAAAAATAAATGGTTACACCTACTTACCGTCCAAAAGGTAGGCTCATCCATGATATGTTCTAGCTTACAAGCAAGCTCAAACTGATCGTCGTAGACTTCAGACTCATCGTTGCCCTGGACCCAGATTCGTCTCTTCGCACGTGTGGCCAGATCCCAGAAGTGCTTGTCGGGTATAGTGAGGGCTTCGTCCCGCCACTTGTCTACGATCTTATCGTCAAACACCTTTTTGTTCCAGTCTTTCTTGTCGGTGAGCTTCTCCATCACATCCATCATGGCGACCTCGCGCACGGAAATGATGTCTGATACGCTGCCATAGCACTCGCTGTGCGCACCAATTGGGTAGGAATCAGAGTCTCCACGTCCATAGTAACGCACCGGAAGCCCAAGTCCGGGATACTTGTGCTTTGGTACTGACGCATGAATGGAGGTCGAGGAGGACATCGCCAAATGTACCTGAGTGAGGATCTTTCTTGTAGGTATGTGTGTGTGAGTGCGCTGCAGCGAAGGATGGAATCTGTCGTGCTTAAGACTGTTACACGATAAGAAAGTAACAAGGGACACTAGAATCATCGCTAAGACACTAGCACAGGCATCCTCGTGCTGCCTGCTGGGGACAGCATGCTGGAACTAAAGGACTGGTTCGCGAAGGCGGATGGATGCCTAATCTTTACCCGTTCGGGTTGTGCCATGAGGTAGTGCGGAAATCAAGAAAAGCATATGCACATTTCTCACGACGGGCGGATACAAGCCGTAACGCAAGACTTGTCTCTTGAACTTACAGCCGGTGCACTGGTTTACCGGTTGTTGAGATGGAAAAGAAGATGTCATTGGGGAAGTGTTGATCAGGGACCTCGGAGTGTTACCTAACGTCGCTAATTATCTACCCCACCTTGTCCCGAGGTCTTCAAAAACAACTCACCTCATTCTTGACATCTCGAGTTGGTAGCTGTGTTCGGCCGTTAGTTTTACGACATCCGGGAGCTATATTACTTGTATTTCCAAATGGATTGCTTCCCGATGCCTCCAATTTGACTAGCCATAATCCCGTACACCCACAAACGCCGCTCAACCCCTTTTACTCGAGTAAATTGTAATGGTACATAGCGCGCCTCGTACAACCAAGACCCTCCGAAATAGCGATTCATGGCCTTCCTTCATACCATCAATCCTGGCAAATAAATCGACCAGATATACACCACAATGAAGCCGTACACAACCGTCGAGACGCTGTATCGGAAACATGTAGGGACGGTAGTGGCATGACCCGTTGGCACGAAGATGAATCACAACCCCTTTCAAACTCCTTCAACTTTCTTCCAGGTTGAGGTCGTCGACGCTGATTATTGCAAAAACAATCATGATAGTAGCATGTAATATCGTCTCCCTCCTCCTCTCGTAATCGCTTGTGCCTGCGCCTGAGTCGCTTCTTTATGGCGACAATGACATACTTCATCGCGAGACTGACACGGATACCCGTTTTGACGTGTTTTCTGTATGTGTCCATGGGATCTGTCGCAGTTTTAGGATCTGATGATAGTCTAGGATTGACTTGGATTATCGCCTGTTCCCAAATGCGGAGTACGAGGCCCATGATAGGGAAGTAATTGATTTAGAGACAGGGAATTGACTCTATCAGTCTGACGTAACATTGTCCCATCTCCGAGCTGATGAAGCCTCATAGAATCTGTACCATTTTAGAGATTTTATTCGTAGTGCATTGCCCGGAGTCCTGGAATACAGCTAAGCCAGAGTGAAACACAGGTGATCAAGTTTCGGGATACACCACACCATAACGCATAACATATAACCATTTGCAGAACTTCGATGACACATCTAGACCCAGCAACTATGGGCATACTTTGATACAAGAAAATGCAGATTAAAGATATTCAAGAGGAAAAATCGTGAGGCCCGTCCTACATTACACCAAGTATTGGTAAAAGGCGGAGAGAAAGTAATGTTCCAGTTATACAACATTCCCAGATCCAGATCGTGGAGGTAGTCAAGTGCCGTCATACCCAGCAAGTCCGCAACTCCGTCATCAATACCGCGTTTCGGCATCTCTGTCATTGTCTTCGTAATTATTGCTTCTCGCTCTTCCTTTGCTTAACTCTCGACCCGATGCTGTCCAACTGGGCGCCTGTCGTCCCATTCGCTGGTGTGCTCGGCGCATCCTCAATCTTCTCAAACTCGACATCAACGTCTTCCTTTAGCAGCGCCTCCTTCTCCTCGACCTCTTCGTCTGTTGGTGCATACTCGCTGCGGTCATCATCTGCATCCTTGTAGATAATGAACCGATACGCTATCCTGCAGATGAAGAACCACCAAAACAGGTTGACAGCCTGCAGAGACGCCAGTAGAGCGAATGTGATGTACTGACTAATCCAGCACTTGTATTGTTGGGTTTCCCAGTTGAGCTCGAAAGGGCCGACAGTTTTGAAGGTAGTCAGAATCGAGTAGATGATCTTGAGATTGATGTAGTGGCGCGTGTAGCCCCAAATACACATGAAGACGAAGAAGTAGGGTCCGACGATGGGCGAATCGATGTAGTTTAGGCACTTGGATGTCTGTAGTGGCGTTAGTGTAAATTCCAAGATGTGCACAACGTGAAGTGGGAAATTGACTTACAGCCAAGAAGAAATCCGAAATGTCGTGGGTAATGTAAACCGCGATACCCATGTACGTAAAATGGAACCTGTAGCTGAGCCAGATCAAGCTAACGGTAATGACATGATGTGCAACCAGCTCTTTGAAATCTTTCCTCGGCTTCTCCAGCATGAGCAATAGGACAATTGCTTGCTGAGCCCAGTAGCTTGCTTGCAAAAGGTAGTAGGCCTTGACGATAGCCTCGTGCGTCCGGTGCGGGAAGTTTTCGTACATGCCAATGGTGTTGAAGTACCAGACAGGCGTTCGCGACATGATATAGATGCCAAAGGGACCGTAGATGCCGAAGTACAGCGCTGTGTAGGCCTGTTCCATGAAGCGGGACTGCTTGTCGCGATTCTTGATGCCAAAGTGTAGGGCAATGGGCCGGATGAGTCGCTGCATGCAGAATTCGCGGGTGAAACTCAGGACGATGATGTAGAAGCCGACAAAGGCAAAGTCCCGGCCGCCTTTTCCATAGTGTGTCGGCGCATTGGGGTCTTCGCGTACGTGGGCAGGGATGAAAGGGTCGTCGCGTGCAAGCGGGTATGAGAGAAACAGGCAGGCGGAGAGCGGGTTCGACGGGTAGGGGTAGACGAGGTAGAGGGATACGATGGTAAGCGCCAGAATGAGGGGGAGCAGCCATGTGTGTCGTATGCACATGCGCTTCGCTTTGGAAAGGTAGCGGCGTGTTGTTCTCCGTTTCGACCGGCGCATAGTTTTCTCTGATTTCTGCGTGATAGTCAGCGCACCGAAAGTACCTAATGTCGCTAGGTGGTACGTACAAAGTCCATACCCACTGGACTAACAGGACTGTTCATGGGCGGGGTTCCCGACCGGTGTGTCGCAAAGGCAGGCACGTTGCCATCGCCAGGCACATTATGCCCCAGTGCACTTGACTTTCTCCTCCTGCCGTTCCGTGCTTCGCTCGTGACTACGAGGCTGTGTGGCAGTGCCCCGTTAAGGGAAGGAAATGGCTCCGTCATCGTGGGCGAGCAAGGGCGATGGTAGCAGTCGTAATGGCAAGTCGCAGTGTCGTGGTGGCTGTGTAGTAAGCAGCTTAAAGTTTACACAAGATGTAGCAAAGAAGAAGAAAAACACCCCCCGTGTTGCAACTAAGTGCGTGAAGAAGTAGCCGACAGCCCTTGAATGTGTTGTCGCGGGCACGGGTAGAAGAGTAAAAGTCGTTCCAAGGATCGGTCCAACTCCTTACTCGATCGCCTTCCAATCTCCGAGCGGTGGGCCTCTTGGCTGTATGGATGGTGCAGGGATCAGCACCGACATCAACAGCGACGAGATTGATGCTGTTACGGGCGTTGATGTCAGTTGTCAGCCCCCGCGAGCTTATCCGCTTCCAACGACAAAAAGGGCCGAAACAGAGGCGTTGGTGAAGGCCTGCTTTTTGCGCGGCCCGCAGTGTTCCCGACGCACTTGCACACCACGTGCATACAAAGAAGCAAGCAAGCACGTGGTAAAAGGATACTGAAATAGTAAATTCGGGTACCCTGGATCTTGCTGACATATCTGAAAGACTACGTGATGCATAGTCGTTTAAGTTACAGCTAATTCGCCATATCACGCAGCATGGGCAAACCCAGCGATCCGCATCACCTGTCACGGATCTATACGATGGAAGCCGACACCAGCACATCTCGGAATCATCCGGACGGACGAAGCCGACTCCCTGCATGCATGCCTGTCTTCTGTTGCAAACTTCCTACAGAATGTGCAAGCGCACCATTGGGCTTGGTGGTTTCAATCTTCTTCCCCGCAATCTCCAGACTCCGCTTGAGTTCAGTAGTCGGAGTGCCGATACTACTCGCAGTAATTGTGCTGTCCATGCTCCCTTTCCTAGAGAGGAGTCCGTCCTGTCGCAGCAAACCCTTGATACCTCCCGCCTTTCTTGCTGGGAGCTCGCCTTTGCCGGCAGTAGCGACATACAACAGATACTTGAGATTTGGCAGAGTATGGCGGATGTCGACTGGCCGCAGCCCAAGAGCGTTCGAAAGAATCTCAATGTTCTTGTTCAACAGGAACACGCCATACTCGAAACGGTAGCGCACGACATT
>Ga0265780_10006052_pt1 | contig 15144 bp, 16 predicted proteins | sample P1T30metagenome_FD_192432 | JGI IMG/M metagenome (GOLD analysis project Ga0265780, IMG submission 192432) | Plant litter microbial communities from East Loma Ridge, Irvine, California - P1 T30 | ecosystem: Environmental > Terrestrial > Plant litter > Unclassified | place: USA: California... | reverse complement strand
AGGACAGGCACTATTCGTCAGGGTTTATGGAAGATGCTACCCGGGAGTTAGAAGCCTACCTTAATAAGCACGGGCATGACAGTGAGAACTATCTGGGCTTTAATAAAACCATACGCTACCGCGAAGCCATTTTAGAAGTGGGGGAGGCTGTGGCCGTTTTTGGTCAGGGCACATGGCAACCTGCACATGTACTCGATTTACCGGAACAGTATGGTAAAGTACTTGTTATAAACGCTAAAGAAGATGGCTACATCTATCTTAGCGATGATGTTGATACAGTAAACGTGATATAATAATATACCCGGCAGATAAAACTACCGGGTAAATATTACTGCTTTTTTACATATTTGGTAAGGATAACAATAAGCTGGCCGTCTATCTTGCCTTCAATCTGCTCATTATTATCGTGCACAAGGCGGATGTTGCGCACTGCGGTGCCTACTTTTGCATTTAGGGTAGAGCCCTTAACATCAAGGTCTTTTATAAGGGTAACGGTATCGCCCTGCTGCAGTATGTTGCCATTGCTGTCTTTATGGAACTGCACGCCGGCATCGGCAGTATGGTCGCCTGTGGCTTTTGCATAGTCTAAAAGCTCGTCGTCAAGATACATCATATCAAGCGCATCGGCGGCCCAGCCTTCTTCGCGAAAGCGGTTAAGCATACGCCAAGAAACCACCTGTACGGCAGGTACTTCGCTCCACATGCTGGTGGGCAGTATGGCTTGCCAGTAGGCGCTATCAGGCTCCTCTTTTTTTTCTATCTGGGCAAGGCACTTTTCGTCGATATATATAAAACCATCGGCGCCCATGTTGCGGGCAGGCGGCACTTCATAAGCCGAAAGGTTGCCGGTTGCACCACTTAGTTCGCATTGGTTGTTGCTGCGTTGCTGCAGCTGTTGTTCTATTGTCATCAGGTGTGTTTTGAGGGCGTAAAGGTAAGATTTTTTAGATAAGATGGCAGATAGCAGATGGCAGTTTTCCATGTCGAATGGAGCACATCGAAATTGAGACATCTTTAAATATTACTTCGTCAGTTCGGGCCTTGCCCTCGGGGTCCTCCACTCCGCTGTGCTCCGGTCGGAATGGGAAAACCACCCCGCCCTGCGGGCACCCCTCCGGAGGAGGGGAATGCTCACTCTGCCGGACTTTTGACTTTCGACTTTAAAACTTTAGACTTAGCTGCCTATCTCCATAGCCTGTATCAGGCCATCGGTAATAGTATAGATATGCTTTACATTGCCGTTGAACAACTCTGTGCCATCAAGGGCTTTGACTACCTGGTGCACGGTTACCTCAAGGCGGCCGTCGGGCAGCTCAGTAATGCTAACGGGTTCTACGTTGGGGTTTATTTCGCTCCACTGGCGGGTCCAGTACTCCCGTATCTGGTCGTGGCCGGTTACAAAGTCGCCTTCAAAGGCTTTTGGCCAGCGCACATCGGGGCGCATGGTGGTAAGGGCGGTGTCTATATCGCGGCTGTTAAAGGCGGCGTAGGCGGTGGTGATTAGGGGGTGTGGCATGGGGTGTTTTTGCGAAGGTAGGTATTTATTATTCGTCAGTGCAATCTTGGACATTAGATGGAAGAGTCTGCTATATCTCTTCTATCATTTTTCGTATAGTATAATTTTCTAATTTATTAGCAATACTTACCTCATTATCTTTCCAATGAAGGCCATCATTATAAATTACACCAAGCAAATAATAAATTTCTGGTACCACTATTCCTTTACTCTCTGCAAATTGTAATTTACTTGGGGTAGTATGAGTATTTAAATATTCGTCTTTAAACTCTTGAGTTTGTAACTTATCATAAATCTTTAATTCAATTTTTTTTCTTATCGCGCAGCATACGGCAAACGGATCATATATTTCTTCATTATCATTGTATTTTGCGAACTCTTCGTTTATAAAAATGTTAAAAACATCTGAATTACCCCATGTTGGTTTTAAGTTTAATATTTCAAAATCAGGGCGTATATTTATATGAGTTGGTTCATAATGTAGATGATATTTTGACAAATTGTCTTTGATTAAAATCACTTCTCGATTTACTAATATTTTTTTAAAATGTTCATTTATTTTTGCTTTTTTGCTATTTAAAAAGTGAATTTTTTGTTTACTGAAAACGAAATTTTTAAAGAAATATGGATTAAGATGAGTAAAGATTAAAGGATAAATTTTTCTGCCCTCATTTTTAAATTTTTCAATAAATTGAGTAACATAATATTGTACAGCAATTAGATTTGCATCGTCAAGATAATCAAATACCTCGTCAATAATTAATATTGATTTTCTTTTCATCAATTTCAATTCCGCCTTTTTTAACAGAGCTATAAAACACATTACATCTCTTTGTCCATTAGAAACATGTGTTGTTTTAGGTATTTCAACTATTAGTTTATTATTTTTTGATATTGGTTTGAAGTTTTGCCAACTTGAATTGAAACTGTCAAATAACATTTCATATTGCTCTTTTTCATATTCATAAGTTTTTCTTAAAACGGCAGCTTTAAATTTAATCTCATCTTTCTGATATAATTTTAATAATTGCAAAGCTGTCAAATAATTATCTGCCTCTTTTGAATAATTTAAATCTAAAGAACTAATAAACTCCGATATATCTGTCAGATATTGAATTTCTTTTAAGTTTTCAATTTCATTATTTTCTATCCAGTCGACGATCGAATCACTAGAACCAGTTTGAGAATTCACTCTGTCAAGAAATGAGTTAATTTTTTGTTGTACCCTGCTTCCACTATTTGCTCTAGAAAAGTGAGTATAGAACGTTGATAGAAGTCTTATAATTTTCTTATTAGATAATAAACCAGATATGTTTTTAAGAACCTTTCCATTATTACCAAAATCCGTTTTTTGATTACTAATTGAATAATCAAAGCTAACCGCTTCAGGTATTGAATTCACTAAAATCACAGGTGGAATTTCTAAGGATGCGGTAGCAACGACAAAACCTCCCAAATTATTTTTTTTTGCTTTTGCAAAAACTTGGTTATTAATCACAAAATAGTCAAATTCCGACTTTATATTATTAAATATGTCATTAGCTTGAACAGTATGTGTTGCTCCAGCTTCTTCATAAGTAATAGTTATTGAAGGATGATTATTTTCATTGTTTTTATAATAATGTTCTTTATCCAAAACAATTTTACTGGGTTGTAATGATTTAAATGCAATTGAAAAAGAACTTTTACCAAAACCATTAGGTGCTACCAAAATATTTGGTTTATTAGCTGAAATATCAAAATTGTAGATCCGATTAGCAGTTGTAGTTCCGATTCCTTTTACATTTTCTATGTTGATATTTTTGATCATAACTTAAATTTTAAATAAACTTACAATAATTTCCCTTACAAAAACTGCGGTTTCCCGCAATCGAAATATTTTTTCCTAACACATCCTTCCCCAATTGTTATTTTACTACATTTGAATAATAAAGATTATTCAAAAATCACGATGAATTTCGATAGAAAACAGTTAACCAGCACGCAATTACTTGATTTATATAAGAAATTAATAAAACCCAGGCTTATTGAGGAGAAGATGCTCATACTCATTCGGCAGGGTAAGGTGTCTAAATGGTTTAGCGGTATTGGCCAGGAGGCTATATCGGTAGGTATTACCGCTGTGCTGCAGCCGGATGAATACATACTGCCCATGCACCGCAACCTGGGTGTGTTTACCGGGCGCAACATTCCGCTGTACAGACTTTTTAGCCAGTGGCAGGGTAAGGCTAAAGGTTTTACAAAGGGGCGCGACCGCTCGTTTCACTTTGGTACACAGGAGTTTAAGATTATAGGCATGATATCACATTTGGGTCCGCAGCTTGGCGTGGCCGACGGTATTGCTTTGGCCAACAGGCTTAAGCAAAACGGAAAGGTTACTGCCGTGTTTACGGGTGAGGGCGCTACCAGCGAGGGCGATTTTCATGAGGCGCTCAACATTGCCGCCGTGTGGGAGCTGCCCGTGCTTTTTGTGGTAGAAAACAACGGCTACGGCCTGAGCACGCCTACTAATGAGCAGTACCGCTGCGAGCATATTGCAGATAAGGGCGTGGGCTATGGCATGGAGGCGCATATTATTGACGGTAATAACATATTAGAGGTTTATACAAAGCTTGACGAAATTGTGGCTTCGATGCGGGAGAACCCGAGGCCAGTGCTGCTGGAGTTCAAGACTTTCAGGATGCGTGGGCATGAGGAAGCGAGTGGTACCAAGTATGTTCCGCAGGGGCTGATGGATGCCTGGGCAGTTAAGGACCCGGTAGAAAATTACCGCAATTACCTAAAGGCCGAAGGTGTGCTGACCGATGAGTTTGACGCCCAGCTTCGTGCGGAACTGAAGGCCGAAATAGATGAAAATTACCAGCGCGCGTCGGCAGAACCGGCTATTGAGGCCGATTTAAGCGAAGAGTTAAATGATGTATACAAACCGTATGTTTTTGAGGAAGTTAAACCTGAATCAAAAGCTGATAATGTACGGATGATAGATGCTATTTCGCAAGGACTGGCACAAAGTATGGAGCGCCACGATAACCTTGTGATTATGGGGCAGGACATTGCCGAGTACGGCGGTGCCTTTAAAATTACTGACGGCTTTGTAGCAAAATTCGGAAAGGACAGGGTGCGCAATACCCCAATATGTGAGTCGGCTATTGTGTCAGCCGGTATGGGGCTTTCCATCAACGGTTACAAGTCGGTAATTGAGATGCAGTTTGCCGATTTTGTTTCCACTGGTTTTAACCCGATTGTGAACTACCTGGCTAAAGTACATTACCGCTGGCAGGAAAATGCCGATGTGGTGGTGCGCATGCCGTGTGGGGCAGGGGTGCAGGCAGGGCCTTTCCACAGCCAGACCAACGAGGCGTGGTTTACTAAAACGCCTGGGCTAAAAGTGGTGTACCCGGCATTCCCTTATGATGCCAAGGGCTTATTGGCCACGGCTATAAACGACCCTAACCCCGTGATGTTCTTTGAGCATAAGGCATTGTACCGCAGCATGTATCAGGATGTGCCGGCAGATTATTACACATTGCCGTTTGGCAAAGCAAGCCTGTTGCGCGAAGGAAGTGATGTTACCATTATATCGTTTGGTGCCGGGGTGCACTGGGCGCTTGAAACCTTAGATAAAAACCCTGACATCAAGGCCGATGTGCTTGACCTGCGCACGCTGCAGCCGCTTGACACGGAGGCGATATTTGCTTCGGTTAAAAAGACGGGCAAGGCCATCGTCCTGCAAGAAGATACGTTGTTTGGTGGCATTGCCAGCGATATATCTTCTATGATTATGGAGCAGTGTTTTGAGTGGCTTGACGGCCCTGTAAAACGTGTGGGCAGCCTTGAGAGCGCCATACCGTTTACTAAAGCGCTGGAAGACCAATATTTGCCGAAGGGCAGGTTTGAAGAGGCCCTAAAGGAGCTTTTGGCTTATTAATTAAGCTGATTAACAAATAAAAAAAGCCATACTCAGCTTACTTGTATGGCTTTTTTTATAATGGCCAGGAAATATATGTTCCTGAAAAACAAATGATCCCAAAAATTAACCATATTACATTCATTGCATCAAACTTATACTCTACAATGGCTTTTTCCGGGTTTTTAGGGTTGTATCTTACTTCAATATGCTGCCCGGTGTGATAATCATCATTATGTTTATCAGGCAATTTATTGCTGGCGAACGCCCAGTATAAATTATTTAAGATATTTGTACCTGTATATGTTTTGCTATCAACTATGTATTGATACTCCATCTGCTTTTTCCAGGCGCCTTCATTATCAACAGGAACAACAGCATAGCTTAGCACCACACCTTCTGTAGATTTCCATTTGCTATTGACAATTATAACAAAAATAACAGACCATACAAACCTTATTAAGCAAATCAGCCCGCCAAGCAGGGTAGCAAAACTTAATAGGATGGTTGCTGCAATTTCAAGATTCATCGAAAAATATTTTTAGCAGTTATTCCACGCTTTCAGCGGCAGCTTTTTTAGCCTTGCGCTGTACAAACCATTTAATGATGTTTAGAATAATATAAAGCGGCACTATACCTACAAGCAATATACTTATAAAGCTCAGGCATACTTCTGCACCTATGTATAGCCACGAGCCGTCTTCTTTAATGGTATAGGCACTATCAAGATAGGCAAATAAAAAGGCAAACCCAACGCCCAGCAGCAGGTATATTATGGCTGCGCGGTTAAAAGCTATTACAAACTTAACGAATGTAAATCCGGAAAAAGCACCAAACTTTTTTAAGAAGGGCAGTAGCGGCAAGCCGAAAAGTAACACTAAAATAAGATAAGGCATGTATGGTGATAGCATTGATTTAGCCAAATATAATAAAAACAGGCAGTAATAAAAAGCTTAAACCTGCGTGGGTATATAAATATCAAAAACGGCACCTTCGTCGGGCTTTCCGGTAGCCACAATATGGCCGTTGTGGTTTTCTACAATTTTTTTTACGATGGCCAGGCCAATGCCTGTACCCTGTATGGTATCGCGGTCATGAAGGCGCTCAAACAGGTTGAATATGCGCTCGCTGTGCGATGGGTTAAAACCTATGCCGTTATCGCTTATGCTTAAATGGGTAAAATAGCCTTTCGGCAGCTTAACGCCATCAAAATCAGTAGGGGTGCCCTTTTTGCAGGCAATAACAATATGTGCCGGCACGCCGGGGCGGGCAAATTTTATGGAATTGCTTACCAGGTTGTAGAGCAGCTGTCGAAACTGGAACGTAATAATAAAGGCATCGCCTATGGCATCACTTTCAATGGTAACATCTTTGTCCTGCATTTCTTCCTTAAGGTCGGCCTTTACATCAAGCAGTAAATCGTCAATGCTTGTAATTTCAAACTTCTTATCGGATATGGATGCACGAGAGTAGGTAAGCAGGTCTTTGATAAGCATTTGCATGCGCTGTGCCGCATTTTGCATGCGCTTAAAGTAATCTTTACCGCTTTCGCTAAGGTTGTCTCTTTCTTTTTCGGCGATAATAGTGGCAATGGTTTGTATTTTCCGAAGTGGCTCCTGCAGGTCGTGGCTTGATATGTAGGCAAAAGCTTCCAGCTCGTGGTTGGCCTTTTTAAGCGCCTTGTTGTTATCTACAATCTCCTGTGTTTTTTCGGCCACCTGTTTTTCCAGGGTTTCTATAAAAATCTCGTCGGTACGCAGCTTTTCGGCTATTTGCCTGTTGGTTTCAGCCGCTTCCAGGTGAAAAGAAATAAGGTCGCAAAAGAGCCCGAACATTTCAGTAACCTGAGAGGTTTTTAATTCCCTTGGCTGAGGGTCTATCGCGCAAAGCGTACCAAAAAAGGTGCCGTTTTTCCTGAAGATAGGTACCGATATATAACTCTGGAAGCCATACATGGCGGGTGTATGGTGGTCATGGTAGAGTGTGTCTTTCTGTACGTTATCTATCACCACAGGTTGTTGCCTGTCGCGGATCTGATCGCAAATTGTGGTTTTAATTTGTAATTCATCGCCCGGCTTAAGGCCAAATTTTACATCGTCTCGGGAGCTGCAGGTTATCCACCTATCATCGGTAACACGGGCAACGGCGGTAAAGCCCATACCTGTTGTGGTGCAAATAACATCAAGCATTTGCTGCATGCCCGGTATTTTCTGAATGTCGTCTATATCTTTTTGAAATTGTTCTTCAAGCGCCATAAAAGAAGGTAAAGTATATGCTATAAATTTACGGCTTTATTTTAATTTGTAGTTATGCTAAGTATAATTTAAGGATTTGCGATAAAAAAACAGGGGCAAATGCCCCTGTCTACTTAACTAACTCAAATGTTTTATGCAGCCTTGTACTTTTGAAAGAAGTAAACGGGCAAAAAGCCGAAATTAAGCAGCAAAAAGCCTGAGAACATTATAATGCCGGCCCATGGCCAATGCATTATTTTAAACAAAAATGCCGTGCTAAGCATAAAGCAGGTTAAAAACCCTAATAAATTAACTGTTCGTTTCATGATTTGATTGAATTTAATGATTACTATAATGGTGATGATTATCCTGTAACAGTAGCTTTTCCGTTTTTATATCGGCGATAAAAAAACAAGGGCATAAACACAAAATTGAGCAGCACAAACCCGGTAAACATTAATATGCCCGCCCATGGCCAGTGCATAATTTTAAACAGTATGCCGTTACTTAAAATAAATGCTGCCAAAAAGCCGGTTGCGTAAACTATCCTGAGCCTTAGCAAATCTTTTTTAAGCACTACCATGAGCGTGGTTTGCTGCTGCAGGCGGCCCATGGCATAATGCCCGCCAAAGTTTTGAATGGCTTCTTTGTAGGCCGTATCAAAATTGGTACAGTTACTTTCCTCTATATACGTGCAAATATGGTCCAGCAGGTCCTCTTTAAGGCTGTTTTGAGCCACGCCATAAAACTCCAGGTTAGTGGCTATATAGTCTATCTGTGTTTCTGTTAGTATCATGGCGTAATTGTTTTTTGTTTAAAAATTACCGATAAAGTGCCTATAAAATCTGTCAGTTCTGTAGTAATTTGCTCTACGGCTTTTTGCCCGGTGGCCGTAATGGTGTAGTACTTGCGCACGCGCTTGCCTATATATACCTTTTCGGTTTCCAGTATACCTTCGGCCTCCAGCTTGTGGAGTATAGGGTATAAAGCGCCTTCAGATATATCTATCTTGCCTTTTGTAAGCTCTTTTACCCTTTGGGTAATTTCATAGCCATACATCTTATCGCTGTCGCCCAATAATTTTAGTATTATGGGTTGCAGGGTTCCTTTGGTTAGTTCTTTACTATACATAGGACAAATATACATTTTATTACAATGTATACAAATTAAATGTAAAATATTTTTTAATCGTATTTCAAATGGCACTATTTTAGCTGTATACAACCCAAACAATTAAAACAACCAAATTACTATGAAAAAAACACTTTACTCTTTGCTGGCGGCGCTGTCGCTATGTTTTGCAGCACAGGCGCAAACAAAAGGCAGTATTGAAATGGGCATTAACGGCGGTGTAAACTTTACGTCGGTTTCTGGAACGGATTACAATTACTGGGGGACTACCACATCAGAGAGTTCGGTCTCTTTTAACGTGGCTGCATCGCTTGATTTTTATTTTTCTGACCGCTGGAGCATTAAGGTGAAAGGTATTTATGACCGTAAGGGCTGGGACAGCGCCTACATTACCCTTGACGACGGCCGCGATTACTCTACAAATGTTGATATGAACTATATTACAGTACCGGTCATGGCCAACTGGCATTTTGGAGGCAAAAGAAACTGGTACCTTAACTTTGGTCCCTATGTAGGTTTTTTAACCAGTGCGAAAGAGACAAGGTTTGATACTGACCTTAAAGACAATTTTAATACTACCGATGCGGGACTTGCTTATGGCATTGGTGTTAAAATACCTGTAAGTAATCACGTGAAGCTGTTTTTTGAATATGAAGGGCAAACAGGCCTGTCTGATATTTATAAAGACAATTATGACGGATCGGTTACAACAAACCGTGGGGCTGTTAACATAGGCATTAACTTTTTGCTAAAATAAGATTTCTACAAAATATAGGAGGGAGGCAATGTGCCTCCCTTTTTTTATGGAGAAAAGTTTTGAATTTCAAAAATTACGATATATCGTAATTTTTTAATTTAAAATGTGACTGATTTTGACGTTGACTTTGAAAATAGCCGACGTTAAATTTTGGGTAAAATACCGATATTCTGAACTTGAAAACCGAAGTCCGAAAGTGAAATATTAAGCACTTTTAAGCGGCACATTGTAAGAATTTACTTTGTTTAAAAAGCGATTTTTACTACTTAACAAATGCCTCAGAAAATTTATTCGATATTTTTACTCAGTGTCATCATCCTTATCCGGTTTAACGGGATATTTGCCAAATTTTGGCGCTAATTTTGATATTTTGTACGGTTTATATGAGAATTTGTTAGATAATGCTATCATTGTTACGGTATCGCCCTTAAGCGTTACGTAAGATGTGGTGTTGCCATGCCACCAGCCGTTGTGGTAAAACAACTTTTCGCCGGTTACCCACTCGTGCAGGCGTATGCCCAGCCCGTAGTTTCTCTCGCCCTTGTGCTCATAACTATATCCCTGAAAAACCTGCTTAAGTAGCTTAGGATCAAGGAAGTTCCTGGAGTAAGTGGCCAGGTCAAACTTCAGCATGTCGCGCGGGGTAGAGTAGATGTTCTTGTCGCCATATATATTATCAAGGAAATCAAAGCCATACAACACATTATTGCCTTTGTAAGATAGCGATGCCCTACCTTTATCTTTTTCATAATCAAAAACATACGTGTTTTTCATTCCTAGTGGCTCAAACACAATTTTTTTCATTGCCTGGCGGTAGTTCATTTTTGTAACCTTCTCAATTACAAGGGCTAGCATGGTATAATTGGTGTTGCAATAGCCAAACTTTTTATCGGGCTTAAAGTACAGGTCAAACTTATGCTTGGCCAGCAAGTTCAGTACATCTTGATTGTTCATCATGCTTCGGTCCCAAACATCCTTATTATCAGAGAAGTAGGCATAGTTTGGAAGCCCGCTTCGATGGTTTAGCAGCATTTTTATAGTAATGTCCTCATATGGAAATTCAGGTAAAATGGTTTGTACCCGCTGGTCTAATCCAAGCTTATTAAGGTCAATTAGCTTTAGTATCACTGCTGCCGTAAGTACCTTGCTTACAGAGGCCAGGTGTATTGGGGTATCCTTGGTAATTTCGGTTTTATCCTGCCGGTTGGCAAAGCCACCATAGGTTTCAAACAATATAGTACCGTTTTTTGCTACCAGAAAACCTCCGCTTAGGTCGTTTTTAGGCCAGTTGTGATTATAGAATGCCTCTATAGCGCTCCGCTTGCCATTAATATACTCCTGCGATGGCTTTTTGAGCTTTATATCCAGTGGAGTGATGTGCAGAACAGTATCTTTTTCAAAAGGTTTACCGTTGTCTGCCAGTGTTTTATCTTCTTTTTTACAAGAAGCCAGCAATAGTGCCAGTATATAGGGTGTAAGTCGTAAAAATCTCATGTTTATGGAAACGTAAAACCGCAAATATAACCAAACATTACTTTTGGCAAGGGCTTTTTATATAGTGTTAACAGTTAAAATTTAGATTTTATTGCCTTTACAAACATAATATTTTGACTTGCAGAAGGTTTGCGTTTTAAGCCCTATTTATTTGATACCAATTATAAAAAATGCCTATTTTTACGGTAAATTATATAGTACCAATGGACAAAATACAATGGCAAACCGTTAAAGAATTTGAAGATATAACCTACAAGAAATGCAATGGTGTGGCACGAATAGCCTTTAACAGGCCCGATGTGCGCAACGCCTTTCGCCCAAGGACAACAGCCGAGCTTTTTGAAGCCTTTATTGATGCCCGCGAGGATACCTCTATAGGCGTGGTGTTACTTAGCGCAGAAGGGCCTTCCAGCAGGGATGGGGTATATTCATTTTGCAGTGGCGGCGACCAAAAAGCACGTGGTCATCAGGGCTATGTGGGCGATGACGGTATGCACAGGCTTAACATACTTGAAGTGCAGCGTGTTATACGCTTTATGCCTAAGGTTGTTATTGCAGTTGTACCGGGCTGGGCAGTAGGGGGAGGGCACAGCCTGCACGTGGTGTGCGACCTTACACTGGCCAGTAAAGAACATGCTATATTTAAACAGACCGACGCCGATGTTACCAGCTTTGACGGTGGTTATGGCTCGGCGTACCTTGCTAAAATGGTGGGCCAAAAGCGCGCCCGCGAGATATTTTTCCTGGGCAGGAACTATTCTGCACAGGAAGCCTATGATATGGGTATGGTTAATGCCGTTATACCTCATGCAGAACTGGAAGATACTGCTTATGAATGGGCACAGGAAATACTGGGCAAATCGCCCACATCCATCAAAATGCTCAAGTTTGCCTTTAACCTTACCGATGATGGCATGGTGGGCCAACAGGTTTTTGCCGGAGAGGCTACACGCCTTACCTATATGACAGAAGAAGCTAAAGAGGGACGTGATGCTTTTCTTGAAAAGAGGAAGCCTAACTTTAGGGATATCAAGTGGATACCATAAACAGTTATTTATTTAATTTCAAGGTTTAAAAGTTTAAAGTTTAGACCCGGGATCTTTATGTTAAACCTTTAGCTAATGGAACATTTTACAAACGACACTATCGATACCCTGCAACTTCCACGTTTTGAAGAGGTAGCATTAACACCTCTGCATGCGTCTTATATCAAAATAATATGGCTTAATATAGCTGCAATATTTGGGCTTACTGCGGTGGCGGCGGGGCTGGGTTTCTATTTTATTGAAGAATTGCAGCCCAACTGGCTGCTAACTACCATAATTTATAGTGTTGTTTTGATACTTACTATTGTTATCCAGGTTATCAGTTACAAGAACAAGGGTTTTGCATTTCGCACGCACGATGTTATTTACCGCAGCGGCGCTATTGCAACTACAACTACTATTATACCTTATAACCGCGTGCAGCACGTAGCTCTACACGAAGGTCTGATTTCCAGAAAATTAGGTTTGGCAGCGGTTGAAATATTTACCGCCGGCGGCACAGGCAGCGATATAAAAATACCCGGCCTTGAAAAAGAACACGCTGAAGCCATAAAGCAATTACTGGTTGGCAAAATCAAAAAAGAACAGGCCGATGAAGAATGATTTCAGTAAGCCGCAGCGGCAGTCGCTTGTGGGTATAGTGGTAATGTTTGGCGATACACTGCAAAGCAGTATCCGCGCATTGTTCCCAATATTGATTATTACTTTGCTGCGCCCGGGTTCAAATAAAACAATTATAGCGTTAATTACCTTTGGAATTGCATTGATAGTTGCATTGGTAGTGGGATATCTTAAATACCTCAATTTTACTTTTTTTGTTGATACTGAAAACGATGAGTTTGTAGTGCGCAAAGGCATTCTGAACAAAACGCGTATTGCCATCCCGCTGGATAAAATTCAGAATGTAAACATCAACCAGTCGCTTTTACAGCGTATTGTGCAGGTACATGGCCTGGAAGTTGATACTGCAGGCAGCAATAAAAAAGAAGTTACTATAAAGGCCATAAGTCACGGGCAGGCGCTTTCATTAAAGGAAATGCTGCTAGAAGGTGCTAAGGGCGATGATGTTACAGACGAAGAAGTACTCGAGGCACGCGAACAAAAAAAACACCCTTTTATAGAAATAAGCCTGATGAGCCTTTTAAAAACGGGTATAACGTCAAATTACATTCGTAGTTTTGGCTTATTGCTGGCGTTTTTAATATCTACTTTTCAGTATGTAGATGATGTGGTAAGGGCTGCCGATTATAACAAAAACCCTTTAGATGATTACCTTGACCCAAATTTGTTATTGAGGTTTGTAGTATTTATAATTGTGGGTGTAATGCTGCTGGTGCTTATAATTAACCTATGCCGTACCATTATCAGGTATTACAACTTCAGGGTAACCAAGCAAAACGATTCATTATTACTTTCTTACGGATTAATAAGCATGCGCAATACCATTATTAAGCCACAAAAGGTGCAAATGGTGGCCGTTGGACGAAACTATTTTCAAAAGAAATTCAATATTAATGATGTAAAGATACGCCAGGCATCAGATCTTGAGGCAAACGGCCAAGAACAGCGCAAATCGGCCATGGAAATCCCGGGCTGCAATAATGAAGAAAGAGATGTGCTGCTACAGTTCTTGCTGGGCGAAATACCGCAAAAAGGCGAAATGCTAAAGCCAAACTATCGCAAGCTCGTACTTAATATCTTTAAAGTCATAGTTATACCCGTAAGCCTATACTTTTTATTTGCTTTTTATATTACTCCAGAAGCTTATGATTATGTGTATATACTGCCATTTTATATAGGATTAATGGGCTTGCTGTCAGGCTTTGGGTACCGCAACTACAGGCTTTTTGTAAATGATAAATTTATAATAAAGCAAAGTGGCGCCTGGGATATTGATAATGAGTTTGTTGCTCCCCACAAGATACACACTATTAAGACACATCAGTATTTTTGGCAAAAAGGCGCAAATGTGGGCAGTGTTGTTTTGTATACCGCGGGCGGCAACATGAGCTATGGTGTGGCAGATTTTAAAAAGCTACGCAGTTATATAAACTATTGGCTTTATCAGGTAGAAACGACTAAGAAACACTGGATGTAAGGCGATTTCTAATTTAAAGATTGAAGATTTAAAGATTTAAAAAATGTCAAATACAAAAGCGTGGCTACAGGCCGCACGTTTACGCACACTCCCTTTATCTGTATCTGGTATACTTGTAGGAAGTTTTTATGCATTTTCGCAGGGATTTATAAATTGGGGAATACTGAGCCTGGCTCTGGTTACAACCCTTGGCTTACAGATATTATCAAATTTTGCCAATGATTATGGCGACGGTATTAAAGGTACTGATAATGAGCACCGAATTGGGCCCCAGCGCGCCATACAGAGCGGCGCCATTACGGTGCAATCTATGAAAAAAGGTATAATCATAACTTCTTTACTCACCCTTATAGCAGCGTTAGTTTTAATATACCTGTCTTTTGGTAAAGAAAACTTTGTTTACTCAATAATATTTTTCTTTTTAGGATTAGCAGCCATTGCTGCGGCTATTAAATATACAGTAGGTGGTTCCGCTTATGGCTACAGGGGCCTGGGCGACTTATTTGTGTTCATATTTTTCGGGCTTGTTAGCGTTATAGGATGCTATTTTTTATTTGCTAAAAATATTGATGCCCTGATCCTGTTACCTGCTATCACAGTAGGCCTTCTTAGTGTGGCCGTACTCAACCTTAACAATATGCGAGATCAGGTAAGCGATGCAATGAGCGGTAAAAACACGCTTGTGGTTAAAATGGGTGCTAAGGCCGCCAAATTTTATCACTATAGCATTATTATCATTGCACTCGGGCTAACGTTGATTTTTGCCATCCTGAATCATTTTAAGCCGGTGCAGTTTATTTTCCTGATTGCTTATGTACCATTTTTGCTTCATCTAAAAACAGTGGCTAAAAACACCGTACCTAGAGAACTTGACCCTGAACTTAAAAAAGTAGCATTGGGTACTTTTTTTCTGTCCGTGCTGCTGTGCGTGGCTTTCCAACTTTAAACAACAAACTACAAA
>Ga0265780_10006051_pt1 | contig 15144 bp, 11 predicted proteins | sample P1T30metagenome_FD_192432 | JGI IMG/M metagenome (GOLD analysis project Ga0265780, IMG submission 192432) | Plant litter microbial communities from East Loma Ridge, Irvine, California - P1 T30 | ecosystem: Environmental > Terrestrial > Plant litter > Unclassified | place: USA: California... | reverse complement strand
CGCAGCAGCGACCACGTGCCCAGCACGATCACCACCACGATCGCCAGGCTCACCGCCGGGTCGATCCAGGTCCAGCCCCAGAACATGATGATCAGGCCCGAGATCGCCACGCCCAGCGACAGCGCCGCATCGGCCGCCATGTGCAGGTAGGCGCCGCGGATGTTCAGATCGCCCTTGCTGCCAGCCAGGAACAGCCAGGCCGAGAAGCCGTTGATCAGCACGCCGATGGCGGCAACGATCGACACCGTGGCCCCGGCCACCGGCGCCGGTTCGGCGAAGCGCTGCACCGCTTCCCAGGCGATGGCGCCGCACGCCACCATCAGCAGCAGGCCGTTGCCCATTGCCGCAAGGATCGACGAGCCGCGCAGGCCGTAGGTATAGCGGCCGGTCGGCACGCTTTTGGCAAGTACCGCCGCGCCCCAGGCCAGCACCAGGCCCAGCACGTCGGACAGGTTGTGGCCGGCGTCGGCCATCAGCGCCGTCGAGTGCGCGATGAAGCCGTAGGCGAATTCGATGATGACAAAGGCCATGTTGAGCCCGATTGCCAGCGCGAAAGCGCGCCCGTTGCCTTCAGGGGAGGGCATGTGGTGGTGATGGTGGCCAAAGCCGTGGCCATGATCGTCGTGCTTGTGGTCGTCGTGCTTGTGATCGTGCTTGTGCTCGTGACCGTGGTCATGATCGTGCTGGTGATGTTGGCTCATGCGTCCATTCCGGTGGCGGGTTCGGCAATGTGCTCGAACATGGTGGAAAGCAGGCTGCTGATATGGGCGTCGGCAGCTGCGTAGAAGACTTGCTTGCCCTGGCGCTCGGCCTTGACGATGCGGGCTGCGCGCAGCAGACGCAGGTGGTGGCTGACCAGTGAACTCGACAGCGACAGCGTGCTGGCGATATCGCCCACCGCTGTCGGCTGCGTCAGGCAGGCCAGCACGATGCGCAGGCGCGTTGCATCACCCAGCAAGTGGAACAGGTCGGCCAGCTGGCCGATCGCTTCCTCGGGCGGTGGGGCGATCGGGTGGGCGGCCGGGTGCGTGTGGGTGTGTTCGTGCATGCGACTCTAACATGTGAATAGGTGTTCACATGTTAGGGCAAACCAAGTTGCCGGGCAAGTGCTGCGTAGTACAGCTCCAACGGCAGAGCGCGTAAGCCAAATCAAGATATTCGCAATACCCGGCCATCGCTCCCGGACGATGAATCGCTGAGACGGTGGTGCTAAAAAGTTTTGACGCGGAAAACGATGTGACAACTTATGCGTAAAAAATTACTGAATCACCGTATAAAATCTGAAAAGATATTCGAGAAGGATAATGCGATGTGCGAGCACGTGAGTGCTGTAAATATTGGGTGCGAGCATTAAAAAATAATCTGATGATTCAATTCATAGTGGCTAAAAATAAGAGCCAGACGTTTAATTGAATTTTCGTTTGGTTACAATTGGAGAGTTTTCAATGCAGGCCATCCCGTATATTGGATTGCGAACCAGTTTTATTGATGTTATATGCAGTTTGAATTGAACAAGAAAAAACGTCTGTTCTTTGAGCGGTTGGTCGCTGTTCTGGAGGGAGGTTATTGTGTTCGATATTGCTCTCACGCACATATCCAATGTTTTCATTGGCGCTATGCTGCTCTTGCTGTGGGGATGGGACTTGCCAAAAGGAAGTAGAGTTAAGGCCTTTGTCCATCGCTTTTCCAAGCCCATCGTCTGGCTGGGGTTATCCCATAACTGGTCGATGTTTGCGCCTAATCCCATTTCCAGCAATGAACGCCTGCGTGTCGAGATTCGCCTGAACGACGGCAATTGGCACGAGGTTGTTCTCGATTGTATGGGTATGGTCGGCGCTGCTCAGCGTCCCCATGATATACGTGCTCTCAAGATGTTGCATTCCCTGACTTGCAAAGGCAGTAATGCATTGAAGCCAGCGGTTGCATTATATTGCGCCAGGCGTTACTTGAGTAGCCATCCCGACATCTCCGCTGTCAATATTTTCCAGATCAGGCTAATACGTTTATATCAATTAAAGCCGCTTTGGCCGCCCAGGCAATTTAACTATAATAATTTTCATTTTGAGGAAGAAACGTATCTGCACGATTTCTTAAAAGACAGAATATGGAAAAAAGACATCGATCAGACTGAGTCGTGTGATCGCCGAGTGGCGGCCTGAGTAGCGCAGTGTTCTTTCAACTTGAAAATTGGAGGGCCAGTGTCGAATTCTATTTTGTCGATTCACCAGTTGACCGGTTCATGGCACTACTTTTTTCATCACGCGATCGCCCCTGACTCGCTGGTCATGTTTCGTATCGCCTTCGGTCTGCTGTTGCTGGCCGATGCGCTGTATCTGGCCAAGTCGCTGACTTTCCTGTATGGCGCGACCGGGATCCTGGATCGTGGAATTTATATCCGTGATTTCAGGGCCAGATTCTTCTCCATTTACAACTGGGGCGCCGACGAGCCTGCGCGCCTGCATCTTTGGTTTGCTCTTCACGTCACCGCTATCATCTGTTTGCTGCTGGGTTTCTTCAGCAATATCGCGGCATTTGTGATTTTCGCCGGGCTGACTTCGTATCACCATCGCAATCCTTTCGCCGTCAACTCGGGCGATGTGGCCATGCGCCTGATGGCGTTTCTGATGATCTTTGCCCCGGCCGATGCCAGCTTTTCCGTGCTTACCGCGATCGGTGCAAAGCCGGTACAGTCAACCATCGATCCATGGGCCTACCGCCTGCTCCAAATTCTTGTGTCCACGATCTATTTCAAGTCCATGTACTGGAAGCTGCACGGGCGCTGGTGGTTGTCCGGCAGGGCGGTTTACTATGTGTTGAATATTGACCGCTACAGGCGCTTTGCCTTGCCGACTGTGCTCAGGAATAAACTGAGCTACCAATCCATGAATTACGCGACCATCGCGATTTGGGGAAGTCTCAGCATCCTGATCTGGATAGACGAGTTCCGCTATCCCGCCATTGCAGTCGGTTTGTTGTTTCACCTGGGGATGGATTACTGTCTGCGCATTCGCCTGTTTCAGTGGGTCATGATGACAGGCCTGGTCCTGTTCATCGACCCGGTCGATCTTCAATCCCTGTACCTGTGGGCGATCCGATGATGTGCGCCTGGGACCGGGACATGATTGTTGGGGCCGTCGAGCGCTGCAAAGAGGCGCACGGAATCCCGGCCATGGGTATGGCACTCTACAGTACCGATGGCCAATGCCTGCAGTACCACACGGGCCAGGCCATGTCGTCCCGGCCGGTCGGTGAAAAGACCATGTTCAATATAGGCAGCGTCGGCAAACCGCTCGTGGCGCTGGCTATCCTGCAGATGATCGAACAAGGCCACTTCGCCTTGCACGATGTGATTGCGCCCTTGCTTCCACCGCCGTTGGCGTCGGCCATGCCGACACGAATGCAGCGTATTACCGTCGAAGAGTTACTGGCGCATCGGTCCGGGCTGCCGTTCTGGGGACATTTCGATAGCGACAGCGCGTATGCGCATCTGCTGGCCACGGTCGGTCGCATTGAATTCATCGACAAGAACAGTTATCCATGCAAATACAGCAATCTTGGCTATTTTTTGCTGGGCTGTATTATCGAGCGAATCGCCAAGGTCTGCGTGAGCAAGTATTTGGCCGGGCACGTGCTGGATCGCTTGGGAATGGAAGAGGCGCGTTTCGGCAGCCGAAGTCAACTGATTCAAGCTGGCCAATGCGTGGTTCAGGGTTATTCGACAGCGCGCCCGATGGATTTCCCCACGCCGGATGGGAAATTGTTGCCCGCTGCGGATTGGGTCCTGCCGCCGTCAATCTCGGGGCTCTACACGGGAACGCGCGACATGCTGCGCTGGATGCAAGCGTTCTTCCATGCGTCCGATCGATTCAGCGATGACGCGCCGATGCGTTCCGGTATTGCCAGCATTCTCGGCACCGGTTGGAATCGCCCGTCTGTTCGAGGGCTCGATCTCGGCATGGGGATGCGCCGCCAGCGGGTGTTGGCGCAGAGTGCCGTCACGCATCTCGGCTACGCATTCGGATATAGCGCATTTATTGTCATGTTTCCAGAGCGGGGTGTGGCTGGTGCCGTCATGTGCAACCGCGGCGCCTGCCAGATCCCGCTGGCAATTCTCCTGTATTCCATTCTTGCGCACTGTCTGCATGGGAAGGCAATTACAGCCAAGCCGCGAGTACCCCAAATTGAGGCGACCAATTACTGCGGCATCTATCAGAACGCATCCGACCGTGTGCAGGTCTTGCCCAGCGGCGCCGGTCTTGCGCTTGACTATGAAGGGGAGCGGGTCGAATTGCGTGTGCTGAGCCAGCACCATTTCATGCCGTCCAGCGTGATGGCTTGTCTTCCGCATTTTATCTTTTCCGGCGAAAGAGCGATAAAGCTCAGGCTGGGTAGCCTGGTGTATCGGCGGGCCGGAGAACATGCCGGGTCCGAGACCGGCAATGCGCTGCAGCACTACACCGGAACTTTCTTCAACCCTTACTTCGGTGAGGTGGTGTGCTATCTGGACGAAGGCCAGCTACATCTGGTTCAGGGCGTCGAAGACGTGCTGTTGGAACCTGCTGGAGCGGATGAATTCCGGCTCGGCGAGGTGGCATTTTTTTGCGGCGAAAAAGCCAGATTTTTCTTTGATCAGTTCGGTGCCGTGAACGCCTGTGAAATCGGCGGATTCGAGTTCGTTTGTTCGTAGTGCTGGTAAGTGAGCAGGGGTGAAGAGTGCCCCAATTTTTTATCGATGAGCGAGACCTAATCTAAGGGGAATACCATGGGCGGAGCAGTAGCGGCGGCAGCAGAGGGCGGAGAAGCAGTAGCGGCAGCAGCGGAAGGTGGCGAAGCGGCCGCGGCAGCGGCGGAAGGCGGCGAGGCTGCAGCGGCGGAAGGCGGCGAAGCGGCAGCGGCGGAAGGTGGCGAAGCGGCAGCGGCGGAAGGCGGCGAAGCGGCAGCGGCGGAAGGCGGCGAGGCGGCAGCGGCGGAAGGCGGTGAAGCGGGAGCGGCCGAGGGCGCCGCCGCGGAAGGCGGAGAACCGCCCCCGAATGAAGTCGTCGTCGATGACGATCCCGCAGCCAACCTGCAACTGGAAGAGAACCAGGAAAACGTCGGGGCAGCCGTCGATCAGGCAAACGAGATTCCGGCCGAAGACAAGGTATCGACCTGGAAGGACGTTGCCAAGTCCGTGTGGGGCGTAACGAAGGACATTGTCGATATTGCTTTCAAAGCCGGTAATATGGCTTTTATGGCGATGATGATTGCCGACATGGAAAAGGGCGATAAGTCTGGTGCCGCAGCCGCCGGCGCCAAGGCAGGATTGACGCCGGATCAGGTCCTGCAATTCAACGAAAATATCTCGGTCTGGCTGAACCTGTCGACACCGCTAAAATGGCAGCGGCTGAGCAATCTGATGAGCAATGTAAATTTCACCAGCGATCAGCAAACTTACCTGATCAACTGGCTGTATCAGGCATTTTCGGCACTGCCCAATCAGGCGACATTCACATGGCCGGCATCGGCAGTGGTGGCGCTGGTGAAAACGCTGGCGAAAGAAACGCCCGACGCCAATATGTACGCGTATATGGAAACTTACAAGTACAACAATGACTATCCTCCATTCGACGTCGGCTTGAATTGCGTTTTGATGGCCTTGTCTGTCAAGTATCCAGCCAAAAAAGCAGGCTGATGAGGGCGCGCGTCGGCGGTGCAGTTGCCGTTCGCGCGCTTTAGTTCGACGCGACGCAGACGGAGGATGTGATCGATGGGCTGGAACGATGAATTATTGATTGCGGCAGATCCCGACCAGACCTACCAGCGCCATCTGCAGCACAGTATCGACGTGCTGGACGATCCCGCCACGCCGCGGCAAGGCGCGGCGTGGCGGCCAGTGGTGGTCAGCTATTGCGGCAACGGCAATCTGGGAGCCGATTTGCGGGCGGCGGAAACGATACGTCACGTACGTCATTTGGTGCCTGGCTGCCGGCCTCGCATGACCGTGCTGGGGCGCGCCATCCCGTTTGCACAATTCGACAATACCGAACAGCTGGCGATCGACAGCTACCTGCCAACATTCGTCAAGGACCGCCTGGTGAATGCGGATGCGGTGATCGTCGCCGAGGGCAGCCTGTTTACCTCTACCTTTTCGGACGACCTGGCGATGTTTTTCGTGGCCGCGCTGGCGCAACGTCGGCGCAACGGCAAACCCGCTATCGCATTTGGCATTGAAACGGATGCCATGTCCGCGCGGTTGCTGACCTTTGTCCAGGAGCATATTGGCGGCTGCAGCATTTTTTGCCGCAACCGCGACTCTGTCGCATCGATGCAAGCACATGGACTGCCTGCAATGCTGGGCGCCGATCCGGCGTGGGCGTACGGTGCGCCCGGTGCGGATAGCCGTGCGTTGCGCGAAGCCAGGCAGACCTACGGCAGCGATGGCGCTTATATGGTGATCTGTCCGGTAAATCCGTTCTGGTGGCCCGTCAGGCTCGACCGGCAAAAACTGGAGGTCTTCTCCGCCACCGGCCGTTATCGGGACACCCAGTTCAACGGCGCCTACTTTCATTGTTTCGATGACAGCCAGCGCCAGCGCTACGAGCATTACGTGCAACAGTACGCGGCTTATATCGACTGGTGCCGACAGCGCTTGAACAAAGTGCCGGTATTGTTGGCAATGGACGGTGTCGACAGCGTCATCTGCGCGGACATCAATGCGCGGGTGGCGATCCAGACCAAGGTGGTGCCAGCGCGCGCCAGCACGCCGGAAAGCATAGCCGCCTTGCTGGGGGGCGCCGACTTCGTCGTCAGCAACCGCTTCCATGCCGCCATCCTGGCGTTGCTCGGACGAGTGCCCTGTATCGCTGTTTCGATGGACGGGCGCCTCGAGGCGCTCTACCGGGATATGGGATTGGACGATCTGCTGCTGAGAACCGACAGCATCGCGTTGTGTGCCGAATTGCAGGAGCTCTCCACACGCTTGCTCGAGAAGGGGGCAGCGGTGCGTCAAACGATCTTGCTCGGTCATGCATTGCAGTTGCGGCGCCTGGGCGAGATGGGGCGGGCGCTGGTCCAGGCGGTGCAGGCATCAGCCAGTCACGTGCGCACGCTCGATGCCGGCCTGCCCTGGGCCCGCTACCTGCCGCCATTGAGCCCGGCCATGCAAGCTCTGCTAGCCGAGACGTCAGCGGAGTACTGTGGATGACTCTGCCACTACGCCTGCGCAACCTGAACGCATTCTGGTGCGCGCTGGTGCTCGACGAGCTGGTCCGCGCCGGGGTTCGCAGAGCGGTATTGTGCTCCGGTGGCCGCAATGCCATGTTCAATTTGCTCGCGCATGCCCATCCGGCCTTGCGATGCAGCCCTGCTCCCGCTGATGAGCGCTGTGCAGGTTTCCTGGCCGTCGGCATGGCGCGCGCGGGTGGCGGGCCGGTACTGGTGTCCGTGACCTCGGGTTCGGCCGTCGGCAATCTGATTCCTGCCTTGATGGAGGCGCGTGCAGCGCACTTGCCGCTGATTGTACTGACGGCCGACCGCGACCAGTGGCGTGGCGCCACCGACATGCCGCAGACGGTGGACCAGATCGCTGCTTGTGCCGCGTTTGTCAGCCGCACGATCGACTTGCCGCTGCCCGATGCAGAGGCTGCATCTCTGTCGTCCCTGTGCAGTTTGCTGCGGCGGCAGTTGACCGGCTTGGCCGATGCCGGTCCAATCCACATCAACCTGCCAATGCCCGCGCAGATCTGCCCGACGGAACTGGACAGCGGCTGGCAGCCAGCAACGGCCAGTGCCGCCCTGACCACCGTGTTGGCGGCGCCGGATGCGCCGACCCTGCATGCCGCGGGGCCGGATGCAGCCCGCTGCAATCCCATGTGCCTGGCTGCTGCAGCGCGCGCGCGCCGAGGGCTGATCGTCATAGGTGAGCTGGGACAGGCCGAGCGGCGCATCGTCATGCGCTTCGTTCGATCGGCCGGCTGGCTGGTCATGGCCGATGCCTGCTCCGGCCTGCGGCGCTCCGATGTGGCAGAGCTGTGCTTGGCGTCAATGGATGCGTTGGTGCTCAGTGCCTGGCTGCGCTCTGAACCGCCCGATATGGTGATCCGCATCGGCCAGATTCCGGTATCGCATACCATGCAGCGCTACCTGGCAGACTTGCCAGCGCCCGTGGTCAAACTGGCGCTTGCGCCGTGCAAGAACATGCTGCACCCTAACCTGGTCCAGAGTCTGCCATTGGAGGACTCCGTCCTCGACGCGCTGCTCTCAGCATTGCCGCCGCCGGATGCGGGATGGCAGAATGCCCTGCTGGCGGCTGACCAACGGGCCATGATGGTCACGCGGCAGCAGCATTCCTGGTGCGGGCTCGCGGTCATTGGCGCATTGCACGAATCAGCTGAATACGGTCTCGTCCACTTGGCCAATTCGCTGACGATACGCCTGGCCAATCTGCTACTGGATAGCCGTTCGCACACCCGGGAAGCCATCTATGGAGCGCGTGGCGCGAGTGGGATCGAAGGCACACTGGCGCAGTTCTTCGGCGAATTGCTGGTCAGCAGATCGGACGGTCTGCTGATCCTTGGAGACCAGGCGTTTCTTTACGACATCGCCGCATTGCAACTGGCTTCGCATATTCCAGAGCGGGCCCTGATTGTCGTGCTGAACAATGCCGGCGGTGGGCTGTTCGATTATCTGCCGTGCAGCGGCATTGAGGGATATGCCGCCGCAGTGCGAGGCAGCAATGGCTGCAATGTGGTGGCAATCGCGAGCGGATTTCACATCACAGCCAGCCGCTGTGACAATCCAGGCGCGCTTGGCGACAGCATCGACGCTTATGCCAGGGGCACCGGAATCCACTTGATCGAGGCCGTGATACCGCCGTCGCGGCACGGCGATCAGACCGTTCTGTTGTTCGCGGCAATGGTTGCCGCGGCCGATGCGAGCCAGAGAGAGATGCGGCATGACACCTGACTTTCCTTCCAACTTCCTGCTTTACGATGGCGACTGTCCGTTCTGCAATCGCTACATGCAGAAAGTGCGCCTCGAACGCGCGCTGGCGCACTTCGTCATGATGAATGCACGCGATGCACCGGCGCTGGTCAAGGCGTTGCGTGGCGTCGGGCTGGACATCAACGCCGGGATGATCCTGTCCGTTGATGGCAAGCTGTTTCATGGTGCGGAATGCATGCAACGTCTGGCGCTGATGTCGACACGGTCGTCGTGGTTCAACAAGCTGACGGCCTCCATTTTTTCTCGACCGCGCGCAGCACGAATTCTTTATCCGTTGCTGGTGACAGGACGGAACGCGTCGCTGTATCTGCTGGGACGCGGCCCGATCGACCCGTCCGACGATACGCCTCGCGGGAGCTAGCCCATGTCGTTCAACCAGGACAGCAGCAATGGCGCGACGCCCGATCACGGCACACCGGAACGGTTTTTCATGCCGCTCATTGGTGCTTACGACTGGCTGTATGGACAGGGAGACGTCCGCAACACACGGCTGTATGAGCTCGCGAAAAATCTGAGCTGGGATGCGGACAAGGACATCGACTGGCAAGCTGCCGGCAGTCCATTGTTCAACCGGAATATGCCGGCTACGCAACGATCGGCGATCGATGCCTGGTTGAACGACAGCAGCCCCTGGCGCGGGTTCGAGCCTTACCGCCGAATGCCGCAGGCAGAAAAATTCGCGTTCTATCAGCGCGAACATGTCTGGCATATCAATCAGTTCAGGCATGGTGAACAGGGAGCACTGCTGGTATCGGCACAGCTATGCGTCGGCGCGCCCACCCTCGACGCCAAGCTGTTTGCAGCCTCGCAGGTGTCCGATGAGGCACGCCATGTCGAATTCTTCACCAAATACCTTCAGCGCAGCTTTCCCTACGCGTATCCGGTTTCAGCGCGCTTGAAGTCATTGCTGAATGCGATCATGGCGTCGTCGCAATGGGACATCAAATTGATCGGCATGCAAGTCATCATCGAAGGTCTGGCGCTTGCATCGTTCCGCATCGCCGTCAGTGAATCCCACGACCCGGTCCTCAAGCAGGGCTTGCAGCTGATCCTGAGAGATGAGTCACGTCATACAAATTTCGGATTTCAATATGTGCAAGACTTTCTCACCACGCTGGCGCCGCACGATATGACTGAGCGCGAAGACTTTGCCGCCGACGCCTGTGCCCTGGCGCGCGATCTGATGCTGCCTACGCCTGTCTTCACCCAGTGCGGCTGGCCGGTGGACGCGGCCGAAACCTACGCGCGGGAAAACGGTGTGTACGCCAAGTTTCATCATGCCCTGTTTGCCATTATCGTTCCCGAGCTCGCTGTTCTGGGACTGATTCCCGAGCGGCTCTCTGCACGTTACCGCGAGTAAGCAGTGACCGCTCGAGTAGTTTCGGCAGGTAACAGGTATTAGCGCCCGGACCGGGTTGGCACCTGTCCATCGGCATCGCGCACTTCCGGCTGCCCCAACCCCAGCTTCTGCAACTGCGGCAGGATCTTGCGCCGTTCGCCCACCGCCACCACGATCATCCGGTTAGGGTCAAGCCAGCGGCGCGCGACCGCCTGCACGTCGTCGACGCCGACGTTCGCCAGATGCGTGGCCAGGCTGTCGTAGTAATCGGGCGGCAGGCCATAGACGAACAACTCCGTCAGGCTCGCGCCGATGTCGGCATTGGTTTCGAACTGGCCCGGCAAAGACAGCAGTTGCGCATTGCGCGCCGCCGCCAGCTCATCGGCGGAGATCGGCTGCTCGCGCATCAACGTTACTTCGCGCAGGATTTCGCGCACTGCTTCACCGGTCGCATTCTGCTGGACGCTGGCTTCCACCGAAAACGGCGCCGGCTGGCGGTCGTAGTCGAAGTGCGAATGGATGCCGTAAGTCAGCCCGCGTGTCTCGCGCAGATTGTTGTTGAGCCGGCTCGAGAACATCCCGCCCAGCACCCCGTTCATGATTTGCAGGGCCGGGAAGTCGGGCGTGTCGCGCGCCGGGCCCATCGTCGCCACCTGCAGCGCGGTCTGGCCAGCGTCCGGCTGGTCGATCACGACCAGGCGCGCAGCCGTCGGTTTGGCCGGCCCAACCGCAGCTGCGGGTGCTTCGGCCGCCGCCCAGCCGCCGAACTGCGCCTGCGCCAGCGCTTCCAGTTCGGCGCGCGTGATGTCGCCCGTGACCACCAGCGCTGCATTCGACGGCACGTAATGGCGACGCCAGAAGCCGACGATGTCGTCACGCGTCGTGCGGCGGATGGCGGGCTCCAGGCCAAGCTGGCCGTAGCCTTTCGAGTGACCGGCGCCAAACAGCGCGCCTGCCGCCGCCAGCGCAGCGACGGTTTCCGGGTCGTCGCGCTGCTGCGTGAGCGCGCCAAGGCGGTCTTGCCGCTGGCGCTCGATCTCGGCAGCCGGGAACGCCGGGCGCTGGACGATGTCGGCGACGATTTCCAGTGCGCGTGCAAAGGTGGACGTCAGCGCCAGCAGCGAGACGGTGGAGACGTCGTCGCTGCTGCCCGTGTCCATGAACGCGCCCAGCTGGGCGATGTCGTCGGCGATGGCCGGCGCACTGCGCGTGGCCGTGCCTTCTTCCAGCATCTGGGCAGTAAAACCGGCCAGGCCGGGCAGGTCGGGTGGATTGGCGGCGCCGCCGCTACGCACCACGAGCTGGCTCGACACGAGCGGCAGCGCCGGATTGCGGTAGTGGATGACGGTCAGGCCATTGGCCAGCGTGAAGGTCTCGCCACGCGGCTGCTTGAAGCGCGGCGCCGGGCCGGCCTTGGGCGGCGTTGCACGCCATGCTTCTGCCACGTTGACCGGCGCCACCGGCGTCGACGCCGCCACGGCGCGGGCGGGCTTGCCCGCGCGCGGATCGTCCACCTTCGGCTTGCCCGGCACGCCCGTGACGACCGCGCGCGCCTGCTCTGGCAGCCAGGTCTGCACCGCGCGCTGGACGGCGGCGGCGTCGATGCGGCGCAGGCGCGCCAGGTCCTTGTCCAGGTAGCCCGGGTCGCCCGTGTACAGGTTGTAGTGATTGAGCTGCTCGGCCAGGCCGTCGCCGCCCAGCTTTTCCAGCGACGCCAGCAGCGACGTTTCCAGGCTGTTGCGCGCGCGTTCGACCTCGCGCGCCGTCGGGCCTTCGGTGCGCAGCAGGGCCAGTTCGGCGTCGATCGCCGCTTCGATCTCTTGCGGCGTGTGGCCGGCGCGCGCCGTCACGTCAATGACGAAGGTCGAGGCCAGGCCCAGCGAGCCTTGCGAGGCCGAGACGTCCTGCGCGATCTGGCGTTCGTAGACGAGCGACTTGTACAGGCGGCTCGACTTGCCGCCGCCCAGGATCGTGGCTGCCACCATCAGTTCGGCGTCGCCCGGTTGATACGCGGGCGGCGTGAGCCAGCCCATGAACACGCGCGGCAGTTCGACGCGGTCGCGCACGACGACGCGGCGTTCGGCCGTGATCGGTGGCGTGACCACGTGCGGGCGCACCACGTCCGGCCCACGGCGCAGGCCGCCGAAGTAGCGCGTGACCAGCTCTCGTACGCTCTGCTTGTCGATGTCGCCGGCGATCACCAGGCTGGCATTGTTGGGGCCATAGTATTGGGTGAAGAAGGCGCGCACGTCTTCCAGGCGCGCGCTCTGGATGTCGGCGTGCGAACCGATGATCGAGGCTGCATACGGGTGCCCCTGCGGGAACAGTGTGCGCGCCAGCGCTTCCTCGACGACGCCGTACGGCTCGCCCTCGACGGTCTGGCGCCGCTCGTTGCGCACCACGTCCTGCTGGTTGGTCAGCGCCTGCTGGTCGAGCACGTCGAGCAGGTAGCCCATGCGGTCGGCGTGTACCCACAGCGCCAGTTCGAGCTGGTTCGACGGCACGGTGTCGTAGTAGCTGGTGCTGTCGTAACCCGTGCCGCCGTTGCTGTCGGTCGCGCCGGCGCCTTCGAGCAGGCGGTCGGCCATCCCGCGCGGGATGTGCGCGGTGGCCGCGAACATCATGTGCTCGAACAGGTGGGCAAAGCCCGTCAGGCCCGGCGCCTCGTTGGCCGGGCCGACGTGGTACCACAGGTTCACGGCCACGATCGGTAGGCGCTTGTCTTCGACCAGGATGACTTGCAGGCCGTTGGGCAGTACCAGCTTGTCAAAGGCGATCGACGGCACCGGCGCGGCTGCCGGTGACGATGCAGGGGCGGGGGGCTGCGCCTGGGCCGGGCCGGAGGCCGGCGCAGCGGCCAGCATCAGCGGGACCATCAGGGTAGGAATATTCAAGCATTCTCCAGATAATTCATTGGCAACGACGCCGGCGTCGGCCAGGCGACGCCCCGGCCAGCCCGTAGGGTGAGGGGCTGCAGGACACCGTCGAACTGGCCTCGCACAACACGCTATTATCGCGGATACGCACGAAAGGCGTGGCCCGGCGCCGCCATTGCCCGTCTATTCGACAAAGCGCAGCAGCCCGCGCAGCGCATGCGCCACGGCCTGCGCGCGCACGGCCTGGCGGTCGCCCTGGAACACCAGGCGCTCGGTCTGCACGCGGTCGCCCTGCGCCCAGCCGAAGCACACGGTGCCGATCGGCTTGCCGGGCACGGCGCCGGTCGGGCCGGCGATACCGGTGGTCGAAACAGCCACATCGGCGCTGCTGTTGGCGACGGCGCCTGCAGCCATGGCGGCGGCCACTTCTTCGCTGACGGCGCCAAATTGCGCGATGACGGCGTCGGACACGTCGAGCATGTCGTTCTTGGCCGTGTTCGAATAGGTAACAAAACCGCAATCGAACCAGTCGCCCGATCCGGGGATGTCGGTGAGTGCCTGCGCGATGCCGCCGCCGGTACAGGATTCGGCCGTGGCCAGCATCATTTTTTTGGCGCCAAGCGTCTGGCTGACCTGATTTGCAAGATCGGTAAGTTCATGCGTCACGTGCGTCTCCTTGTGCAGTCGGCGGACGGGCTTGTCCGGGTGATTCCATTCTAGCGCGCAGTGCGCCCGCAAGGCACGCCGGCTGCAGAGCAGTCTGCCGCTTGATATTGCCATAGGTAAAGATGCTATGCTTTCAGCATGGACATATCGAAGGCAAAGTTGTTGTCGAACCCTGACAGATGTTCCGTGCGACATGCGGCTTGGCCGGACTGCTATGCTGGAACGCAGCTGGCCTCCGTGGCTGGATGTCTCTTTTTTGTTTTACGTAGATCTTACAATGCCGTACGGACGCATCGCATGTGGCCAGCCAGGGTTGGCCCGATCGTGAAGTCGCCAGCCCAGCCGGGTCAGCGCCCCGCGCACACGCGTCGCCGTTTCGTGAAACGGTTCGGGGAGGAAGCATGAGCCGCCAGCGCTCGATTCGCAAGAAGCTGGTAGCAATGGTGATGACGACCACATTCGTCGCACTGCTGGTCTCGATCGCCCTGGTGGTGGCCTATGACCTGCGCAGCTATCACCGCACGCTCACCAATGACCTGTCGACCGACGCCGAACTGGTCGGCCACATGACGTCCGCTGCACTCACCTTCGACGACCCGCGCCTTGCCAACGAAGACCTGCTGCTGCTGCGGGCCAGTCCCCTGGTGCGCGGCGCCGCCATCTACGATGCGCGTGGCCAGCTGTTCGCGTCGTATTCCGCCGCCGGTGAAAAGCGGGCCGTGCCCGAGCGGCTCGAGCAGATCGACGACAGCGGCGACGGCATCATGGTGGTCAGCCAGCCGATCGTCGAAAATGGCGAGACGGTCGGCACCGTCGTGTTGCGCGCCGAGAACCGCATACTGGCGCGCTTCATCGATTACCTTGCCATCGCTGTCGGCGTGACCCTGATCGCGATGGCGATCGCCTACCTGATGATGCGGCGCTTCGGACGCGTGCTCACTTCGCCGATCATCGCGATCAGCGAAGTGGCGCGTGACGTGGTGGCCACACGCGACTATTCGCGCCGCGCGCCGCGGGTCGGCGACGACGAAGCGGCCGAGCTGGCTGACTCGTTCAACGCCATGCTGACGGAAATCGAAGGCCGCACGCGCGAGCTCGAAGACTCGCACAATGCCACCTTGCGCTCGGCCACCGAACGCTCGCACGCCCAGCAAGAGGTGATGCGCCTGAACGAGCAGCTCGAGCAGCGCGTCGACGAGCGCACGCTGCAGCTGGCGCTGGCCAACGCCGAACTGGCCAACGCCAACGAAGAAGCGCGCAGCGCCAACCAGGCCAAGTCGG
>Ga0265780_10006049_pt1 | contig 15146 bp, 16 predicted proteins | sample P1T30metagenome_FD_192432 | JGI IMG/M metagenome (GOLD analysis project Ga0265780, IMG submission 192432) | Plant litter microbial communities from East Loma Ridge, Irvine, California - P1 T30 | ecosystem: Environmental > Terrestrial > Plant litter > Unclassified | place: USA: California... | reverse complement strand
GGCATCCAGAAATCTGTACATCACATTCCGAATGCATATACCAGCAGCTTTTTTGTTTTGCACCTGCATTAGTGTCATCATGATGACGTCTTTCAATTATCTTGCGAGATAAGAGAGGCTAGGAGGAGCTATCAAGATCTCTACTTTGGAATATCCTTCCTTCAGTCCTTAAACTTTCCTCAACCTACATACCTATCTAACATGTCTCCGAACCCCAGTCTCACCTCGCAGATCGCCATTGTCGGCGCCGGCCATGTTGGCGCTACAATTGCCTACTCGCTCATCATGGACCCCGTCGCCAGCGAGATCCTCATGATCGACCCCAAGACCGAAGTCCGCGACGCCCAAATCCAAGACCTCTCCGACGCCACCTTCCACGGCAACACCAGCACCCGTATCCGCGCTGGCACGCACAAAGACGCCGGCCAATCCGACATCATCGTTATGACCGCCGGTGCAAAGCAAAAGAAAGGTAGATATCACACTCTTCAAGACTGAGTAATCTCACCAACACTTTTAGGCGAATCCCGCGCCGACCTCATCGGCCGCAACAAATCCATCCTGCAATCCGCCATAAACGACATGTCCCCCCTGCGCCCGGACACCATCCTCCTCCTCGTCGCCAACCCCGTCGACGCACTAACCTTCTTCGCCCAGAAATTCTCCAACCTCCCGAAAAAACAGGTCATCGGCTCCGGCACCTTTCTCGACTCGGCGCGCCTGCGCGGCATCTTGGCTGCAAAGGCGCATGTCGCGGCAAGTTCCGTCTACGCATACGTCCTGGGCGAACACGGCGAGAGTCAATTCGTCGCGTGGAGTCTGGCGCGCATCGGCGGGGTACCACTCGACCCCGCGCTGCCCGAGGGCGTGAAGTTGGACAAAGATGCCATTGCAGAAGAGACGAAGAACAAAGCCACGAACATCATCAACAACAAGGGCGTCACGAATTACGGGATCGGTGCCGTGGTAGCGAGTTTGTGCAGGAGTATCTTGTTTGACAAGAGGGATGTTGTGCCGGTTAGTCATTGGCAAGAGGGGCTCGGGGTGTGTTTGAGTATGCCGGTGGTTTTGGGGAGGGAGGGGGTGGTGAGGTGTGTACAGGTCAATCTGGACAAGGACGAAGAGAAGAAATTAAAGGGGAGCGCGGGGGAGTTGAGGGATATGGTCAATAAGTGAAGCCCCCCAGGGCGATATCGACCCAACTTCGGAAGTCGCGTGCTAGATTTTCTTGAGCAGGGACGAGTTTTCCGAGGTTTACAGGAGCTTCAGAATAGGACTGTGCATGGACTTGCAGTCGTGACTTCCTCCCCTTCGAACGGGCCAAGAAACTAGCCTCGCCCGACGACCAATTGGGTGCACCTTCTCATCTTCCGACATTACCTCGACATTACTGCACATCTTGTCGCTCTGAATCTTCTACGGCCAAACTATGCAGCCTTACGACTGGCCTTGTTGGTGGCTTGTTTATATTTTCCCAGCCTTGTGTGCTGTTCAGCCTGGTCGTCGAGGACAATCTTCAGCCTCGCATGCGTCCGAACAGGCTGGACCGCGATATCAGTCTCAGCCTTGCGCGATAATGTCTCACCGGTTAGGCTAAGCTCAAGCCTATCATCCACAAGCTACCAGTCGCTTTACGCACGCCCGCCAGCATACATGCAGCTTCTAGCCAGTTGAAAGCAGACTTCGACCAACCGATAGCCCGTGTAGCGATGTGGCTTGCTGCAAGCGATAGGCTGTTATGGGGGCTGGGTTGCAGCTGAAAGGTGCTGCGTTCCCTCGGACTTCGAAGTCTCAGCCTGCTTCCTGATTTCCTCGGCGGGGTATTGTTTCTCGCACTTCAAGGCTTCTTCACTCCCATAACAACTGTATCGGGTACTAGTCATGGACGGAGATGCACCGGCGGAATCGCAAACGAGCGTTCGAACCGATACATCTACATCTGCTGGTCATGTTGCGATCGAGATGGAGCCACAAGTGCATCCAACGCCAGTAAAGACGATGGCTGAACCCGGGAGGTCTGTTTTCGCATATGCCTAATAAATGCATGCTAAAGATTTGAATAGGCCGAACTATCCTTATCATGAGAAGATGAAAAAGCTCCTATCGCGCTCGCGTAGTTACGAGGATTTGAAGAGCCTCGTAGCCCGGACAGAAGGGCTAATAGACCCTGAAAGCCCAATGAGAGAAGAGTACTTGACGACGAAACGAACCAAAACAAATGTCACAATCGTTGAACACATGCCAAATACCAAGCCAACGTTCATTTCGGTGGATAAAGTGGAGGGGCTGAGGATAGCTTTGTCAGATGAAGGAACGGCTTCACAAAGTCCTCTTGGAACTGCTCAACCAACAATGCGACTCTATATCGTCGAAGATCTCTCAACAGACGTCGTAGAGCTACTCGGCTCACGGTACAACATCGATCCTCTGTTTTTCAGTACACAATACAACTTTCGGGGCTATAGATATCGAGGCTTATCTGAGGCCTTGCGACTCCAAGTTTCGAAAAAGAATCGAAAATGGTTTCATATCGACAATGTTAGGATCCACTGGGACATTAGTCAATCATTTTCATGGGGACCAGAGGATGACAACACTCAAAATTTCAATATAGTCCGGGATCTTGACAGCCACCATACGGGCAGAGGCCAAGAGTATATATCAATTTTGAGCACTCGAACCGCTTTTTGGCTGGGAAAAGATGGCGAAGGGGGTCCATTGGTTGGCATCGTGCTTTTGGATCCTACAAATCCGATTTTTCGCGGTGGTTATCGTGACAAAAGCATACCGCGACCTACGACTACGAGCGAGTCTGAACAGGCGCCGGATCGAAAGACTTGGTATAGCGACATTGTCGAGACCTCATCGAGGTTTCTCGGAAACCAGCCATTTCCTCCTGGCACTGCCATAAATCTCATGGCGGTCGTATATCCGGCTACGATCGCAGTATGTGCAGAATGGCTTAAGGTGTGTCACTTTTACAGCATCACCCTAGATAAGGTTGAATCTGTATTTGTTTCCCCTTCCGAATCCGTGCCGATACGCAACGAGATTGATGAGGCTCTCGGACATTTGTCCAGATTGAGCAAATATCTTCCGAACTGGAGGAAAATGGTCGTTGCTACCCTGGAAGATGCGATGCCGTCAGCTATGCGCTTGATTCAACCGGCCTCTCATCCTGAAAAGAAGCAAGAAGATCTACTGCTTGACCAGATCGGACCCGACCTCAAGCGCATCCTGCGTAACATCGAGGAATTACAGACTCAAGTCACTCGATTGACTGAAAGGGGCGTGGCTGAGATGCAGTTACAAGCCGCTCGCGAGAGCCTTGCTGAGAGTCACAACCTAGCTCGACTCTCTTGGCTTGCAACAGTTTTCGTTCCGCTCACTTTTCTCTCCGGTATGTTCAGCATGAGCCAAGATATTAGCTCATTGCAAGTGAGCTTCAAGTATTACTTTGGTATTGGAATACCGCTCGTCATTGTTGCATTGATAGTGGTCAGATGGGGACCAGATGTCACTCGTGGAATGGTTGAATGGTTCTGGGGCGCTGTTTGTTTTTCTATCCGATTTTGTTTTCGCTGGAGCTATCTTCATAGTGTTGTTCTAGGCAACCCAAGATCTTCAATGATATACAGACGGATACTAGGGAAAGGAGGAAAGTTTTAATAGGAAGACTGTAAGTCGAAAGTTCCTCGCTCGAATCAGCAGACTCTAAAGGAATAGCCATCTCTTTGCTGAAGCACAAGCCGCTCCCTATGAATATGTTTTTACCGGAGTCTAACCTGATCTGTGTAGATCAAATAGACTACTGAACTGAAGCTCTACATCCTCGCGCACGACTAGCCTTAAGACATCTCCTTCCGCTTTCCATGCAATATACGCGTATCTCAGAGAGACGTTCAGCTTTTTACCACAGTAAGAGACCCAACTCATCACACGCTATATTCACGCCCGAAGATAGCGAGACGCCTAACGCCCTACAACTGTGCTACGGAGGTACATTCTGGATATCCCCAACCTGCCTTCGTCCATCTTCACGTCCTGCCGCTGCTTAAATCCGGCTGTACTGCAGATCTCATCGCCCTAGGCATGGACACGTTTTGGGATTCAACCGTTTTGTATTCGACACGTGACTGCTACTAAAGGATAAGACAAGTCGACACCGAGGCTATCCATGGGATGCATCTCGCATATCGGCGTGTCTCTTACTCCCACCACCAGGCGTCTACCTGAAGGTCCGTAACCTAGATGTTGACATGGCTCTAAAGACCAGCCATTTCAATCGTCTTCGTCGCCTGGCGCATGTACTTTTCGAGCCCATGGGGGCAGTCGGTGCTACTGTCAACTTCGAGTGCCGTATCTGACGGCGGGCCAGCTTCTCCCAGTCCATCGACGTGTGCGCAGAGCATATTTGCTATAGACCGTACCCCGTTTGGGGGTGTTGCTCGATTCTATGGTACGATAGTGACCGGCTGTGACAGCATTATTTCACGTTTCAAAATAGACTTATCACTATCTAGTCATGGTATTCAATCTTGATATTATCCCATCACACTATCGAGCAACCCCCTAAACGCAGTACAGGAGGCATCTGAAACATGGTAAGTCGTTTGCCATCAATTTTCCTGCCACTAATACATGTCGGTCCCGCGAAAGTGAAGATTTGGCGGGTGGCTACGGACCTGAGCAATAGAATAACGCTCCAAGTCTCTTCCTCATCTGGGGTGGACAGTCGCGGTTGGTTCTGTCGAACGTCGCCTCGACGGGAGTTTCCTGCCAATGTCCAAAACAATTCGGATATCGAAACGCCCCGGCATGCACAACTGACTTCAAGATTGCCATGTACTCCTGGGCATAGCCTCCGATAGCCTCAACTTCCGCGTTACAAAGAGTTCTGGCGCACATGTCCTTGACCATAGCCGTCACGCATATGTTCCAGGGCTCGTTATCCATGTCTGTGGGCTCAAAAAATGAGGTCAGACATACGTCGAGCTCTTCGATGTCACCAAGGTTGGACTCTTACCGACTGAGCCTACCTCGCGCGAATCTGTAATTGATTACATGGTTGACATGGCCATCAAATCAAAAATGGCAAACACCGCCAACGCGAGCAGGGATAAGTTGAAGGATATCGCGAGCATGTTCCATAACGGACTAAATGCTAGGACACAGTGAGCCCCGAACCTGGGCTTGGCTATTAATGTAGCAGAGATCCCCGAGTGCCTCAGTTGCAGCCATCAAGATCGACAATGAGCAGGACTGCCATAATATGTGGATTTCACAGATGAAAATCGGGCCTAGCGCTCAGAATCACCTGCAATAGAGCCAGAGAGATTCAAAATCAGTTGCCGTGACTACACCATGCCTGCTGTGTGCCGTGACTAATCGGGTTAGCGTTTGCGCACCTCACTCTCTACCATAGGTAGCCCTGGCTTGGACCAGCCTATTCCCTTCATTCCACATACGACAACAATTACCCACGACGCATACCATGGCGCAATCAGCCGACCGGATTCGTGTGTACCTGGAACAAGTGGGCATTGCTGTCAAAACCCTGAGGCTGCTACTTGTCGACGACCCGGAAGTGGCATGGTTGACATCTTCTCGGGATACTGGAGTCGGCCTAGAAGATCGCCTCAACGCTCTTCAACCTCGATACCACGGGCTTAATCCAATAGCATCGGAAGTGGAGAGCTGGTGTGTGAGCCTCCTCACAAATGCAGCAACAGATGAGCGAATTACTATTTCCCGGTAGGTTCTGCATATGCAGTTTGCAGACCAGTCTACACCAGATCTCCAGATCCCTCTCATGTCCCACGACATCTACAGTGTATCTGAAGGTAATTTCGATCCAAGTTAGACGCGAACCAAGACTAAAAAGCCCTAGATGTGCGTGCCACCATGTACGCAGATTGGGTAGCCGGCGACAGGTCACGCCGCATAGGTATTACGCGTGAGAAGTTCGAGCTCTTGGTGAGTCTCTCAGGCTGCCTACCATGCTCTGCTAACGAGACTACTATAGGCACGTGATCCCATACACGCAAATCCACCAGCGGTCGAGACCGTCGAGGCCGCCAACGTTCAAGTCGAAGATGTTCATGTCGGCAATGCTCAAGTCGGAGATGATGGTGTCGCCCGTGCTCAAGTCGAATATGTTGATGCCGAATATGCTAGAGCCGGAACTGTGGAGGGCAGCAACGTTGAGCGCAAAACTCACGGCATTGACGTCGAAGAGGCCCCCTTGGCTAGAATCAGAGAGACATCTTCAGCAGCGACGGAAGGCTTTGACGTGGAATGGGCACCTTTGGCTACCTAGACATGGAGGCACATCTCCAACGGCGATGGACGGCGTTGAGGTCGAAGAGGCACCAATCCGGACGGACTCAATGGACCCGGGAAATGGGTGGCAGACTGCACAATTCTATGAACACTGGAAGAGAATGATGAATACTCCAATGTGAGGAGATTCGGTGACTCGAAAGACTACGCAGCATTCGTTGAAACAAGGAAGGGGTTATTACTATGGTATCAAAAGTATTCTTGCCGTGAGGCGAAAAGATCCCTGCGTTTAATACGGGGCATGACTTTTTAGAAAATTTTAATTTTGTATACTAGAACTCTCATCGCAATTCTGTGCGCCCTATAACACTCTACGCTAGACCTAGATAGATAAGTAGCTATCAAAGCTCTGCCGCACTCTTGTACGCGATGAGTAGAGAAAGTTTCTTGCACAAGACGCGTAGCTCGTAGACAGGTGTGTGTTGGGTTTGACTGACTTGGCACTTGAGACGAGCGCGATGAGAAGATATAAATCGTGTAAATTAGTTGATTATACTATGTCCTAGCAAGATCCGCGAAATTTCGGTCTACTCTGCTCACGCGAGAAGGCAGCTAATAGTCTTTCAAAGTAATTTGATAGATTGATAAGAAAGCATAGATCTATTTAGTGCTCTGAGATTATCTTGGGTAGTTTTGTACAAGAATTTGAATATATCTAGGCGGCCTTTTCACTCTTTGTTGATTAGTGGAAGAAGACGGGAATCCTGGCACGGGCTTGTGTGGTGGTAGTCGGAAGTCTTATGTCTATGTGGTTTTGGGGTACTCAAGCTCACGGATCTGACGGCATGTAGAATGAATTAGCGTACTCAAGCGATGTCTCACACGAGTATGAACTTCCGTATATCGTTTGTTTTGTGTCATGTATACAGGCTGAGGCCGGGCTGAACTAAGTCCAATATCCTCGACCCTTCCTGTCCGCCCAAGCCATGCACGTAGATGCCAGTGCACATACCACTCTGAGATCCAACTTGTTGCCTTGTATCCGCCGACGAATAACGTGCCTTCGCTTTAGATGCTCTGCTAGCTTGATTCAGTGTGCATGATCACTGACGCCCTTTGCCGGGCCACGCTCATGCAGCAAGATCGTACCTAGGTAGTATCCAGCATGCCCCGCTCCCGCCACTGGCCTCTAAGCTTGTATACAGCCATGAACCGTTCGTATTCATTGTTGATCATAGCTGAATGCAACTCCTTCATCCACTGCAAGATAATCATCGTCGCCCCCTCAGGCTGGCCATCTGAATAACCCGAGATCGCTGCTCTGTACAAATTTGCAAGCAACTCCCTGGTGACCTGGTAGTCGACATCTGCTGGAAGCGCCGGGAGAAATGTACTCAAAGCCGGCATAGGTGGGATGACTTGGTCTGGTCCATACAGCTCGACCATGGCGCCGGCATAAGACGCAGTCCAGATGGGTTTTCGCGCGCGGTAGTATTCGCCGTCCCGGCTGTGGGGAGTGAAGCTGCCTGCGAGATAACCCGAGCGAAGCACGTCCTCGGCACTCATAGGCAACTCGAGTGGCCTACTGGCTGCTATTGGACAGAGAGCTAATAGAGCTTGCATATCCTCGAGCTGGAAGATATTCGTCGTGGCGAAGAATGTATCGTTTACGGTCGAGCCGATCGGATCGGTATTCTCGGTCCATCGCAGCCACTGCTCCTCGTCCTTGTCCAGTCGGAATTCGAGACGCAGCGTGTCCAGATCGACGATCTCTCGCATGCCCAACCACAGCCAGCGGTCCAATGATGCCGTCTCCACCCTGTCCTTGAACGCGGCCTTGACACGCATGAGTTCCGTGAGGACAGCTGCGCTACGTACGAGAAGTGAGATGGATGCGCGCTCGTCGCCTCGTAGGTGGTCGTGAAAATTGCGCAGCTTGTAGCGGAAAGGCTCCAAGCTTCTCTCCTTCTCCTGCTGCCTAGCCTGGATCGCTGCCGGTGTTAAACCACCAAGCAGACCTTGGTCTGCGAGGAGCGATTTTAGGATGGGAACATGGCGGAGGTCCCTCATCACCATGTCAATCTCAGCGAATTCTGCCACAGGGGGCCGCGTGCAATGAGCGATGCTCAGCGCTGCCAATACCTGTCGGCGGAACAGCGCCTCGCCCTCATAGTCGTTGAGGAGGGCTTCGCCCGTCATATTGACTTGTTCCTGCTTCACACTCTGCCCTTTTCAGTTTACCAAGCGCGTGACGCCTTTGCTGTCACACATGGCGTATACCACAGGGACGTTCTCGGCGCCATCCCCTTGACCGGTGGTCTGTACAAGACTTCCGACAGGTATGGCAAGAACTGCCATTGTGTTGAAGCCATGACCAAAGTACTGCTTCTCTGTGCAGGGGTCCGCTCGATATGTGAGGTGACTTCTGGCCTTCATGGCCTCGACAGCGGCTTGTGCATCTGCATGGAGCCGTCCAACATTCAGCAACTTCGTGAAATGGTATAATTGGCCGTCACTTGGCCCATCTACCCATGGTATGTACAGCACCTGTTTGGCGTCGTCGTCGGCTGGTACACGCTCCATCGCATCCGGGAGAATGTCCATCAGACGGTTGCGCGCCAGTTCGAGGTTGTCACGCTCTTCGAGATCTTTGGCTGTCCAGATGTCGTTGTCCAGCGGCATGTCGGCCACGAGCCTCTCCACCTCCTTGGTCAGTAGAGCGAGCTGTCGATATTTGACATTTACCGGGCTTGGTGATAAAGCCATCTTGTTGTAGGCGGTTACACGTGTGCACGGCTTCTCGAAAATGTAGGTGTGTCGTTGAGGGTGGAAGAGCGAAGCCACTCACCAGAAGACAAGTCAAGCTGGCGCCAAGAGTGGGGCGTGCACGGGCCGGATCGCAGGTGAAAGAGGCTTTGGCGGCATGTCTAACAATCGGGATAACCTCCAACGTCCTGGAATCTCTCACCAAACTCCCGCTTTTCACCTTGACGGCTCAAATTTCTCACCATGGAGCCGCCCGACTCAAGCGACTACGTGGAGGAGATTGCATGGGGACCCACTCGCGAAGAGCTGGAGCAGGCGTCTGTCAACTCATATACGGGCACGAAAGTTGCTAAGGCTCACAAAGGAACGAAGAGGGCGCTAACATGGTATGATAAGATGCTCGAGCAGTTAGAGGCCGAATCAACTCAAGATTAGACTAAGTATATCGTGGAGGAGTCAGTGAAGTACACGTGGGTTGCCGCGTCGCCAGCCGACCCACCCGAGCCGGTATGTATAGGATTCTATATATTCTGACCAGAAAGATGAGTTTACGGCTGTGACCAGGACCATGTACAGTGGGTCGAGTCCCTACCATACTGGCAGCGACTGGTATTGCACAGCCTCTGCACCGGTGTACTGCAGCTCGGTCTGGGCGCTGTAGAGACGAAAGTACGTGCTCTCTTGGTCTTCATTTGGCCCGGAAGCCGGACACTGTCACCAACAGTCGACCTGGGCACATATCGATACATATGTCTAGAGACGACCAGGTCACCTTGGATCGTCTCATTCGCGACCATATTAAACCCAGTGCACAGCCCCTCGAATTTGATCCGCCTGACTTGGTTGCGAGCGCAGAGCTCATAATATCGAGGGACAGCTATTGGAAGGGAAAGGAGCGACGGCTCAAGGACCTTATTGGTACGACGATGGCCGATATGCCCCCAGGACCTGTCACAGAGACGGCCAAAGCAAACCTGGAGAACCACTAAAAGGTATTCGATTCCAGGGAGGAAAGGCTGATTCAGTCGATCAAGATGACAAACTTGGTCGATGGTGGTCCTGGTGGCGCCGGTGTGGAGACTGGGCTATTTTGGGCTGATGACATGAACCCGCCCCTCACGGAACTCGTTCACCTCAAACTCCGCCGGACAGATACCTTCTCAATTGCTACGATAACCGACTCTGAAAGTGCAACCTCGAAGACCGATCGCATCAGTCCCTGTGCCGAACAGGTTGGACTCAAACTCAATGAGGTGGCCGCCATCTGCAAAGCCGTCCACGACCTCATCGAATTTGCGTGAAACCACGGCCCACAACTTAGCGAGTTTCTCTGATTATAAGTGACTGATCAACTGGCGAGCCATGCTGGCGCTGACGAGATGAGATGAGGCTACTGAGTAGTCTCGAGAAGAGCCCCACAATGAAACGTCATCTCACAGAGTCCACATTGTACGAGGATCTGACCCTGAATCTGAAGGACGGCCCAAAGATCATCGCGGAATATCAGCGTCTGTTGAACCAGAAGCAAGTCGAGATTAAGGGCAAAGCGTCAGTGTACAGCCTGATAAACAGCGTCTTTATGGAAGTCACACCTTCCCCCTTCACCGAGATCTTCATGACGGATACCACTGAAGATGACATCTGCTACAACGTGGAGGTCTGTTATGAGCTAGTCGATGACCCACATAGCGGTGTTGGCCCACCTTTCAGGGTGTACGTCGTTGCCACTATGAACATCGAGCCACTTCAGCCACTGTCTACTTGAGAATCTGACACAAAGGCACTCATCCTTTAGTGTGGATGGAGATTGACTGCATGTACATATCGAGATAGGAAATGAATCACGCGATGGTAGGAACAAGCTCTTCGCACAAAATGCATGGATATTGCATAGTTCTCCGACTGTAGGACTAGAATACAAAGCAATTCCATGTTCAGCAGCTATATATCGCATCTGTGTGCATTTTCCTGTATTGGCTCAGTGAAATTCGAGCATGTGGGCGAGACTGAGTTCCGTACCACAAGACCAAGCACAAGAGTGGTCCGATACGACTTCTACTGTCCCAAGAGTTTCCTCAGACACTCCTTTGCATCCGTGACCGCAACGAATTTGGCGTTGTATTCTACAATATCCTCTGCGCTCAGGTCCGGGAAGCGGTCAGAATGAGTCTGCCTTGCAAGGTCGCGATACGCCTTCTTCACCGCGTCCCAGTCAGCGGTCCTGGGGATACCAGGTACCTCATAGGGATCGGCGCGTGCCTCGCTTTCTTCTGCTTCTACCCGTTCTTCCGCCTCATCATCTTCATCTTCTTCATCTGAGCTCATGTCCATCTCAACTTTGGTCTCGCCGGTAGGGTCTGCAAGGTAAGCAGCGAGAGCTAACCGGTATCGATCAGATAGTGCTTGTCCTGTAGTCTTGTAGTGGAGATGAGCAGCGTAGATCGGGATGCCGTTTAGAAAAGCTATGCGATCCGCGGCTGCCGCCTCTTCGGCTTCATTCTCTCCAGGCTCTGGTTCGCCGAGAATTGAATAGAGCTCTTTGATGTAGGCTTCAGTTTCTAGCTCAACTGCATCATGATCCCACACAGCTAATCCGGTCTCGGTCGATGGAATCGGCGACACAGCCTGACTGCCGCTGCTGGTGGTCGTAGTCATGGTACCGTCCGCGTTGCTTGTCATCTCCGCAGTGACCGAATTCAACTCCTCATCCTTCTTGACCTTCTTCTTCACAGAGACGCGTACCTCGACCTTCCATTTGCGCTTCTTCTCGGGAGTCACGTCAGCGACAACAGCGGCCTTGCTTGCGTTGGTCGTGCCCTTCTCTTCGTTGGCCTTTTTCTCCTCTTTCTCCCTGTCTTCTTTCTCTTTCCCCTCTTTCGTTTTTCCCTCTTTCGCCTTATCCTCCTCTTCCGCCTTGTCCTTATCTTTCTCAGCTCCACCCGTCGCCTGGGCCCCTACTGCTAGCCCGATATGGCCTTGACCACCGACTCACTCAACAAAGAGGCAGCATACTGTTGTCGTCTATGTATGATGTTAGCATAATTGCTTTAGTTTCGCTCTATATAAGCACTTACGTCAATATCTGAAGGAGCTACACCAATAGTCTTGACACTGTCGTTGAATTCAGTGAAAAGCGTATTGTTTGACGACTTTCGAACGTATGTGACCCAATGGCCACTGTTCCCGGTCGGACTGTTATCGCGATGGCAAAGTATGGCCTTGATGCGACATAGGGTGTTGGCTGTTCCCTTTGTGGCATACGGCCAGGAAAAATCACCTGATGGGAGCGCGACAGGATCGCGATGTAATACAGGCTTACCGCCATCGAAGGTCTAACGCTGTACGTATATAGCGAACGTGGGTGGGATGCTATCAGCCTGCGCAAAGGAGTTGGCCGCCTTCTTACACATTCTGCATGGATTTTCCGTGGTCGACTGTCGCAGCTCATCCACCAACACTAGAGACGCACTCGTGACGCAGTATATCCTGATGCAATACACTGTATCTTTTACCTCCTCCGGTGTCTAGAGAGGGCAGCAGTGCCAACCACACGTGACCATGGTGATTGTCTTCAAGTTTGGGAAGGCGGCCTGCATCGCCGGCCAGACATACTCTTTCAAGATGAAGAAGAACTCGGTCGGATCCTCTTGGCGCTCGCCACTGAAGCTTTGCGCTATCCTCTGTTGGTTCGCCGTCAAGCCTGGCATTGACTTTATATCTTCGAACAGCTGATTCATCCAAAGCACACTGTCTGCTGTATGACCCTGGCGTAAGGCGTCAATGAGTCGAGGGAGCGATACCGGCTCCGGATCAGCCAAGGCTGTCTGGACCAGGGGGGCGAGGGCAACCATAGCGGCCAACGCTTGGAAAATGGCTTTTGCATAGCAGCTGTTGCCGACATTAATGGGCCCGCTGCTGGTTTGACTGCTGGCGGCAGCACCACTGCTCGAATTGCTACCAGCGCTGGTTTCAGATTTGCCCACCTCTTTCAACTCTTTCAGAGAGACCTTCAGGGCCTTCCAGCAACGATCGCCCTCATCGAAAGCCCCAACTGAGGGATCCCAGCACTCCTTGCCTTATTTCAAGCCTTCTATTACCCCCGCGAAATATCGATAGAGGTGGGCTGTTGTATGGTCGAGTAGACTGTTCCTTCTCCGGCCGGACAGATCTCTCTGTCTGTGTACTCCGCCTGTGTGACCATATAAACATAGCGATATAGCCTCTTGATATGCCCGTCGAGATCGGTCGACGGCGGTTGCTGTTGCAGATGGTAGAGTGCCACATCGAAATCGTCGAGGATGTGGTGGAGATGCTTTACGACCTTGACTGACACGATGCAGTACTCTAGGCATTGAAGCCACGTCTCATTTATGGTTGCGGTTTATCTTGGGTTGGGTTGTGTGCCGACTAATACTCCCTCCGCAAAAGAGGCACGAAAGCTTAGCGCTTGCACTAGCGTGACGGAGTAAAGCGGAGTGAGCGCCCAGGTGAGTGACCACGGGGACGGAGATCGCCATTTGCTATCCTCGAAGAGTTATATCGCCCGCACTAAGGAAGATACTGTAAGGATTTAGGTAGGTTATAAAGTAGTTAAGCACAAAGACTGCTAATAGAGGTAAAAGTAAGTCTTAATTAATACTTAGATAAATTGTTATTCTCTTTCTAATAATTCTATATTCTTTTTATTCTAAGAAGCTACGCTAAAGCTAACTATAGAATATATTACTCTTATAACGTCTCTAAATACTAAATTTCTAATATTATTCTTCTTTTTAGAGTTAACTAACTTAGTTAATAGCTTCTAAAGCTTAGCTACTTTACTTTTACTAATAATAAGCTAATATAGCTTAGAATAGTTAATAGTTCTTTAGTTCTAAGTAGTAAGTAAGAGTATCTCTTTTTTTACCTTTTCTCTTACTTTTACTTTTTTTTTTTATTTTTACTTTTATTTTTATAGAGTGCTAATAGAGATATAGTAGTAAGAGTGTTTGCGCTTAGTATATAAGCTTATTTTAATAGATTTTCTTTATCTCTTTTATACTCTACTCTTAACTTTTTATAAGTTTTTAATTCTTTCTATTTTTTTTTAGAAATTTGCTATAGTATTTTCTTAAGTATAGTCTAATCTATAAGTTTAAAATAAGCTATTATAGATTAAAATAGTACTAACTAAATAGTATAGCGCTACTTTATACTTTTATCTACTTAGTTTATATATTTGCTATTATAATTAATAGAATTACTATAAGTAATAAGTTTGCGCTATTTTTAGTATTAACTAAGTACTTCTATAGTTACTGCGTCTAGGCCTATATTAATAGCTTCTCTTAGTATATAAGTAAGTATAATTACTACTTTATAAAGTTTACTAATACTAATATAAGTCTCTTTAATAACTAGGTAAGCACTAGAACTTCTAAGTACTTTTAATGATAGAACTTAGGCTAGAATTATATTGCTATAAGTATTTTTTGCTTATTAGGCCTATTTTAGAGTATTATAGTCTATTTTAACTTCTTTTTAGATCTTCTTAACTTTTTAAGATAAGTTTAATAAAATAAATATAATTTTAATAAAGATTTAGAAGAACTAATCTATTAAGTATATTACTAATCTAGAGTACTATATATATACTAAAGATAATTCTAAGAACTAAGTTTTACCTTCTTATACTATAGAGCGTATTACTATCTTTAATGCTAATTAGCTTAAAGTATAGTTTATCTGCTTAGCCTATTATTTAAAAGTATCTACTTAAGCTCTTTTAAGATAAGTTATTTTAGCCTATTCTAGCCTCTAGCTCTAATTTTAAATTTTTAGAGAATATATTTCTTATTCTACTTACTACTTCTTATATAGTAGTGCTTTTAATAAAAATAAGAATTCTAAGTTAAAAATAAGGCCTATAGCTAGTAACTATAGTAAAGCTTATTAATTTATTAAAGCTAAGGTCTCTAAGTATAAATATAAGTCTATAGTAGCTAAGAAGTTAGCTAGTAGCTTAGATACTAGTAGTTCTTTCTATAAGAAGGTATTTTAGCTTATTTTAGCCTATTTTAGCTTCTGCTAACTATTTTTAAGCTATTTTTAATATTTAT
>Ga0265780_10006048_pt1 | contig 15149 bp, 12 predicted proteins | sample P1T30metagenome_FD_192432 | JGI IMG/M metagenome (GOLD analysis project Ga0265780, IMG submission 192432) | Plant litter microbial communities from East Loma Ridge, Irvine, California - P1 T30 | ecosystem: Environmental > Terrestrial > Plant litter > Unclassified | place: USA: California... | reverse complement strand
GCAGCTGTGCCAAGGCGCGAGGCCGGATCGGGGTCCGGCGAAGCTCCCAATTCAGCTTTCCGCCTACTCCATGCCCGGTCCACGCAGCGTAAAGCTGCTGGTGAAGCGGCGCGGTTCCCCGTCGATGGGATCGCTGAACGACAGACCGCAGGCCAGCAGTTGCAGGGGGCGGCAATAGTCACCCGGCGGCTGAGGCGCGTAGGCCGGATACAGGTCATCGCCAAGGATCGGCGCCCCCAGGGCCGCCATGTGCACGCGCAGCTGGTGCTTGCGCCCGGTCACCGGCTGCAGCCGGTAGCGCCAGGCCGGCCCGGTGCGGTCAAGCACGTCGATGAGGGTCTCGCTGTTGGGCTCGCCCTCCTCTTCGCGCATGCAATGGAACGGCTCGCCCTTGTGCAGCCGGCTGCGGCGCTGCAGCGGGAAGCACCGCCCGGGCAGCGCAGGAGCCAGCGCCTCGTAGACCTTGGCGATCCGCCGCTCCCGGAACAGCCGCTGGTAGGCATCCCGGCTCTCAGGGCGGGTGGAGAACAGCACCAGCCCGGCGGTCAGGCGGTCCAGCCGGTGCAACGGCACCAGGTCGGTATTGCCGGTGGCGGCCATCAACCGCGCCAACAGGGTCTGCTGGACGTGGCCGCCGGCCGGCACAACCGGCAGGAAATGCGGCTTGTCCGCCACCAGCAGGTGGGCTTCGTGGTGCACGATGCGCTCGGCGAAGGGGATGACCGGTTCATCTTCGACTTCACGGAAGTAGCGGATTTCCAGCCCCACCTGCCACGGTTGGCCCGGGAGCAGTGCCCTGCCCTGCGCATCCTGCACCCGCCCGCGCGCGAAACGATCCTGCCACTGGGCGCGGCTGATCCGCGCAAAGCGGGCGCACAGCCCGTCCAGCAGGCTCTTCCAGTTGCCCGGGGGCAGTTGGAGACGACTGGCGGCAACGACGGGAAGGATCGGATCGGACGGGGTCATGGCGCACCCATTATCATGGTGCTCTTTGTCCACGGAAGCCTCATGGCCCTCACCGCCACCATCCGCAAGGCCGAGTTGCAGATCAGCGACATGGATCGCGGCTACTACGCGACCCACAACCTCACCCTCGCCCAGCACCCGTCGGAGACCGACGAGCGCTTGATGGTGCGTCTGCTGGCTTTCGCGCTCAATGCCGAGGACCGGCTGGAGTTCGGCCGCGGGCTGAGCACCGATGACGAACCGGATCTTTGGGAACAGGACTACACCGGTGACATCCTGCGCTGGATCGACCTGGGCCACCCGGACGAATCGCGCGTGCGCAAGGCCTGCAACCGCAGCCGCCAGGTGCAGGTGGTGACCTACGCCGGGCATGCCTCGGATGTGTGGTGGCAGAAACAGGGCAAGGCGCTGGAGCGCTTCAGCAACCTGTCCGTGCTCGACCTGCCCGGCGCCTTCGTGGAGCAGTGGAGCCAGCAGATCCAGCGTGCCATGCGCTGGAGCGTGCTGATCCAGGATGCCGAAGTACAGCTGATCAACGACCAGATGCAGCTGGATGTAATCCCGGTCTGGCGCAAGCGCGCCAAGGAGTGAGCGGCGTGGCGGCAACGCGGTGCGATGTGCTGGTGATCGGCGCGGGCGCGGCCGGGCTGATGTGCGCGCTCACCGCCGGACAGCGCGGCCGCGTGGTGCAGGTGATCGACCATGCCAACAAGGTCGGCAAGAAGATCCTGATGTCCGGCGGCGGCCGCTGCAACTTCACCAATACCGGCACCACCGCGGCCAACTTCGTGTCGGCCAACCCGCATTTCTGCAAATCCGCCTTGGCCCGCTACACGCCTGCGGATTTCATCGAGATGGTCGAGCGGCACCGCATCGCCTACCACGAGAAGGAACTCGGCCAGCTGTTCTGCGACGTGTCGTCCAAGCAGATCGTCAAGATGCTGGTGGATGAATGCGTGGAGGCCGGCGTGCAGGTCCGCACCGACTGCGCGGTGCAGCGGATCGAACGCGGCAGCGACGGCTTCCACGTGCAGACCACCCACGGGACGTTCTTCGCCGCCTCGCTGGTGGTGGCTACTGGCGGGCTGTCCATCCCCAGCCTGGGCGCCACCGGCTTCGGCTATGAGATCGCCAGGCAGTTCGGCCACGATGTACTGCCGACGCGCGCCGGACTGGTGCCGCTGACCCTCAGCGGCACCCACCAGCAACGTCTGGCGGACCTGTCCGGCGTGGCGCTGCCGGTGGAGGCGCGCAGCAACGGCATGGCCTTCCGCAACTCGCTGCTGATCACCCACCGCGGCATCAGCGGCCCGGCGATCCTGCAGATTTCGTCTTTCTGGCAACCTTGTGATGCGCTGGAACTGGACCTGCTGCCGGGCCAGGACGCCGAGCAGTGGCTGCGCGCGATGAAATGCGAGCGCCCGGACGCGGCCCTGCGCACCGTGCTGGCCGAGGTGCTGCCCAAGCGCCTGGCGCAGCGCCTGTGCGAGCACTGGCTGCCGGACCGTCCGGTCAAGCAGATCGATGAGCCACAACTGCGCCAGGCCGCCGCCCTGCTCGCCGGCTTCCCGCTGGTGGCCAGTGGCACCGAGGGCTACCGCACCGCCGAAGTCACCCTGGGCGGGGTGGACACCGCGCAGGTGTCCTCCTCCAGCTTCGAATCGCGCAAGGTGGCCGGCCTGTATTTCATCGGCGAGGTACTCGACGTCAGCGGTTGGCTGGGCGGCTACAACTTCCAATGGGCGTGGGCCAGCGGCCATGCCGCCGGCAGCGTGGCGTAGGGGCCTGCGCATGGACCTGCGGGCGCGCATCGTGTATCTAATGGGCAGCTTGGGGAGCCTTTGAATGCAGAACTCGAATGACATCACGCTGCGCCTGGTGATCGTGGATGACAGCGGCGAGAACGCTGAAGCGATCGTCAGCGCGCTGCGCAACAGTGGCATCGCGGTGCGGCCTTCGCGGCCGCAGGACGTGGGCGAACTGGGGCAGGTGCTGGCGACGCAGCCGATCGACCTGGTGCTGGCCGCGCCGCAGCAGTCGATCAGCCTGCCGCAGGTCTCCCAGCAGATAGCCGCCAGCGGCAAGGACGTGCCGCTGATCCTGCTGGTGGACCACATCGAAGAGGACGCGCTGGTCGAAGCCAGCGCGCACGGCCTGCGCGCACTCGCGCTGCGGCCGCGGCCGGAACACCTGCTGGCGGTGGTGCGCGACCAGTGGATCGACCTGCAGGCACGTCGCGGCCTGCGCCGGATCGAGGCGCAGATGCGCGAGACCGAACGCCGCTGTGACGCGCTGATCGCTTCTTCGCGCGACCCCATCGCCTATATCCACGAGGGCATGCATATCCGCGCCAACGATGCCTACCTGGAGATGTTCGGGTTTGAAAGCTTCGACGACGTGGAAGGCATTTCGCTGCTGGACATGGTGGCCGCCCAGCACGTGGAAGGTTTCAAACAGCTGCTGAAGGGCCTGAGCAAGGGCGAGGCGCCGCCGCCGCAGTACCAGATCGATGCCCGCCACCAGGATGGCAATGCGTTCGCGGCGACCATGGAGTTCACCAGTGCGAGCTACGAAGGCGAATCGTGCCTGCAGGTGGTGTTCCGCCGCCGGCTGGAACTGGACCCGGAGCTGGCCCGCGAAGTAGAGGAGCTGCGCCAGCGCGACCAGGTCACCGGCCTGCTCAACCGTCCCACTTTCATGGTGCAGGTGGAAAACGCAGTGGCCCAGGCCAGCCGCGGCGAAGGCCGTTCCGGCCTGCTGCTGGTCGAGCCGGACCATTACGCCCGCCTGCTGCCGGACATCGGGCTGGATTCAGCCGATGCGCTGATCGCCTCCATGGCCGCGTTGCTCAACGATACGGTCGGCAGCCAGGCGCAGCTGGCCCGCTTCGGCGAGCACAGCTTCGCGGTGCTGCTCGACGGTGCCTTTGCCGATACCGCAGCCTTGGCCGAACGCATCCGCAGCGCCTACGCCGCGCATGTGTTCAGCATCGGTGAGCGCTCGGCCACCGTCACCGTCAGCATCGGCGGCGTACAGGTCGGCGAGAAGATCGCCAGCATCGGCCAAGTGCTGGCGCGCGCCACCACGTGCCTGCAGGCCGCGGCCGAGCTGGGCAACAGCGTGCGCATCTTCGACCCGGCCGCCACCGACCGGGTGGAGGAAGAGCGGATCGCACGCTGGGTCGCGCGCATCCGCGAAGCGGTGGAAGGCGATGGCTTCCAGCTGCATTACCAGCCGGTGCTGAACCTGCAGGGGGAATCACGCGAACTGTACGAGGCCTACCTGCGGCTGGACCACAACGGCGAGCTGATGAGCCCGGTCGCCTTCCTTGCCATCGCCGAGGAACACGGCCTGCTGGCCGACATCAACCGCTGGGTGGTGCGGCGCGCCATCGCCATCCTGGGCGAACGCCAGCGTGCCGGCCATGCCACCCACATGCTGGTGAAGATCACCCCGGAATCCTTCGCCGATCCGTTGCTGATCAGCACGCTGAAGCAGGAACTGCAGGCGCATGGCGTGCCCGGTGACCGGCTGTGGCTGCATGCCCCGGAATCCAAGGTCTTCACCCACCTGCGCAACGCCCAGCAGTTCCTGCAGGCGGTCGCCCCGCTGGGCTGCCGGATCGGGCTGGAGCAGTTTGGTTCGGGGCTGGATTCGTTCCAGCTGCTGGCGCATTTCCAGCCGCAGTTCCTGAAGCTGGATCGCGGCTTCACCCGCGACGCGGCGAGCACGCGCGAGAACTTCGACAAGATCAAGGAAATCACCGAACGCGCACAGGCAGCCAACATCGCCACCGTCGCCGAGTTCGTCACCGATGCCAATTCGATGACCCTGCTGTTCAGCGCAGGGGTGGATTACGTGCAGGGTGAGTTCGTCGGCGAGGCTACGCCGCGGATGGACTTCGATTTCGGCTGAGGCATCCGGCCCCGGGTGGGTGACCGGTGGCTTCAGCTGGGTGACGACCGTTGGCTTCCGGTGGGTGACGACCGTTGGTCGTCACACCGTTGCAGGTGACGACCAAAAGTCGTCACCTGCCCGACTTCAGGTCATGTCGACCAGGTTGTCGATCTTCACGTCCGGATCCACGTCGGCGTCATAGTCCACGCCCTCCACGCCGAAGCCGAACAGGCGCAGGAAATCGGCCTTGTAGCCTTCCAGATCGCTGATCTCATACAGGTTCTCATCGGTCACCTGCGGCCACAATGCAAGCACTTCGGCCTGCACGCCCGGCGCCATTTCCTTGTAGTCCGCGCGCAGGCGGCCGGCATCGTCGATCAGCTCCACGTGGCGGCCCTCGGCATCGGTCAGGTCATGGCGCAAGCGCTCCGCCGCCTTGCCCTCGGCCTTGCCGCCGTAGAGGATGTCGTACAGCACGTCGAGCTGCTCGATGCAGCCCTCGTGGGTGCCCTTTTCCTTCATCACCTTGAACAGCAGCGACAGGTACAGCGGCATGGTCGGGATCGCCGAACTGGCCTGGGTGACCACTGCCTTCAGTACCGATACGCGGGCATCGCCGCCGATCGCGGCCAGCTTTTCGCGCAGGCCCAGCACCTTCTGGTCCAGGTCCTTCTTGGCCGCACCGATGCTGCCGTTCCAGTAGATCGCCTGGGTGATCTCTTCACCGACGTAGGTGAAGGCGGTGGTGGTGCAGCCGTCGGCCAGCACGCCGGCTGCAGCCAGCGCGTCGATCCACATCTGCCAGTCTTCCCCACCCATCACCGCCACGGTGCCGGCGATCTCTTCGTCGGTGGCCGGCTCCAGGTGGGTTTCGGTCAGCTTGACCTTGTCGGTGTCCAGGCCGCGCAGGGTGATCGGCGCGCCGATCGGCTTGAGCGTGGAGTTGATCACTTCGCCGGTCTTCGGATGCTTGCGGCGCGGTGACGCCAGGCTGTAGACCACCTGGTCGACCTGGCCGAGGTCGGCTTTGATCAGCGCGATGACCTGGTCCTTCACTTCATCGGAGAACGCATCGCCGTTCACGCTCTTGGCATACAGTCCGGCCTGGCCGGCGTACTTGTGGAACGCGGCCGAGTTGTACCAGCCGGCGCTGCCGGGCTTGGTCTCGCTGCCGGGCTTTTCGAAGAACACGCCCAGGGTGGCGGCGTCGCTGCCGAAAGCGGCGGTGATGCGCGCAGCCAGGCCGTAGCCGGTGGAGGCGCCGATCACCAGCACGCGCTTGGGACCGTTGACGATCTTCGGCCGGGCGCTGATGTAGTCGATCTGCTGCTTGACCGCCGCATCGCAGCCGGTGGGATGGGTGGTGACGCAGATGAAGCCGCGGACGCGCGGTTTGATGACCATGGATACCTCGGTGTAGGACAGGTGCGGTCGCGCTGGCGCGCGTGCACGAAACGCTGGAATCGTAGTGTGCGGCGGGAATATGCACAACCGACGGGGGCGTATGCAGCGCATGGTTCCGAGGGAGCTGCCGGGCCGGGATGGGACACGCCTCAAGTACGTCCTTGTAGGCGGCGTCGCCGCATCCATGCGGCTCAGCATCCCACCCCGCCCCGGCAGCTCCCTCTCCTGAAAGATTCCTCGTGCCCCGTGGCGTGTGCGGGGAGGAAAAAAGCAAAGAAAAAGCCGCACTTTCGTGCGGCTTTTCCGGTCTTTCCGGCTGCCTTTTTTATGGGCGGCGGGCCAGGGCTTCTTCGTCCTTGGCCTTGGGCAGCAGGTCCTGCTTGGTCACCGCCAGCACGCCCATGGTCAGCAGTGGGCAGGCGATGAAGATCGAGGACAGGGTGCCGATCACCGCGCCGATCATCTGGCTCAGGGCCAGCCCTTCCAGCGAACCGCCACCGTAGATGTACAGCGCCAGCACCGACAGGAAGAACACCAGCGAGGTGATGATGGTGCGCGACAGGGTCTGGTTGATCGAACGGTTCATCACTTCCAGCGGCTCGACGCGCAGGCTGCGGAAGTTCTCGCGGACTCGGTCGAACACCACGATGGTGTCGTTGATGGAGAAGCCCATCACCGACAGCAGGCCGGCCAGCACGGTCAGGTCGAACTCGCGGCCGCTGAAGGAGAAGTAGCCGGCCACCACCAGCACGTCGAACAGGGTGGTGATGATGGCCACCACCGCGAACTTCCACTCGAAGCGGAAACCGATGTAGATCAGGAAGCCGACCAGCACGAACAGCGCGGCGTACAGGCCGTTCAGGGCCAGCTCCTTGCCGACCTGCGGACCGACAAACTCCGAAGACAGCACGGTCGCTGCATTGCCTTCCAGCGATACCGCCGAACGCACCGCCTCGGCCGTGCGGTTGTTGGCATCGCCGACGCTCTCGCCTTCGGCCTGGGCCTGTGGCTGCAGGCGGATCAGCAGGTCGCTGCCGCTGCCGAAGCTCTGGACCTGGGCGCCACCATATCCGGCGGTCTCCAGGTGCCCGCGCACCGCGTCGACATCGGCCGGGCGGTCAAAGCGCACTTCCACCACGGTCCCGCCGGTGAAATCCAATGCGTAGTTGAAGCCCTTGCCGATGATGCTGCCCAGCGCGGCGATGAACACCAGCGCGGCGATGCCGATGGCGATCCATCGGGTGCGCATGAAGTCGAACTTGGTGTCGTTCGGGATCAGGTGGAGCGGAAACAATTTCATGGTATCGATCCTTTTCCCGTCAGATGGCCAGGGTCTTGAGCTTCTTGCGGCTGCCGTACAACAGCACCGCAAGGGCGCGGGAAACGGTGATGGCGGTGAACATCGAGGCGAGGATGCCGACGATCATGGTCACCGCGAAGCCCTTCAACGGACCGGTACCGAACGCATACAGCGCCACGCCGGCCAGCATGCCGGTCAGGTTCGCGTCGAGGATGGTGCCCGATGCTTTTTCGTAACCGGCCACGATGGCGGCCTTGGCGGGCATGCCCGCACGCAGCTCTTCGCGGATACGCTCGTTGATCAGCACGTTCGCATCCACCGACAGGCCGATCGACAACGCCAGGCCGGCAAAGCCCGGCAGGGTCATGGTGGCACCGAACAGCGACATCACCGCGACCACGATCAGCAGGTTGAACAGCATCGCCACCGAGGTGATGACGCCGAACATGCGGTAGTAGACGGTGAAGAACACCAGCGTGAACAGGAAGGCGAAGCCCACCGCGGTGACACCGCGCTGCACGTTCTCCGCACCCAGGCTGGGGCCGACGATCTTTTCTTCCACGAAGTCCATCGGCGCGGCGAGCGAGCCGGATTTGAGCAGCTTGGCCAGGTCTTCGGACTCACGCTTCTCCAGGCCGGTGGTCTGGAAGTTCTTGCCGAACACGCCGTTGATGTTGGCCACCGAAATGACCTCTTCCTTGACCCGGAAGCTGCGCACTTCCTTGCCATCCACGGTTTCAACGCTGGGGATGCGCTCGGTGTAGACCACCGCCATCGGCTTGTTCACGTTGGCGCTGGTGAAGTCGAACATGCGCTGTCCGCCGACATTGTTCAGCGTCACGCTGACCGCCGCCGAACCGTTCTGGTCGGTAGTGGCCTGGGCTGCGACCATCTGGTCACCGGTGACGATCACGCGCTTGGCCAGCAACACCGGGCCGCGGTTGTCGCGCAGCTGGTAGACCTTGGCTTCGGGCGGAATGCGGCCGGTGGCGACGGCGTCCTGCGCGTTGCCTTCGATGACCGCGCGGTATTCCAGGGTGGCGGTGGCACCGATCATGCGCTTGGCTTCGGCGGTGTCCTGCACGCCAGGCAGTTGCACGACAACGCGGTCGGCACCCTGGCGCTGGATGATCGGCTCGGCCACGCCGAGCTGGTTGACGCGGTTGCGCAGCGTATTGACGTTCTGCTCGATGGCACCGTTGGCGATGGCGGCCAGTTCGGCGTCGGGCAGGCTGACGATCACCCGGTTGCCGGTGACTTCAAAGCCCAGCGTCGGCTGCGACTTGAACAGCGCATCACGGGCACGCAGTCCAGCGCCCTCGCCTGCGCTCGGGCTCAGGTTGGCGACGATGGTGTTGTCCGCGCGGCGCTCGACCGACTGGTACGGAATACGCGCATCCCGCAGGGTGGTACGCACGTCTTCGGTGTAGCTGTCCAGGCGCTTGTCCAGCGCGGCCTTCTGGTCCACCTGCAGCACGAAATGCACGCCGCCCTGCAGATCCAGGCCCAGCGTCATCGGCCGCGCGCCCAGGTTCGACAGCCAGTCCGGCACGGTGGAGGCCAGGTTCAGCGCCACCACGTAATCCTCGCCGACGCTCTGCTTGAGCACGTCGTTGGCGGCGGTCTGCGCCTGGATGTCGGACAGGCGGACGATCAGGCTGTCGCCTTCCACCTCGGCCGCCATCGGGGTGACACCGGCCTGCTTGAGGTCGGCCAGCACGCGGTCACGCAGCGCTGAATCCACCAGGCCGCCGCGGTTGGCGGTGATCTGGATGGCCGGATCCTTCTGGTAGATGTTGGGCAGCGCATACAACGTACTGATCGCAAGGACGATCAGGATGACGAAGTACTTCCAGCGTGGAAATTCGAGCATTGCGAGGTTCCCGCGCGGCGCCATCCCCGGCGCCGCGGTTGTGCTTCAGAAAAGGGAGTGGATCAGACAGCCGACTTCAGGGTACCGGCCGGCAGCACGTTGCCGACAGCGCCCTTCTGCACGCGGATGCGCACGTTGTCAGCCACTTCCAGGGTGACGAAGTTGTCGCCGATGTCGGTGACCACGCCGGCGATGCCACCGTTGGTCAGCACTTCGTCGCCGCGCTTGATCTTCTCCAGCATGGCCTTGTGTTCCTTCTGCCGCTTCATCTGCGGGCGGATCATCAGGAAGTACATGATGGCGATCAGGATGACCGGGAACAGCAGGGTGGTCATGGTGAAGCCCTGCGGTTGGCCGCCGGCAGCCTGGGCGTGGGCGGCGGGAATCAGGAAAGCAAGCAGGTTCATCGTGGAGTCCTTTGGTTGGGCGGCGCTCCGGTGCCACGAGTGGCCGGGCGCGACCGCAGATCGGTGTCAGCCGTGAAGTATGCCACGGGCCCAGGGATTCGTCCTTGGGCCCTTCGGCAGGGGGCGGCCGCTCAAAGCGGCGGGACGGCAGCCCCCCGGGCTGCGTAGAAAGACCCACGGAAGGCCTCGAAGGTTCCCGCGGCGATGGCGGCGCGCATGTCGGCCATCAGCTTCTCGTAATAGAACAGGTTGTGGAGGGTGCCCAGCATCGGCGCCAGCATTTCATTGCAGCGGTCCAGGTGGCGCAGGTAGGAGCGGGTATAACCGCCGCTGCAGGCGAAGCAGCCGCAGCCCGGTTCGATCGGGTCCATGTCGCGCTCGTAGCGGGCGTTGCGGATGCGGACGGTGCCGAAAGAGGTGAAATAGTGGCCGTTGCGCGCGTTGCGCGTGGGCATCACGCAGTCGAACATGTCCACGCCGCGGGCCACGCCTTCCACCAGGTCTTCCGGCCGGCCCACGCCCATCAGGTAGCGCGGGCGGTCTGCCGGCAGCACCGGATCCAGGTGGTCCAGCATGGCATTGCGTTCATGCTCGGGTTCGCCCACGGCCAGCCCGCCGATGGCGTAGCCGTCGAAACCGATCTGCTGCAGGGCCTCGGCAGAGCGGCTGCGCAGGTCGGTATGCACTCCGCCCTGGACGATGCCGAACAGCGCGGCATCGTTGCCCAGGCCATCGTGGGCATCGCGCGAACGCTGGGCCCAGCGCAGGCTGAGCTCCATCGAGCGGCGCGCGACGTCTTCGGTGGCCGGGTACGGCGTGCATTCGTCGAAGATCATCACCACGTCCGAATCCAGCACCTTCTGGATCTTCATGCTTTCCTCCGGACCGAGGAAAACCCGGGCGCCGTCGGTGGGCGAGGCGAAGGTCACGCCCTGTTCGGTGATCTTGCGGCGATGGGCCAGCGAGAACACCTGGAATCCGCCGGAGTCGGTCAGGATCGGGCCATCCCAGCGCGCGAAGCCGTGCAGGCCGCCGTGGTCGGCGATGACATCCAGGCCCGGGCGCAGGTACAGGTGGAAGGTATTGCCCAGGATGATTTCCGCGCCCAGGGCGCGCACCTGGTCGGGGAAGATGCCCTTGACCGAGCCATAGGTACCAACCGGCATGAACGCGGGGGTTTCCACGGTTCCGCGCGGGAAGGTCAGGCGGCCACGGCGGGCACGGCCATCAGTGGTCTGGAGCTGGAACTGCAGTCGGGACATGGTGCGGTTGTTCGGGACAGATAGCTTTGTATTGTCTCGCACTTTTCGGTTTACCGCGAAAGGCGTGGCGCCCTGGATGTCTGCGAGGGGCGCGGGCGGGGCAGGCTGCACGGGACACGCCGTGAACCCGTCCATGGGGGCTCCCGTTCGGCTCCTGCCTCACAGGGTCCCGTGCAACCTGCCCCACCCACGCCTTCCGGATTCCGCGCCCGCCGCGGTGGCCGGCCGCAGGCCGGCCGCTTTTCATCCCCCACCCACCGCACGGGCGCTCCTTGCCGGCCGCGCGCAGCCACCTGTCCGGCGAGCCGGGAACAGGCCCCACGGGACCGTTGGAGCCCCGGACGGGCGGAAACGAGACTCCATGGATGGATTCACGGCGTGTCCCGTGGGGCCTGTTCCCGGCTCGCAACACGGGGACACAGAAGCACCCAGACCAGCAGAAAACCGCTCAGCCCTGCGGGAACAACAACATCGCATCGCCGTAGCTGAAGAAGCGGTAGCGCTGCTCGATCGCATGCCGATACGCCTCGAACACCCGCTCCTTGCCCGCGAACGCGGAAATCATCATCAACAGCGTGCTCTCCGGCAGATGGAAATTGGTCACCATCGCGTCCACGCTGCGGATCCGGTAGCCGGGGGTGATGAAGATCTGGGTCTCCCCGGCGAACGGCAGCAGCTCGCCATCGCGCATCGCGCTTTCCAGCGCCCGCACCACCGTGGTCCCCACCCCGATCACCCGGCCACCGGCCTCGCGCGTGCGCCGCACCTGCTGCACCAGCTCGGCGCCGACGTTCAGCCATTCGCGGTGCATCACATGGTCTTTCAGATCGTCCGCGCGGACCGGCTGGAAGGTGCCTGCGCCCACATGCAGGGTGACATGGCCAAAGCCCACGCCCTTGGCCTGCAGCGCGGCCAGCAGCGCATCATCGAAATGCAGGCCGGCGGTCGGCGCGGCCACCGCACCGATCTCGCGGGCAAACACGGTCTGGTAGCGCTCGCGATCGTCCAGCCCGGGCTCGCGCTGGATATACGGCGGCAACGGCAGCCGCCCGGCATGCAGCAACCACTGCTCCAGCGCTTCGGGCACATGGAACTGCAGCACGTAGAACTCGCCATCGCGGCCCAGCACTTCCACCTCGCCACCGGCGTCCAGGGCGATCCTGCTGCCCGGCTTGGGGGTCTTGCTGGCCCCCACCTGCGCCCTTGCCTGCTGCGCGCCCAGCAGGCGTTCGATCAGGATCTCCACCCGGCCGCCGGTCGCTTTCTGGCCGAACAGCCGCGCCGGGATCACCCGGGTATCGTTGAACACCAGCAGATCACCTTCGCGCAGCAGCGCGGACAGGTCGCGCACATGCGCATCCTGCAGTGCGCCTGGCGCCGGCGGCACCAGCAGCAGGCGGCTGGCCGAGCGCTCCGGCAGCGGCGCCTGGGCAATCAGTTCAGCGGGAAGGTCGTAATGGAAATCGGACTTCTTCAAGGGAACACACAGCAACAGGTCGGCAATGGCGCGCATTGTACGACCGGCCACAGATGGACAACGTAGTTGGCGGCAAACACCCGCGAAAATGCTGCCATGCAGCAGCGAACGGACGGGGTTATCGCGCAAAAAACCGCGTGCTAGCATCGAAATGGAAGTCCGAATGCACGAGCCATGACCCGACGCGCGCGCTTGCCGCGCGTTGTGCTTTTACGGGGCCGTGCGACCTATCGTTTCAGGAGATCTGCAATGAGCTTCATCGAACGCCTCGCCCCCCTCCGCGCCCAGCCCGGCACCCGCCTGACCACCGGCCTGGATGACGCCACGCTGGAGCGTCTTGCCGCCTCCCACCCCGCGCTGGTGGCAGCGGCGGATGCCGCCGCGGCCGAATTTTCCCGCCTCCAGGGTGAGCTGGGCGAGGTGCTGGCGCTGGACGAACAGGCCCAGATCGACGCCATGCAGGACGGCTTCATCAACTTCTATGCCGACGATGCGGTGACGCCGTATGTCGCCTTGACCGCACGCGGCCCGTGGGTGGTCACGCTCAAGGGCGCGGTGCTGTACGACGCCGGCGGCTACGGCATGCTCGGCTTCGGCCACACCCCCGATGCGGTGCTGGAGGCGATGTCGCAGCCGCAGGTGATGGCCAACATCATGACCCCGAGCCTGTCCCAGCAGCGCTTCGTCAAGGCGCTGCGGGCGGAGATCGGCCATCGCCGTGGCGGTTGTCCGTTCACCCGTTTCATGTGCCTCAATTCCGGTTCGGAAGCGGTCGGCCTGGCCGCGCGCATCGCCGATGTGAACAGCAAACTGCAGACCGATCCGGGCGCCCCGCATGCCGGTGCCGCGGTCAAGCGGGTGGTGATCAAGGGCAGCTTCCACGGCCGCACCGACCGCCCTGCCCTGTACTCCGATTCCAGCCGGCGCACCTACCAGCAGCACCTGGCCAGCTATCGCAACGAAGACTCGGTGATCGCCATCGCCCCGTATGACGAAGCCGCCCTGCGCGCGGTGTTCGACGAGGCAGCGCGCAGCAACTGGTTCATCGAAGCGGTGTTCCTGGAGCCGGTGATGGGCGAAGGCGATCCAGGCCGCTCGGTACCGCCGGCGTTCTATGCGCTGGCCCGCGAACTGACCCGCGCCCACGGCAGCCTGCTGCTGATCGACTCCATCCAGGCCGGCCTGCGCGCCCACGGTGTGCTGTCGGTGGTGGATTATCCCGGCTTCGAAGGCCTGGATGCGCCGGACATGGAAACGTACTCAAAGGCGCTGAATGCCGCCCAGTACCCGCTGTCAGTGCTGGCAGTGAACGAACGCACCGCGCAGCTGTATCGCAAGGGCATCTACGGCAACACCATGACCAGCAATCCGCGTGCGCTGGACGTTGCCTGCGCCACGCTGGCCCAGCTCACTCCGGAAGTGCGCGGCAACATCGCCGAGCGTGGCCGGGAGGCACTGCGCCGGCTGGAAAAGCTCAAGGACGAACTGGGCGGGCTGATCACCAAGGTGCAGGGCACCGGCCTGCTGTTCTCCTGCGAACTGGCTCCGCAGTTCAAGTGCTACGGCGCCGGTTCCACCGAAGAATGGCTGCGCCGCCAGGGCGTCAATGTGATCCACGGCGGTGAGCGCTCGCTGCGCTTCACCCCGCACTTCGGCATGGACAGCAGCGAGCTGGAACTGCTGGTCGGCATGGTCGGCCGTGCCCTGCGCGAAGGCCCGCGCCGCGAGCAGGCCCAGGCCGCCTGAACCCCGCCTCCGCTGGCACCGGGCAGCATCCGGTACCAGCGGGTAAAATGCGCACGAACCCCCAACCCGCACCCCGCCCCCGGCGGGGCGCTTTCGTTTCAAGGAATCCCGATGAAGTCCCTCTGTGTTTACTGCGGCTCCAACGCAGGCAGCAAGCCGATCTATACCGAACGCGCGATCGCGCTGGGTGACCGCATCGCCCGTGACGGCCTGCGCCTGGTCTACGGCGGCGGCAACGTCGGCCTGATGGGCACGGTGGCCAATGCCGCGCTGGAAGCAGGCGGCGAAGTCACCGGCGTGATCCCGCAGCAGCTGGCGGACTGGGAAGTCGCGCACCGCGGCCTGACCACGCTGGAAGTGGTCGGTTCCATGCACGAACGCAAGTCGCGCATGTTCGAGCTCTCCGACGCTTTCGTCGCACTGCCCGGTGGCTTCGGCACCATGGAAGAAATCTTCGAGATGCTGACCTGGCGCCAGCTCGGCATCGGCAACAAGCCGTGCGCCTTCCTGGACGTGGACGGATTCTACGCCCCGCTGATCGGGATGATCGACCGCATGGTCGAAGAGCGCTTCCTGCATCCAGCCCAGCGCGCCGACCTCTGGTACGGTTCGGACATCGAGGCGATGCTGGACTGGATGCGCAGCTACGAGCCCGCGCAGGCCTCCAAGTGGATCGACGAGAAGCGCCGCAACGCCCTGGTCTAACGCGGTGCCGGGCGGCCCAGCAGGTAGCCCTGGCCGTAGTCGCAGCCCAGGTCCAGCAGGATCTGGCGCTGGCTTTCGGTTTCTATGCCCTCGGCGATGGTGTTGATGCCGA
>Ga0265780_10006047_pt1 | contig 15149 bp, 8 predicted proteins | sample P1T30metagenome_FD_192432 | JGI IMG/M metagenome (GOLD analysis project Ga0265780, IMG submission 192432) | Plant litter microbial communities from East Loma Ridge, Irvine, California - P1 T30 | ecosystem: Environmental > Terrestrial > Plant litter > Unclassified | place: USA: California... | reverse complement strand
GTGGAGTGCGAGGGATGAGGAGGTTTGTAGGGGGATTGAGTGTGGGGGTGGGGTGGGGAAGGAGGTTTTGGCGTGGTGAGGGGATGGACAAACAAACTTAATGTAGTCGATTGCTCGATCTGGGTATCAATCTTATTCCTTATCCCCATGTTGATACAAAGACAATCTCATGCCCTCACAAACTCCAAGCGAACAAGAGCGACTACTCCCCCAACTTCTCCAACAATTTCCTCCTTCTCCTCTCCACCAATTCATCATTAACCTCCTCCAACGTCGGAACCCTCCACCTCACCCCATCGCCCTTGTCCCCCGGCACCTCCACCCACTCCTGGTCCATCTTACCCGCCTTCTCCCCCATATCATCCCCCAACACCATAAACCTATCCCACGCCTCCTTCTCCCTCGCCCGCTCATAACTCAGCAACGTCCCATCCTCCTCATCCAGCCCATACCCATAATACCCCGCATCAACCCTCGACCTCAACTCACTCCTCTTCTCCCTCCCCTTCGCAATCCCCACATCATCCTCGGGCAGACTCTGCCTCTCAAACAACTCCTTCACACCCGGTAATTCCTTCGCGCGCCCAAAATACCTATACCCCTTACCCCCACCAGGTACCTCCCTCCCCTCCTCATCCAGCACCCTTCCCCCCCGCATATAATTCGGCCCCCCCAGGCCCCGGATTTGGCTCTCCCACATGTGCTTCTCGCGCATGAGCTTGTTGATTTCGTCGTTGAGGTCGCGGATCTGGTAGTCGGAGAGCGCGTCGTCTTGGATCTTGGTTACTTTTCGCGAGATTTCTTTGAGAACTTGGCCGCGCCATTTTTCGCATACGGGGATGGAGGTCACGGACGTTATTAGTTTTGGGCGCCGCGTGCGCGAGATGTCGATTATGCCGGCTTCGGCGGCTTGGGCGGCGCGGAAGCGGAAGAGCATTGAGTGCGCTTTTTCGGAGTTGCGCGCCATGATGGAGATTTGTGGGGGTTATTATTTGGTGTGGTGTGGTGTGGTGAGAGAGGTTTGCGCTGGATTGCGAGGATGGGTGGCTATTGTTTGGTGCGTCGCGCTTTGAGAAGGGACGTGTTCGAGTCGAGCGTGCTGTGTCGTTCGGAAGGACGTTGTGATTAAACTGATAGCTGCCCACAGTCGCAGAAGAGAAGGTCTAGTGGTGCAATGAGATGCGCAGGGCAATGGTAGTGTTGGTGTTGAGATAGAGACGCGACGAGAAAGAAGTTTGGACGTTTCACGGATTCTGCCGAATGACGCACACCGCCTCTTGGCGTTTAGCATGTTCGCATGAACTGGTCTGCATTAGGGACGATTAGCTTCATGCACGCGAATGCGTGTTCAGGTTCTAGAATAAGTCTAAGAATATCTTAGACAGTTCAAATCAACATTCACTTTGAAGCACAGAACGACGACTGCCAGCGTATGACGAAGACACTTGCTTGATTATGCTCTTGAATTCAACAAAGGACACTCAAAAGCGAGACTAAGACTAAGCGCATAACGCCGAGCAGATTCAGTGCCGTAGACAATATCTAGCCACGGTAAGGGAAGATCGCGATCATTCTTGCTTCGCAGTCCAGCTCCACCCCCACTCAAAATTACTTCGGAGCTGCCGTATACACTGCCTGACCTTCGAACGCCAGCACCACCCATGCCCCCTTCCCCACCTCCACTTCCACCTCGCCCGCTGCCTCGCACGAACCCAAACAGAAAGAAAGTACCCGCACGCAGAAAGACTGACGAAAACATACATAGGAGAATGGGTGATTATCCCAGTGACGCTATTGATAACTAAGGAAGAGACTGTCAGCCGCGATGCCGACTGAAGTAGTGTGGTGTAAAGTAAGGAATAGAGGTAGAGGTTTATGCACCCTCAGTACGCGATTCCGTTCTCGATTCGTTGCGCGATTCATTGCGAGATGTAGCCCGTGAGCTGAGCGAGCTCATTAGCGATGGGCGGGAATTGACGTTGTTGCTGCTATGCCGCCCCTTCAAAGAGTGCATATGAAGGTGGCCAACGTCGTGTTTTCCTGGAGAATGTCAGTAACGCTAAACAGAGGGTGCAGGGTAGACATACCGTCGCAGCATGCGCGCACGTTGACCATGTTGTCCAGATCGCGTTCAACTTGGTCTTGGAGCTCACGTCCCATCTCCATCCTAGCTTCACTAGGCTCCTCATACGTGGTGGACTCTTGCATGCTAGTTCTACTTCGGCGACTAGAGAACGAACCTCGCATGGCTGAGGTTGGGCGCAGTATGTTGCTGAATCGGCTGGATACTGAGCTCTGTGCTGGTTCGGTTGAAGCTGGTCTTTGCTGAGAGAAGGTTCGCTGTTGCAGGGTAGGCACCTGCTTCTGTGGCGAAGATGTTCGTCGAGTAACGTACGAGGCCATGGAAGCCCGTGAGCGACCAGTCGCTCGCGATGAGCTTCGGTAACCTCCGTTGAACTCGTCTTGGATTTCATCGGCTGCTGGCTTCTGCTCTTGCAGTTCGCCTTCATCGACGCGTTGGCAAAGATAGCTGAGAGCGTTGAACCAGGTTTCATGGCGCTGACCTGTCGTGGCAGTGAATTTGATGGAGCGGCCAGGAGTGATGACCACCAAACTTTTCTGATGGAGTCCAGGGGGCAACGGATTTCCATCTTCGACTTCTTGCACAGCCTCAATCGCAACACTCTTGCCCTTCAGCTCCGTCTTGCCAGCAGTCTGTGGATCCCTGTCACTCCAGTACAGCGTTCGGGTATAGGGATGGATCCAGAAGAACCGTCGGTGGCGGTTCTCAGACAAGCCTTCGCGTCCAGTCTTGCGAGTGTACTTCCACAAATACTCGCCAATCATGGTCTGAGTGATGGCTTGAATCATACGTGGATCTGTTGCGCCAGTCGGCATCCCATTCGGAGCGAATTGAGGTCCACCCTGCATGTTAAATCGCTGATCAACTTCAGAAGTGAACGAGGACAGTGATGATCGTCGACTGATGGGCGAGGATGCTCCGCTTCGAGCCTCACTGCGATGCGATTGACGACGAGGACGTGGAGTGGTGCCGCCAGTCTTCGGAGTCAGCCCCGCGCTGCTTGTCCGGATAGTAGGTGTCTGTGGTCGTTTCTTATACGCCGAAGCTGGCATTGCTGGCGGGCCCATTGCTCCTGGAGTAGGAGTTGTAGGCGGCAGGATCTTTGCAGCTGCGGCAATGACTTCCTTGTGGTCCGAAGGCAGTGGCGGGGGAGATGCGCCACGCGAGCGCATGCTACTGGAACTACCAGGTCGTCGAGGGACTCGTGTCTCATTAGATTGCCTCCTGCTTGGCGACGGTGGCGGCGACATGGCCTTCTCTACCCCGGCGGAGGTGATCATGGCAGAATAGCGGGAGCTGCGAGCCAGCAAAAGCTTGTCGATCTGCTCTGCCGAGACCATTGTCTGAGTGCCTCCATCTGTCATGGGCGTGCGCGGAGTCTTGGGACTGGAGTTTGCGCTGATACCAGCCAAGGGCATGCGCATATCACGAGTGTCGGATTGATATCCACCAGACTGTGCTCGCGTGTCTTTGCTCCATGGTAGAACAGAGTCGAAGAAGCCGGGTTTAGTCGACTCGTCGCGCTCGATTTGCGAAGATGTCGCATTTGAAGAAAAAGGTACGGGGCCAGTCTTGTGTGCAGTAACGGGCCTCGATGGCACGTCTGGTTCAGTGTCTTGGGAAGAAACGGTCGAAAGCATCAATGTCGGCGCATTGTCCTTCTTGGCAGTAGAAGGTCGACTTGGAGTCGGCAGGAAAGCTGGCAAAGTGGGAGACTCGGGCACAGTATCCTGTAAGACTGTAACATTTGACAGGTTGCGTTGCGATGGTAAAGTCTGGGACGCCACCATAGGCTCGGTATACTGAGCGGCAATGTTGCCGTGTCGCAAGATCTGTGTTTGTGGCGCGATGGGCTCGGTAGCCTGAGCAGTTTGCACCGACAGTTTCGAGGGCGTAGGCCTCCGAGGGTCTTTTGGCTCACTGCTTCGCGACGACATTGCGGGTGAGATGGAGAGCGTCTGCTTCCGCGGTTCTACTGGTACGGAAGATTGGTAGCTGACCGACGAAAGTTGAGGCACGGCTCGTGCGGGTACGATTGGCTCAGTTGCGTGCGATGACATGGCAGATACTTGTAGCATTGGCTGTTGCGGAGCCGTGGGCTCGAAATACCAGGACGAGAAGTCGGACAGATCCAGTTTTTGTGGGCGAGGGGCGACTGGTACTGTGTTGTGGGACGAAAGCATTGAGAGCTGCGAAGCTGCTTGCCTCGGCGCAGAGGGCTGTGTTGCTTGTGAGGACATGGACAAAAATGTAGAGAGCTGGGGCCGAGGGGCGCTAGATGGCTCTGTAGAACGGGTAGATAACCCAGACATCTGTATGTTATTCCTCGCCATTTCTCTTTGGCCATCCTGCTGCTGTAGAGTTGTAATTGATCCCGGATCGGTTGCTACCGACCTCGACGTTTCACTGGGTTCAGTAGACTGAGAGTGGATACCAGAGGCAACAGGAGCTAATGCCCTTGACACCGAGCCCTCCTTTGGCGCACTGCTCTGTTGTGCAATCTGTGACACACCAAGTGGCAGGGCGGCCTGTACCTTCTGAGCAGGTGCAACTGGATGAGTCTCGTGGGAGCTAAAGTCTGAGAAACCTAGTTGTGGGCTCGCTACCAGTCGAGGCTCAGTATGATGCGCAGACACCGAAGAGATGTTGAGTGACACCGCTGGCGTAGTTCGAGGTAATGTGTGCTGCGATGACACTGACGAATAGTTCGACGCAGGCAGAGTAACTGCCAGCGGTACACTTTGGTGACTGAACAAAGATGAGAACGCTAACGGAGCAACAGGCGCCGCCTGAGGTGTTGTGTGATGGCCGGACACATGAGAGAGCTGAAGTGGTACCACCGGGGTCAGCCTGGGAGCAGTCTCTTGCGTGGAGAAGGAAGAGACAAGGAGCTTGGGAAGGTCCACAGACTGGGGACTCGTGTGTTGTGCGAACATGGAAGACATGTGCAGACTTGCAGGTCGAGGGATCTGCGGCTGTGTGCCGTGTGACACGACCAAGGACATGCCCACTTTCTGACGCGGCTCTGCGTCTGTCATCATGCCTGAGTCAACCATTGTTGGCTTAACAACCGCTACCTCGACTGGAGGGTTGCCAAGCACAGATTTTCTAAGAGCACTGGGCGATGAATCGGGCGAGTATAGCACGCTGGATCGACTTGGGGTGCCCTCGCCCATGCTGCCGTCATCCTCGTCTCCGCTGAGGCCTTCCAACTCCGCGAACAAGCTCTTGCCATGGGCCGGTGTATTATCTCTGCTACTGTTGGCGAAGCTAGCTGGTGAGTCTTGTGCAACTGGAGGCGTGCCAGCGAGGAAGTCCAGGCCACCTCTTGGTGTAGATCTCCTTGAGCTGCCTGGTCTGTTCTTGAGACGGAAACGTGGATGCTGGTTCTGAAGAGGAGTCCTGACGTCTAGGTCCTTGTACTCATCGCCAGATGTGGACGCTGTGCTTTCGTACGAATCGTGTTCGCGGCCTCTTGTGAGTGAAGAACGACTTGTACGCGATGTCACTTGAGGTGCGCCAGATTCGGTCTCAGTCAACTCGTCGCTACTCCCTCCATCGAGTGTCTCCGCTCCAGTCATGAAGGCGTCAGTCTCCGTCGTCATGCCACCGCGTTCATTGGCGGTCTCGAAACCAGCATCCGAGGTCTCATTTGCAGTCTCGAATGCTTCATTGGAACTTGCTTCGGCAGCAGAACTGAAGCCACCAGGTACGTGCAGAGGGGAAAAGTCGGCCTGGCGTGGCCGTCGACTGGGTGTACCTTGCGCTGCGTCTTGCTCCTCCCACTCCTCGTCGTCCTCAAGTATCTCCTGCGTGCCAGATCGTAGAGCGCCGAGGCGGTCGGGGCGGGCAGGCTTCTTGAAGCCATCCTTATCGCTCTTCCTGCGCTTGCCTGCGCTTCCTGGTCCGTTGAGAGAGCCTCGATTGGTTTCGAGATCGTCGCGAGCATCTTGGAGCATGCGCTTCAGCTCGATCTTTTCTGTCTTCTCGCGATGGATGTTGTTCTTGAGCTGCTGAATCATGCGATGTGCGTGCTGGAGCGAGTGCTTCAAGGTCTCGGATTCGAGCATGCCGTGGCGCGGTGTAGCCTTGCTGGGAGAAGGAGGTGGTGAGTGCTCGGGTGTCTGCGTCTCGCGCTCTTCACCTCCTTCGTCTTGAGAGGTGTCTTCAGCTGCGACGTGCTCATCGACCTTCATGCGGTAAGCTACAGCCTTTGCAAGTTCCTGGTTCTGGTTCGATAGATCTTCTACTTTGCGTTGCAGGGCGCTCTTTTCGGTCTCGGTCATGGTAACATTTCGCCGCAGACTGACCAGCTCGGTCTCTGTCTGCTTGGACTTGTTGATGTGGTCGTCATTCAGTTTGGCGTGCTGCTGTCGGAGGTCCTCGAATTCTCGCTCGAGGGCCGACTTCTCAGTGCGCACCAGGTTCAAGGCATGGTTCAGGCGATGCTCCTTGTCCGCTGCTGACTTGGACAAGACTTCAGACTCGCGGACCTGCGTCTCGAGATTCCAGTTGACGTCTTTCAGTCGTGATTCGCTTTCGTCCAGAGTTCGCAGTCGCTGGGACAGGCCCTCGACCTCGATCTCCAGCTGTGATCGGTCCAGATCTGCGGCCTTGAGGGCGTCATCTTTCTCAAGCAGTACAGCTTGCAGGTCCTTGAGTTGCGAAAGCAGGGATGTGGAGATCTCGGTAGCCAGCGCAATATCGTTGATCCGGCTGGGTTGCTGATTTCGCTGTTTGCGTGAAGGGACGCTCACTTTGGTAGGCGAATGGTGGGCTTCGCTGGAGTACACGGATACACTGGCTGCGTTATCGGTCTCTCCACTTGCAGCGCGAGACTTGGGGAGGAACGCGCGAGCCGTTTCCCGTCCCACCTCGTTGAACTCCTTCTCCAGCTCGGCGAGTCTCTGTCGCAGCTCGGGTCCAATGTCATTCTCCTGTTGCTGTTGTTCCACTTCCACCAGCTTCTCCTCCAGCTCCCGCCGCTGTTGGACGAGCGAGTTACCGAGGTGTGATGTCTCCTGTAGTCGCCGTGTGGTCTCTGCCAGATGTGCCTGTAAGGCTCGCTTCGCTTGCATCGGAGAGCCATTTAGATAGAGGCTGAATTGCGAGTTGTCGAAGGCGGCATAGCGCTGGCGGTGGGGATCGTGTGCGCCCGGGCCGAAGGGGTCAGGGCCATTCTGGCTTTCCACGCCGAGCGCGCCCGGCGGTGGATTTGCTGTCGCCATTAGTTGTCCAGAGCACTGCGCCTAGTCTTCCATTGCTGGATGTGGTGCCGTCGTCGCTGTGGTGGTGGACGCGCCTGGGCGAGTATCGTGAAGAGCCGTTAGGGATGGGTCAATGTCGTGGAATCAGCGGTGACTGGCGACCGCGCTTATCGAGAGTGAGTTAGGATGAAAGCAGACCACGTTTCAGGGTGAGCGGAATGTCGACAGCACGGGAAGGTGAAAGGGCTTGGAGGTGACACGGAAGCGGCTGCTGGCGCAAGGGCGCGTGTTCGTGGTGGACAAGTGAATGCGCACCACAAGAACAGCGTCTAAAAACTACGTAGGGCAGAAACGAGGGAAAGGAAATGCCAGGCGGGCGAGAATGACGAGGGTGATGGAGCGGGAGTGTTGACGATGGCTGATCCCCTCATCGCCATCATGTTGGGCTATTCCTATTTGTGTACGCGTCGCGCAATTGGTCTAATAAACACGGGCCACGGGCCATCACAACAGACACAGACAACATGGTCGCCCAAACTATGACGAGAGCGGTCGGTGATTGCCCGACGGCTTTGCTGTCAATATCTGAATTTAAGTTCAGACCATGCTCGCTCTGGCGTTTGACACGTTCGAAAGAGAAGTGACGTCCTGCGCCACTTCCTCAGGTTTGCGCTAGGATTGGTCAGCGACGTCTCGAACTTACCACCACTGAGATCATGACAACCATATCTCCACACCCCACAACATTCCCACTCACTCGCAAAATGGAAGCTCCGGTAGTCAAATTCAAGAAGCGCGGCGCAAAAGCTGCACCCCGAAAAGCGGTGGCGCCACCACCAGCATCAGACTCGGACTTTTCCTCTGGGTCTGAGGGCGAGGGCGAAGACGGGCGCGTAGTGAAGCGACGAAAGACCAACGGAAATGCGCTGAAGGCCTCAACGGCAGACCAGAAGACGAATACCGCCCTCGAAGGCACCACCCAATACGAAGCGAACCGATCAGCCGTCCTAGAGACCAGCAATGACGCCACAAAGCAGTCGAACTGGTACGAGGAGAACACAGACGCCGCTCTGAGCTCCAAGAACCTCCTCGGAAGCACGCGCGCAAAACCGCAAACGTTTATCGAAAAGAATGCGGATGCGCCTCCACGACAGGTCGGCCCACAAAAGTCGTCCTCGAACGTCCGCACAATCACCGTCACAGACTACACCCCCGATGTATGCAAGGATTACAAACAAACAGGCTTCTGTGGCTTCGGCGACAACTGCAAATTCCTTCACGCCCGTGAAGACTACGCAGCAGGGTGGAAGCTGGACCGGGAGTGGGAGATGTCTACAAAGGGCAAGAAGCCAGGCGGCACCGTCGTCGCATCAGCAAATCGAGACGAGAAGGAAAAGGATGAAGACGGTCTAGACTATGCGCTGCTGGAGAAGATACCGTTTGCTTGCCTCATATGCAAGAAATCGTATACGAACCCGATCACCACCAAGTGCGGTCACTACTTCTGCGAGGCGTGTGCGTTGAAGAGATATCGCAAGGACCCGACGTGTGCGGCATGTAGTGCTAAGACGCAGGGTGTGTTCAACGGGGCGAAGAATCTACAGAAGCTGTTGGACAAGAAGCAGAAGTTGGAGGACAAGAAGAAGGCGGAGGCTGAGGCTGCTGAGAAGGAAGCCGAGGGTGGGGGTTGAAGTCCGTGTTGCGTCACGGTAATTGAGCCGCCCAAGACGATTACTGGAGAGCTTCAGGGCTTCGAAGCACATGTCAGTGAGCGTTGGTGGCAGTACACTCGTGGGCCTACAGGATGCTCGTCACGTTGAACAGACCAGCCTTTGGAGGCTGGCCAACAGAAATCGACTACAGCAAATTAGTTCACCGATGATCGACAGTCACCAGCGTGCTTGCAGACTAGTTCTCAAGCAATGCAGCAGTTCAGTGTCTGTAAAGATGCTCAAGCTTACCAGATGTTAAAGTATACGACGGAACGGAGCAAACGCCAAGCATAAAGCAGCACGCGGCCGCCGAGCCGGGTTCCCAAACTTTTCAGAAACTCAGTCTTTTTGATTTGTTCGTCATTTTGCTGGAATCCTACAACTTTTCATTACGTCCTATGACAAGAAAGTAAGAATCGACCTGTAGGATTGTTATAGTTTAGAAACAAATTCAAATCACACAATCTGTGGAGAAACTCAGATGTGATGTGGTAAGAGGGCGGCTCACATCTTCTGATGTTCTGTCATTTGAACATGATTGCTTCCGACGGAAGCATTTCAGTCCATCCTTCCTTCGGCGGCTTTTCAGCCCAACAGAGGGGTCTCGAAAACTTAGGAGCGTAGCCTCTGATTGGTAGATGAAGCGCCTCTCTTATGGGCTGAAGGGGGGGCACCAGGTGCGGCAAGAATTCATGATCGATTAGCTTAGCAAAGCCCTACCCAGAGTACAACGAAAGTATAGCCTGTATATCCTCAATACTATTCGTAAAGACTTTCTACTTACTCAGAGGCTACTAAAGATAGACACGGTGTCGTTTTAGATCCTAAATATTATCATAACACTTAACTTACACCTAAAGTCAGTAGCTACTAACAGAAATGTCTTAAGATCTCTATTACTACTGATTAAAAGCAAGGCCGCCGTAACGCAAGCTGACCGTAACGCAAGCCCGCTACACAACTCTGCTCTAATCTACTTGTAATATTGCCACCTTGGACTAAGAAATATTCCTTCGGAAGCACACCTAGCTGTGACCAACAAAGCTTTACGTCTGGCCTGATATGATTAGGCTATATTCGTCGATGCTCGTTGATAACTTCACTATGTCGAATCTCGCGTCGTACAGATCACCTGTCTTCGCGTTCCTTCCCGTCGCGCTAAAACACCCCACCAATCTCCGCATGCGGAGACCCGCATTTTGAAACCCTAACATTCCGTCACTTCTTCATTCATATCATTTTCTCACAACTTTGGACGTTCCTGGCTCTTTCTAGATTTTCGCACTTTGTATCGACCTGCACCATGCCTCCAACCTGCCGTGCGCGGCTGTTGTCGGATCTAAGTGGGCAGACTGCATGTGATAAAGAAGCGACGTCTTCGGATGGGCGTCTTTGCGCGTTTCATTCGAGGCAGTGTCAAGGTCGGTAGAAGTGATGCAAATCTAGTCTCAGCGTTAATCGTTCCCAGCATTGTATCGCGGCTACAAAAAGCGAAATGCGGAGCTTGATGGTATGTCGGATAAGCTCCCAACATATTTGGCCAACAAAAAGGTTTCCGTCGCCGTCCACGACTTCAAGGGCGTGGAAGATGAAGCAACGCTACGGTCAATCCACGACTATGTATTCCGCAGGTACAACCTACTCGACCGAGTCATTCGCGCTCGCAGGCTGCATCACAGCCATTTCTTCGCCATCGACAACGACTACGGCCATGAGAAGTACCTAGATCGCTTGCAAAATGAGCGCCGTATCATGGTCAAAGCACTCGAGAAACTAGGGAAACGAGCTGCCTCTCTCATGCACCAGCAGAAGCAGTGGTACGATTGGGTAAAGAAGGCACAGGATGAGGAAGAGCAAAATGGTGAGACCGAGAGCAAGAAAGTCAAGCTGGAATCTATGCTCTTCAAAAGACATCAGAAAGAACTTGCGCGTCACCAGCATGGGATGAAGTCCAAGGAGGACAAGAAACGGCAAGATGAATATCTCAATGAGGTCTACCAACAGCGCCTGTCGGATATGTCCGAGGAGGAACAGGATGATTGGGATCCGGTCCAGGATGTGTATGGATATGAGAAGGACAACTATATCGACTTGATCAAATTCTTCCTCATGGTGGAAGACGATGCGCACTCAGACGAGGAGGAACGACTGCCGGCTTTGGTTGAGAATGACGGTACTCCAGGCTCTGCCACTGCAGATAAAGCATTGTCCAAAAGTGCCAAGAAGCGAGCTAGAAAGGCCAACGCTGAAGTCAAGAAGATGGAAGATCCTACGTTGCAGACAGCTGAAGGCCGCGGATCCAACGTCATCGAGATGGAAACCACACGGCAGATGCGCGACAGATTGCGTCAGCCCGTTAAATTCGAACGCTCGAAAGGATTGTACATGGCCGGTACAGGGCCCGTGGGTATCGACGCTAAGACCCACGTACTGCCCGAAGACGAAATTGAACAACTACTGGTCGAAGTCGCCGAGATCAAGAACTTCCTCTTCTGCCGATTCTTACTATCACAAGCTACGTTGCTTCCCGTCGCTCTTGAAGCCAACACCATCGAAGAGTTCCTCGAACGAACCGAGGTCACACGCGAGCATCTCCGAGACCTCTGCCTGAAGCTTGAGCGGCCAGGTCTCCAAGACGTGCGCGACGCATGCGCCGATTTCATCCGCGAGCGAGATGGTGTCGAGGACGAGGAAAAAGGGGATCTATCCGACGCGGAAGACGACAAAAATGAAGGCCATATACCCAGAGAACACAGACTCGTGCCGAGACACAAGAACGGGCAACCGGACAAGTACCAGACCAAACGCGAGAAAGCTGCAAAGAAGGCCAAACCGTTGCCCGCGGAGATGAGCGACGACGTGGAGCCTGGCGCGGTAAATTTTGGAACGATTGTGGATGAAGATCAGTACTCTCGCAAGCGCATGAGAATCAAAGTGTGTGGTCGATACATGTACCACTATCCCAGCGAGAAAGCATTGAATCGGGGCGGCTGGTACCACTTCTCCGTCATAGCGAAGGACTCTGATCTGTTCGATGCCGTCGAACTGTGCAGGAATTGGAACGAGTTCTTCGAGCTCAACATACTGTGCCTACACCACTTCTTCCCGGCTCCCAAATGGAGTCGCTTTGTGGGAGACATGCAACGCCAGCAACTCTTGCAATTAGGGTTCATCCCATACTTCAATGGGGAGAACGCGGAAAGGGTCACCAAGTACTTTCAGACTGGCAGTCGGGGTATGCAAAGACGCGCACACGCAATCACAGAGATGAGGAATTTTATCTGTGGACACATCAAGCGCGATGACCCAGTGAGCCGGCGCTTCATTCAGTACCTTGCAAACGAAACCTGGGAATTACGTGCTCTTGTTCGCGATCGCAAGACTGGGCGTATTCTGATACAGCCTCCCAAAGAAGAAATGTGGTTGCTCCGTGAGAAGAGTGGTTGGGGAAGAGCCAATAAGAGTGACTTCAACATCATTGGTAAGATCGGGCCGGAGTTCTTCGAGCAAATGGTATGTAACCATCTCCAATCGCCATTTACATAGTGCTAACATGCAACCTAAAGGACAATGCTCGCAAATGGCATTTTGGCTTCGTCGAGTACTACGACGTGTATATATGGGACGCAGCTCCCGGAAGATCGTTCTTTTTACTACAAAGGAAAATCGAAGAAGTACTGCTATCACTCTGTGTGGCCCGTTACGAAGTATGCTAACTTCATTAGACTCTTGCACGTGCCTTGCGAGTTCGTGTTCTCAAGGATATGTTGACAGCAACACGCAGCATTCTTGAAACAATCACGCGAGATCCAACCACGGAACGAGTCCGTAGTATCAAGCCAGGAGAAGACGCTGTGAGCATGTGGGACGGCCTAGACAAGACCGCCAAAGCCTATACCTGGTCACCAGACCTTCTCAACGACGGCGAAGGCGAGAACTGGCAAGAAAGCTTCATGGCCAGCTACACATATACCGAGGCCGACGAGATCGAGGATGCACTGCTTTTCCCGTACGAAGCAACTGGCGAAATGGCAGACAACCTCTTCCGCAACGACCCTAGCGCCATGGAAATTTTCGAGAAGGAAAGTATCGACATCCACAAATTTGCTGTTGATCTTGATACCGACGACGAAGACTACGGTTCCGAGGACGACGACTACAGCTCTGAAATGGACGAAGAAGCTATTCAAGCGCTCGAGCCTGATGACGGCGACTCCGAATGGGGCAGCGACGAAGAGTTCTCCGATGACGATAGTGAAGGTGGCACATTCATTACCGCGGAGGAACACGACGCTATCGACGAGACGATCGATGCCCTTGCCGCGCAGATGAAGAAGATGAAGATGAGAGAGCCGGACTACTTTCTACCTATTATATGCAATCCGGCGGCCGCGAAAGGAATACCAGATGTGGTGAAGAACAACCCCGCGAATCTGATGCATGCACTGCGGAATGCACTTCGCTGCTCACAGGAGTACGATAGCAGTCCTATGGGGATTGAGTCTGATTTCTTCCGTCATATGGACCGCCAGAAGAGTAAAGGTATGTTGTGTAGCTTGCGTTTACTCCCTCTATCTGCAAGGTACACCCCTAAGATATGTACTTATCAGAGCCCGTGGAACTACGTGATGCAGGTCTGGACCTGTTCAGGTGTCACTGATCAAGTGTTTGTTGCGTTGATCACGTTGTTCCACCACCGCAAGCAGCACAATATCTGACAAACACAGTCTTCAAGAAAGCCTGGCACGACGCCGAAGTCGACCCAACCGCCAGGAAAAACTACGCCATGTCCCAGATTCTCCTCAACGTCATGGATAATTATATCATGGAGCGCAGCGGCAACAACGCCGGGCCCTTTGAGCTCTGCAAATTCATGCAACTCGCGTCCCACTTCCGCGAAGAGCGCCGCATCGTCGACGACACGTTCAAAGCCTACGCCGCCGTCGCTCTCTTCTTCGATACCGACAAGTTTCTCAATTCGAAGCTGGGCAGCTTGTTCAAGGACTGCCTGCTCCTGAACCAGGAAGAAAGAGCAAAGCACCCTCCCGATCGCCGCACGCACAGGAGCAACAAGACGATGCCGAAGGAGTTCTGGAAGGACTGGGACAAGCTGTTGAAAGATAACAAGCGCTGTTCGGCAGATGCTGTGGATGATATCTTCCCAGCCGAGTGGCGCAAAGCTATTCGCACCGTGGTCATTCGCCGTACGTCAAACCCTCCTCCCTTCTAGTCCTTCACTAACGAGACACCCAGTCTTCCGCGCCGGCATAATCTGCCCCTCCTACAGCGGTTCCGTAAACGGCATCACCACCGCACAATCCGAGCCCAACCGCCCCCTAGACCTCTACCTCGACTACCGCGTCGGCATACCCTCCGCGGGAATCGTCTCACACCTGATCGACCCCACGCCCTTTGACCGCAGCTACCTCCTCTCGCGCGTCAAATCCTATTCCACGACCCACCCCGCCGCGAAATTCGCCCTCCTACGCATTTGGTCTAGCCCTTATTTTTACACCCTCATGCTCGGCTACGAGCGCCGCCCCATATGCTCCTTCCTCGACGACCGGGGCCGCGCGTGGGAATTTAAATTCGTGCCAAAGGACATGCCGTACAGCGAGTGGAGTATTCACCAGCAGTTGACGCTGCGGCTGGAGCCGTATAAGAAAATATTGGGATTGGGAAAGGAGGTTGTGGTTGCGAGAGATGCGGTGCTGGTTATGGGGATTGATGAGGAGGATTTGAGGTTAAGAGTGGGTGGGGTTGTTTGGGCAGTGCAGACGAGGCCGTGGAGGTTGGAGGTGGATTTGTGGAGGAGCTGGATTAATGTTGATGGGAAGTTTTTGGAGGGGTTGGATGGGGCGTGGTTGGAGTAGGCGTTGGATTTGGTAGTATGTTGTTGTGACGATGTTGTATAGAAATGTGTACACGATCCAAATACTCAATGAGAAGAAACAAAAATTAAAAGACCTGACTTAGTCTTCGAACCAATTACAAAAGAGACATTGACGAATTGACATGATGCTGCCTACCCCACGGGATATATCCGCAGACCAGATCGATACGACGATGCCGATCCCAGCGTGCCGAAGCCCAAACAGGCAACTATCAAATTCCACCCCACTACGCCACAGGACTCGAGATTCTCGA
>Ga0265780_10006046_pt1 | contig 15150 bp, 13 predicted proteins | sample P1T30metagenome_FD_192432 | JGI IMG/M metagenome (GOLD analysis project Ga0265780, IMG submission 192432) | Plant litter microbial communities from East Loma Ridge, Irvine, California - P1 T30 | ecosystem: Environmental > Terrestrial > Plant litter > Unclassified | place: USA: California... | reverse complement strand
CAGCCGAGGTGAAGTGATTTCGCGCTTGAACGCGCTGCGCACGTCGTGCTGGGAGAGCTCGGGAGGCATGCTTGCGGTCTCTGACAAAGGCAGTATTCTACATCTACATTTATACAAATGCTTTTTTACCGAAGTGCGGCCGGTCCGGCAGCACTCCCTATGTGCCAGATGCGATGCTCTCCTAGCAAGATCAGGGATGATCATGCCGCCAGATATGACAGGTAGAGCGGTCGTCGGGCAGCCGCACGCTCTCGCCCGCCATCAACGCCCCGGCACCGGGATCGGGGTTCCTGGTTCCCTCTCGGGGTGTCCGGGCCGCTGGCGATGCTTGTGGGAGGCACCCTGATCGGCAACCGAGGCCGCCGCAAGGCGATGTCCGACCGGAGTCGCGATCAGCTCGACCGGTTCCGGGAATTGCTCGATGCGATACTGATCGCGCTGCTGTTCGTGCTGACCGGCTTCCAAGCGCTGGTGCTCCCGCGACGCGGGCCGACGCGGAATTGGCAATTACAGAATACATCGTGATCGTCGATAAGCGCCAACGCCGCCATTCGCGTGTCGCGTATCTGTCGCCAGCATCGTTCGCTGCCACGTAAGCACGATCGGGATGCATCGGAAGGGGAATACGCTAGTCGAAGCGCACCGCGGCGGGATCAGGAAATTGCGATCAACTCGATCTTCAGCCCCGGTATGCCGTCCGGCACGTAGACAGCCAGCGCGCCTGCGTGCAATGCCTTTTCGTAGAGTGGGCTTTTGGCGGACAACGAAAAGTAGTAGGTATTGGGCCGCACCGGAATTGCTGGCGGCACCTGTGGCATATGCGCCAGCGGCACGCCCGGCAACGCCGATCCGACAATGCTCTCGAGGTCGTCAGGGGCGGCTACCTTGAGCCGAATCGGTACTGTCGCCACCAGTTCAAGCCCCGGCATATCGGCGGTGACTGCCAGGCACAACTGCGTCTGGGCCGTGACCTTCGCCGGGTCGAGCACTGCTTGCGAGTATGCGCGCCTCCCCCGGTCGGCGACCAACGGGATGATGAAATATTTTGTTCCGATGACGGTATCGACCAGATCGCGCAGCAGCGTATCCAGCTCCGCGAACACCTCGCCCAGCATCTCATGGCGGTAAGCTGGCAGGTCGGCTGTCTTGTAGCGGTCGGAGAACGTCATCAGCCCGCCAACAGCGGCCAGCATCTGCCGAAACATCGCTTCCGGATGCAGTCCCGGGGACCGGGCGCAGTGCATCAGCTGGGCGCTGGCGGTGCTCAGGATATTGAGCATCCACCAGGAGGAGATGTCGCCCGCACCGACCTCGTACACTTCGCTGCTCGCCTTGCGATGCGTGCGCTGGAGGGTTTCGATTTTCGCAGTCATGATGCTGACTATCCCGTCCAGCATGTGCGTGAGCATGGGAGCGGCGCCAATGGTGATGCTGGGTGGAACAAAGGACGGGTCAAGCTCGAACCCGCCCTGCGGCGCGCGCCGGATCTGCACTACGGGAACGCTGATGTGCTGGCCGCTCGCCTCGGCGCGTGCGATCAAGCTCGCCTGCTTTTTCAGGAACGGCACCTCGATGGCCAATGCCTCGCTGTACAGGTCGGCTGTCTCAATGTCGCGGCACACGTAGCGCCCGTTCTCATTGGCGTTGCCGCCATGCGGCTTGACGAGGGCTAGCGCGACGCAGAACGTGAACGTGTCGAGGTGCGCCGGCAGGCGCGAGAGGTCGACCGGCTCAGGCAACAGGTCGGCCGTCGGTGCCTCGTAGATTTCGCCGTCCGGGAAGATGATCGACATTGTCTCCGCACCGAGCCAATTATTTGCCAAGCCATCCAGGTTCCATTGCACCGCGCGTACACCCCAGAAGTATGGGTTCAGGGCCGAGGCGATCCGCTGGAGCCGCGTCTCATGATAAAGATCCTGACACTGGAAGTGCTGCGGCCCCAGCGTCAGGCCCTCCGACCACATGATCTTGGATGCGACGCTCATGAGTTCCTCCGATAGAGTTTTTCTGCAGACAGATTCTTGAAAGCATGGCTGCACGAGGCTATTCAGTAGTTGAGCTAGATCATTCTCTTTGGCCATTACTTCGACCACGCCCCTCTATTGCGAAGGCACAACGTTTTCCTGCTGCAAGGCTTAATAATGTGTGCCGTGGTCACGTCCGGCCTCGTCGAGGAGAACACCATGCAAGGATTTACCCGCGGCTTGTTCGACCGCCTCGACAATGATGGCGAACCTGCGTCCGGCAACAAGCGGGCCGCGCGCGCGCGGGCGGTAGAGGAAGCCATGCGCAGCGTCACGCGCGACCTGCAGGCGCTCCTCAATACCCGCTCGGCCCTGTCTTCGGCATCGCTCAAGCCCTACCAGGAAGTATCGAGGTCGATCGTGAACTACGGCCTGATCGACTTCGCCAGCATGTGCATGAGTAGCGACCTTGATCAGCAAGAAATCTGCAAGGCCGTCCGCCTGGCGATCGAACGCCACGAACCGCGCCTGCACAAGGTCGCGGTGACGCTGCAGCCACGGCAGGGGGCGATCAACCGCGTCGACTTCGTCATCACGGCCCGGCTCAAGAGCGCGCCGCAGGCCGAACCGATGTCCTTCAACGCCATATTCCGGCCTTCTCTCCAGCAGTACTCGATCGAAGGCACAGACTAGAAAGCGACGACAGCAATCCCATGGATGAACTGTTCACGAAGTACGAGCGCGAGCTCGTGACCCTCAGGTCGCTGTGCCGGGAATATGCGCAGCGTTATCCCAAGGTCGCGGCACAACTGCAGTTGGGCGGTGAAACATGCAACGACCCACACGTGGAACGGCTGATCCAGGGCGTGGCTTTGCTCAGCGCGCGTGTCGCGAAGCGCCTGGATGATTCGTACCCCCAGTTCACCGAAGCCTTGCTCAACCTCCTGTTTCCCCACTACCTGCGGCCGTTCCCGTCGTGCGCGATCGCGCGCGTGCTGAGTGCGCCAGACGGAGACGAAGAATCCGGGATGATGCCCGATATGCCTCGTGGCACGCTCCTCGAATCCGCACAACTGGCCGGGGTTCCGTGCACGTTCAAGACCGTCTACGATGTCAAGCCGTCGCCCGTTGTGTTGCTTGACGCGAGCTTCGACACGGCCCTCTGCGCACCGGTCGCGACTCGGCTGCCCGAAGGCGTTACCGCTACGCTGACGCTGAAGTTCACATCGGCACGGCCGGGCGAGCCGCTCTGTGCAGCGACTGCTGCTGCCAGCATGCGCCTGTACGCCGACGGCGATGCCTCGTTCTGCGCCGCGCTGCGCGACCCCCTCTTCATGCACACCCGAGCCGCATACGTGCAACTGGATGACAAAGGGCCGTGGGAGCGATTGCCGGTCGTCCCGGTCACGCCGGCCGGTTTCGCTGATGACGACGCGCTTATTCCCTTCGAAGCACGCGCCCACACGGCGTACCGTCTCCTGGCCGAGTATTTCGCCTTTCCCGAAAAATTCAACTTCTTCGACATCGACCTCCCCGCGCTGCTCCGCCGCATCCCTGCAGGGCGCACCCACTTTACGCTGCGCCTGGCGATTGCCGACATCAGTCCCGAGGGCGACAAGGCGCGGATGCTGGCAAGCCTGTCGAAACAGCATCTCCTGCTCGGCTGCACGCCAGTGGTCAACCTATTCAGGCAACCGGGCGTCCCAGTCACCTATAACCAGCTGTCGGCCGACTACCCCCTGCTCGCGCATGGCAGCCACCCGCAGGCGTACGAAGTGTACTCGGTCGACCGTGTGCACATGGTGCGCCAGAACGGGGCCGGCAAGGTCGTCACGGAATTCCGTCCCTTCTATTCGCTCCGGCATGGCGAAGAGCGCGTCATGAGCAAGGGGCACTACTGGATGATGCGCCATGACGATACCCTTGCCATCTGCAGTCCGGGCCATGAGAAATCGATCACACTCGTCAACGACGACTGCGAGCCGCTGGAGATCGAGCGCAACTTCATTTCCATCGATCTGAATTGCACCAACCGCGACCTGCCATGCTCGCTCAAGATCGGCGCACCAGGTGGCGATCTGTTCGTTCCCGGAACGGGGCAAGATAGCGTGATCCGCCTGCTGCGCAGGCCGACCCGCCCGGTCCGGCTGGCGAACACGCCTGGCATGCATTGGCGCCTGATCTCGCACCTGGCGCTCAACCACCATTCGCTGGTGCTGGAAGGTGCGGAAGGCTTGCGGGAGATGCTGGCACTGTACGACTTCACGCTTTCGCCCGTCTCGCGCCGGCAGATCGGCGGCATTGTCGCCCTCGATCAGAGCGAGACCACGGCCTGGATGCGGCACAAGCGCGGTTCCTCGCTGGTGCATGGCACCGAGATCCGCCTCACGCTCGACGAAGAAGCCTACGCCGGCGCCGGCCTGCATTTGTTCGTTCAGGTCCTCGACCAGTTCTTCGCGCTGTACGTGCATATCAACAGCTTTGTCGAGCTCGTCATCCTGTCTCAGCAAAGCGGAAAGGAACTGTTCCGATGCAAGCCACGAAGCGGACGCATGAATCTAGTGTGATCAGCGTGCTGCTGGCCGAACCGCACCAGTTCGAGTTCACGCAGCTGCTCAACCTCCTGCTGCGCGAATTCCGGCGCCACGGCATCCCCTACGAGCGCGCCATGCGCGACGTGCTCAGGTTCCAGAACAACCTGTCCCTGTCGTTCCCGGCCAGCGAAGTGCATTCGCTCGAGGTCGAGCCGGACGTGCCGGATCCTCTCGCCTTCCTGCGCAAAGGAGAACTGAAACGCATCCGGATCACGCCGGCATTCATTGGATTGCTCGGGGCTGGCGGCACCCTTCCCCTGCACGACACCGAGCGGATCGCCGCCCGCAAGACACATGACGGCGATGCGAGCGTGCGCGAACTCCTTGACGTGCTGTCGAACCGCCTGGTCGGGCTGTTCTACGAAGCCTGGGCCAAGTACCGGGTCGAGCATAGCCTCGACGTCCAGGGCCAGGATCGCCTGCTTCCGATGCTGAGCGCCATGGCGGGCGTGAAATCAGTCTCCGCCATAAGACGCACACCCCCGGCCATCCAGGTGAGGCAGGAGACGGCAGCCTACTTTTCGGGGCTGCTCAGGACCCGGCCGGTGTCGGCAGGCACGGTCGAACAGGTGTTGAGCGCCTACTTTGGAATACCAATCGAACTTGAGCAGTTCGTCGGCTGCTGGGCGCCGGTCCCCTTGAACCGACGCAGTACGCTCGGCGTCACGGCGCCGACGCTGGGCGGCAGTGCGGCGCTCGGGGTGCGCCAATGGCGACACGACCTGCGCGCCCGGTTGCACATCGGCCCTCTGGATGAGGCGCAGGTGGCAGGCTTTCTTCCTGGTGGGGACGCGCTGACCGCCCTGGCGCAGATGGCCAGCCTGTTTGCGACGCCAACGGTGCGTTACGAACTACGGTTGCAGCTGGCGCCTCCCTGCATCAAACGCTTCACCCTGAGCACGAGGGCGCCGCCACGCCGGCTTGGCTGGAGCACGTTCCTGACCGGGGTGAACGGGGTCGCCAGCCGCCCCGAAATCAGGGCCATGCTGTGCCTTCCGGTACCCGCCCCTTGCCAGGCACAGGGGCTGGATATGGATCAAGCCACAGTGACTGCGCCTGCGCCGGCCCGGTAGGTTTTTGGCGTGGGCACCTCGCCCTGCAACTGCTCCGCATGCACCAGCACTGGCGCGACAAAGATGAGCTTACGCTGCAGGTTGCCGGTGCCGAAGGGCTGCATCCGGAAGTGGCCACGGCGCCAGTGCGGCGTCACGCTACCCCCAAGCGCACAAGCCGGAGCGCTCGACGGCAGGGACTCGGGACCGACCATGATGCCGTCGTACAGGGAAGCCGATCTCTGCAAGAGCTTGGCGCGCTTGCGCTCACCCAGGCCAGCGGCGCGGCGCAGTGCCCCGTCGTGGTCGCGGTGTTCCGTCACGCGCGCCTGTTTCAATGCCATATACAGGAACATCTTCACCACGTAGCTGACCGCGGCATGCATCGATCGATGGAAGGCACCGTCCCGCTGCTCCTTGTCGGCGCCAAGTACCCTGGTCAACCATTCGCCGACTGTGGTGCTGCCCCTGTCGGTCTCCCCGAGCAGCGACACATGGCCCCTGTAGAGATCGTGGCGCTTGCTAGCTAAGATGAGTTCCAGCGTCCAGCGCGACTCCCCGGCAGCGCACGGCTCGGCGGGCGGAGTCAGGAAACAGAACACCCCGTCGAAGAAATGGTCGGCAGCCTGTCCAACCGGTACCTTCAGGTAGCGCATCGCGGTTTCTCCAAAGCGCAGGTACTGGGCCCGGTAAGGCGGCGCCACCATGCTCATCGGGAGGCTGAGATCCACGTCCGAGTTCGTCAGCAGCGTTTCCAGTGCCGGTGTGGCCTCGATCACCGTCCCCTTTTGCAAATGGTATTTCAGGTTCACGCTGATCTCGACTGCGAGCCTTTGCAGGTCCTCGGCGAGCATCCCGGCTCGCACGCCAGATAGCGGGCGCTCGGGACATGGGCGTTCGAACTGCCGGAGGATCTCCTTTCTGATCTGCCAGCACAGCGTGCCCGGTTCTTGCCAGCGACGCCAGATTTCGGTAGTGCCGAGCGCCCGCGCCCAGGCCTCGATTGCGCCTTGGTTACGGAACTGGACCGGGTAAGGCCGCCCGAGAAGATTTGTCACCCGACTGCAGTTAACCGCCGGATTGATGTCGATCAGTTCGTACTCCTTGGGCGGCGGCTTTCCAGCTGCGATGACAGCCTCGTTCCGGGCCAGTCCTCGCCCATGTTGTCTCAAGTTTTTCAGCATGTCAGGCCCGCCTGGTGGATCGATTCGAAAAAGACACTCGGGAAACTGTAGACATGGCTCAGGGAAACACATTGACTCTGGTCAATTTCGGCCTAGCGAGATCACGGTAACTTAGCCGTTGGATTTTTCATCTTGCGCAGTCATTGGAGGCAGTGAATGGGCGAAAGCCAGGTGATCGCGGCCGGCGCCGCGCTGTCGGCGTTCAGCGGACAATCGCAGCACAATCGGCTGATGCGCTTGGACTTCCCGTTCGAGGACGGCACGCCCGCCATCCTGCTCCCGAACAAGCTGGTCGCCCATGAAGAGGTCTCGCGCGGCTTTCGCATCCAGGTCGAGGTGTTGTCGGACGACCCGCGCATCCCGCTGAAGCTTGTCATGGGAAAAATGGCGACCATTTCCCTGGTGCGCCAGGACGGGTCGCTGCGCTACTTCAACGGCTACGTCACCGAGTTCCGTTTCCTGCGCAGCGACGGCGGTTTCGCCTTCTTCGAGATGGTGCTGGAACCCTGGCTCGCATTCGCGCGGCTGCGCAAGGACTGCGTGTCGTTCCACCATAAAAGCGTGCGCGAGATCACCGAGGAAACCCTGAAGCACTACCCCCAGGCCGACTGGCACATGCACGTCCATGAGGACGATCCGCGCCTGACGGTGGCCAACCAGTACAACGAGACCGACTACAACCACCTGCACCGGCGCTGGGAAGCACTCGGCCTGCACTACTGGTACGAGCACCGTTTCGACGGCCACAAACTCATGCTGTCCGATAAAAGCTTCCTGGCCGAGCCGATCGACGCTACCCGACACGACGACGAGGATGTCATCCCCTTTCGCGACAAAAGCGGCTCGCTCGAGGACGACGGCATCCGCGAATGGGTTGCGAGCCGGCGTCTTGGCTCGGGCAAGACCACCCTGGCCAGCACCGACTACAAGAACCCCGGCGCGCAGCACGCCAACTTCGATTCCGCTAACCGGCAAGGCGACATCTCCCCTTACGAGGTCTACGAGGACACCGGGTCGTACGGCTTTCGGATGCGCAGCGACGGCGAGCGGCTGGCCGCGCGGCGCATGGTCGAGCAGGACAAGGACACGCAGTATTTCGAGGCAGCCGGCAATGACAGGAGCGTGCTTCCCGGCCGTACCTTCAAGCTCGGTGGGCACTTCAGCGCCGAGCCGCGCTCGCTCGAGTACGATCCCGAGCCGCGCCCCCTCATCGGCGACCGCGACTACCTGGTCCTGTCCGTCGGCCATGAGGCGAGCAACAACTACCAGGCCGGCCCGGGTGCGCCTTCGCATTACGAGAACCGTTTTACCTGCGTGCGCAAGGACATCCGCTGGCGTCCCGGCCTCGGCTTCAACAGCGAGCCCGGCATCTACACGGGCCTGCACACGGCGACCGTCGTCGGTCCGGCCGGCGCCGAGATCCACACGGACGGCTACGGGCGGGTCAAGCTGCAGTTCCACTGGGACCGCCTCGGCAAGCACGACGAGAACAGCTCGCCCTGGATCCGCGTGATGAGCCCTGCCGCCGGCCACGAATTCGGACAAATTCGTTTGCCGCGCGTGGGCGAGGAAGTGGTCGTGGTTTACCCCAACGGGAACATCGACCACCCCCTCATTCTCGGGGCCGTCTACAACGGCAGGCATATGCCGCCGTGGAAGTTGCCGGGACAGCAGTCGCTTGCCGGCCTGCGCAGCCGGGAACTCGGAGGCGGCAAGCGGGGAAATCACCTGATACTCGATGACACGGCAGGAAAAATCCAAGCACAACTAAAGAGCGATCATCAGCATAGCCAACTGTCGCTAGGGCACATCACACGTATCGAAGATACATCAGGAAGAAAGGATGCCCGAGGAGAAGGGTGGGAGTTGACTACCAACGCTTGGGGCGTGGCGCGTGCAGGCCAAGGCATGCTCATCACGACCGAAGCTCGTCCGAACGCGATCGCCCATACCAAGGATATGGGTGAGACGACCCAGCGCCTTGGAGCCGCTGAAGAGATCCAGGATCAACTGGCCCGGATGGCGCAGGACGCCGGCGCCCAGGAGGAACAGCAGCAAGCCGATACGGTCGACGACATCAAGGCCCAGAACGAGGCAATCCAAGGCGGAGCCAAGGGCGAGTTCCCTGAGTTGGCCGAACCGCATCTGATTCTTTCGAGTCCTGCGGGCCTGGAGATGACCAGTGCGAAGTCGACACATATCGCGAGTGGGCGCCATACCGCAATCACCAGCGGAAAGAGCCTATCGATCGCCAGCGTCGATGGTCTGTTCGCCAGTATTGGCAAGTCGTTCAGGTTATTCGTGCATAAAGCCGGGATGAAGTTGGTCGCCGCCAGCGGGAAAGTATCGATGCAAGCGCAAAGCGATGACGTCGAGGTCATCGCTAACAAAGTGCTTGCGCTGCTCAGCGAGTCCGACTGGGTCAACATTAAGGGGAAGAAAGGGGTAAGGCTGCACGGTGCCAATCACATGCTCGAGATTAGCGATAAAACCCAATTCTTCACGTCTTCGCCTGTTCTCTTTCACGGTAATCTGGAAACCCTGCCTCCAAAGAGCGTCGCTCAATCGCTGAACGAGAAAGTCTCCGGCTATCAATTCGATCAGGAAGTCAACTTCATTCAGGTCGACGGCAAGCCGGCACAAGACATTTCCTACGAACTCGTACGAGACGACGGTACGGTTAAGAATGCCAAGACCGGAGCCAGCGGCAGCACCGAGGTACAAAAAGGCACGGGAATGGACAGCTACACCATTCAATGGAAAGGTGAACTTCCATGAGCGACAAAAGCAACCTCAACGAACGCGGCAACCATCAGGCACATTTCACTCAAGGTGTCGGTGGCTGGGCGGAATATACGGTGCATATGACCGAAATTGGCGATACCGTCCGACATGACGTCGTGGTGCCTCCGGGGAAAGTAATTCCAGTTATTTTCTTGCCGGGCGTCATGGGAAGCAATCTGCGCATGAGCAAAAAGCGCCAAAATCAAAAGGAACTAGATCGCACCGATAACCGTGCCTGGCGTCCCGACGACCTTCTATCTGCCTCCGGCCAACTGGATGTTCTAGGCGGTAACGGCATGGGCAATTGGTTCAAGAACGCAACACCAAGCCAGCGCCAACTCGTATTCGATGCAAACGAAACAGAAGTCGAATATTATCATTACACGGCAAATGCTAACCGTTTCGACCCGGACGGAAAAGAAACGCTCGCCGCTGACGTCCGACATCAAAACGTGCCTGATTCTCTTCCAGCCATTCCGCCGCTAATCGGAAGCCACGCAGGTTTCGGCCAAAATAAACGCATAAAAAGTGCAAGAGCTACTCCGGCACAAGTCGCCCGCTGGCGCGGTTGGAGCGAAGTGCTGTTTGACGGCTCATATGGCGAAATGCTGCAGACGGCTGAGCATTTTCTTAACAATATGGTGACACCCAAGCAAATTGACCCGTGTTGGCAACAAAAACCCACAAACCCGATTACCGGAAAGCCGATGGAGAGGTCGGGGTGGAAGTATGGGAACATTTCAGAACTACTATTGGGCGACCCCAGAAACCTTGGCGCCGAATCAGGCACCGCGATCACCGACAGTGACATAAGAAAGATATCCAAATGCTGGTATCCCGTTCATGCGATGGGCTACAATTTCCTGCAAAGCAATGGCAAGTCCGCAAGTGTAATTGCTAAGCGCATTCGCGGTTTAGTAGAAGGCTATCAAAAGCGCGGCTTCAAATGCGACGAAGTAATAATCGCAACCCACAGCATGGGTGGCCTCGTCGCTCGTGCGCTGATTCACCCAGATTACGGTGACATGCTCAATGATAAAGCTGTCAAAGTACTTGGCATATATCACAATGTGATGCCAACGGTGGGGGCCGGCAGCGCATACAAGAGAATGCGTTTTGGCTTTCAGGATAAGCCTGGAAAACTGGCGGAAATCGGGGCCAAGGTTCTAGCCATTAACGGGGAGCATGCAACCGCAATCCTCGCAAATACACCCGCCCCATTGGAAATGCTACCGGGCTCTGTATATGGTAAAGACTGGCTGAGGGTAATAGACGAATCAGGTAAGACACTGTGGAGTTGGCCCCGCAATGATGAAACCGCACTCGACAGCATCTATCTACAGCCTAATGAAGCATGGTGGCGCCTAATCAATCCAAAGTGGATTAACCCTGCCAATGTTAATAAGACAAACGGCGGTGGATTGGAAAACGTACAAAATCGTCTAAAGAAGGCAGCTAAATTTCTACATTCGATAGAAAATACTTTTCACCCTAGCAATTGCTTCGCGAGCTTTTGCGCCTCGCGCGAGCGCGTAACGTACGGCGAAGTAGTCTTCAAGACGCAGGATTTTCTATGGCAGCCTGGCAAAGTTCGCAAGGCACTGCCTCCCCCCGAGACTTGGAAGCTATTGGCTGACGACGGCAAGCGCAAACTTACGGTTCAGGCAGGAGATCAAAAATTATTTCTGTTGTTACAGCCTCCCAATGCGGCCGGGGACGAAACCGTTCCTTCGGATCGTTCTGCCAGACTTATCAAAGGTACTCTCTTCGCACATGGCATTACAAAGGGCGAAAGCTACGAGCATCAGGCGAGCTATTCGGATCCAAAAGTACTTGCATCCATGCTGTATTCGATCGTTCAAATAGCCAAGACGGCGAAATGGGAGTAAAGCATGACTAGATCATCGAAATATGCAAAGTACTGGGGAGCGTTCGTATTTTTAGCTTGCTTACAAGCCTGCTCGCCCAACTATTCCTATAAGGAGAAAGCCGTGCTTGGCCCCGTACAACTCAGCCCCCGCTTAAGCAAACTGTTCTCAAAAACTAAGCTTGTCTGCTTCGGTCGCTATGCCTTGGAAATTCCCCTGGAAGCGCAGCTCGTATGGGGGAGCGCTTCTTTTCCGTCCAATGTCGAGGTATTTCCCGGCGGTTTGGATGTTAGCAAGCGACGGATCAAAGAACACATTGCCGAGTTAAACGAGGATGATAAAACTGTAGAGATTACGTATGACCAGGCTGGCCCGGTCGAAAACAGTTGGCAGATCCGCTATTACCCGAACGAGTTTGCCAAATCTGATGGACTTTATTTCTTTAATACCTACATCAACAAAGGGGAACTGACATTTCTTCTCAGCGGCGCGATCGAAGATGGTGAGACTGAAGACGCGGCTGCATCGAGGGAGGCAATGCGAGCTAAGAGTCTACGCCTACGCACGCCCGACGAAGTGCCAGCTGAACCGGGTTATTGTATCGAACATGGATTCATGGCGGGTTCCTTTTATGAGGACCAGGAAATGGTCAACGCAGGAATTGTGTTTCCAAGCCTACCAGACATAAGCTTTTCAGTAAGCTCGAATAAAAATGCATATGGCGACTATACTCCTGAAGAATTCGAAAAAGTCCAACGTCCGAAACTTTCTCTGCTCGCTCGCATCAAGGAGGCACAAGATGATCAGGGTATTCACTACCCAAGCCGTACAGTCCTGCGAGAAGGAAAGCGCGACGTTCAACACTGGCGTGGCGAGGAATCGCTGATCAAGCGTAAAGATGGCACCCACGATTTCGAATGGGCTTTGGTCGGGACACCGAGGGATGTAGCCAATCCCTCCGAATTCAGCGCGCAGATGTTCACAAAAGTCGAACATAACACTGTTGGCGCCGCTAAATCGGCGTCACTTAGCGATGAAGAAGCGGTAGCGCTATGGGACAAACTCCTCTCCGGCCTGAAGTTTCGGGTCAAGGTGCCTGGTGCACCCGAGGGCTCGTACTTCCTGCCCAAAAGTGCACAGGATACCTCTGGTGCGAAGTGATGCTGTGGAAGACGCGCAATCGAGGAGTGATCATGAAACATGAAGGCCGAGGAGTGATTCGCCTGAACGATAAGACCGATCATGGCGGCCAGGTCATCAGTGCCACATCGGAGACTATCGTCATGGGCAGAGCTGCGGCGGTTCAAGACGATATGACCTTTTGTCCGAAATGCAAAGGTAACTTCGCGATCAAGCCAGCTGACACCGGTGCGCGACACCAGAATAGGCCCTACGCTTATGACGGTGACGCAACGGAGTGCGGGGCGCGGTTAATTACGTCGCTTGAGTGGTAAAAGGCGGGAGATTACCAGGGACCGTCTCCAAAGTCACCTCGCCCGACGATGCTATGCAGCAATGGTGTCGGCGCGTGTGCTGTCGAGTTGCAGGAATCGAGAATCCAATGAAACGAGAACAGATTAACAATCCAGCAAGCGCATGGTTTGGCACAACCATATTTTCACTACTGACGGGCGTAGCATTTGGCTACGGTGTTTTTCTGATGCTTTTTAGCAGCGTATGGCAGGGATTGTTTTTCATCGTCATAGCTATCGCATTTGCTTGCTTGTGCTGGGTGGGTCTCCCAAAGGACCACAAACTACAGCTACGGGTCACCGGCTCTACAGTTGCTCTCGCATTGGCATTCATACTCTACGTGATTTCCAGCATTACGCTGCGTTTCATGTAAGCGACCTGAATCGCTCCAGTTTTGTGGAACCATCGTTCAAGACAATGAAAGCAGCCCTGACCTGTCTCGCGTCACGCCGGGTCATTCTTGATCAATCACCTTTCCCGCTGCGGCCCTCGAGGCCGCAGTTGCCTCCATTCGATTATTTCATTCTCCAGCCAACCTGATGAGCGAGTGGACAGCTTGAGTTGCGCTGGAAAGGTGCCCTGCTTGATGGCAGCGTAGATGCTTGACCGGGAAAGCCCGGTCAGGGCGATGACTTCGCGGATGCGAATAATGCGGCCGTGGCTCGGAAGAACTGGGGTTTGCATTGCTATTCCAATCTGTTGCGATGTCTTCAAGAATAGCCCTGCAAACTGGTCACGACCATAGCCTAATACCCCCGATTTCAGCCCCTTTCTCCGCTCGGCGATCCTAAAGGCAACAGCATCATGCATTGTGTGTGACTTGGGACGGGCTGGACAACGGCCCCAGTCCAGCCTCATGGTGCCAGACGACCGAGATCTCTATCGGTAAGTACATGACGGACTTCGTCACGCCGCTGCAAGGAGGCGACCGCAAGCTCGTCAAGGTAGTCAGCCCAACGCTGCATCATCGCGCGCCGCTCCTCAAGGTAACTCGCCCGGTCGTACGCGCTTTCCAGCTTGTCCTTCTGCGCGTGCGCGAGCTGGCGGTCCACGACCTCATGCCGGTAGCCCAGCTGTTCCTTCAAGGTGCTCATGGCAAGCGAGCGGAAACCATGTCCGGTCATGTCGCCCTTGTACCCCATCCGCTCGAGCGCCTTCAGCAAGGTGTTATTGCTCATCGGGCGCTGTGGGTCGCGCATGTTGGGGAACAGCCAGACTCCGCCGCCCGTGAGCCGGTGCAGCTGGCGCAGCAGGACCAGACCCTGCCGCGGCAGGCACACACGGTGGTCGGTCTTGTCCGGGTTGATACGCCGCTTCCCGCGCTTCATGCGCCGCCACGGAATGACCCATTCGCCTGTCGCCATGTCGATCTCTGCCCACGGCGTCTCGATCAGCTCGGAAGTTCGAACGAACACCAGCAGCATCAGGCGCATTGCGACCCGTACAGGCAGTCCCATGCAGGCTTCGTTCGCGTTCACGGCGCGCAGAAATTCCGGCAGCCCAGCCGGCCCAATCGCTGCGAAGTGGCCCTTCTCCCTTGGCGCCAGCACCTCCCGCAGGTGCTCCGCCGGGTTGCGCTCGGCTAGGCCGCAACGAAGAGCGTACCTGAATACCCGAGAACAGTTTGCAGCAAGCCGGCTGGCGATCTCGAGCGCTCCTCTCCGTTCGACTGCACGGATGGCATCGATGACGTCACGTGATTGGATATCGCTGACGACCAATTTCCCGATCTGCGGGAAGATGTCCTGTTCAAAACGGTGGAGGATATCGTGGGCGGTCTGGGGCTGCCACTGCGCGAGCATCGTTTGGTGCCATTCACGTGCTACTTGCTCGAAGGTGTTTGCGGCCGCCATTCTTGCCTGACGTTCCTGCTCATCGCGCACCCGTGCAGGGTCGGCTCCAGCGGCCAGCAACTGTTTGGCGCTGTCGCGCCGCTCGCGCGCATCGGCAAGAGAAATGGCCGGGAAGGCGCCGAAGTGAAGCTTGTTTTCCTTGCCGTTGGGCTGGCGGTACTTCATGCGCCAGTGTTTGCCGCCGACCGGGGTGACCTCGAGGTACAGGCCCCCTCCATCGGCGAGCTTGTAGGGTTTCTCGCGTGGCTTGGCGTTCTTGATCTGAAGCTGGGTCAGCGGCGGTACGCGCTTGGGCATTTTGGGGGCCTCCTGTCCAAGGGAGCCCCAACGAGGCCCCCAAACGAGCCCCCAAGGATGCTGGCTCCTGGGGGACGATAC
>Ga0265780_10006045_pt1 | contig 15152 bp, 13 predicted proteins | sample P1T30metagenome_FD_192432 | JGI IMG/M metagenome (GOLD analysis project Ga0265780, IMG submission 192432) | Plant litter microbial communities from East Loma Ridge, Irvine, California - P1 T30 | ecosystem: Environmental > Terrestrial > Plant litter > Unclassified | place: USA: California... | reverse complement strand
CTGTCAACCACAGCGACTGGAGACACCACGGCCTGTTTCTCTTGACACCGCTACATCTCACTCCGAAAGCTGAGCTGTCCAGATACCGATCTGTTGAGTCCTTGCACTCTTTCGGTGATCCTTTCTTGGCCACGGATGTAAGGTCAACCTGTGTGATCCAAAAACCACTAGCACCCGACAAAAGTTAGGACGCCTGGTGTTGAGGCAACCCGATCTCACTACCCCCTGCAGGCCTCATGATCTATCTATGGAGCCGATCTTTCATGGTAGGTCACTGATGGACTACGTCTTTGTCGCATCTCCCAGGGCTCTTTCTCGCCAATCTTGGGTTCATGAGCAGGCCTCCTCTCCTTCCGTGAGACTGGGTGCCCATCCACACCTTCGGGAACAATACAAGACTAATATGGCGTACGCCTCTGGTATGTTTGTGCTTGGCACATTGCCATGATGTCATGAACGACATTGTCCACGGGGTTCCATTGCCGGGTCAGGTTCCGTTGAAAGGAGCTTAGGAGTAGCATCTGCGGGGAAAGTATTATGCATCCAGTTATGCTGTACCTGTCCACGTGGTTGTTGCATGCAGCCGTTCTTTCCTATGTTGTCTAGCTGGCTATCATGCTGAGGACAACATGGGACAGTATTGATTACCGTTTGAAGGTCACGCCACGTTCAGCCTGTGAAGGAATGTAGCCGGATGAGTCGACCTTCGATGCCATATCATGTATCCGCCGCTACCAGGCCCCAAAAGTTATAGTGGGATTGTCCAATAAGAGCCGTTTACTTTGTGTGGCCATTTGGTGTTTAGGTCTTCGGTTCCCCTGTGCTGCTAGCTGCCGATGGGTATCTCCGAGGTGTCTCGAGTGGGTAACACCATGTTCGGGCGATGTATGATGTGCTATATGCTGTCAATATTGATCATCATGAATGCTCTCAAGCTTAACAACATTGAGGAACCCTATATCCAGCTAGAGTAGCGCGCTTTTCCAGTCCATACACCGATGACCAGGATAATTAAGGAGTCTGTCGCTTCAATAGGACCGGGACCTGCTCCAGCCTATCGCTGCAACAGTTGTCTCATCTTCCTGCCCAATGTTGTATATCGTCGCCGGCTTGAACATACGCAAGAGCTATAGACCTTGCATGGATTGTTTCGTTGGATGATCGCACTCTCTCGACGATTTCCCGAGCTTCTCGCAGCCCAAGTCGCAACCTTTGTTCGGTGTGCCGCATGGAGTTGCGAGTAGCACGGCGCTGTAGCCAGATATCTGCGGAGACAGTGTTGAGCTTAACGACAGCTCGCCGTTTGTGTGGAAATATTCCAGATTGTTTGATCTCGTGCGTGCGGACCTTGTTCTTCAGGCATCCATCGCTTCGGAGGCTTTCCATTACCTGCAAGGAGGTACCGTTGAATCTTTGTGGGTCCCGTGGGACAGACTTGGTTGATGCAGATGTGTTGAAAGATCTGGCCATCATCGGAAGGCACTGCGCCCGTGTCTTCTTCGCCGTCGTCGGCAGTAGGCTACGTCGTGGAGAGCTCTGTGGTGGTTGTAAATCCGAAGGCAGCACACAGCAGCCATGAAGACTTGTTGAGCGGCTTTGGTACGCACGTTTCGTTGCCGGAGCGTCCTGCAGCGATGTCAGACATAAGCGCGATGACGAAATCGACCTTAGGATACGTCTTTGGTATCTTGCACCTGACTCCTCACGGCTCTGCTTCTGTGGTGTGGCGGTGGTTGGTGGTGGAGATGCTGGTGATGCTGGAGAGTGGCCACCGCGGAAATCAGCACAACACACGATGCTGGAACATCGGGACCGCGCTCGGATATCACCACCAGAAACGTCTTCTGCCATCAAAACATGTATAATGTGTATCTGTTCGCTATAGTCTGACGCGACCGAATATTGGAGACATGGTAACGCAGGGGTCTGGGAACTATCCCGATAGGTCTGCTGCTTCGAAGATGCAGCATGCATGAGCAGAGTACTTGATAGTACCACACAGGCAATAGCTGCTGTCTTGGAATTCTGCAATTGTGCACCTCCTATCGAGAAAGCCTGGACTGTCCTCCGGTATGGCGACAGAATAGCTTCTACTTGAAGCACCCCTTGGGAACGAAAGACAGTCCACATCTACACACGCGGCTGTATTGGGAATACACTCCCTCCAGATCATACTGCGATGCATTTTTATGTATTATGATTGGATGTGGGCAGACTGCAGTACAAAAAAAGGTAATGCTGCCGCAGAAGGGACTGTAATATCTGTGGCCATTCATGAGCCTCAACAAAGGACGGAGATCCGTAAGGTTACTAAGAATCCCAAGCCAATCCAGGAGGCGACAAAAACGAGGAGCTGCTCGTGCTCACCAGCCCGTTGGTCATGCAACTCCTGGACCCTGTCGTCAATCTACCTTTCCCGCACAAAAAGGTTGCATGACGCCACTCATTTTGATCACTGCCGAACTCCTTCAGCAGTGCCCTCATAATCTGAGTTTTAGTGTCTATATATACTAAAATATTCAACATTCTCCCGTCCGCGTGTGATGGCACGTGTTGAACTGACCAGTGAAATCCAGGTATTCGAAACTGCCAGCGAGAGTGTTCTGGGAGGCTGCGTTTTTTTTGCTTATTTTTTTGCACCTGAGCAGCCACCACCACCTCTGGCGTCTGGCCGGCGTTCACACGACGTTACGTTTGTATGATGATGAGCGTATCTGACTCTCTTTGATTGTCTCAGTACCCTGCTGTTTGACATCGACTGAGATTTTTACGTGAGAGTGTGCGGAAAGGTTGTACTTCGGGCATCTCTGCATCTCCCGATTCGACAAGACCGCAAGAGCACCGCATTATTGATGCAAGCGAAGTCTTAAAGCCAGTGACTATGCCGCAGAATTCTCGTGCTCACGAATTGTAAGACCACAGTATCCCATGTCAAAGGGGGGTGCGCGGAATGCCACCCAGCACGCATACACGCGACGATGATGGCACGACAATGGGTTTGAGAGAACAAAATTCATTATCTTGGATTGACCTCAAATCATGCTACGATTACTGTGCATTATTTGACGCAAGACTAAGATACGGATATTTCACTTTACAGGAATATGACAACGGACAGATCAACACAGTATTGCTCAAGACCTGCAAACGCTATGGGACGTTCACATTAGCAATAGCAGATTACACGTGCTGCAGAAAGACCGCTATGACACGTCAGCTGGGATTGAGCAGCTCCTGGGCAGCATTAGGTTTCCAGCCTGGAGTAGTGCTACGCAATTCCGAGGTAAGACATCAGGAAGACTGATATGCAAAAGTAAAATGTTTTTACTTTGATTATGGGTATCTATATACAATTCACCTGCAAGATAAGTGAGTATCTCTTTCCCCTTGTCTCCAGTTCTTTCCTGCTCTATTTCCTCATGCCTCCTAACAACATGGATGTCTCCGCTCATCTTGCACTGTCTGGAGCCTTGTTCAACCGCGCCTATGCCGACGCACGGTGATAGTAATCTTCATCCAGCAATGATGCAGCTTTCTATTTCTCCAGTTCCCTCTACTATCACTTCTTTTGTTTCGTTTCTTTCTTCCGTTCCTCCCAAATCCAGTCATTGTTATCCTGTTCGTGCGTTCGTTACGCAGTAGGAATACACTTGAAAGAGGAGGATGTAAGAGGTGTACTCTGGAAACTTCGCGGAGGGATTAAATTGAGGACCGGTTGTTCTGACTCTTGTAAAATAGAATATCAGCATTCGGACTTCAAGAAAGACTATCAGAAGGTGGACGAGCTTACTAGGACTAAAAGACCAGAGACGTATAGTCGCTCCTTAAAGAATTTCGCAACCACAAGGGGTTGTAGATCTTGTCCACAACGTACGATGCACGGACTCTACGGTTGTTGAAGCTTGGCCATGCCAGTTGGACTTCGGACTCCCAACGGACGAATGGCTATTTAGCGGAGAGGAGCAAGTTACGCGATAATGGGGACTCTCTTGAGCTTCTGCTCAGTAGAAGTCGGTGCCTCTATGACAGTGTTGCACCCGTTACGAGGATAGGTGTGGCTCAACGACGGTTAGGACGCCATAGGTTAGGACGCCATAACGAGAACACAAAGCTCTTCTGCAACGGTCACCTTTGCGAACTTGATAGGATCGGGAACAAGGAAGTGTGCGATCATCGTAATATCGGCATTCCTATTGTCTCGGAATCAGAGCATGCCGTAGCGGAACGACAAGCCTTACTAACTATCTGCGAGGACAATCCAGATGCTTTCTTCTTTGCATTAGGATTGAATGCAATACCTTCCGGAAATTTATGGATGTAATCGCCAGCGTCATACAATAATTTCCAAGTAGGCTGTAAGAGATAACAGTCTTTGTAGTTGGTCCAGGGGATGGCGGAAGGCAGAAGGACAGAAGGGCTTAGATGATCGATGCCACTATCGATCCCTGATGAACAGCGACGATCCGCTCAAATTCTCTTCCATAAAATGCTGGACGTTGATGGCCGAGTTCAGCTCATGGTCGAGCAGCAAGAAGCGCACTCCGTCCTCCGCCTGACGACCGTAGTCGACGTACTCTTCAGCGGTGGGGGCCATGCCCAGCTGGTCCTGGAGCTGCTTTCGCCTGGCAGTCAAACTTTTGAGCTTGTTGACCTCGATAGTGAGCTTGGACCAGTGTTTGTGGAGCTTGTCGCTCCAGTACACCTGGTAGCAACAATTAGCTTGCTGTCAACTTTGGATATGGGGTAGTAGAGGGCTTCATTCTACAATGTTAAACTTACATGACGCTGCACGGCAATGTATATCCGCCGTCGGTTGCCCTCACGACCCCTCCATCCCCGGTAGAAGCTAGCCTGGGCATGCCAGTGGCGGGACTTGTCGCGGAGATGGAAGATCTTTCGCTGTATGTTGTAGCAGAGTCGCATATGGGCCCGTTCTTTGCGGCGCTCGATGGAGAAAGAATCTTGATGCGAGAGAGAGGAAGACATTGTAATAAAGATTTGAGAAGACCCTGGTGTGTTCATGTGGTAGGATTGTGGTGGAAGTTGGTTGGGCAAAGAGATTTTGCGGCCTTGGAGACAGTGAGAGAGCACCGTGTGCAATTTCAGCGCCAAGGCCTTTTGGGACTACCCAGTAGGCCCGCACACCCGCTTCACCGAGGAGTGGGCTAGCCATACTATCAGAGGCCATGCTGTCAACGAGAGACGCTCTGTATGCCACTGCCAGACGCCGTTTCATAGGTCTGCAGATACGCAACTCTTGTTGCAGCTACTACATCTCTTGCGAGTGCCTTTCATTGTATCAGATAGGGTATATACGATCTATTGAGCTTCAACTTACACCGCAGGTTAGTACGACTTGAATCAGCTACTATGGATTTACTTACTCGGGCTAGTCACCCCGATAGCACATTCGAAAGACGAGGGCGACAAGAGCCCCTTACTCCGACACGTTCCAATCGCAAGGTCTTTGGTCATAACTGCAGCACACATATCATACCTGTGAGATCGTTGTACCACATTCTCTGATCTTCCCCTCTTTGCTATTACATTCGCAACCCCAGTCCCAAGTTAAAGCATAATTTCTGCTCTTGCATCGGCCGTCGTTTTGATCTCTTCCACAGACCTTCTTTTCCCTTGTTTGCTCGTCGGTCCGCTCACGCTCCTCGTTTTAAACCACCTTCAGGAGGCCTCGTTATAATGGGAAGGACAACGTCAGCTGCATCAGGAGAAGAGTTGAAGAACCGCACATGATACCATACATACGCGGAGTAGTGTGGGAGCTTGAATGCCTCATAGGGTCCTCCTGGACAGGCAAAAGTATCTTGATGTCTTATCAAACATCTTGAGGCCTAGATGTAGAATACTTGTACTACAACACAAGCGGTTTGCTTGACAACCAGGTCTGAGGATTAGGAACACACACACACACACACACACACACACACACACACACACACACACACTATACACTTCCACTAGAGTAAACAAGCATAGAATCAGATTGTGGAATATGAAGATATACAAGATTCGAAAATGAAAACATTGAGCATATGGCTGCTATTATGGTATATTATTGGAAGGCTAGCGGGAACCGACAAACAGCTATATTTATAGAAACCGAGACTTCGATGGGTCTGGCAGCAATCAGTCAACGGCAAGGAAATTGCCATCAAAGATCGTTTGCACGTTGATACATGCTGGTGCTTTGGTATTACTTGGAATGGGCATTTTGCGGCTGTAGCTCTTTGGATCTGGGAACCTTCCAAGATCGGCACTCAAGTATAATTCGAGCGCAGAAATTTAGTGATGCAGTTATGTGTTCTTGCTGGCTGATGTTTTGACAATGCTGTCCGGTTCATACACAGATAGGGAAGGTGTAGCGATATCCTAGGTATGGATGCCACGGTAATCCGGATTCTCCTCATCTGGAGACTCATACCTTGTATGTCCATGGATGAATCCTGGAGTTGATCTGACCATTCAAAGACTGGTTTTACAGTTGAGTAGCAACAGCAACTATTCGCACCTAGCTCAGAGTGCGTCACAAGATTTGCACAACTATTGAAAAAGTGGGTATGTGCATCAGCGTAGACCGTTACAGCAGGCATGGTATTTGGAATGGGATACATTCACCGGTTTAAGCTTAGTGGCGTGAGTCATCTAGGGTGGCCTAGAAGTCGTGCGAACGTTACGATAATTGGCAGGTACCTCGCTCTGACAATGCATTCACAAGACCAAGACGTTAAGATAAGACTTCTGCTAAGTCACAACAACAGGACCGACTGACAGCTTGACGTGCAGCGCCGATCCGTGGTTGAACTCGGCTCGTCGGGAAAATGTTTCGGGCGACACTAGGCTCTTTTCGGTTAGAACACTTTGGATTGGGCGTCTTCGCACAGATGCAACGTTTGCTCTTCTAAACCTTTCAACCTTATTCTGACTGCACTGTACGCTACCGGAGGTCGTTCGGTCCGAAGTTTCCTTCGTTAGATCTCTAGAAGACAATGAGTGGGTGTGTACACGGGCGAGAATCGAAGGTAAATGGTCTATCAGGAGACTAAGTACATTGACTAGCACGCAAGAGGAGAACAAGACGACCCGACGCTTCTACATCGTGCCAGCATCACCCTACTACAGTGGCGAGAAAGAAAGCTCAGCCAAGATGCCTGGATCCATCATTGCCCTCGATTATGGCTCGTATACCGCACCTTTTCCCGCTCGCGAGGGTTTCTACACTAGAAATCGCATTTGACGCAAGCCATGTTGGCACGCGACTGGAACTGTTTCTCTACAACTCCGACGGATGCATCAACCATGCACGACAACTTCTGACTCACTTTGAGAGCGACGACACCATCACGAACGTTGCCAATATCCATGGGTGTTGCACGAACCTTGGCTCGAGCCTTTGCGATACGCTCAGCATTTAGCCGAGCCTGCTCCTGGGCCTTTGCCTTCTGGTTCTCTTTCTCTTTGCGAATCAAGGCGGCCTTTTCTTCGATCTTAGCCTGTTTCGTAGCCTCTGTCCGCGCCTTCTTTTCTCTACGGGCCACGACTCGTGCTTGGGCTTCTTCGGCCCGCTTCTCTTCGGCCCGCTTACGATCAACAGCACAGATGTTGGCGCGAGAAGACAGTGTAGGCGTAGGAGATGCCTCAAAACGAGAAGTTCTGATTGATGTGGTTGGTGCGGTTGGTGATGATGGGAACGCAGCAGCAGCCGACTGGGAAGGCGCATCTGGGGTTAATAGACAATGATCCTGATTTATCGGTGTGATAGGTCTTGCGGGTGCTACTGAAGCGGTTTTAGGTTTCGACAAATTCTCGAGCCAATGTTCATGCTCTTGTTCGCGGGCTTGAATCTCCTCCTGATACTCATAAGCGCGAATGAGGCAATACGCTTTCATCCCCGGATCGCTTGCGTTCTCTTCCGCTAGTTCACGCCAGGTTCGGTCCAAGCTGTTGAGCTCAGCTATACTTATAGTTGCACCCTCTTCCTGTCTGTTCTTACTCTGCATTCGAAAATGGTCGAGCTGCTGACGTGTTTGGGTAATCATCGCCGCCTTCTCTTCTGGTGTTGTAAGCTTTACAGCCATCCTACGTCTCGACCTTGATGAGCCTGGATGATGAAAAGTGGAAATCCCGTCGTCTGTCCCTCCATTGCGCCTATCAAGCTCAGCGTCGTAGGCGGTCTTCTCATTCTGGCCTTTCAGAACATCGAATGCTTCTTGGATGTCCCGAAACACCGCAGCATGTGTTGCACGCGCTGAAGCTGGAAGTTGTAGCGTCTTTTGGGGATGGTAAATTAGCGCCAACGCTTTGTACGCTGCGCGAATGACCTCTGGAGGCGCATTCGTTGCGAGGCCGAGAGTCGTATAGTATGTCGGGGATTGCATGCTGATTGTAACCACATGCAGCACACGTCAGTCTTCTGATCATTTCAGGGCGTTCACGAGGTACTTTGTACTCTGCGACTCCAAAGAGTACAAACATTGTATTCTACAATTGTTTCTCTACGTCTACGATTGCTGACGAGACATACTACACGCACGACATGTCTGAGACACGCAGAAAGACAAATTCCAGGCAAGAACGAACGATCTCTGGACATTGACGGGACCGTTCTTTGGAGGCTTGCATTCGTATGAAGAAAATAGGTCGATTTGCATCGCTCTTGCAAGCACCCAACAAGCATCAGTCACGCGAACAAAAGCCGGGAATGCCATCCAATCAGCGTCCTCGCGGCGGATCTTATGTAAAAGCGTGGAGGTCCTCAGTAATGATATAAGGAATATGGCGCAATAAAACGCGATCGCAACCTTCGTCGCTGGCAGAAGGGAATTCAGGCTGTGGGGTGCGCTGCCCACATAAGCGCATGCTGGTGGGTATCTGTCTTGTTCTTATAGGGCAGCATCTCGTCGCCCATGCAGGGACGAACGTCAATTCTCAACACCCCCAAAAGTCGCCAGTGCGAAGCTCAACAACAAACATACGATACCTCTAACCCCCTGTTGGAGAGCAAACAACTAAAAAAGAGAACGCGATTGCGCGGGAACGCATATTGCAGATGGAGAGAAATGTCGGAAACTTATCGTCAGCAACCTTTTGGACAGCCGACCTTCACAGACGAGCATGCGAGTGGGAATTCCTCTGGAGCTGATCTATTCGACATCCTCGACGCTCCCGATATCTACCACGAACAAGGCTCTCAAGCTAGAGCCCAGCCTCTGCAGTTACTGCATATACCATCTCGAGATGCATACGCGCAAAGTGAGCGCTTTGCCTACGCCTTGCACAGTAGTGGAGTGTCAGTTCCAAGTAAGCAATGTACCCCTCCATCTATTTCCATTTCATCACTATCCTACATATATCCATTCTGCCCATTCCCATGGGGGCGCGATTTCTGCAGCTCCTAGTTGCTGGTTCCAGGATGACGTTTGTTGGAGATGGGATGGCGTGCTTCGCTAGTTGCACGTGATCGAACACGGCCATGGTACTCGCAACTGCATACACCTGTCTAGGGAGGTGCCCACGCAAGCGATGCACAGATGCTTGTTTCTGGAGCTGGGATGCCATCGATCAACGATGCAGCTTCGACGGGGCATTTGCGCTGTCCTTTTTATACCGTGTAAACCTCACTAACGATGTGTCAAGACCTACAATACACCTCCCCCACCATGCCCACAATGACGAGCCACATTCCACACCATTACGAGAGCGAAAGCCCGTTTCAGCTCGGCTTGGACGATCTCCAAGGCTACTCTCCAGTCACACAAAACTTCAATATCAACACCTATCGCACGCAATACCCCGACAGCAACGCCACGTCTAGATCATCAGCCACATCGCCCGATCCTACCAATACAACCTTGCTCAATGATCCCGTAGTTGTCGAGGCTGAAGAAGACAAGCGAAAGCGCAATCAAGCCGCTTCCGCGCGTTTCCGGCAAAAGAAAAAGCAACGCGAGCAACAACTCATGGAGACAACTCGTGAGATGCAGGCTCGGACCAAGAAACTAGAGGCGGAGAACGACGGCTTGAAGAAGGAGAATATGTTCCTGAAGAAGTTGCTAGTGGAGAAAGTGGATCACATGAGCGATGAGGAGCGCGAGTTGCTGAAAAAGGCGGCTGAAGGCGTCTTGACTGGGCCATCTGAAACGAGGTCTTGAGTAGTCGGGGAGAAGGTATCGAGGTTGCATTATGCCGCTATTCTTTGCAATACCGCGCCAGGATTTCCTAATGTGGAAGGATGCAATGGAGTTGTTTTACGAGTTCCGGGGTTTCAGGGCTTTGTTCTACCAAGGATAATGTGATCTCTTTCGATCATCTACACTAACGGGAAATTGTGAGACAGAGCTTGATCTTGTCGGAGTTTATGACGATTTCTTAGGGTTCTTCTTACATAGTTGCTAGACTCAAAAGTATTGAGAATGGCTCACAACGTTGATATGTAATCTGCGCAGCTCTCAAGATAATCATGGAGTATATTTTGATGTTTGATCAGTGAGTTACCAGTACATACTATGGCGAAAGGTGTCTTACTGAAGGCTTCTACAACGTAAGAAGGGGAGTATACGAAGCTCGAATTGAGCTCCTCAAAGATCTAACGAACAGTGGTCTTTCAACTAGTATGCTAATAGAAACCCAGAGCAATAGTGTCATATTGTATATGAGATCAAATATCTTTGCACATCCGAAAGAGTTCATCTACCTCACCTCCCACTTCACCCCATGCAATATATAGCAGTAACTTGCTTGTATCGTCATTATATAGTTGTATAAGATTGTAGCGTCTAGTCGGAGATAAAATTGTATATCACATGTCAAGTGGGTAGATGCGTTTTAGGAAGGTTGAGCGAGATGCCGTCTGCCTAATTGCCCCATCCAAAAGGAACGTCGAACGTCTACAGTTGTTACTACCGACTCGTCAGACACGATCCTGTTTTATCATTATACAAACTACCAATAGACAGATTCGCAGCTAACTCTTATAACAAACCCAGCTTCTCTGTTAGGGTCCTTGGTTCCAAAATAAATGTCGGTTCTGATTACTCTAATCCGACTGGAAATCTATTACTTCTTCTTTTGTAACTTGCGTGGTCTTTGTCTGACCGCTTTTTTTGTAATTCTAGAGGAACTAGAGCAATGTCACTATGAAGTCACTCAGGACTGGTTGACCGTGTTGATAATGTTGATAATGTTGGCAAATGTGTGCAATTTGTTGGTCAGAATATAGGTCGGGAAGCTCCAGGGCTCACCTTATAGCTACAGTACTTGTATGCTTACGCGTGCCATGACAGACACTATTTAATGATAGATTTCACAGATGGGCAATGTACAGGAAGCTCATTCCGCTGATTATGGATGGTAAGATGTTATCGTCTTTGCCTGACAACTAGTTCTCAGGTTAGGTGGCTGAAGCAGCAATGATAAAGCTACTAGATTATTAGAGAACCCCGATGAGAATATATGTTTCTGGTCTTTGGATCTAGACTGCTTTCTAAATCTAATTTTTCACCGATATCATGCTGTGCCCCAAATTCTCAACGAAGCTGGCAGCTTTCCATGTCCAAGGCTGTCGCCTCCATTTGCAGTCCAGCTCTCCACAACACATCACAACTCATTCGCGGTTTCCTGATGGATACTAATATGTAGTTCTTGTAGGCTTCGAGTGGTTCCCAATTGTTGAGAGAAGCGCAGGGGAACCAAACGCTGGGGAAAGGCGGCATGACGTCGGGCTTGGCGATACAAAATGTTCGGAAGCTTTCCGAAACTGCATGCCACCAAACTTCCAACATGCGCTCGCTCGTCCGCAGTATACAACCTTTGTCCACCTCTCTTGTGTACCCAAGACCTGCAAGCCGTGTAGGGATACCCAATGCGACCGTGTTTTCGTCATGGACACGTTCGTTCCACGCCTCGGCAAATCTGAGGGTCGTCGACCTCGCATACCGGCTTCACGATGACTCTGGCAAAGCCAAGGGCGATCCAATCGTGATCATACACGGCCTATTCGGAAGCAAGAGGAACAACCAGAGTGTTGGAAAGTAAGAACCGCCACATATCTCACGGCGCACAGTGACTAAAGCTCTTCCCAGTGCCTTTGCGCGTATCCTCAAACGCCCTGTCTACGCCATCGACACGCGCAACCACGGTGAATCCCCACACGACAAAGTCCACAACTATACGGTCCTCGCCGAAGACGTAGAAGCCTTTCTCCAAAAGCACTCGTTGAAGAATTCGACACTGATAGGGCACTCGATGGGCGCAAAAACCGTCATGACAATGGCGCTCAGGAACCCAGATTGCTGCGCAAACATCATACCAGTCGACAACGCACCCGTCGACGCAGCCCTCTCGAGCGACTTCCCAAAGTACGCAGAAGGCATGCAATACGTGGAGAAGTGCCAGCCCAATACGCAAAAAGAAGCCGATAAGCTCCTAGAGCCTTTTGCAAAAGATCTCCCCGTGCGCCAATTCCTCCTTACAAACCTGATGCGGACTGAGCCCGGTGCGCCGCTCAAATTTCGCATTCCCGTTCAGACGCTGACAAAGGCATTGGGTCACATGGCGGACTTTCCGTTTAAGAATCCTGATGAGGTGCAGTTTAGTAAGAGGGCGCTGTTCATAAGGGGCACCAAAAGTCACTATGTGAGCGATGAGACATTGCCCATTATTGGGAGGTTTTTCCCAAGGTTCGAGCTCGTCGATATTGACGCCGGACATTGGGTTATTAGTGAGAAGCCCGAAGAGTTTATCAAGGCTGTTGTCGAGTTTTTGCAGGAAAAGGAGTAGGATACCCGGGTTACAGACCTTCTTTTTTTTACTGCTATGGTGGGGTTTCTTTTCTGCAGGTGATAGATCTCTAGCTAGAGGTTTGCTGCTTGAGTAAAGATGTCCTTGGAGGATTTGCTGACTATGCTGTACCATCTTTCCACCTATCTTTTGGTTCGGTCCAGTCGAACAATTCGGTAGGCAATATACATGGTATGCCATCATGATAGTGTCAAAAGGGGCCAGAAATAGCGCAGCTTTAATTCCTAAATAGATGAAAGATTCTTAGAGTGGCAGGTCGTACATTATCGGCATCGTAAAACATGTTTACACAAGGAAGTATTTCAGCTAGTAGTACCGATTACTGACAGTGTATTGTCAACACAGCCTAAATCTGGAAGCCCTTTGAAAAACGTGTAACAGTAGTTTAATCCAAAGAGAATCACTTGTTTGACCTCTCCACATATGTCCTTCCATCACTGCTCGTCGCATCGATCGAACGCCTTACAAGATGCAGCATCCGAACCCCTCTATACAACCACTTTTTTCTATAACATCATATGGTATCTTCTCGTACGCACCCGCCTGGATGATGAAGTACCTAGATTGTGATCTTGAAAGTTCGGCATGAGGCTATGGTGAACCTTGACGTCTTGCTGAGCTGGGAGAAGTGTTGAGCCTTTGCATTCCACCCTAACCAAAGCATAGACTAAGACTGTAAGTGCTGTATGCAAAAGGAAATGTGATATCTGTCTTTCCGAAATATAAATTACTCCTTTGCAAATGTCGCAGGGTCGTATTGGCTCAGGTATGTTGGTGCTTTGTCAGTGCTTGCCATCCTCCTCCTGTCTTCATACGTCATGTTGGTTATCAGCCATGTGGGGATATCGAGGAATCTCTAAGACCCACAAGGCTTCTGTTTCCAGATATCCTGGGCGCTGTTGCGGCGTGCGCTTTTGAGAATGCATGTGTCATCAACCACATGCCAGCTTCAAGTACCGGCCTTTGGTTGTAGACAGCTGAGCAAAAGTTTAATCAGAAGTTTCCTATCCACTGGCTTCGCAATGTACCCTGTCATGCCTTTCGCGATATAAGACTCGGCCTGTCCCTTTAATGCATTTGCAGTCATGGCAACGATAGGAGCCTGTAAGCCCTTATGCCGAAGCTCCTTTGTGGCGCTGACACCGTCTTGAACAGGCATGTTGACATCCATCAAGATGATGTCATAACCAGGGTCCTGTAGTGCTTTTGAAACTGCCTCTTTGCCGTTCACCGCCGTGTCCATGTCGTCGAATCCTAAACCTGCAAGCATCTTCAACATGACCTTTCGATTTATCATGTTGTCTTCCACAAGCAGCAGTCGTTTGTTGGCAGCGACGAGCTTCGTTGTTTCGATGGGGTCGACCGGTGCAGGTGATGGGACTATCAGTTGAGCAATGTCCTCTTGTAGAGCTTCGAGAGCCTTGAGCTGTTTGCACTTTTTGAGCTTAGCTGTGAACCAGAATACACTGCCGCGACCTTCGGGATTCGGTCGGAAACCAATCTCACCACCCATAAGCTCTGCCAGTGACTTGCAGATGCTGAGACCCAGGCCTGTACCTTTGTATCTCTTGGTTGCGGAGTTGTCGAATTGAGTGAACGGGGTGAACAAGGTGTGTGCGCCACCTAGTGGGACTCCAATACCAGAGTCGATGACCTCGGTCAGTATAGTGAAATGTTCATGATCTTCGTTGTGTAAGCGAGCCACAATTCGTACGTATCCATTCTCGGTGAATTTTGTGGCGTTTGACAGCAGGTTCTGGATAATTTGCCGGTATCGCAGTGGATCTCCTTCAGCGGATCTGGGTAGCTTCTCATCGAGGAAGCTTTCCAACTTGACTTGAGGCGTTCTACAGGCTTGGTGTACTCGGAAGACCGACTGTATGATTTCCCCGACACTGATGATGTCGTGGCTGATTGAGAAGCTGCCAGACGCGAGCTTGCTAAAATCCAGAATATCGTCGATTAGTTGGAGTAGGACATCGCCAGACTCTTGTATGATTCGTGTGAGCTCGCGTTGGTTGTCATCCAGCTTTGTGTCTAAGAGCAGTGTCAGGGCTGACAGCATCCCGTGCATAGGTGTCCGGATCTCGTGACTCATGTTGGCTAAGAACTCCGACTTGAGCTTTGAAGCTTCCTCGTAAGCGGCGATTAGACTGTTCTCTGCCTTGCGTCGTTCCGTCAAATCTCTTGTTACTTTGGAGAAACCAAGAAGAATGTTGTCCTTGTACACGGGTGTGATGACGACGTTCGCCCAGAATCTAGAGCCGTCTTTGCGCAACCGCCACCCTTCATCTTCGCATCGGCCATCTCGGAGCGCGTCCTTTAATTCCCTTGCTGGT
>Ga0265780_10006044_pt1 | contig 15157 bp, 19 predicted proteins | sample P1T30metagenome_FD_192432 | JGI IMG/M metagenome (GOLD analysis project Ga0265780, IMG submission 192432) | Plant litter microbial communities from East Loma Ridge, Irvine, California - P1 T30 | ecosystem: Environmental > Terrestrial > Plant litter > Unclassified | place: USA: California... | reverse complement strand
GCCCGTGCAGCCCGCGCCAGTCGCTCGCCGGGTCACTGCCGTCGACGGGCCGGGTATAGTCGAACCGGTCACTTCTGATCGGCATGAACTGCGGCATCAGAAACGCGATCTCGCCCTTGGCGTCGGCCATGACGTTCAACAGGTCACGATACTCCTGAGCTTCAGCCCGCAGCTGTTCCGGTGTCTTAATCATCAGCACCGCGTAATGATCAAATCCTTTACCGAAGATGACCAGCTTACCGTGGCTTGGGTCAGGCCGAACTCGGGCACTTCCTCGTCAGGATCAGACGCGTCAGGTTCGCCAGATATGTCCTGCCATAACCAACGCCTGGCGCGATCCTCGGGATCATGATCGTCGGGATAGAACGCAGGCAGGCATAGCGAGCGCATAAAAAAGGGCAGCCTAAGCCGCCCAGGGTGGGGATGCCAAGCTGACAGAGTTAATCAGCAGGCAAAAAGTAGGGTAGAGAGGCTGCCAGATTAACGCAAACTAATTTTGTTTAATCGGCGTCGCATCGACGCTCAAACCAACTCGACCAGATAGCCAGTATGGTCGCATCGCCAAAAGCCATGACCTTGAACCGGAGAGCGGATCAGTTGACGCTGTTGTTGTGCGGCAGCTCCTCACTTTCGAGGATTCAATGGCGCTAGTTAGGACGTACGACATGAGCAGCTAAAACGATCGTCTACCGGAGCTTGAGGAACCTTGCAGAGCGTGCGGAGGAACGGGAAATTCGTCGCCAGCCCAACCCGGTCAAATGAGGGCAAGCTTCAACTGCGAGAATTGCAAGGGTTACACGGTGGCGTTGACCGAAGCAGGTCACCAGCTTATCGAGTTCATCAGCCAGCGACTCCGCATCTCCGACTACCAGGGCCAGCGGGATATGTTTGGCTGATCACGCTCCCCACTCGGGTCCTTCCTCGACAGGATAAAACGCGTGGGGATCGTAGACCGGTCGCTGCGCCGGCCGCGCCTGGCGGGGCGGCGGACGTTTCGGAACGTCGGGAACCAAGTCGGGCAGGGTAGGGACACCGCCTCCGAACCGGATCCGGATGTATGCGCCGCTTCCGTGTATCGCCTGGAAGACGACGATCGCTTCGCCTTCCTTGATCCATTTGCCGATCAGCGGCGCGCGCTCGGCGCTGACATAGCCCAGCTAAGTGCTGCGTTCGCTGAAGATAGCAACGGCGTTCTCGTCGTATGGGCTGGTCGGCTCGAGGCGCAGCTAGACCACGTCGCCAGGTGCGCAAAGCATACACTCCATACGCCGGTTGCTCTTGCTCTTGCTCTTGCTCTTGTCCTCGTTCTAGAAGTCGATGCCAACAATGGATGTGGTCAATTCGTCCATGCAGATAGTTTGCCCGAATCGCTTGGCCATGCCTAGGCTTGAGATATGTCAGAGCCCCTTAACGCTTCGCCCCTCTTGGCCGAATTGCAGCAGCTTCTGGCTGCGCAGGATGCGATCGCGCTTATGCCGACCCCGGTGCTCGACATGTCGGTCGGATCCATAGGTGCAGACCCAATGTCAGCAGTCGCAATCGTCGACCTGCAGCAGCAGATTGGTGAGCTTGTCGTCGAGGCCACGGATGAGGACCTGATTAAGGCCTATAGAGAAACTGATGGCGAACGAGGCAGCCTGGATGTTGAAGCACTGCTCGCCGAGATCGAGCGGCGTAACCTCGACAAGTGACAGTACGCAAGATCGTCCATACGATCGCTGCGGATAAGACGAAGGACGTCGCCGTGTTCGAGCATGACCTCGGACCTGACGTGATCGTCCAGATCCGCAGTGAGCGTGGCCGCGTACTGAAGATACGGGCCGACGTGCTTCCCGACCGGGTGGTGGTTCATTTCAAGGACGGCACGACGGAGCGACTGAGCGTGGTCATAATTGGCTGATGACGCGCGCTGGGCCGATGGAAAAACGCGAGATCTGGACACAGGCTGGCGTGATCCTCGCCGAACACAGCGAAGACGCAAAAGCGCCTTCTCGATTGGAATTGAAACTTCGGAATGTCGGAGCGCTCGTCAGAAGCCTACGCGATCGAACTCGGCTAACCGGTTAGACGACTGACATTAGCACCGAGGACCGGTTCGTATTTCCTGAGTTCCTCGTTGAGGCGGGCGTCGTTGACGTCATCAACGTGCCAATCTTCTTGCCGGGCGGGACGGCGTACGGGTTGTTGCAGGTCGACAGCCGCGCGGCTTGGCATGTCGACGACGACGACATCCAGTTCCTACGTACTTACGCGATGATACTTGGCCCGGCGATCGATCGGCTCTTCAAGGTTCACGCCTTGCAATAGGCACTCGACGCCAACCAAATGTTGCTTCGCGAGCTATAGCACCGGAGCAAGAACAACATCACAGCGATCATGAGCCGCGTCCAGTGCGGGTCAAAGCGGCGGACACGGAGGAAGCGCGGCGCGAGTTGCGCGTCATAGGCGAGCGGATCGAGACGCTCCGGCTCATTCGCGAACAGGTCTACGCCGGAAGTGGCGTCGATCGATTAGGGCTGCGACCGTATGTGACCGCGTTGCTTTCGGGCTTGCCTGATCTTCATTAAGAGGTGCCCGTGCGATTGGACGCCGATATCGAGGACATGGAGATCAGTACCGATAACGCGGTCCCGCTCGGTCTCATCTTCAACGAGTTTACGACGAACAGCCTCAAATACGCTTTTGACGAGACTGGCAGCACGATTACAGTCCGGGCAATACGTGTCGATGGCGAATGCGTCACGGTCGTGGAGTGAGGCGCCTTTGGCCCAGTCTTCAAATCTTCGACCGTCGCCCGCTTCCGCCATTTCGCCACCGTCCTCGGGTTGATCCCAAGCTCCCGGCTCAGCGTCGAGAGCGAAGCTTGCGATCGCTGTATCGCTGCTCTGACGACGTGCGTGGTCGTGGCGAGCGATCGCATGCGATCACTCGTGACGTACCTGCCCCATACTGCTTCCTTCCATTCCAACGAAAGGACCGCACCATCAAACAACTAGCCCCCACATTGGCAAGAATTTTAGCAACCAGATTGGTCGGTGATTTTGTAAATAATTAAACACCTTAAGGCATGATGCCCCGCTGAGGAGCTACTGATCGTGTCACTAAAAAGCGCAAATTTTGAAACGGTCGGTCTGTACGACCTGGAAGTGATGAGCATCGCAGACCGTGATGCATTGCCGTTCGGCGCGGTGGGCTTCACCGCTGACACGATCGTACAGGTCTACAATGCCACCGAGGCACGTATGTCTGGGCTGGATCCGGCTACGGTGATCGGCGTTCCGTTTTTCGACGCCGTCGCACAGTGCATGAACAACTTCCTGGTCGCGCAGCGGTTCGAAGACGAACCGGAACTCGATGACATAGTGCCGTTTGTCCTGACGCTTCGTATGCGCCCTACCAAGGTGCGCTTGCGGCTGTTGGCGATGGCGGAAACATCGCTGCGCTATGTGCTAATCGAACGCTGAAGGCTGGTCAGATGACTGAGACCTCTGGAGAGGAAGAACTCCTCGAGTTTCTATACGCTTGTCCGATCGGATTGATAGAGACCGACACAGCCGGCGAGATTGGTTTGATGAATCCACACGCCATGCAACACCTGCTGCCGCTGGCGGGACCGCGCGGCGTTAGCAACCTGTTCTCGGCGTTCGAACACTACGCTCCGGAGTTGCGGAGCATGGCGGAAGCCTTTGCATCGCCTACGGGACGCATCTGCGACGGCCACCGTATCTTTGTCGATCTTGGCCCAGGCAAACGCGGCGCAACGCCGAAAGTCCTTGCCTGCTCGTTGGTCAAGCTTGGCGCAGACCGCCTGATGGCGACGCTCACCGATATCAGTCAGCAGGTTCTGCAGGAGAATCGGCTACGCCAGGCAGATACCTGGTTCTCAACGCTCCTCGACGGTGTCAACGACTATGCTGCGCTGACGATCACGCCAGACGGCCAGATTGTAGCGGCAGATACGTGCTTTACCCGGCAGACGGGGTATGAGCCGGCCGACGTTACTGGTCACAACCTTGCCGACGTCCTCAGCACTGATCTGCCTGGCGGCGATCTGCGGCTTGATGAACAGCTGGCGATTGCTGTTCGCGAGGGATGGCATCTTCAAGAAGGGTGGCAGCAACGCGCGGATGGCGATCGCTACTGGTGTCAACGCCTCGTCGTCGCGCGATCAGGGCGTGACAATGCCACGCTACCTAGGTTCTCTGTTATTCTACGCGATGTACCGCGTCGCGACGCAGCGACCGAAGACGTTCGACGTCTCCTGACATGCGACCCTCTGACCGGCGCCGCGAACCGACGCCATTTCAGTCAGGCTATGGCCCGCGAACAGCGAAACTGGCGCGAACTTCGTCAATCGCTGGCACTCGTCGTGCTTGATCTCGATCATTTCAAGGCGGTCAACGACACGCATGGGCATCCGGTAGGGGACACGCTTCTATGCCGGGTTACCGAAGTCTGTAGTGCACTTCTGCCACCACGCGGCATCTTTGCACGTGTGGGGGGTGAGGAGTTCGGTGTCCTGCTGCCGCGCTATGATTACGATCAAGCTATGGAACTTGCCGAACAACTTTGTAAAGCGATCGCCGCCGTTGTCGTTGGGGTTCCTACAGGCATTTTGAAGGTAACATCAAGCCTGGCATGTGCGAGCCTTGATGAAACCGAAGGATCGATCGAAGGTCTTATCGCGCTGGCGGACAAACGTCTCTATGCAGCAAAACACGCCGGTCGAAACCGCGTCTTCGTCGCCGAGACGAAGGCCGCGTGATCAAACCAAGCCCTCAGCTCTCAGCCGTGCACCGGATTGCCTGCGCCGTCGTGGCGGCCGAGTTACGCCGTCAGCGTGGTGCGCACCATCCAGACGCGGCAAAAGGGAATTGGCCAAGCTCCACACTGATCGGCGACGGTAGAATGGGCCTGGGCCCAATTGAGCAGCTTGGCGCGTTAGGAGTACTAGCAGAGACGTTCGTGCTCGATAATAGCGTGTTTGGCGATCATGCGAATGGCCGATTGAAGGCGTTCGTTGTCGCGGAAGAGGATTGCGACCTTGCGCGGTTGTCGTCTCGGATCGAGCAGGCCATGGTCATCCATCTGACTGATCACGAACGCCCGAAAAGCTTTCGTTTTGGTCCTGCCTTACCGCGCAACGCGATGGGGAAACTGGAAGACTGGCCATGATGCATTCCCCGATTACCGCAGCGGTTGCCGCGCGGGCCACGCCGTTGACGATGGCACATGCGTGCCAAGGCTGCCGGACGAGCAAGCCACTTGGGATGGCGATTACAATGGCGTTCCAGCCGATCGTCGATATCGAGACTGGATCCGTATTTGCCTATGAGGCACTGGTTCGTGGGGCGGATGGTCAGTCCGCGGGCGAAGTGCTGGCCAGCGTCGAAGCTGACATGATCTACAAGTTTGATCAGGCGTGCCGGGTGAAGGCCATCGAACTGGCTGGAGCACTCTTTGCACCTGATGGCGACGCAAAACTGTCTATCAACTTCATGCCTAACGCTGTTTACGAACCGAATGCCTGCATCCGCGCGTCGCTTGCTGCTGCGCGACGCGTCGGGTTTGATCCCGAGCGGCTCATGTTCGAGTTTACCGAGAACGAGCGGATGGTCGACGTCGACCATGTACGGCATATCATCGCGTCCTATCAGGCGCGCGGGTTCACAACCGCGATCGACGACTTCGGCGCTGGCTATGCTGGGCTTGGTTTGCTCGCCGACCTACGTCCAGACATGCTCAAGCTTGATATGGCACTAATCCGTGGAATCGAAAGCTCGGCCGCTCGACGGACGATTGTTGCGAACGTTGTCAGAATGGCCGACGAGCTTGGTATTCGTTGTATTGCCGAGGGCATCGAGACTTCGGGAGAATTGCAAGCGCTGCGTAAGGTCGGCATTCGTCTTTGCCAAGGATATTTTCTTGCGCGGCCAGCGATAGACAGGTTGCCGCCAATCATCAGAATTTAGAAGAGCGGGGATCGCATCTCGGGTTAGCATATTTGGTAATGTGCGGCCTTTTGCAACTTTTAAAGAGGTGAGGGCGTTCATTTGCCTGGCTGAAATGCTGAAATGCCCCGACAGCAGAACCACGCTGCCTAGATAAATGAGCACTAACGGAGTGGGAGTGGCGACATCGACATGAACGGCGAGCACGACCAGGCAGAGGAAGAGCGGCTTCGCTGGGTCCAGGCATGCTGTATCGATGGCTCACAACCACTCCCGGAGTTTGACGGCCTTGCCGAGCTAGCAGCCCGCATTCTGTCGACCAGAATTTCTATCGTGACCATTGTGACAAAGGATGAACACGTGTTCGTCGCTAACCATGGCGGCATGTTGCGTCGGGTGCCTCGACGGGGCCTGTGTGGTTTTGTAACCAAGGGGGAGCAGACACAACGCGTCGTGCTGGACACCTTGGAAGAGCCGCAATGCCGAGATAGCATCTGGGTCGTTAATTCACCGTTCGTTCGGTTCTGTGCAAGCGTGCCACTGGTGGTGAACAATGTCCGGGTGGGCACGTTGCTTGTGTGTGACGATGCACCACGCACCGCCTTTTCAGAAAGCGATGGGAGGATGCTCACCCATCTGGGTGCAATCGCTTCTGCTATGCTAAGTCGGCGTTGCGCAACTAGAAGCGGCCTGATCGCGGAAGACCTAATTAACGCCACCACGGTTGCTTCCGTCGCAGCTGATCCGGCAGGTACAATCACGCTGTGGAACGACAGCGCCGAACTTTTGTTCGGATGGACGCGCCAGGAAGCAATTGGCAGCAACGTAGACATGATCATACCTGAGCGGTTTCGTGTTGCGCACAACTTGGGCATGAACCACGTTTCGGATGGCTCGCGGCTGGTCGGCTCCCCGACTGACCTTATCGGGCTTCGCCGCGACGGCAGCGAGTTTCCGATCGAACTGTCGTTGACGTCGTGGCGCGGTAGTAGGGGCGTCGAGTTTGGTGCACATATGCGTGACATCTCGCATCGCAAAGCCGAGGAGGCCGAGCTTCGTCAGCAAGCGCGGCACGACCCTCTAACCGGCCTTCACAATTTGCGGGCGTTCAAGGAGCAGGTACAGGAAGCAATAAGAGCTGATGGAAAAGCGGCGGTGCTCTTCATCGACGTCGATGATTTGAAGGCCGTTAACGACACGTTTGGTCATGCGATGGGAGATGCTTTGCTCCAAAGCTTTGCCTTGCGGATTACAACAGCGCTGCCGGTAGGTGCGAGCGCCGCCCGAGTTGGTGGAGACGAATTCGCCGTCCTTATTCCTGATGAAGATGGTCTGCGTCAGGCTCACACTGTGGCCAATCTCATCCTAGAGGATCGCCAGATGACGGAGTCTGTCGAACTCACTGATCTTACACCGGGATGCAGTATTGGTATTGCCGTGGCCGGTTTGCATGCGGCAACCACAGGGGATCTGGTCGCACGCGCTGATCTCGCGATGCTCGCTGCGAAGCAGCAGGGTGGTAGGCGTGTGCGAACGTTCGATACAGCCATGCTAAACCACATGAAAGCCAAGCAAGACCTCGATGACGAACTACTTCTCGCGACCAAGCAAGCGGAATGGGAGCTACACTACCAGCCCCAGTGTGATCTCGAAAGCGGCAACATTTCAGGGGTAGAGGCGCTGCTCAGGTGGCGCCACCCCGTGCGAGGACTTATCATGCCCGTGGCGTTCATGGATCAGCTTGAGCAGCACCTTACATCGCTCGATGTCGGGCGGTGGGTGTTGAACGAAGCCTGTCGGCAGCTGCGCTCATGGCGGGATCAGGGGCTTTGTGTTCCACGCATCAGTGTAAACCTATTCGATCGCCAGTTTCGACATCCTTCCCTTGCGTTAGACGTCAGTGCAGCGATCGAGCAATATACGCTTCGCCCAGACGATCTCGAAATAGAGATCACCGAGCGTATTGCTATCGACCCGAGCGACTCAGCAATGGACGTTTTGCGGACTCTGCGGGAAGCGGGGGTGCACATTGCCTTTGATGACTTTGGCACCGGTTACGCTTCGTTGACCACGATAAAGCAGCTGCCGCTTTCTCGCCTAAAGATCGACAAGACCTTCGTTCGAGATATGCATGAAGATCGCGGTAGCGCGGCCATCGTTGATGGCATCGTGTCCATTAGCAGGACGATGCAAATTGATGTCGTTGCGGAAGGAATCGAAAATTGGCAGCAAGTAGAACGGCTACGAGAGGCCGGTTGTCCACATGGTCAAGGATTTCTTTTCGGTAAAGCTATGAGTCCAGCCCTTCTGGCCTCCCTTATGCGGAATCCCAATACATCCTTAATCCCTCAATCCGTCAGCTCGCCACTTCTGAATGGCGCGACGTCGTAGTTAGCTAGATTTGAAGTTCGTACGAATGTTGCCTATCGCTAAATCTCAGCATCTACTCAGCCAGACAACATCCAAGGGTCACCGCCAGCTTCGCCGGCCGTAGTTCCGGTAGCTTTTCACGTCGTCGGCGAGGCTCGTTCCCCCGTCGGCGTTCGGTTCGCTGTCGCTCATCGTCGGCGCCTTTGTGGGGGTTGATAACGTGGAACGGGGGCCGGGGCGCCGATCCTCGTCCTATCTCACATCAACCCCGGGCACTCGTGAAAGCGGACAAGCTTGTCGCGAATATTTAACAGAGCGTGTGGAAACCCGTGAGCAGCGCCTGGACGGTGGCGGTTTTTCCTCTGAGCGACCGCCCAAGCCGAACAATGCGTAATCCTACCCTCTGACCGCCTCGAGGCCTCCAGAAGCCGTTTATCCGAAGCCCGGCGGTTTATTGGGGCGCGAAAGGGCCATTTTACGCCCTCGCTGCGGCGATCAGGCCCGAGACACCAACTAGGGTGATGGCCCGTCTAATGTTGTAGGCGAGCGCGGTCAGGCTGAAATCGCCGCGAACGTTCTCGAGCCGGCGCATCAGAAACGCGCCCTGATCCATCCACTGCTTGATGTGCCGAAGGGATGCTGGACGCTGTTTCGCCGGTGGTCCAGCATCTCGGGCCTGGCCGCAAACCGCGCCGCCATGCGGTCGAGAACGGCCTCGTTCTCCAGGCGCGAGACGCGGCGGAGTGACCGGGTGCAGCGCGATCTCAGCGCGCACACCTTGCAGGCATCGCGGTTGGAATATGGTTGACGGGCCTTGATCAAGCCGCGAGCGGCTGGACCAGACGGACGTTCGCCTCCGCGAGTTGCGCCTTCACAATGCCGTTGAAGGCCATGGTACCTAATCAGCATGATCGGGGAGGCGCGGCTGACCGATCTCGCCGAGCATCTCGGCGTTATCCAGGGGACCACGCCAAAGGTGGTTAAGCGGCTACAACGCGAGGGGCTGGTCGAAAGCCTGCCCTATCTATCAATCTTTTTGACGGCGCACGGTGTAGAGGTAGCTGCAATGTCGCATGTTCGTCATGACATAGTCCGGACGCGGTGCAGGGGCGGGTGCCCTGCTGCCAAGACCGTCATGCAAGCGAAGGACGCGCGTTTCGAATAAGAAGCAACTTGATGAAGTACCCGGTCTTACCGGTAAAGCCGATCGGGCAACTGCTTCACTGACCGTCGGCGATCGCTCTCTCAGGCGGGCGCCAGGCTTTGGAACGCCGCGATAAACGCCGCGATAAGAGCCTGTTCGTTGATCGGCTTGTCGAGGACAATCATCGTTGGCCGACTTACAGGGCATGCTTCGCGCGTGCCGGTCACGAAGATTACAGGCGTCGGTCCATGCTCCAAGATGATGGCTTCCACCGCGGCAGGGCCGGTACCGGCTGAGAGATTAACGTCGGACATGATGATCGACGGAGGCCGCAATCTTGCCGCATCGATTGCCTCATCTTGCGAGGCAGCCTGATCGAAGGATGTGCCGCCAGACCGCTCGATCAGCTGGATGATGTGATCGGCGATGAGGAAATCATCCTCGATGACGAGCACATGGCACATATGACATATCCCGATAAGCTAAGCTCTTAACCAATGCGGTCACGCAATGGGCCCGCCACGGGGTTAATAAATGTCAGACAAGGTCGAAAGCTTAGATCGGCGCTTCGATTACGAAGTGAACACCTTCCGGCAGATATTGGATTTCTGCCTTGCCGCGGATGTGGCGTGACAGGACGCGCTCAATCATTCTCGTACCAAATCCAACACGTGTTGGCATAGCAACGATAGGTCCATCCTCCTCCGCCCAGGAGAAGGTAAGCCGGCGTTCCGTTGCATTGCCGTTGAGGTCCCAGCGTATGGTGACGTGGCCCTCCGGTATTGAGAGCGCACCATACTTGATCGCATTGGTCGCCAGCTCGTGCAGCGCCATCGACAGCGCAAGTGTCACTTCCGGGGTCAGCCGTATCGTCGGACCGACTGCGGAAAACCGTTGACCATTACTGTCCATGAACGGCGCCAGCACCCGCTCGACGATCTCACCGATTGCCGCGCCTTCGATCTCATCCTTGAGGAGCAGTTCGTGCGCAGACGCGAGGCTGGCGATGCGGCCCGACACCGCGTCTCGAGCCTCAGCAAGGGACGCAGCATCGCGTAGCGTCTGACTGACAACGGCACCGACGGTCGCAAGCGTGTTCTTGACGCGGTGCGTCAGTTCATGGGCCAGAACCGACCGTTGCTCCTCGGCAAATTTGCGAGCCGAAACATTGCTCGAGAAGCCCGAAACCGCCAGCGGTGTGCCATCCGCACGGCACTGCAGCGAGCCTTGGGAATGGATCCAGCGTTGCTCGCCTTCAGGCGTCAATATGCGGTATTCGACGTTATACCGCGTGCCATGCTCGATAGCGCTGTTCAGCGAAGATCTGACGAGCTCGCGATCTTCTGGATGCACGCAAGCCAAGAAGCCTTCCGCCGATAATATCTCTCCGGCCGGCCTTCCAAAGTTCGTCAGGCAACTTGGCGAGTAACTGAGCCGCCATTCTGGCAGATCGATGGTCCAAGTGCCCAGTCCGCCAGCATCGAGTGCAAGCGCTAGGCGTGCTTCTCGTTCAGCCAAAGCGACTTCACGCTTCGCAAGCTCGGCACTCAGCGTGTCGCGGTCGCGTTCCAGCTGCAACAGCCCGTGCCGTTCGAGCGTGACATCGAGCTGGGATGCAACGAAGTAGCGTAGGCTGCCGGTCGCGTCATGCACAGGCGCGACCATGAGGCGGTTCCAGAACGGCGTGCCATCACGACGGTGATTCAGGAGGTCGATATCGACTGGCTCGCGGCTTGCGATCGCATCCTTCATACGCTGGACGTCGGCCTGATCGGTCAACGGTCCCTGCATGAAACGGCAGTTCCGGCCAACGACCTCGACCGCCGAGAACCCCGTCAGAGCCTCGAACGCACGATTGACGTAAACCAGCGGATTATCCGGAAGCGTCGGGTCGCTGACGACCATCGGTGTGATGCAGTGATCGAACGCCGCAACAAAGGGGTCATGCTCGTTGAGGCGGGACGCAAATGCGTCGATAGCCTCGCGTACGACACCTGAGGTATCGTGCGGTTGAATAGGCGACGGTGGAAGTGGCTGACGGTCCAAAGCGGGAACGTCTTAGCGGCAAGACGTTAATGGATCAACGTAATCGGATTTTGGCAGAATTTCTGTCATCTATCGTCCCATTTCGTGAGGCCATGGATTGTCGCTTATCACTTGGGAATTAGGGACTGGTCCGGGACCACTCTGCGGCAAACGCTGGTGCTGCAATGAAGCTCGCCGGCTGCGGGGATACGGGCGGCGGATCGCAGACCCCCTCTTCGATGTAGCGCATTGCTGACATCAGACCATTCCGGGAGAAGGGTTTGGGTATGACGCCATGGCCACCGGCAAAGTCGGCTGGAATCTTGAGCGGGTTTGCCGTGACGAAGACGACTATCGCGTTCGCCCATCGCTTCCGGATTAATGCACAGACATCTAGGCCGCTGGTGCCTTTCGCAAGCTGTATGTCGACAAAAGCCAAGTCCGGATGGAGATCGCCTGCCAGGTCTTCAACTTCGTAGAGAGACGCGGCCTCGCCGACGACACGGTGACCGGCGTCTTCGATCATCGCTTCAATATCCATAGCCAAAAGAGCCTCGTCCTCGACGATCAGCACGTTCAACGGCGGTTGCGCACGTACACTCATTAATCGTCCACCGGGAATGAGAGAGATACACGAACCCCGGGGGCTGCGTCGGACCACATGACGTCGGCCCTGACTTGCTTGGCGAGGCGGGAGATAAGCATCTTGCCAATGCCGTCCGGCTGAGCGTCATTGCTGGCTAGCCCATGCCCATCATCGGTGACTTCGATCAGGGCATTATTGCCTTCTAGGGCGGTGCGGACGGAAATCGTACCGGCTCGCCCGTCGGCAAATGCATGCTTGATAGCGTTGGTCGCTATCTCGTTAAGGATCAACCCAAGCGATGCCGCCTTACTGGACGGCACCTCTATTTGCGAAATGTTCGAAACAAGCTTGATGTCGTCGCGTCGGCTGGCACCAACAACGTCGCCGATTAGATTTTCGGTAAACGCCCCGACATCGAAGCGGGTGACATCGTCCGACTGATAAAGACGGCGATGCACTGTCGCCAGCGCATCAACCCGTTCGAGCATGGTTTCAAGTTTTGATGAAACGGCAGGGTCTGATATGCTACGCGCCTGCAAACGCAGAAGTGAACCGATCATCGTAAGGTTGTTCTTTACGCGATGGTCGACTTCGTGAAGCAGCAAAGTTTTTGCATCTAACGCGGCCTCGAGGTCTGACGTGCGCGCCTCGACTTCCTGTTCGACCAATAGTTTTTGTTTTGAAATGATAGTTTGCGCCTTAACGCGGTCGGTAACATCAAGCTGAGACGCGAAGAAGAACACAACCTTGCCGGCGTCGTTGCGTACAGGACTTAGGTACAACGCGTTCCAGAATGTAGATCCATCCTTTCGATAGTTTAGAAGGTCCACGGCAACGTCGGTCTGGGCGTCGACTGCCTGACGCACCTTAGCCACCTGCTCTCGGTCGGTGTCGGGACCCTGCAGGAAGCGGCAATTACGGCCGATGATTTCATTTCGGTCGTAGCCCGACAGCGTTTGAAAGGCTTCGTTGCAGAAGACGATCGGGTTATCGGTCTGCGCGGGGTCCGTAATGACCATAGGCATTCGGGTAGCCCGAACAGCCGCGGCAAAAGGGTCCGCTCGTCCGTGCTCGTAATCGAGCGCTTCCGTCAGATGCCAATCGTCCCGCTGCTTCATTACGCCTCCGTGGAGCGTGCCGACCAGCCGAACTCCGTGCCGGGACTAAATCGTTTTGATCGGCTTCCGTTCCGCTGAGAGATCGAGTTCGTCTCACTAAGGCATGGCCATTGGGCGGCATGGCTTGCCCATGGGGTCTTTGGGTTCGAAAATCGTCGACGCGTCTTGCAAGCTTGGAGTTGAACGAATGGTAGAAATTGGGCACGCGAAATTTGCCCGCGAGTGACCAAATTTGGGTCTCGTAGACCGCAAGACGAGCACGCAGGCAAGCGCGGACGACGCGATCAGGCCTATGCGCCAGACCAAGGTCATCATCGTCATGACGCGGCAGAAGCGGGGCGTGTCGCGCTTCGCCTCGAACGCGGCGACCTCGTCGGGCGATTTGCGGGCAAGGCCGGCGCGCGCAAGCTGATAGATCAGGGGGCGGCCAAGGGTGGAAGGAAACCGATGAATAATAGCTCGCGCGACAGCGGGAGGTCGGCGCCGACCGGCGCATAGGCTAAACCTATGCCCGCAAGAACGAGGCATGCGGTGTAGGGAAGACCGATACGCCGAGATAGCATGCCACCAGCGAAGCCACGACCGGCATCGTGCCGAGCTCCGTCAGTCCTATCTTGTCTCAGCCCCCTTTCGGTTGCGCTGCGTCATGGAACGCCTGGCGAGCTGAACCGCTCAGATTTACCTGCTCACTGACCTACTGAAAGTTGCGCATGTTCAACGGATTTGGCCTGCCGGTTTTGCTCGCAATTTTTGCTGCCTGTGCGGGCGTCATTTGGATTGCTGGCGTGAAACTCGCCGACACGACGGACATCCTGTCCTCGCGTCTGCATCTCGGCAAAGCGCTTGGCGGCATCATAGTGCTTGCGATCGCAACCAATCTGCCCGAGCTCGCGATTACCGTCAGCGCCGCGCTGGCGGGCAATCTGGGGGTGGCGGTCGGCAACATCCTGGGCGGCATCGCCATCCAGACAGTTGTGCTGGTCGTGATGGACATCGCTATGAAGGAGAAGGTTCCCCTGACCTACCGCGCCGCCAGCCTCACGCTGGTCGTGGAAGCCGTCCTGGTGGTGGCGGTCTTGATCGTATCGATCATGGCGACGCAGTTGCCCGGCACGTTGATTGCCGCCCGCCTGACCCCCGGGTCGGTGTTGATCGCCGTCCTATGGGTGATTGGGGTGTGGCTCTCTAGCCAGGCGAGTAAGGGTCTGCCGTGGCACGACGCGAGCGGCACCGCACCTGATGGTCAGGAAGAGCCCAAGGGGCATTCACAAGCCAAGAAGAACGATGTGTCCGGGCAAAGGGGCGAAAGCACGGCCCGCGTTGCAATGGTGTTCGGCGCGTCTGCACTGGCGACCTTGGCAGCCGGAGTGCTGCTCGAGCGGAGCGGCGATGCGATCGCCCAGCACATTGGTTTCCGCGGCGTCCTGTTTGGCGCAACAGTGCTCGCGGCCGCCACTTCGCTACCCGAGCTGTCGACTGGCATCACCTCCGTACGGATGAAGGACTATCAGCTCGCGGTCAGCGACATCTTTGGCGGAAACGCGTTCTTGCCTGTCCTCTTCCTCCTGGCCGTCGTCATCTCCGGCAAGGCCGTGCTGCCGGATGCGCAGGCGAGCGACATATATCTTGCGGGTCTCGGCGTATTGCTGACCTGCGTCTACGCCGCTGGTCTAATTTTTCGGCCCACGCAACAGGTATGGCGGATGGGAGTCGACTCCGCTGCCGTGCTCACCCTTTATGCTCTCGGCGTGGGAGGCTTATTTGCTATATCAAGCGGTCACGGCGGTTAAGCACTACTTTCGGACAATACCTTGGAGTGGTCAAATGCAGACGTTGCAAAAAAAGTTCTAAATATTTTATTGTACGTTTGAAGTGCGCAGCTAAAATAAGTCTTAAATATCCCTAGATTGATTAAATCCGAAATAACTGCAATACTAAATAATATGACGCGTTCTGATAATTC
>Ga0265780_10006043_pt1 | contig 15157 bp, 15 predicted proteins | sample P1T30metagenome_FD_192432 | JGI IMG/M metagenome (GOLD analysis project Ga0265780, IMG submission 192432) | Plant litter microbial communities from East Loma Ridge, Irvine, California - P1 T30 | ecosystem: Environmental > Terrestrial > Plant litter > Unclassified | place: USA: California... | reverse complement strand
GGTCGCTCGTGAACAGTCATACGGCCAACTTTTGTTGCTACAATCATGGTAGCCTACGCTCCTTACTTCGCCGCTACGGCTTCATTGTCGTCTGTCCTCCACGCAGTCACCCCTTCTGAGTTCAGCAACGCGCCCATCTGCCAGGTCGTCACAGCTACAGTCACTGAATACGCCACAGCACGACCCACGACCAACTCTCATGGGCATGGTGGGCCATACTACAATCCCTACAACGATGTACCTCTCCCTTTCGAGTGGCCGGGTAAACCATCACATGGAGAAGCGTACGCTCCTCCTCAGCCTTCGACACCCTACGAATACGGCGGGCCCGCCAAACATGATTACAACGAACCGTGCTGGGTTCCCAAAGGAACCGACCATCTGAAGAGCTCACTTTCAAATGTCGAACAGTGTGGTAACTCACAATGGGGTTTGATCGACTCTCCCCATCTCCCGGCAAATGGTCTCCCAGGCAGCAATCCCGATGGCGCATATACATCTGAACCAACGAGGCTTCCATCAACACATTCTCTCCACCCTACAGTATCTGGTTATCCATACAGTTATGCAAACGCCACAGGGTCTACCACTTTCGGACCGACTGCTACCGGGACGCTCGAGCCTATCGCTTCTGCGGCCTCCAAACCAAAGGCTGATCTTCTTTGTCCGTCCATGCCCGACACTGGCGTGACAAGAACATACGATCTTCACGTGGCTTATCAGACGATCGCACCAGATGGTGTTACCAGAAACGGACTCACGGTCAATGGTCAATTCCCCGGTCCTCTAATCGAAGCCAACTGGTATGAATTGTTTTACAACATTGTAATGCTTCAACTGACCGCATCAGGGGTGATTGGATCCTATGGAGAGTTACGAATGATTTGACTGATGAGGGTACTACCCTTCATGCCCACGGCCTTTTCCAGACAGAAAGTACCTGGTATGACGGTGTACCTGCGGTCAGTCAATGCCCGATCACTCCAAATGGCGGTTACTATGAGATGCTTTTCCGGGCCGACCGCTACGGGACGTCTTGGTATCACAGTAAGTTCTTCAGTACTACACTGAGATGCGCGAAAGCTAATTTCCCTAGGCCATTACAGTGCCCAATACTCCGGCGGCGCTCACGGCCCCATGGTCATACATGGGCCGAAACACGAGGATTACGACATCGACATCGGCCCCATCATTCTCGAGGATTGGTTCCATGCTGACTACTATACCCTTGTTGAAGGCACTATGAACGGCCAATTCCCGCCCTCCAACAACAATCTCATCAATGGAAGAATGAATTACCCATGTGCCAATACGACCTTGCCTTGCACGCCTAATGCAGGTATCTCTAAGTTTAAATTCCAGTCTGGAAAGAAGCATCTACTACGCCTCATCAACACAGGCGCTGAAGGCAACCAGAAGTTCAGCATCGATGGGCACAAACTGAAAGTCATCGCCGTAGACTACATCCCGGTCGAGCCGTACACAACCAACGTTGTCACGCTTGCTGTCGGTCAGCGCACTGATGTTGTAGTCGAAGCCATCGGCAAGCCTAGCGATACCTTCTGGATGCGCTCTCAGCTTGCTCAAGGCTTTCGCTGCACACTCACCGACGGCATCTCACCCAACGCTCTTGCGGCAGTATACTACGAGAATGCCAGTACCGACGCTATCCCCAAGTCTACCTCTGATGTCACGAAGGAACAACTTGAGCAATGCAAGAACGACCCCATCACCCAGGGTATCCCGCTGTGTAATGTCCCATTGGAAGAGCCTGACCATGTCGAACGTGTGGACTTTGACTTCCGCTCCAATGGCACCAACTTCATCTGGTATCTCAATAACAGCACCTACCACGGCAACTACAACAAGCCAACGCTTCTAAAAGCAAAGCGTAACGAGTCGGACTTCAACCCTGAATGGAACGTGTACCAATTCCCCGGTGCGAAGCATGTCCGCATCCACATGGTGAACCACGGTCTCATTGGCGGCCATCCCATGCATCTTCACGGCCACGACTACCACATCCTGGCTGAAGGCTTCGGCGAGTGGGACGGCGTTGTGACAAATCCGGAGAACACGCTGCGCCGCGATGTTCACCAGATGCAGAATGCACGAAACACCACCGGCACTGTTGAGCCTTCGTACTTGGTACTGCAATTCGTACAAGATAATCCAGGCGCCTGGCCACTGCATTGCCACCTCGCTTGGCACGTCAGCGGAGGGCTTTTCATGCAGATCTTGGAGAGACCAGAGGATATCCAGAAGCAGGCATTTGGGGATGAGCAGTTTCAACTTTGCGATGATTGGGATGCTTATACTTCTGAAGTGGTCCTGAATCAGATCGATTCAGGGTTGTAAGTAAATTTTCATGTATATAGGGCCCTAGGTGCGAGCATAGTACATACTCATGACTTTCCCCAATGGTTTGTATCACGTGATTTTACACCTCACAGTTTGATGAATGCCGCGTGATAGGGTCTTCGTTGCCTAGCTGGTAGGGTGGTTCGCATCTCTTTCGCATTTTGTGCAGGTCAAGTATCTCGACAGGACGCATTCGTGGGCCTGGGCAGTCACCGGAGACGACGCGTTCAAAGGCGGCCCAGCGTCCCTTGTTCCCAGAAATTCGATATGCTGAACTCCACAATATCGCCGAAGATACAATCCTGCATCCCACCGGGCTTCTCGAGAATATCCCATTTTTCCTCTCTTGTCGTTAATTTCCGAGGATAAATCTGCAGTAGCAACGGGCTATAGGCGGCAGGAGAGATGAGCTCGGGATATGCGCGCGGGAAGATTTGGTCATGACGTCATGGCTCCGCGAACCCACGGCAGCCCATTCATAAAAGTAAATTAAAGACACCGACTGTTAGCAGAACCTCCGTGCTCACGACATCTACCCATCATCCCAGTCTGCTATTACTGGCCAATGACAATGAGCGCAGCTCCGCAGCATCTCAAAGTCCTCCTGACAGGTGGTGCCAGGGGTATCGGGCGCGGGCTGTTCAGACAGCTGCTGACTTCTGGACACGATGTGGTCATTCTGGATTCCAATAAAGAGGAGCTGGAGCATGTCCGGACGCGAGCTGAAGAATGGGCAAACGGGCGAAAGCAAAGCTGGTCTGCGCTTGAGTGTGACCTCAACAAGCGAACCGAGTTGAAGACCGCTGTCGAGGACGTCAAACGGAAATTTGATGGCAAGCTCGACGTTTTGATCAACAATGCTTTCCCGACAGACCTATCAATATCGGAGGATCGTAGCATGGAAGCCGAAGGAGAAGACATAGAGAAAGAGTGGGATTTGAAGGTTGCAATCGGTCTCACTGCACCGTTCATCCTCAGCCGGCTATGCGTTCCGCTTCTCGCTGCTGGGAATTCTACTCCAAGCTCACCTGGTACAATCATCAACATGTCATCAACGCGCGCATACCAATCAGAAAATGACCACGAAGCATACTCATCTGTCAAGGCCGGACTGTTGGGGTTGACCCAGTCGATGTCAGTATCGCTAGGCCATCGTCACAAGATCAGGGTCAACGCGATCATCCCTGGATGGATTCACGTCGCCAACGAAAGTAAAGCTGGAGATGAAGGTCAAACCAAGTGGGAAGAGGGTCTTTCAAAGGCCGACGTCGACTGGCATCCTGCTGGCAGAGTAGGTCAAGTGGAGGATATTGCGAAGGCGGTGGAGTACCTCATTGGCAACGATTTTGTCACGGGCCAGGAGGTGGTTGTAGACGGCGGTGTCGGAAGAAAGATGGTTTACCCTGAGTAGGCACATGAGACCGTATCATGACCGACCTTTTCGTCATCCCGGCATGGCGCGCCGCGCGTGCAGTTTGCCCGTTACTGTAACAACCCTGTATTTCCAGCCGTCCACAGCCGGGCGGTGATACCCCACGTACAGCACCGCTGTCGAACAACGAAGCTTCTTTGAGCGGAAACAAGCACACTGCTCTTAGATAGTCTCAGTGGCGCAGGATAGGCAAGCGCATCGAATAGCAGATTACATTCCTGTATTCAAGACCGTTGGGTATTGTAATCTAGCAATACAGTATTACCGCGAGGAAAGGTATTACAAAGCTTGTTGAGGGTATGCAAGGAGCGACGCGCTGTCACAGTATATTAAAGCTGAGAACACGTTGCATGGCCTTTAGCCAAATCCAACAGCCGCTCATGATAGTGCTACTAGCTCTACTCCAGTAACTTTGAGTCTCTTCGTTTGATCTTATCCGGTTCCATGACGTCTTCGACCTCTTCCTCAACACAAACCCCATCCACATCCTCGCCCCACAAACGTAGCACAGCGTCCTTCTTCCAGTCGCACTTTCTCCGGGTAATTGCTTGCCTTGTCATCTTATGTACTTCGTCGCATGCCGCCATCGCCTTCTTCAGTCCTTCTTTGCCTCTTCCATTAAGCCAAATTTCGAATTCAGCAATGTTGGGGATCTGTTTCTTGAACCTTCGGTGGCAGAGATCTTTAGCGGTATACTTAATTAAAGGATTTGTGGGAGGGAAGCGACGTACCAACATCTCGAGCTCGCTAATGCTGAGAAGTCGAGATGATACGAGCGCGCAAAGGGCGCCTAGGAGAGGTGCAGAATGGGTGTAGTGGATGCCGAGAACTAAATACGCTTGGTATGTTCGAACATCGTTACGAAAATTACCGGATACAAGGTCAACGCGATCAAGGCCAAGAAGCTTGGATGTGGTGAACACGTCAAGCAAGCGTTCAATACTTCTTTCATCGGCGTGAGCATGCATGCGAAATTGCGTGATTTGGGGCGTGATTTGAACGACATCATTGGCCTTCTGGCATGAAGCTATCAACGCACGAAGAGCTACGTCTTTCCGGATGACGATACCATGAGCAATGACATCCACGGTTGGTCCCTCGAGGAGTAACTTGCGGTCTTTGGCAGCCAAAGTAAGGACGTTTATCGAGTGTTCAGCGATTCGCTTTAAAGATTCACTTTCAGGGATGCCAATCGCTTCCGTGACATTACGATTGCGCTCTTGCTCTTGGCGGATGATTGGCTCGGCGCGGGAATTTGGTGCGTCGCGCCGTATCACAGGAGACCAAGTTGGCGTAGTGGGGAGAGTGACTGGTACTGAGGCCGGCATGATGGCTATCGATAAGCTACGATGACGTCGCTCTACTCAAATGCGTTTGTTGTACAGTCTTCCAGCTAGAACATAGGGTGGGCGTATTAACGAGTGAAGTCGAGCAAGCGAAAAGGCCATTGTGATATGCTATTATATCGCACAACGCACAACCCATGGAATGACATCACAGCCATTCGAAGAGCCCTGTAAAGATCTCACAGAACAATGGGTGGGCATTGTTGGGGGATGAGGTAGCGGCGAGGCTATCAAGTGTCTGTCTGTGGGATACTGGGGTTGACCTACGGCTATGTTCCTCAAGGCCACGGACGACACCGTATCCTCGTGGATGTCCGATGTTATGGGCAGCCGCTAGCCAAACGAGCTTTAGACTATGTTCCCTTCAATCGCATGTGGAGCTTTGTGACCGTCTGAACCCATGTGTCTACCTCGAGAACAGCCGGAATTCTACAGTGGTGTTGGAAGCGCGAGAGTGTGTTCGTATTCGCAGTGTGCATGTGGGTATTCTCGAAGTTCTTGTTGCTGCCAGAGAATGGCCAGCTTGTGGCGCTTGGGAGGATGCGAGGCTGTCTGAAGAGACGATCGGGCTACGGCGCGGAGCGAAGATGGCGGTTCTATCGATTGCTGAGACGCGGCAACTTTAAAAAGGGTTCCTATATCCTATTTAGGTGCATGACTTGGGGCTGGTGAGGGCTCAGTCCATGCGGTCGTCAGCGTCCGTATGCGACTGTCGGCGAGCGACCAGACGCCATTCTGATGACTGACGTGTCGGATGCGCTGAGACGACGCGAAGTAATTGGAAGTATAAACTAGGATAGATAATCTGGGCCTTGTGCACGTAGTCGCGTCGGCGAGGGTCCGTTGGGACTATGACGGCGTTCCTGATGGTGGAGAGCAAAAGAGTGTTGCTCAGGACTCGCGTCATCTGGAGTAAGTTCGGCTGGCGCTACTGTGCCGAGAGGGCACGCGTCCGACACGCGCGACAACTCTTTCACTTCAACACTCTCTCGCGAATCCCAGTCGTCATTGAAAAGTCAGTCGTTCATCGTGTGCAAATACTCATTGTTTTCATATGCGTTCCACAAGAGTCTTCTGCCGTCTGATTGAAGATGACGCTTTACTGCGAGCCGCACGGTGCCACAATACACCTACTCCAGATCAGATAACGAGTCCTTTAGATCATTGACCAGTCGCAATCCAGAAAGAGTTATCGCGTTTCAGGCACACGGTTCAACAGCCGCGATGGCCTTCTCTCAATGCGTAAGAAAGCTGCGATGAGACGCTACATCAGCATAACCAGAGAGAGCCAGGAGTATGAAAACGGGCACGAGTAGTCCGATGAGGGCGATATTCATGATCTTCTAGGGCCCCGATTAGGACCACCCCACATTGCTCTTTCCTCATTCAATCCGGCTTCCTCGCGTTGTGCGACCGTTCTGCGCTCGAGTCCCTGCCTACTTAGGTAGTCACGTGCACTGGGTCCCGTCCGTTTGCATGTAAATAAACCGCGCCTCGAGCTCGCTGCCTAAAAGTACTGGACTCTGCCCCAAATCTACTCCTTCTTAAGAACAAGTCTTCTCTCTTCTCCCACCAACAAACGCGGTTCCACGTCAAATCGCTCGGTCTGCGCCGCATCATCATCGTATTTGCGATGGCGACCACGGACATTGCAAGCAGTCACTTAGCTGCAGAACTATCGTACGTTTCAATCACCATCAAAATAACGCCATGTGCTAACCCCAGGTCTAGTGAGCCATCTCCAGCTGTCCAAGGCCAATCCAAGTCCAAGTCTGCACGTTCTCGTCGCAACCGGGCTGCTAAGAAGGCGGCACTCCTCAAGAACGAGAACAACATCGCTTCCTCTACTGAGCAGGCTGGTTCTCCCGAGTCTGCTGATACTACCAAGAACGCCATACCGGACCAAGGTGAAGACTTGACCGTTGAGACCGTTAGCATCGCCGACACTGACGCCTCTGCGACCGCCTCTTTGCCCAAAGAGCCACTTACTACCAAGACCAACCTTCAACCCGCTACTAATCTCGGATCCGACCCCAAGCCGACCCCGCCGTCATTCTCTCCCGTCTCCGAGGTTGCCGATGTCCCGCCCCAGCCAAAGACTGCAGTAAAGCAGTCAGCCCTATCGCCGTCTACACCCGTCATAGATCAGCCTATCGACAACCTGCTCGAGATGATACGAGTGCAGCGTCAAGCTCTTCTCCAAGCTCCTCGCGTCGTCATTCATATTGGAGATACATCCGTCGAAGGCATCTCCAAGCGCGCAGCAATGGCTGCTTCTACCGTTCTCAGCAAACACTTTACAGCTAATCCCCAGTCGCATGAGTATGTATTCTCACGCGGCCAGATACACCCTGGTGCAGTCCGCCTTCTGCTTATCGGCTGGATGCAGGAGACGTGCAACGAGTTCGAGGCCTACGCTGTCCCGGCTCAGAAGACCTTTGGTGAAGACGTTGCTCTCCTACGCGCTGCTCGCCTGTTAGGTATGGAGCGCTACTGCAGCCATATCCACGCCGGCTATGTCGAGTACCTCAAGACCCAGCTTCCGAGCTACGAAGAGATCATTGCCGTCGAACAGAACGCCACGTCTGACAAAGACCCACTCTGGACCGCGATGGTCAACCACCTTTGCCACGACCGCTACAAACGCCTTATACCCGACCCTGAAGACTTCGCGGCGTTCTTGGAGAAACACACTCGGTTAAGGAAAGCTATGGAGTCCGCTGATATATTCTTTGCTGGGATGGCAAAGAGGCAGGTTGAGGGCCGGGAGCAAGAGCGAGAGAAAGAGCGCCGTCAGCGTTGGGAGCATAACCAGGCTGAGAAGCATGCGCGCATTGCTAAAGAGCGACTTGCTGCTGAGTCGCTGAGGAAGAAGATGGACGAGAAGGGTTCCGGTCTGATGACCGTGACCGCGGAGGAGGCGGAGCTGCTTCGAGGGCGCACTCGCACCCGCTAGAAGACCGCTGAACGCAGCCTCTGCCTTCACCTCGGATTTACAGACACCATCTTTTCACCGGCTGTACAATGGCGCATAAAAGAGACTAACAGCATCTTCCTAGCCGACCAGGACATGTAAGCGGGGAAGAAAAGCCTGCGTAAGCACTCAGGTGTTTAAGCGCGTTCCTTCTTCCTGCTCTTCCGCAGGGTATCAATTACCGGGCACGTAGAAGTCAACATAAAGTGACTTTGGAATACATGGTAGATACAGATGTGTATTAATCCAATCGCTAAACCCCTATGTTTCTACTGATACATCGAATGCCTCTATTCGGGTGTCGTGCGGCTGTGTCTACCATCCCAACCCATCATTCTCTCGTCCTCTCAGTACTCATCGGCCCAATCGCCCAGTTCCTCGTTCCAATCATCACTGCCTTCTTCGCTCTTCTCGTATCCCTCCCACCAGCTCGCTACAGTCACGGGCGGCTCACACTCTTTGCACCTAGCCTTGATGTATATCGCACTGTCCTTGCTGACCAGCCCAGCATGGTGTCCATGTGGTACGACATCGAGCTTGTTGGTGCAGTCGTCCTCTGCGCAGATGATCGTGTGAACGTCCATTGGAGAAGATGAGCGTGAATGAGGTGATACGGCGCCGATCTCACCCGCAGTTCTGATGCCATGTTGGGGGTGGCGACGAACGACCTCGGGGCTATTTGGTGGGTAAGACATGGCGTTGTTAACTCTCGAAATGCTTGTATCGCTTGGAGAAGCTGGCTGGTAGTGTTGTGATAAGGGAAGACAAGATCTCGGGAAGGGAGGTATTTATGACGCTGTTGATTGCGTGGTGAAGACAATTGTGATTGTGTGGAGGAGGAGAGCAAGCCTGGAGGGGGCTTTGTGGTGAGTGAAGTAAGTTATGGTACAGTCATAGTGTTATACATCCCTCATGACCCTGTTGCAATATCATTCACAAAGTGTGAATGTCACTGCTATTCATGGCATTCCTTAGCCCAGCCTCATTCGTCTTCCCACCATCCATCTTCCAACAAGTCTCTCGCACTCGGTCTATCCCTCCAGTCCATCTTCATTATCCTACGGACGAACTCGTTATCCTTCCTTGACAGCTCTGCCTCTGAGATGACCTTGAACATTCCCTGCTGCGCTGGTAGATTGTTTCTCTTCAAAGACGCTAGGGTCTTAGTAATCTCTTCATCAGCTATCTCGACGGTCTTGTCTGGAAACGGCCCGAACCAGTACAACTGTCGCAGAAGAACATGCAATGGGAGATTTTCCCTGTCCTCCTCCGCTTTTTTGCCCTGGGGAACGCATAGGTTGAAGTGAGAGCCGTAGTGCATGTGCACAAACTAATCACGGGAGTCGTCAGCCCAGCAACGTTGGATTTATTCGAGATGAGACCGAAACGTATCATATGGAGTGTCTTACCAGCAGTCCAAATGCCCAAATATCTGCAGCTGTATTCCACGGTAGTTGCAGAATGATTTCAGGGCTTACCCATGTTGTTGCGCCACACGGAGTCCCAGAAGTAGGAGCTTCACTGGTGACATGAGAGCAATTCCCCATGTCGCCAAGTTTGACCTCGCTGAACCGATTGTCACCTTCCTGCATGTTGACGTAGACGTTATCCGGTTTGAGATCTTCGAGTATAATCAGCCCCAATATTTGGTTACTAGTGGCAGACAATGAATACCCACGTGTACATAGCCGTCATCATGAAGGCTTCGTAGGGCCTCTAGGACGCTGCGCGAAACGTGCTTCAATTCTTTCCGATCCAAGGCCTTTTCCGCGGACGCCTCTGAAATGGTGGTGTCAAGATACTCCAAAGCGATTGTGACGGGGGAATCTGGGCCCTGGATCTCTTCGATCATTGGTCTAATGTAGGGGCTGCGATGTTGAAATTTCTTGATACGTTTCGTTCGTTCGCAACCCCATGGTGACCCTGCTGGGTCTTGATCACCGCCAGCTTTTGCGCTTGGTTTCTGGCGGCCATTAGAGGTTTACATGTTTCTGTTGTCAACATAACACAGACTTAGCGAGCCAGACAGCTTCTTTGAGTTCTTGAGTGATTGTATACGTCCCGATGCTACCCTTGAGAACTTGGCCGACTCGGAAAAGAGACGACATGGTGTATTCGGCGCGAGAACCCTTGGTTAGCGGAGCTAGTCTATAAATACGTACAGCTTTATCGTCTCATCTCGGGTGGTGTGTTCGCGGATGAAGAAGACATGGCACAAAAGATTGTGTGCGGCGCAGTCCTTGGACTCTCGCCGTCATGTCGATCGCCAAGGCACTAACGACAAGTTGGGTGACTTGCAGGAACAACCGTAACGAAAGCATCATTAGGATCATTCGTGTGTATATTTACTCGCGTATTCTAAGTTTTTGATCTCGTGGAAGAGAGTCGGGATATAGAAAATGACCCAGGTATTTAGCATCAATGACGCAGACTGCCACCTGGTCATGTATGGATTGATCAGCCCGGAGCCCTTGCATTTCCGCCGTGCTATCGAGCCAGGAATGAACCAATACCTCTCTAATCATATCAACTCTCATTCCGCTGTGAGAACAGTTGTCTTCATTCTGGAATGAGATCCAGACTGTTATCTGTTGTTCACGCAACGACTACACTGCTCAAGGAAGCAGCGAATGCATTGCATGACAGACAAGAGATCGGTACGTTCACATCGCGCACATGCGACACCCTCATGTTGTTTCCACACGTGCTGGCAGACGGTCGGTGCCATGTCTAGAGCATCCGTAGGAGTTGGCCTCAGAAGATGACCCTCGTCGAACTGCGGGCACATGCATGTCTTCCATGTGGCGCCGCACATGTAGCAGAACTGATGACTGCAGCGACAACTAGGTAAGTTAGCACGTTTAACTGTGAGTATTTCGCGCGCTGCACTTACATGATATGGAAACAGCCAGTGTCTAGCTCGACCAGATTCTTGCACTTGGTACACTGTTGCCACATGACCTTTCCAGCTGTGGCCATCAATATCTTGGTGTCATCATCCTCGGCACACAGTCCTTTATGAGCTTCGTCCTCGCATACCGTACACGTCTTGGTGTCACAAAGATCGCATGTCGCAACGCCACCACTGATATTTCCTTTCGGGACAACGTGATCGCAGTTCGCGCCAGAACATGGGGTTTCTTGAGCCTTCTCCTGCTCTGCTTTCTTCTCATTGACCTCGATCAATAGTTCTTCAGGTAGTAGAACACTGCAGCCCTTTACCCCGTTTTCGTTTGTGTCGAGTGGGATCGTGGCTTTGCAGCATCGAGGCGGGAAGAGTGAGGTATCTTTGTGGACAGCGAAGCGGAATAGATCTACGATGCAGTCCTTACAGTAAACATGGGAGCATTCAAGCTTGATGGTGTCCTTCTCGGGCTTTGTATCACCACAAGCACCGCAATCGGCAGTAGCCTCTGGTACCAGCTCGGGTTCTGACTCTGACTCCGGTTCTGACTCCGGCGCTTCAATGAGTTCTGGTGTGGGACTTGCTTCCTCCGCTACGACGCCTTCATCATCGGAGTTGTTCGCGGAGGTGTCGCTGCTTGATCTCGATGGCGTACGTCTTGCTTCGTCGCCGTTGTCGCTTTCGTCATTTGTATCCTGCTGATATGTCAGTATCTTAATACATTCAACGTAGTGGGATTATCGCAGGTTCACGGAGTATCCGGTCAGTTGTCGGAGAATAGCATACCTGGCCATAAATGATCGATAGTTGATCTTGAAGCGTGTGACGAATAGCGCGATAGCTCGCAGTACCATTGTCGTCCAGTTGGACGCCTTCGAGCGCTTCTGCAATCTCATCTAGTCTGATCTGGATGACCAGTCTGCCGGTAGCGCGATCGAGCCCAGTGATGTCCATGGTTGATGGCGATAGGTAGAGACATGAATGGAACGCCAACTTTGGCTGTACCAATGCAATGGTCTTGATGTATCAATGGAGCTAAACAGAGCGCTAGCAAGCGAGGCGGTGCTTTTCTGTAGCCCTCTTTCACGAAATCGGGGCCTTGAGGGTGAAACCTGAGTGGGGTCGTAAGCGCTGAGCGGAAATATCCAGTAGTTCTACCATCTGTACAGGGTATAGTACAACACATAATCCACATCGTACAGGTGGTGATGCCAGTACGCCTTACAAAACAAAGCTATCTCAGTCGTCTTGCCACCACTCATCCTCCAAAAGTTCTTTGGCCGTAGGTCGATCTCTCCAATCAAGCTGCATGATCTTCGAGATGAAATCCCTGTCCTTCTTCGCCACTTGTCCTTCCGTGACAGACGCGAACGGTGTTAGTTCGTCATACGGGATCGTTTCCATCAAATACTGTATGACTTGGGCGATCCCTCCGTCACCCATTTCTATAAACGGTGGAAGAAAGGGTCCAAAATAGCGGAACTGTCGCTCGAGGACACCTAACAGGTACCCTTGTTCACCGCGATTTACATCTTGCGGCTGGAACAAATTCCTATCTCCACCGTAGATTAGACTGATGACCTGATGAGCGGACAGTCAGCTTATGCTTTATGACAACTTCCATCCAAATCTTAACACATACCACGGTACCAAACGACCATATATCTGTTGCGGTGTTCCAAGGCATCTCTAAGATGACCTCTGGACTAGACCACACAGGCGCACCCACAAGCTTTCCAGATCGAGCCCGCTCTGAGTCTACCGTACAACAGTCGCCCAGATCACCGAGCTGAACATCAGCGAAGCGATTGGGTCCCTCCTGAGAATTAAAGAAGATGTTGTTGGTTTTGACGTCTTGTCGTCCTGTCAGGCCGGTCCACTTACTTCAACGAATGGATTGCGCATACGTACCCGAGTGCACATAGCCTTTCTCGTGCAGAGTATTCAGAGCTAGCAGCAGCCTCCGAGTAACATATTTCAGCTCCTCTCGGCTCAACTTCCTTTCAATTGACGCAGTTAGGACATCACTGTCGAGATACCGCAAGGCAATAAGCGGAGGCATGGCAGCTGGCCCATCCATCTCGTCGACCATTGGTCTGATATGGGGGCAATGCTGGAACATTTTGAGCGCATCACGTTCTACTCGCACCGTTGGAGGTCCGCCTTTGATCACCACTTTTCTTTGACCTTGGTCCCTTGCATAGCTGTCAGTGGCCAAGGCATAGAAAGCGATATCCTGGCCTCACTTCGCAAACCAAAGTGTCGGTGAGACTTGCTTGGTGATCGTGTAGCTGCCTGTGCGGCCCTTGAGAACCTCGCCCGCGCGGAGGAGAAACGACATCAAAGCTGTGGTTCCGTCGTCGCGCTGTCTAGCTGCAACGACGCACCAGAAGGGTTTATAAATTGTACACAATGACTTGACGCAATGAGCATGAGTGAAAACGCCAGTCGAGGCAGCGTGCATGAATGCGAGAAAGCCCTGGAGCACTTGAATGCGGCGCAGCCTCGCCAAGGCGCTACCTTCCTAGGTAGGTAAGGCCTCCTGAGGTTGGTCGGCGTGTCGGCGTAAAGCCTTGAGAGCTCCTACACCAGCACCATGATTACCAGGAATTATGGACTTGCGTCGACCGCGCTACGCGCGCAACTGTTCTCACAGACTCACACTCTCGTATACCGAAGGCCTGGCTCAAGCGGTTAGCGGCGAGGCTTTTTGGACATGCCGGAGCCTAGGCCCGTCTGTGCCAAGCCGATATACAGTCCTGGCCCGAGAATATGCATGTGAGTCAGATTCCATCCTATGTACCTGGAAGCACGACAGATTTTTCATCTTCTCAACGAGTAATAATGGTGTGTGGATCTGAGTGCATGAACACATGGCTGTTCGAATGGCAAGCTGGACTAAGGGTGGTCCCGTACCGCGCCCCATAGGCTCCCCGTCATTGTGAACTCTTTGCATCGCCTAAAGTTAGTGGTCAGGCATGCTTTGGGATAGCTGAAAGTTGCAGCAGCATGTCAGAGCTGAAGTCGTAACAGGGTCGGGCATGATGTCAGACTTCAAACATGATTTCAGATACTCGACACATCACATCTCTCAATACCTGGCTATCACAAGACTATATAGAGAGAAATCTCGAGATCCGAAGCGTCTAACAAAGAACGAGAGGCGAGAGGGGAGGATGGCCTCGGGAAGCTTCCCTGTTCTGGTACACCTCGGATGTGCTCCGGGTCGCCCACTTCCCCTTCACGCCGGACCGCGGCATGCGCGACATGCCCAAAGTAAGTATATGATCCCCCCTCTGCGCCAGTATTACACGCATGCTAGATACGAGGGCAGGGGCGCTGTCATCGCTGCCTTCTTCTGAGGTTAAATTCGAATTTGAAGTCCGTCACCATTCACCGTTTCACGCCCCCTGAAATGGTTCCGTCACCGATTAGACTTATCACGATGAGAACAGTGCAACGCGAAGCTATGAAAGCAGACATCATGATAGGCTCCGAAACCATGTCATTGATATTGCAACACCGATCCCGAATACCCTCAAACGTAGTTCAGTCAGAATCACTGCCTAAAAGCCACCCTACCGCCTGGAATAAGACGACCTTGTAAGCACTGATGTGCTGACCTGCGTAGAAACGATAAATTCCTGCACAGATATGAAGCTTACTTCAACTTCCGCGCAGACACGAGGCACTCCTGGAGGTCGACCACCAACTGTCTAGCATCTAGACCATTGGCAGAGTGCAGCGTGAGACCGGAAAGCCTACCTGCAACGAAGATCCAGGCCTGTATTTCGTCTCCAAAGACAGATTCCCTTGCTCATGTTGTTCTATATAAGACGTTGCCAGCTCTAGAGAAATCTCGCACCAGCATCAACAGCATCACCAAGCACTCGAAACTCGACAATTACCAATACTCATTGTTCAACATGCTTTCCTCCAAACTCCTCAGTCTTTCTACCTTGGCTCTACTTCCTTTGGCCTTTGCGGCTCCAGCTCCAGCTCCAGCTCCGGAACCCCTCTCTGCCGCTAATGCTGCGATTCAATGGATTCCGATCGACTTCAATGGCAAAACTCTCTACCTCAATAGCGCAGCAGTAGTCGTGTCTGCCAACCCCGGTGATGTGGCGACACGAGCTCTG
>Ga0265780_10006041_pt1 | contig 15161 bp, 14 predicted proteins | sample P1T30metagenome_FD_192432 | JGI IMG/M metagenome (GOLD analysis project Ga0265780, IMG submission 192432) | Plant litter microbial communities from East Loma Ridge, Irvine, California - P1 T30 | ecosystem: Environmental > Terrestrial > Plant litter > Unclassified | place: USA: California... | reverse complement strand
AAAAGCTTGTCTTGTCCAATAAAACCAAAAGAAGAATTAACAGATAGAGCGAACTATGCAGAGAGCTACTTGCAAGCACAACCTGTTGCATGTATACCTTCTTGACTCGAATCTTGGCGTGAGTAGCCAGGGTTCAACAATGGTTTGTATATAGATCGCAAGGGGAAGACCTGAAATGTATGAATGAAGTAGAAGACATCGAGTCTGTTCGAGGACCCAAATCACATGCAATTTAGGCTTCCAAGCAGTAACTAAATAGCCACGTGTCAGAGCAAGAACGCGATTGCGTAGAATCCAAATAGTACTCCGAAACCGAAACTCTTTTCAACCCGCAACGTAATCTCATATTACTCTACTGTTTCTTTTTCTTCTCGTTTCTGTTGGTGTTCACTCGTGGCACTCCCCGGCTCGAACCGTGCGCATGGAACAAGCCGACCAAACTCCGTTTAAATCCACCAACGATGACATAGCGCTATACATCATCATTGCTCAGATAACGTCACCGCATAACCAGCTCACCAGTTAACATGCTAAACAGATCTGTAGTCACGTTCGAAAACAAAGCGTAATGTGGGGTTCGATCTGTGTGCATGAACTGGAGATCTACCGAGGCTCAGTAATCGAAGGTGGGTAGACGGCATCGGCGAGCGTGTTGCGCCGTCGTACACCGGTGCTGTCTCTTCTTTCGTTAGTTAGGTACAAGCCATCGTTTTTGCCTCACATCTGTGTCTGTACTCTGCTCCCAAGAAACGATATCTTTCAAGAATTACCACCATCATGTCAAACAAAGCAGCATGGATCCCAGAAGCAAAGGGCCAGCTCCAGGTCAAGGAAGCTCCCATGCCAAAGGCAGGCAAGGGCGAGGTTGTTATTAAGAACCACGCCGTTGCCGTTAACCCCGTAGATTGTGAGTATCTGCATTTTCTAGTAGGAATGAGTGTGCTGATTAGAGCAGGGAAAATCCAGGACTACGGCATCTTCCTGCAAAAGTATCCCAACGTCTGTGGTACTGACGTCGCTGGTGAGGTGCACGAAGTTGGCGAGGGCGTTACACACGTTACCAAGGGCGACCGGGTGCTAGGGTTCGTCTTCCGCCTTCAACCTTGAGAGCTTCCGCGGGGCTGTGAACTAACAGCATGGTACAGACACGCGTTCTCACTCGTGACTAACGACCCCGCGCACGGTGGATTTCAGCTCTACACTGCTTGCAACGCGCTCGTCGTATCGAAGATTCCATCGCACATGACGTTCGCCGAGGCCTCGGTGCTACCTCTTGCCGTCTCCACTGCCGCCGCATGCCTCTTCAAGAAGGAGACCCTCGCGTTACCCTTGCCATCCTCCAACCCCTCTTCTACGGGCAAATCAGTGTTGGTATGGGGCGGCTCGAGCAGCGTTGGAGCGACTGCAATTCAGCTAGCCGCGGGTGCCGGTGTAAAGGTCGTCAGCGTAGCGAGCAAGCACAACCTAGAGAAGCTCAAAGGCCTGGGCGCAACAGCAGCCTTTGACTACAAGGACCCCAAGGTCGCCCACGACATCATCGCCGCTCTCGAAGGCACGGAATTCGCGGGTGTTTGTGACGCCATTGGTACACCGGATGCTGCGGCTGCCTGGGCACCAGTATACGAGAAGCTCGGTGGACGTTATGGCTCTGTGCTGCCTGATGCAGAGGGCCTTCCAAAAGGTATCGAGGGCACAAGCGTCTTCGGTCCAAGTGTAGCGCTGGCGGACAAGTACGTCGGTGACGTTGTCTGGGCTCGGTGGGTGCCAGAGGCGCTGGAAAGGGGTACACTAAAAGCTGTGTAAGTATCTATGTACCAAGTGCGTGTGAGGCATACACTGACTTCGTGCACGTACCTTTAGCCCAGAACCACTGGTAGTTGGAAAGGGACTCGACGCTGTGGCGGAGGGCTACAAGAAGCAGAAGGAGGGTGTCAGCTTTCGCAAGGTTGTGATTGAGTTGTGAGCCCTATCGGAACACTAGCCCACACAACGAACATGTGACAACAACATGTCGAAACCGGGGCATAGCTCTGAGTGATTGTGTCCAGGCAGTTCCTCTAGAAGCCACGTCCGGCATTACAAGCACATGCATGCGCTGAACATCAACAAGTTTCTGCGGCCCCGGCGAAACATAACCCCGGTCGGGTCCACTTAAAAGTTTTTAGCTTCCTGCACTCTGCTTCAGTTCACGTGCTTCTTGTTCTTCTTCTTCTGCAGCTGCAAGCGTATCCAGCGCTCGCCCCTGTGTCGCATGCTCATTGACACCAGTTTCTCTGCTTTGAGCACTTGCTCTTGTAAGTACTACTGCTCTCCCAACTTCCCATCCCTGCACCATGATGAAAAGCATTCCACATTCGCAGTTTCCACGCTAGCCATCAATCGAACCTACTTTAGATGGTCAATGAGCGCGAATACCTTCCTTGGATGTCTGATTTGCATTTCAACCTCACATTACACTTCTGCTTGTTTTCGACAGCTTTCGCTGACTCTTAACAGGCCACCTAGACTCCGCCATCGTTTAGCAGTCATGCTGCTATGACCAACATGTATGCAGCTCTGTACGTTACCCAATTAGCAGTGCTCACTACACGATCGTACATAGTTGGAGTTTTGACTAGTTCATTCAATACTCATATACAATTAACACCAAGAATACCTATACTTTGCCACTTTCTCTTGATGGTGTTCCACCATACTAATGCACATTGTCTGCCAGAGCTTCGTTCCATCTTTGCTGGGGTATAACAGTTGCTTCGCACTACAAGCTCGATCGCTTAGAGCATGAAGAAGGTGAACAGACCCGTCATACCCGCGAACACAGCGCTGCCAGCGAGATGGGACGCAGCACCTGTTGCTGAAGAAGGTGAAGGTGACTCGGATGTTGAAGTACCGTTTTCGTTGAGCTTACCACCAGTGCCGGCGGTTGATGTAGGCGATACGTTTTCGGTGGCCTTCTCAGAAGCGTTCTTGAATGCATCAAGAGTGTTGGGACCAGACGCCCTAGACAATGTCAGTGAAAGCAAGCGACTACAAGATAAGTGGAAAACTTACGGGGGGTTGATAACACCGACCATGCCATTCTGGCAATGCATGCCCTGAGAGCAGTAAAACCAGACGGGAGCTGAAGCATTCTTGACCTCATAGGTGAAGGTTGTGCTGGCGACGCTCTCCATATCAGATGTCGGAACAAAACCGGAGAAGAAGCCACCGTCCATAGGCTTTAAATTTGGACGTACGAAGTCAGTGTATGTCCCACACGCAGTTCGTATATGGAGAATCTTACCTGGCAAGGGTTGGCGAAGGTAGCCTGAGCGACGGAGTGGTTCTTGGGCCAGAACGAGAAGGTGACAGTGTCGCCCTCAGCGGCCTTGAGGCTGTCTGGCTTGAAGACAAGATCGCCAGCCTTGTTGCCGACAATGACCTTGTGATCCATTGCGAAGGTAGCGCTGGCCATGGCCGAAGCAGCGAAGATGGTTGAGAAATGCATTATGGTTGGTTTGTTGGTAAAGAGACTAGCTCGTTTGGGAATTAAGAAAATGCGGGTAGAAACGAAGGTTGTCTTGGTGTGTAATTGGTAGTGAGAAGAGAAGAACGTGGACCTGCCTGCCGAGCCAAATGAGCACATTTGCGTCCATTATATAGTATATAGAGAAACAGTTGCCGCCTGTTGAGCGGATCAATCGGTATACGCATGCCATGCCATAACACCTTCGAGACTTCAGGCGTCGCGAAGGCACGCTTTCTTGACGCCTGAACGCTTGAAGCGAGATCTGGGGAAACAGGGCGGTCAACGTGTCACAATGCAGAGGTCTGCTACTGGCTATGTTTGCCATGGGCGCCTGTATTGAGCCACTTGCCGCTCGGGTATGGCTGTTTCGAGCCTGAGGCCGATCCTGTGGCTGTCCAGGAGCTAAGACCAGACCCTTATTTCCATGGCAAATGCGTTTCTGGCCAAGGGATGAAACTCGCTGTTGGTCGTTGATGGAACGCGAGATGTTTTGGAGAGCGTGCACGGAAGTCGTGCGCTATTTCCGCCCTGTCATCTCACCCGTGACATGCGTGGATCCATAGCGACTGCCGTGACAGTGGACACCTACCATCGCGATATCTGGAGCGTAGGTAGCTAACGAGCCGTTGGCTCCGCTTTGAGAAATTCTCCGTCACCCGAAAGACTAGCGCAACAAGCAACAGCGTCAACAGCTTCTGGTGCTGCACTCGGCGCTGCCACACATCTTCCGAACGACCAGATCTCATGACATACCACCGAGCTTCCTCGGCACCTTCCTCCGTTGCGCAAAGCGTGGCGACCGTTCCAAGGTTCTATCTGCACCTGGTTGCTTTGTGCCTTCGGAAGTCAAAGCGTCCACGGGCCTGGTATACCGAATGAACCGACGCTTTGTTCCGCGGCTGTGTTCCAAGGTCAAGGCTCCGCTCTCACGAGATCGCAGCTCCCAGGGAGAACATTCTGGTCGAACTTCAATCGGAAAACGCTACGGTTGTATCTCGTGTCGTGAATGCCGAAATGGGGGTCTGCATGGGCGGTGAATCGACGCTTCCAAGGTTCGTCTGCTGACCAAGGTAATCGTTGCTGGTGTGAGCGCTACCCTAACGGACAGCTAACTCGACGACGTCCTCCCCTGAGCAACAACAATTACTGCATCGTGTGTGACGCTCTGACGGTGGTAGTCAGATTCCGTGTTCGTCGACGTGGCTTTGGCTGCCGCCACTTCCGAGACTATACGTGCGTCGCCTTCAGATCCCGTCCGGTCACGACATCATACCTAAATCTCGTGAGATGTATCGTGCACGCGTGCCGGTGGGGTGCAGCATCGTTTTATTGATCGCTGTCCGTGGCTACTTATTATGGCACATTGAATGCAACCATCCGTATCTCCGGGCCTTTTCCTCGTCTACTGGACCGTTTATAGCTAGTGAAAGCCTCTCCCGCTGCTAGCGTGCCAAAAATATCGCAACTCTCCGCATTAATTCTCGTGTCTTTTGGCGCTATAAGCTTATCTGTGCTAACCTACACCAAACGCCGCTATTTCATGGTCATCTGCTTTGACCGCTGAAGCTAGTGCTGTCGAAATGGTAAGTCATTCCGGGATGTCGCTCGCGTTCGCGCTTGGGCACCCTGTAAAGATTGCCATCGTGACGAAAGACGAGGTGGAAGCCTCGGATCGTAGAGTGGAGGCTTCGACATGGCGGATGGTATAAATGGCAATGTACTCGCAACTGCAAGACACGCATCATCAGTAACCAGCCCTCCGACTTCCAAACCTCCATTCTCCAAGCCTCTACCCATCTACCAACAAATCATGCAGTTCTCCAGCATCACCTCAGCGGCAATCCTTGGTTTTGCCAGTCTGGCTTCGGCCATCACTGTCAGCTACGATACTGGCTACGATGACGGCAGCCGCGCCTTGACCTCGCTCGCCTGCTCGGACGGCTCCAACGGCCTCATCACAAAGTACAACTGGCAAACTCAAGCCAACGTTGCTGGTTTCCCTAAAATCGGTGGATATATGGGTGTTGCTGGATGGAACAGCCCACAGGTACGTACACTTACTACATTTCCTCATCTTCATTGTCTAACAATACATACTAGTGTGGTACATGCTACGGCGTTACCTACAACGGAAAGACCATCTACGTTCTCGCCGTCGACCATGCTGCTCAAGGCTTCAACCTCGCCAAGGCAGCCATGGACGAGCTTACAAACGGCCAGGCTGCGGCTCTGGGACGTATCGATGCCCAGTACGCTCAGGTCGCTACTAGTAACTGCGGGTTATAAGCACTGCGCTCTACTACAAACGATGATGATTGGAGAGGGAGGATCACGAGAAACATCCGATAATGTGTATTTACAGGATTCCGGATGAGGTATTGCATAGCATAGCGTTCCTTATTTGCATGCGGTGGCGTTTGTACATACATTCCTTACTTAATTCATAGTCCATATAGGATGCAGGTCTGCTTGCCATAAAGAGAGGCGTTATTTATCTGTTGATGTAAATGTCTACCATTGCCGGCCTTAATGACGCCAGAGTCCACAAAGTCTTCACACTTTTTGTGAGCTTCTTGATCATCCTCCCCCCTCCCCTTCACTGTGCGAGTCGCAGCCATGCAGCTGCGGGGTAGGATAAGCCCAAGTTTACTCTTTTCGGCATAGCTCTTGTGAATAGTAAGTGTTCAGGAGATTTTACACCTTCGCTGATGACTAACCTTTCTATACGCTCTCCTCTTCTATGTTGCGTGTATACCTAGTCGTGATCGACAAATTACAAGACCGTTGCGTATATGCAAAGTATGAGATGACGAGGAGATTGCAGGGGTGTGGAAAGCTCGGATAAGGAGATGCAACAAATGTTTGAGGTTGTTGAGAAGGCTATGGAAGGCTGGTCGTTATTACGCTTTCGGTGGACACTGGTAGAGGGGAGTTACCAGATTCGCCGGCTTTGTTATCCCAATTTCTTCTTCTCGGATCTATAGCCTTCTTAATGAAAGGCTGCAGTGATGGTGGCGGGCAATGCTAGCCTACATTGCGGAGACGGTTGCATAGATTGAATGTGCGTGACATTGGCACTGACATCTATTCATTGTTTCTATCTACTTACATGCATCCTAATTTCTCCATGAGATCTAAAGGCTTGTTGGTATATCGCTATTCGCAAAGGAGGGCCATCTACGCGATGACCAAAAGACTTTTGTTGTGGAAACGAAATGTACATGTCCCAAGAGTATCGAGGCTACGCCCGCATAGCCAAGCGCTCGTGGCCTGCTATTAGAAAAGGTTGTGTTAAAAAACCCGAGGGGCGATTTGTGATCAAGCGTCCTCGAGACAGCACTTGTTTAACGAGGTGTTGAAGCAAGTAATCGACCAAGACTGCCACTAGCGAATGATGGCTCAGGAACTGGTGACTTGGCGTAGAAGATCTCGCCTTCAATTGTACTAGCAGACGTCCTTGATATGGAAGCCGCCGATTTGTGCGAATAGGACTTTGGACTCGATGGAGCCGTCACTGGGGTAACGAGGTCAATTGATTTGGCTCCGTAAGACCCACTATGCGACGGCTTAGTCCTGGGTGGAAGAGGTCGCGTAGTGGCGGGCGTGTATGGCAGCGAGTAGCTCACTGACGAGGCTGGGGTGTGTGACAGCGAGGGGGCGGCGCTAAAGCTGATTTGTGAAGTAGAGCTACGGCTGTAGCGCGGTCGAACGGTATCGGGGAAGTAGGCAGGTGATTGGAATTTGCGAAGATATTTTGATGCCTCCGAGTCGAAACGCTGACACCGGTCGACGCTGTTATCGTCTGACGAGATGTCGGAGAAGGCACATGACGAGCGTTTTGACTCAGGCTGAGTGGGGGAGCGCTGAGGTACAATGTCGCGAAAGGCAAACTCGTCGAACGTGAAGTTGGCAAATGGCGTAGTTGGCGGTGAGTAATGATCGTATGAATAGGTAAGGCTCTTCTCGGTGTCCTTTTTCTTGCAGCTACGTGTGCATGTCAGTGGGTGGCCTGTGCATCATAGAGTGGGTGTGGGCCATACCTTTCCGAGCAATAGAGCACAGAGTTACTGGGAACAATAATTTGCTTCTCGCAGACGGTGCTGCAACACAAGATTAGTGCGCAGTCGCGAGGACTCGGATGACGACAACATACCAGTAGTTCAAAAAACTCACGGCCATTGAGTCCTCGTCCTCGTCGGATGCAGTCTCTTTGTAATGAACGGCTTTGGAGGCGGCTTTGGTGCCGTGGGACTGGGTCCGCTTTGACAGAGGCCTAGAGGGCCGTGCGTGCGCTGGCTGCGACTTTTTGGATTGATGAGACGGGTGACGAACGTGATGTGTGGCCATGATGGATGCAGAAGAACTTTAAAAGCCTCACTGTGGTAATCGCGCACGGTGCACGGTGCACGATGTCGTTACAGGGCTGGAAGTAGGGCAGCAAAGAAGCGGTGACACAGGCCGCCGAGTACCAGCTGCTGATATGACGGAAGGTTCGTGCGTGGCTTTGTTTAGGATCCTTATCGCTTGGGTTCTGCGCCAACGTCTTAGCCAGGAACACGATAGTGCGTGTCTAGATCGTGACGATGTACAAGAAGGGGCCTTGATCGATCGACGAGGTTGAGAGGCGACACCAAGAAGCCAGGAGAACGAGCTTACTTCAACAGACACGGGACGTGCGACGTCGGAAGGAAGGAAGGATAGAATGCAGTATAGTTCCGGGAACGATGCGCGGGTTGGGCTGGGCTGGGGTGCGCGGCGATAAGCAGCAGTTCGTGAGAGACAGTAAAGCCGAGTATTTCCACGAGGCAGGCGGCTTTCAGCGGCAGGATAACAAGCAATGTATCCGAGATCGATAGCAAGAGGAGTGCGGGATTGCGGTCAATAAGTAATTACGAGACCGGCGCCTGCGAGTACCTGAGGGCAGTTCTAGAACATGGTTGACGACGACGGCCTAGATATGCGGTCGGGATATGGTTGCGCGTGTGGGGATGATTCGTGATAGCCATCACGATGGAGCCATTGAGATCATCTAGCACGCCATAGCGGCACCCGCTGCCCGCTGACTCCTCCCTACTACCCCCCACTCGCATCCACCACGGTGCCTTGCTACAACTTAATCTTTGCCGGTGCAGCCACGGCGGGGAAGCCTGGCCAGAGTGTATCCTTTCGCCGTTGCAGCGTTGTGCATGGAAACGTCGCAGCCGTCGTGTTGCAGCGAATTGCGGGCCGAGCATGCACACGGGAAGACCACCAAAGGTCCACGTTCTTGTGCAACTCGGTGCGACTCGCAGCGGGCACCATCACTACACACCACTGCCCACTCGGGTGCGAGCTCTCTCAACACAATGAAGCCATATTGCGTATCTATCACAGCCTTCCGTTCGGTAACCGGGCGCGGCTCCTCTTTCGCAATCGACTCACCACGCCTTAGTCGGGCTTTGAACAGCTTTTTTCGCGGCTTCATCCAGCTCACCAGTCGGCTTGCGAGCCGCTATACATAGAGTGCGTTCCTTGCCGATAATTCGCATCTCTGAAGCACTCCGGTTGAGTGACTTTTGACTGTGCATAACTAGATGCGGGTCCATTGTCTACTCGCGTAACTCTATCCTAGCGGCCGCGCAACAGAAGAGCCAACCGGGTCTTCAGAAGGGCCTTCACCGTCTCGAACATGGTGAATCACCAGAAAATCTCTTAGGCTTCAGAATACGCACCTTTCTTTATGCTGCAATTCGCCACCATCAGCGTCTATGTACCTTCATATGTCGGTCAAGAGTTTTCTCTCTCGACACCTTGGTCTCAAACAGAAAACGCATCGTCCATGTATCGCCCTCTAGTGACACGCCACAGTTGGATCGGGGTCGAAGTTGGATAAAACGGCCCTTTCTGTTGGTGTTCAGGCACCGGTGGGCAATCAACCTGCTCGAAGCTGAAACGGTTCCGCCCTACCCCACAAAAGTCAGCAACAACTCGCCCGATGTCGTAACATGGCCAGGAAAACAAGACGTGGAGAGACCCACTACACGCGTTCAGAAAGGTCTCGAACGTTTCTTCGTTGCGAATCGTCGCAGATATCAGAGCTTCGAGCGCTGGGTTCAAGTAGAAGAATTCTCCCAGAGTCGAGACCAATCGCGGAATGACGGACTTGTCGTATGTCTGCGACGTTGTCAGATCCACTTCTCCACGAGACTGCAATGACGATGACTTACGACGTCTGCTCCCACTACAACATCTGGTACGCTCATGCCATAGTCTTCGGGAAAGGTCGCTGCGTCAATGGGATGGCCCCACCTCAGCGCGGCTGTCCGCACTTGAATCCGGGACGTGTCATCGACATCAAGTCCGTTGAGAAAAAGATTTGTTCTGATGGCATCGACAACAGCCTCGTCGCCATCTGTGGCAACCACGCCGGTCGCCCCCAAGTGCTTCGCGCAAAGAATGGACAGCATTCCAGTTCCTGCGCCAAGTTCAAACAATCTCTTCCCGGATACAAACGGTCGGCCAGCCTCGGACGCGAGATGCGACCCGAGTAGCAAGGCGGCTTCCCAAGTTCTGAGACCAGTCGTTCCAGACGAGGAGATGACGGATCGCGCTTCAAGTAGCGTTACCGTACGTTCGTGCGTTACGCTATCATCGATTGAATGATGGGGGTAAGAGTACGTCACGAATGCTTTTTGCTGAGCTGCATCGGCTTCGGAGGGCAGATCAGCAACAAGCAGAATAGTCATCGCTTCCATAATGTCATCTGAGATTTCCTATAATTGGGACGAAGAGAAAGGTCAGCAAGTGCTGCATGGAATCTTTGCGATTGCAAGATGATTATTATGACTTGATAGATGGCTGGCTACAGCGAAGGCAAAGCCATGGTGAGGAGATAGGAGACCATACATCCTCCTCCGGGTCGGTGATCGACCTCTCGAGTTTTGCGACAAGTTGTTTGAGAATCCTCAACCGATAGCGGCCCGGGGGTAGTGATGTGATATTGGCTGCATCGAACAGATTGTGGAAGAGCCACACTTGTACGTTTGGCGCTTTTAGTATCGCATCATCTGGCCATCTTAATTGGTGTGGTTCGACCAGCTGGAAATACTGGCGTTGCAAGATAAGTAGCTGCGGTAGGTTGGATGGTGCGTCCATGGAAGCGACAATAGTTTTTGTTCGGCACGTAAGCTAGAATATTTCAATGTGTCTCAGCCTCCCTAGTCGTGCAGCCTAGTTGTATGTTCTGATTTTGACGAGGGGAAAGAACATCCAAGCACGCATCTGCTTACGTAACTTTGTAGCGGGGCGCCTTGGCAGACTAAGCGAGGCGCACTGCCGACCGCCGACACGACGCAGCAAATTCGACATCTCCATCTTGCCGCCAGCTAACCACAGGTAATCGACAACAGCAAGATCGATCTCTGTCCAGTACGTCCATTGCAGACCCAAGCCCGCCCTATTGTACTTGTGACTCACGGCTAATTGTCGTGTTGCAGGTCGAATCCTCCCAACATGGCCGACTCTCAAGTTACTCTGCGCACGCGCAAGTTCATCCGCAACCCTCTCCTCGGACGTCGTCAGATGGTCGTGTAAGTGCAGGAAACGCCGAGTACACAGTTGCGGGGGATTGAGTCTGACGGGAATACTACAGCGATGTCCTTCACCCCAACCGCGCAAACGTTTCCAAGGACGAACTCCGTGGCAAGCTCGGTGAGCTGTACAAGGCCAAGAAGGACGATGTCTCCGTATTCGGTTTCAAGACACACTTTGGTGGCGGCAAGAGCACCGGCTTCGCTCTTATCTATGACAGCGCCGAGGCCATGAAGAAATTCGAGCCCCGCTACAGGCTAGTACGCTACGGCATGGCCACCAAGGTCGAGAAGGCCAGCAGGCAGCAGCGTACGTCTTCCCTGCGTCTATGCATGGTGTCGCAATTATGGCGATGGATCTGCATGTCGATACATGACACATACTGACTGGACAACAGGCAAGCAGCGCAAGAACAGGATGAAGGAGTTCCGGGGCACAGCCAAGTCCAAGGGCGGTGCGAAGAAGGACAAGAAATAAGCGGGTGCACACTGATGATGACTACGAAGGTCATGGCTGGAGTCGAGTGGCGGTTTCTCTACAACTACTGGTTCGCCTGGTTCTTCCTCACGGTGGATACGGAGTTGCTTCTGCGGGCATCGGCATGTATATCTACGAGCGCCTGTAAAACTCTTGCGGATGGGAACGACAAGACGGATGGCGTTTGAGATCAATTGTCTGCTAACCATCAATGCATATCATGGACTTTACGATCCCCCAACTATTTTGCCACTCGCCCGATTTCCACATGGTTTACCCCGGCCACTGCCAATCCTATGTGTCTACGAACGGATACAGATGACCTCTTTGAGACTATCAAACCTGTGTCATGACTTGCGGCCATGAGGAGATGACGTTACTCTATATCTTGCACAGTCACTAGCCACCAGTCAGACCGTCGTCCTCGCTGCCTGCGCATCACCCGTCCTGTTTGATCCAATCCTCGCAGAGCAACCATGTTTATCCCTGGCCTTCCTCCACCCCTTGCACCTAATACCTTCCGTACTCATGATCGCTGTCGCGTTTCCTTCCAAGTCCTCACCCCTGTCCTTTTCCAAACCCTCAAATCCGTGAGCAGCATACTATCCAACGTTCGAAGCGACCTGTGTCCCTGAATCTCGTTGCCGAGTTCGCAATTGTTGAAGCCGTGTAGAAGAGCAAGAAGGCCTGATTGGGGGATCCGTGGACAAGTAGGTTTTTGGCGATGTAACAGTAACAGAACACATTGACTAGAAGCAGGGTGTAAATGGTTAGCGTAACAAGGGGGAAGAGATCAAGGCTGCTGGAGCTCTCTTATGTAGAATTGCGTTGAGCTCTATTTCACAGTATCGTCCATGGAGCTATCTTGTCGTATAAAACCACCCTGGCAGCTGGCATTCTCATGCTCAGACATCACTGTCCTTGTCATATGTGTAGAGTGATCTCAGAATGCTCTCCTATCAGCACGCTCAACGAGCGCATCTAAGGGAACATTTCCACAATAAGCTGGTGATTGAAGTTCGACGAAGCTACGTTGTAGTTCTGAGTAGTTGTACATGGTAAAGCAAACGACTGTTATTATACTTTGAATTACTACTCGCCATATTCAATACAGGTGCGCAATCGCTCAAAGGATGCATCGCCAGGTGTACACAGACAGACATGGCACGCGCCATCACTGCTCTCGGGCTTCAAAGTCCTCAGATCTCCTGGGGTATTCTTCTGAGGGCTGTGGCGCAATATTCTCAACTTCGGCTTTAGCTTCTTCCCAAGCCGCCTTGTTTCGTTTCGCCCAATCGATATGGCATTGAGCGAACTCCATCTGCAGTTGTTCTTAGCGGCTTTCAAGAGCACTAGGTAAAGACCGAGACATACCATGTAACGCCGTAAATCGTCCTCCTTTTCGCTCTGGAATCGTCGCAGGTCCTTCATCACACCCGCACTTGCGTCTTTGGTGTCTTTCTCGGCCACAGTCAGCGCTTGTTCGAGCTGCGTAATGGTCAGTATCTCCAAGTGTCTTCACAAATGACATATTAAGCCTACCTGTACCATACTATCCCGTGTCTTGCCGATCTGATCTCTTCGAGTCTTTTCAGGATCTACGTCTGCCATACCCCTGAAAGCATGTGTAATGGACCCAAACAGCTTGTTGGTGACGAAATTCCCACTTGCAGTCTTCTTGTGCGGGCTACTAGGCGGTGACTGATTATCAGGTGCGCCCTGTGCGCTGGATGGTGTGTCGCCATGTGTAGGTGGGAAGTCGGAATCAATCGACGCCCTATCCTCGTCCGATCTACGTGGTTGCTCCGCCTCGCCGATGCTTCGGTGTGAGCTGTTGGATGCAGCGCGACTTCGGGCAGGTTGATGGCCGACGCCACTCAGATGTTGTTCTAATCGTTTCGACTCTGCTTCACTGCGTTCGAGGGATTCGAGTAGATTGCGCTTCTTCTCAAGTTCGTCCTTTGTCATGTCCTCCTGTATCCGCTTGAGCACTCGATATCTCAAGGTAGAACGTACGATGCCGGCAAATTGCGCGCTCTCACGCATAGGCTCCGAGAATCCTGCGCTGAGAGACGAAGAGAGTTCGGTCGTCGCAATGTACGTAGAGTCGACAGCTTGTCCCGTCTTTTCAATGGCTGCAGCGAGAGACTGCGTCTGTTCAGATAGCGAAAAGGCATTGAATCGAGCGCCAAGATCTGCCATGTCCTCTCCCCAATTGCCCAGGTGCATGAGCAGTCGTCTGTTGACCTTCTCCATTGGTCCTTGCAGCAGGTGTTCTAGGTCTTTGGACGAGTTCTCGAAGCTAACAAAGTATGGATCCAACTCCTCTTCCGACATATTGCGCGTCTCAGGAGGGAAACGACCGAAAATGGCAGGACCCGGTGTCGTATGCGCGGCTGCTGAAGGTAGGGCTGCGTTGTTGGCTGGTGAGACAGGAGTACCCGAGCTAGATATGGTACCGCCCGACTTCAATTTTGCGGAAGACGAGGGGACTGGAAGGTAGCTGTGGGCTTGGGAAGGGTTCGCGGCATCGAGCGGAGGTGCTTTGAGGATCTGTTTGGGGATATTGGAAACAGGCGGGCTGTTGAGTACGTCTGCCTACAGAAGCAAGTCAGTTGAAGGGGTTGGTATCTACAAGAGAACGAAGCCTACCCAACTTGTGTAGGGATCGAGGAACCGCCAGAAGACGCCATCTTGTAGTATATCCTGCATCTTCCTACACCTGTTAAGGAAGACAGCCAGCATGCGCTTCCGCAGCTCTATTATGCCGGCATCCTCCTTCGCCTTTGTCGGCTTGGCGGCGTAGTCGGCCATGGTATGCTTCTCGGGGATGGGAGGTACGATGAGCGTGGGGTGAAGTCTGACCAGTTCGGCGCGCAGGGATGCAAATTCAGAGTATCGGCGCTTGACTTCGAGGCCCTGTCCATGTGTCAGCTGCGCGGCTCCCCAGCAGCCTGGCTAACATACACCGCAGTTGATGGTGTACTGGATGTAGTTCACACCGTCCTTGCCCGCGCTCGTGATCAAGACGAGTTGCTCGGGGTGCTCGTACAGCCATTGTTCCACGCGCGCATCGTACCCGCCCTTCTTAGGCGCCTTTGGGTCTGCGTGGTCTTGGTCCTGCTCGTTGTAGTCGACGTCGCTCATGTCGCGCTGAGAGACATACTCGGGCGATTCTTGTGCGGGCGACGAAGCCTCCGAGGGCGGCGTCGCGGGGCGGTACGGCACTTGGTCATGTCAGCTAGTGATGCTGGCGGTTGCTTCAGACAGTAGGTAGGTAGAAGCCTTACGGGCAGCGGGCGACGCTAGCCCAGGAATATCGGACGTGTTGGAGTCATGGCGGGCAAAGGATCCATACGGATTGTTGTCCTCGTCGTCCCACATGTCGGTGGTGGTGGTGTAGTCGTCGCGCTCACTGGGCGGAACAATGGTAGCGCCTGTTGGTACAACGAGCAGAGTCAGGCAGCACCAAGCGTCGACGTTGAGATGTTTGCCTTGGACATGGTGAAGCTCCCACGCTCTCCCGGCAGTGGCAGTGACGTTGCGCGTGGTCCAAGCTTGTCGACCAGCCACACCTGCATGCACGACGCCCCGCCACGTCACGTTA
>Ga0265780_10006040_pt1 | contig 15161 bp, 10 predicted proteins | sample P1T30metagenome_FD_192432 | JGI IMG/M metagenome (GOLD analysis project Ga0265780, IMG submission 192432) | Plant litter microbial communities from East Loma Ridge, Irvine, California - P1 T30 | ecosystem: Environmental > Terrestrial > Plant litter > Unclassified | place: USA: California... | reverse complement strand
CGGCGCCGATGACGATGTCGAAGCGCTCGCGGGCGCCATCGTTGAAGGTGACCTGCACGCCAGCGCCATCGTCCTCCAGCGCGGCGATCGAGGTGTTGAACCTGTAGGTGACCCGTTCCTTGGTGAGCCCGGCAAGAAGCACCGCGAGCACTCCTCGCGGGAGTTCCACGTCGCGCCCGCGCACGCCCCCATGAACCCATTCGGGATCGACCACGGCAACCTCGCGCCCATCACCGTCGACAAAGGTGGCGCGCCGCGAGTGAAGATGTGCCGCTTGCAGAGCAGGGAGCAGATCCATGCGCTCGGCGACCTCCATGGCGGCCGCGCGAAGATCGACCGGGTAGCCGCCCGGCCGGATTGACGAGGACCGCTCGACGAGCGTCACATCGAAGCCGTGGCGTTCAAGCCAAAAGGCAACGGCGGGTCCGGCGATGCTCGCACCGGAGATCAAGACACGACGGCACTCCGCAGAATCCGGCGGAGAACGATGGATGGACGGGTTCATGTACGAAGACCTTCGGTAATGTGGGAGATGTGGACAGTCGGGCGGGAGGAGCGGCGCTGCGGCTCAGCGCCGAGTGCTCGGCCAGAGCATTGCAAGAAATGGCAGGAGGATGGTTGCCAGCACGACCGCCGCGACAAGCGGATCGCCGAGCACCGTGCGCAACCAAGCGAAGGCGGCGAGTCCTGCGCCGAGAGGGATCCCCGCGAGCAGAACGGCGCCGGCGAGCCTGGCTGCCGGCCGCGCTGGGGCGCGCTCGACAATGGCGAAGGCCTCCTCCATCTGCCGATCCGAGAAGCCCGCTGTGTGCATGCGCGCGATCTCGGCACCATCGAGCGCCCCGGGAGCGTGACGGACTAGAACCGCAAACCGGCGTAGGGCCTTGAGGCCAGGGTCGGCGAGCTTCGGCGACCGCCGTCCGCCGAACAGCAGTCGCGCTATGCGGGTAACGCCCCCGTCTTCCCTGAGGGTCGCGAGCGTATCGCAGAGCGCCACGTGCACCACCTGGCGCTGTAACAGGGAGAGACGGGCGCTCGAACGGTTGCTGGCCGGTCCAGGCGCTAGCGCGTCCGTGAATTCGGCGTGCTGCGGTAGCTTCATGCTGCTGCGTCCCTGCTGGCCATCGGTCCGCCACGGCGAGCGGTCGCTGTGGCGGTCTGTTCAGAAGGTGTAGGCGAGGCCCAGCACGCCTGCGGGCGACCATCGCCGCTCGACGAAGGGGCTGTTTGTGGCCCGGTCGAGGTTGCGCGTGATCATGCCGATGCCGACCAGGCTGATCTTGCGCGTCAGCCGAAAACTGGCCGCGAGCCGGGCATCGACATCCTTGAAGCCACTCGATGGCTGGTAGACGGGAAGGCCAGAGGCCATCGCCTGTGCCTCGTTCACTCCGAAGTAGCGCCGCATGAACTTGCCGTCGGCCCAGCTCACCCCGAGCGCCGGGCTGATCGTGATGCTGTCGCTCACCCGCACCGGATAGGCGATGCGCGCATTGGCGAGCACGCCTTCGGCATCGCCACCGAACACCGGCGCCGTGACTGCGACCGTAGCCGCAAACCCGGCGAACTGGCTGGAGACGAACGCGCGTCCTCCAAACGTACTCTTCAGTTCGCCGATACCCTCGGGCACGTCCTCGGCATCGTAGCCCCGCATCCAGTTCACGCTCACCCCAGCCTGGAAGTTCGGCGTGTTGATGACCTTGATGCCGATGCCCTCCCCCGTCTTGGCGAAGAACCGTCCCTGCTCGATGTCGATGATTGGTGCGGGCTGGATCTCGTAGTGTCGCGAGCCCTGGAAGTCGGCGAGCGCGGCGGCACCGATCCCGACGGTCACGTGGTTGCGATCGGCCCTCTCCGGGGCCGCAGCTTCAGCGAAGGTCTCGGTATCATCGGCCTGCTGCGCCGCGGCCGGTGTTGCGAGGCCGAAAGTTGCGATGACGACTGCGCTCGTGGCAAGCGCTTGCGGCCAGAAAAGGCGGACTATTGTCATGCGTCGGCTCCCGAGTTAAGATGCAGGCGAGCATCTACTGGGTCGGATGCAGGTCAGTCAAGATACATTCGCGCATCTTATAGATTGGGGCAATTTTTATGGCGGAACGACGGCGCGGTGCGGATCTGGAGCAGGCATTATTGGAAGCGGCCTGGGCCGAGCTGACGAACAATGGCTATGCAGGCCTGACTATGGAAGGCGTCGCCGAACGTGCGGGCACGAGCCGTCCGGTCATCGCCCGGCGCTGGGATGGGAAGGCGCCGCTCGCCATTGCTGCGATCCGGCAGCAGATGGCGCGGCATCCGCTCGAGGTACCCGACCGTGGCGACCTGCGAACCGAGATACTCGAGTTTCTCCAGCGCGCGTCCGAGCGTGCGTCGGCGATCGCAGCCGCCTTCACGCTCTTCACCAGCGAGTATTTTTCCGAAATCTCCTCCAACCCGGAAGGGCTGCACAAGGCCTTGATCCAGGGTGAGGCGGAGGTGTTTGCCGAGATCCTGAAGCGGGCGGTAATGCGCGGGGAGGCCGATCCGGACAAATTGGTACCCCCCTTGACCAGCCTGATCGCCGACCTGTTCCGCTACCACGTCATCATGAACTTCGCGGCCCCGCCGGACGACCTTAAGGAAGCGTGGGTCGACACGCTCTTCCTGCCGATGGTGCGGTCGAACTGATCTGACCCCTGCATGTCCGCAGGCCTGACGCTAGCGGGCACCTTCATACGGTCGGGAGTGGCGCCCGGACGCGAGGTGGACTCACCTGGCCCGTCGACGCTGCCAGCCGACCGCGTCTGAGGTCAATCTGAGCCACTGCGTTCACTCTGCGGCCAATCACGGCCATGGAGAAAAACAATGGGACATTCACGTCATGACCCTGCCGCACAGGGCCGACCTGCATGGAACGCGGGCAAGACGGTCGGCACCAAACGACCACTTACCCAGAAGCAAATATGGGCCGTTCGCTTTTTCTTAGATCGAGAAGATCGCCTTCGCGACAGAGCGCTGTTCGACCTAGCGATCGACAGTAAGTTGCGAGGCTGCGATCTGGTGAAGATCAAGATCGGCGATCTAGTTTCGGGAGCCGACATTAGGACCAGGGCGATCGTTATCCAGCGAAAGACCCGAAGGCCTGTCCAGTTCGAGCTAACGGCTGACGTCCGAGCTAGCTTACTCGCCTGGATCGAGCGGCGCGGCGGCACAGTCCATGACTATGCGTTTCCGAGCCGCGTCGATTATGCGGGTCATCTCAGCACACGACAATATGCCCGTCTGGTCGACGAGTGGGTCGATGCCGTTGGTCTCCGACGTGCCGAGTACGGCACGCACTCGCTTCGCCGGACAAAAGCATCGATGATCTACAAGGCGACCGGGAACCTTCGCGCAATCCAGATCCTGCTGAGGCACACGAAGATCGAGAACACAGTCCGATATCTCGGCGTCGACATCGAAGATGCTCTGATCCTTGCTGAGCGGAGGGAAATCTGACGCTGGAGCGGCTCGTCCGCACTGAAGATGGGCCGCTCCATTGCCGAATGGCGATAGACCCTATTCCAGCCTTCCGGAGAGGCGTTTCCCACAGGTCCGCTTTTCATCGCCTGGTGCCTAAAAGCTGCCAGTCGGCTACCGGCCCAACTCCAGCCGTTCAGTGTGCCGGGCGCTACGATGGCAGCTAATGGGCCGGTTGCAGACTGGCGGCTCTTAGGAGCTTAGGCGCCATAGCTGCCGTTGACGGAACCGCCCGGCACGAGCGGCAGAAAACGCCCCAAAACCCGCCGCTTCGGCAGACCAGCTGGAGAGCCCGAAACCCGCCATTCATTCACGTGCGCACTTGCACGGGCCAACTAAGTCAGCGAACCTTGATCTTGTAGATGTAGGCAATATCAATCCTGCGGGTATGTTGCTCGAAACTAAGATAGCCTATATGCCTGCCGACCAATGAGCCCCGGACAAACATGGTGCGCGTTAAAGCGCTCGGTGATTCTAGTTTGCCAAAGCTATTAGTCAGTAAAGTGGATACGTGGAGGCTGGTGCTCTTCGCTTCCGGCGACTTCGCGTTCAACCTGTACTGGCAGAGCGTCATGCTCTTTCTCCTGTTCTACTATACCGAAGCGCTGGGGCTGCCGGTCGGCTGGGCTGCGGCGACCTATATGGCGGCGCTGGCCTGGGACGGACTGGTGAGCCTCGCTGTAGGTGTGCTGGCCGACCGGCATCGGGAACAGGGCTATCGCCGCTATCTGAGCCTTGGCGCGGTCCCGCTGGGGCTCTGCTTCGTGTTCGCCTACCTACCACCGATAGGCAGCGGCAGCTGGGCGCCGGCCATCGTGTTCGTCACCCATCTGCTGTTCCGGACGGCCTATGCCGCCGTGAACGTGCCCTATCTGGCAATGACCGCGCGGGTCAGTTCGCACGCTGGCGACCGCGCGCTCGTGGCCGGGCTGCGCATGTTGTTTGGCACGGCGGCGATGGTGACGGTAAGTCTGGGAACCGTCTCGCTCGGTCGTTGGCTGACCGGCGGCACGGGAGCCAGCGCCTATTTCGCGGCGGCAGCGGTGTTCGGGGTGGCCGGGTCGCTCATCCTGCTGCTGGTCGCCTGGCTAGTGCCCGAGCGCGAGGAGCCCGCCGCACAAGCGCCGGTCTCGCTCCGCGCCGCACTCACGGCTGTCGGCGCCAACCGCGCCTTTGTGACGCTGAACGCGGCAATGGCGGCGATCACCGTCGCCTCAATCTTTCTGTCCAAGTCGGTGCTCTACTATTACAAATACCAGCTTGATAATGAACAGGCTGGGCAAGTGGCACTCGCGGCGATGGGGCTTACCGGTGCGGCGGCGGTGCCGGTTTGGACGGTCATCTGCCGCAAGCTGGGCGGGCGCGTCACCTGGTTCATGGCCGCTGCGCCCGCGATGCTGCTGCTGGGGCTATTCGCGGTGGTGGCAGTGCGGGAAATCGGCACAATGCGGCTGTTCCTGGTTGCGATGCAACTGCTGTTGACCGGCGTGCACATCGTCTTTTGGGCGATGCTGCCCAACACGGTCGAGTGGGGCGAACGCGCGACCGGCGCGCGGCTGGAAGGCGCCGTGTTCGGGCTAGCGGCATTGCTGCAAAGAACTGCGATCGGCGCCGCCACCGGCCTGTTCGGCCTCACGCTCGGCGTGATCGGCTTTGAAGCGAACCTCCAGCAATCTGCCCAAGCTTTGGAAGGATTGCGGCTGGCGATCGCCTACGTGCCGCTGGCCTTCGTCGCCCTGTCAATCATCCTGATGATGGCGAGCCCGCTACGCCGCCAAGCCTATGACGACATCGTTATGGAGCTGGCGAAGCGGAGGCGTTAAGTGCTCCGCCTCGCACGGCTCGCGCCCTCTAGCCCGCAGCCAGTTCAAAGCGCCCAGCCAACCCGTCAGCCTCGGCTGAAGGTGCAATCCACAGATCGAACGTACCGGGCTCCACCATCCAGTGATTCTCCGCGCCCACGAACTCCAGGTCCGAACGGCGGATCGTGAATTCGACCTGCCGCGTCTCGCCTGGCTTCAGCGCGATCTTCTGGAACGCCTTCAATTCGCGCACCGGCCGCGTGATGCTGGCGGTACGGTCGCGAACATAGAGCTGGACCACCTCTTCGCACGCATGGGCGCCGCTGTTGCGCACCATGGCGCGCGCGGTGAGCGTGCCGTTCCACGCAAGATACGCATCATGGCGAAGGTCGGCATACGCTACCTGCCCATAGGTGAGGCCATGGCCGAATGGATAAAGCGCCGAGTTGGCCACGCCGCGATAATGCGTCTTGTATTCCTGCAACGCGCCTTCCGGGTTTAAGAGGCCGGTCGCTTTGTGGCTATAATAGTACGGCACTTGCCCCGCTGCACGCGGGAAGCTTACCGGCAGGCGGCCGGAAGGGCTGTAGGCGCCGTACAGCACGTCGGCCAACGCCGGCCCGGTCTCCGTGCCCAGGAACCAGCTGACCAGGATCGCCGGCGCCGCCGCCACCGCACCCTCCAGCGCAAGCGCGCGACCGTTCTTGAGCAGGACGATGATCGGCCTGCCCGTGGCGGCGACAGCTTCGGCCAGCGCCATTTGCGGCGCCGGCATGACGATGTCGGTCACCGACTGCGCTTCGCCAGACATGCGCGTGCCTTCGCCGATCGCCAGCACCACCACGTCAGCAGCTCGTGCTGCCGCAACTGCGGCGTCGATCCCGCCGGCAAGCGGCTCCTCCACGCCTGAACCCGCAGCAATGGTGATTAGCGACGGATCGGCTGCGGCGGCGCGCATGCCGGTAGCCAAGTCGACCGCCTGCTTATCGTCGCCATAGACGCACCACGGTCCCACCAAGTCGTGCTGTCCGGCGGCGAAGGGGCCGATCAGTGCGATCTTCTGGTTTTTCCTCAGCGGGAGGAGATTGCCGTCATTCTTCAGCAGCACCACCGATCGGCGGGCGGCTTGGCGGGCCAGCGCGCGGTGCGGCTTGGACAGCACCAGCGTCTTTTCACGCCGGGGATCGATGCGGCGGAAGGGATCGTCGAAGAGCCCGAGCTGCGCCTTCACTGCCAGCACGCGGCGAACCGCCTGGTCCAGCCGCGCCAGAGGCACCTCCCCCGCCTGCACCAGCGCGGGCAGGTGGCTCATGTAGAGGCCGCTCTGCATGCACATATCGACGCCCGCGAGGAACGCTAGGCGCGCGGCTTCGCGGCCATCCTTGGCATAGCCATGCGCAATCAGCTCCTCGTCACCAGTATAATCGGACACGACCAGTCCGCCGAACTTCCATTCGCCATGCAGGATGTGGTCGAGAAGCCATTTATTGGCGGTCGCGGGAACGCCGGACAGTTCGTTGAACGAAGCCATGGCCGACAGCGCGCCCGCGCCGAATGCGGCCTGGAAAGGCGGGAAGTAGACTTCGCGCAGCGTGCGCTCGGAAATGTCGACGCTGTTATAGTCCAGCCCGGCTTCGGCGGCGCCATAGGCGACGAAGTGCTTTGCGCAGGCGAGCACGGCGTCGCGGTCGGTCAGGTGCTGGCCCTGGAAGCCACGCACCCGCGAGGCGGCGAAAAGGTTGCCAAGGTGCACGTCTTCGCCGGCACCCTCCACGCCGCGACCCCAACGCGCGTCGCGCGCGATGTCGACCATTGGCGCAAAGGTCCAGTCGATGCCTGCCGCCGCGGCTTCGACGGCGGCGATATGGGCGGTGCGCTCGGCAAGCTCTGGCTCCCAGCTCGCTGCTTCGCCCAGCGGCACCGGGAATACGGTCCGGTGACCGTGGATGATGTCGGCGGCGAAGATCAGCGGGACCTTTAGCCGCGACTCCTCCATTGCGACCTTCTGCATGCGGCGCGACATCTCAGCGCCATTGCCGTTGAAGACGCCGGTGAGTTGACCGGCGCGTACCTGTTGCAGCTGCTCTTCGAAGCTGGCGCCGGCGGAAGGCGGGTTGAGTGCAGTGGCGGCGGACCCGGCCCATGCCGCGGCGTTCAAGGTTAGCTGACCTGCCTTCTCCTCCACGGTCATCCGCGCGATCAGCGCGTCGACAAAGGCAGGAATCCGTTGAGTGTCGGCAGCCTGGAGGAGCGCGCGTGCCGGGCTCGCTGCCCAGGCAGCGACCGCACCGGCGCCCAACAGCGCCGCGCGCCGCGAGATCCGTGCATCCACCATGATATTCTCCTCCTAGCACTTTTTCCGCCTGCAATTGCAGCGGCTGAGGCCCGCAAGCAAATTTCGCTTGGGTCCTTTGATGTAACCGGTTACATACTATGGCGCAGTGTGAGCAACGCAACCGGTTTTCATCAGGTGCAACCACATTTAGCCGAAGCGCAGGCACATGCGCGGGCAGGGAGGACGAGTTTTCATGGCGCAAGCCACCATTCGTGATGTCGCACGGGAGGCGGAGGTTTCCGTCGCCTCGGTGTCGCGCGCGCTGAACGGTGCGGAGAACATCCGTGGCGACACGCGCGCCCGCGTAGTCGCGGCTGCCGAGAAGCTCGGCTATGTTCCCCATGCCGGTGCCCGCAGCCTCAGCATGGCGCGGGCGCACGCCATCGGCGTCGTTCTGCCCGACCTGCATGGCGAGTTCTTTTCCGAAATCGTGCGCGGCATGGACAAGGAAGCCAGCGCACGCGGCTTTCACTTGCTCCTGTCCAACATGCATGGCGACCTGAACGACGCAGTCCACGCGCTACGCGCGATGCGCGGCCGGGTCGACGGGCTGGTGGTAATGGCCCCGCATCTCGATGCCGCGGCACTGATGCGCAACATGCCGCAGAACGTGCCGGCGGTGCTAGTTAACTGCCGCGCCGACCAGGGCACGCCCGCGCTGTTGGTCGACAATGTCGGCGGGGCGGACACCATGGTCCGCCACTTGCTGGCGACCGGGCGGCGCGCGATTGCGCATGTGACGGGCCCCTCGGGCAATCTGGATGCCGAGGAACGCCTGGCGGGTTTCCGCTTGTCGATGCGGCGGCATGCGGGCGTGAACGATCCGCTGGTGCTACCAGGCGACTTCAGCGAAGAAGCGGGTGCCGCGGCTGCCCGGGCGCTGATCGCCGGCGGCCAGCGCGTCGACGCCATTTTCGCTGCCAACGACATGATGGCGATCGGCTGCATGCTGGCTTTGCGCGAAGCGGGGGTATCGGTGCCCGGACGGATCGCCGTGGCCGGTTTCGACGACATCCCGGTCGCCCGCTACCTCCACTTGACCACCATGCGCGTGCCGATCGCCGGGATCGGCGGGCTCGCGGTCACGCGGCTGACGGACCAGTTGAGCGGCCGGAGCAACCCCGCCGCGACCGAATTGCACGCGCCCGAGATCGTGATGCGCGCCACCACCACTGCACAGAAAAAAGAAGAAGGGACCAGAACATGATCGCAAAGGGAAGGGCACTACGCGCCTATCTGGCCGCAGCCACGATGTTGAGCGCTGGGGCGGTGGTGCTGCCGGCGCCGGCAAGCGCACAGGTCACCACGTCGCAGCTGCGCGGGCAGGTGGTGAACGCCGACGGCACGCCCGCCGCCGGCGCGACGCTCACCGCGCGCAGCACCGCCACCAATCAGACCAGCCGGGGAACCACGCAGGCGGACGGCAGCTACACGCTCTCGGGCCTGCGCGCCGGCGAATATGAAGTCATCGCCACCCTGAACGGCGAAACCGCCAGCCAGGTCATCCGCATCGGCGTCGCGCAGTCCGCCTCGCTCGACCTCACCATCGGCGCGGCCGCGCAAGTGGCAGCCGAAGAGACCGCCGGCGACGAAGTCGTGATCACCGGATCCCGCCTGCGCGAAACGCGCACCAGCGAAGTCGCGACCAACGTCAGCCAGGAACAGATCCGCACCCTGCCGCAGACTGACCGCAACTTCCTGTCCTTCGCCGCACTCGCGCCGGGCGTGCGCTACAATGACAGCGAGACCGACAAGGGCATCCAGTCCGGCGCGTCGACCGCCAGCCAGGTCAATGTGTTCATCGACGGCGTCAGCCTGAAGAACAAGCTGCGCGAGGGCGGCATCGCCGGCCAGCAGAACAGCCGCGGCAACCCCTTCGGCCAGCTCGCCGTCCAGGAATTCCGCGTCCTCACCCAGAACTACAAGGCCGAATATGAGCAGGCCGGCTCGGCTATCATTACTGCAATCACCAAGTCGGGCACCAACGAGTTCCACGGGGAGGTGTTCGGCCAGTATACCGACAAGGGCCTGACCCAGAAGGGGTACTTCGACAAGCGCGAGAACCGGCCCGAGCCGGCGTTCGAGCGTAAGCAGTACGGCGTCTCGCTCGGTGGCCCGATCGTCAAGGACAAGCTGTTCTTCTTCGCCGCGTATGAAGGCAACGACCAGAACCGCGCGTTTAACGTCGACAGCACCGGCTCAGCCGCGGCCGTCAGCGAGTTCGAGCAGTTCTCGGGCCGCCGCCTCGCTGATTTCGAAGGAGCCTTCGTCAGCCCGTTTCGCGGCGATTTCTACTTCGGCAAGCTGACGCTGACTCCCGACGATCGGCAGACCTTCGACCTGTCCTTCAGCCGCCGCGAAGAAACCGACATCCAAGGTTTTGGCGGCAATACGTCCTACGAGGCGGCCGAGAACAAGATTAATCGCGTCGACACCTACCTCTTCAAGTGGGCCTATAGCGGCGAGAACTTTACCAACGAGTTCAACGCCAACTATCTGGACTACACGTTCAACCCGACGTCGCTGAACCCGGATCTCGCCACTTTCGACTATGACTCGGTCATCATCTTCGGCGGCAAGGATTCGACCCGGCGCGAGGTCCAGAAGGGCCACACGCTGCGCAACGACTTCACCTATACCGGTTTCGACGGGCACGCGATTAAGGTCGGCGGCCGGGTCGAGGTGACCGATATCGAGTTCGCTAACCAGGCGTACATCCAGCCCCGCTTCACCTTCCGCCGCGAGCCGCAGAACAACCTCAACTTCGCCTTCCCGGCAGAAGCGCGTCTCGGCCTCGGCAACGGCCTGATTCAGGGTTCCAACACCCAGGTCGGCCTGTATGTGCAGGACGACTGGGACATCACCAGCCGGCTTCAGCTCAATCTCGGCGTCCGCTGGGATTACGAGACGAACGGCTTCAACAACGATTACCGCACCCCCGTTAATGCCGCGGCCGCGCTGCGCTCGCTCCCCACCACTGACTATTTCAACCCGGAGGATTACATCTCCGACGGGAATAACCGAAAGCCCTTTGGCGGCGCCATCGCCCCGCGTTTCGGCTTCTCCTGGGATCTGACCGGCAACCGCTCCACCGTGCTGTTCGGCGGCTTCGGGCGTTATTATGACCGCAACAGCTTCAACAACACGGTCGACGAGCTGTCGCGCACGATCAACCCGATCGGCGTCTTCCGCTTCTCCCCCGACGGCGCGCCGCGCGGCGGGCTGCCGACCATCGCCTGGAACAACAGCTATCTGAGCCGCGAGGGGCTGCTTGCCCTGCGCGCCAGCTCGCAAAGCGCCGGCCTGCCCGAACTGTTCGCGGTCAAGAACAACGCGCGTCCGCCGGTGAACGACCAGATCAGCCTGGGCGTGCGCCAGCAGATCGGCGTATTCCAAGCCTCGGTCACCGGCTCCTATCAGCGCGGCCGCAACGGCTATACCAATCTGTTCGCCACGCGGAACAACAACGGGCTGGGCACGTGCTGCAATACCGCACCCCTCGCGCCCTTCGGCTATGCCAACGCGCTGATCGGCTATGACGGGCTCGATACCCGGTACAAGGCGCTCTTCGTCACGCTGGACAAGAACTATACCGAAGCCTCGGGCTGGGGCCTCAACATCGCCTACACGCTCTCCAAGGGCGAGCAGAATGGCGGCGACCTGTTCAGCCTCGATGCGGTGACGCCGGACGATTATGGCTGGCGGCCACGCAGCGGCGACGAGCGGCACCGGCTGGTGATCTCGGGCATTGTCGACTTGCCGCTGGGCTTCCAGTTCTCGACGTTGACAACGCTCGGCAGCGGCCAGGCCTTCCGCGTCACCGATGGCACCAACGGTGCGGACTCCGGCTTCAACAGCTTCTCGGCTCGCTATCCGGCGAAGAACTGCATCGAGGGGCTGTTCGCCTTCTGCGAAGTCAACGTCACCCTCGCCAAGAACTTCGAAGTGTTTGGCGGCGACCGCGTCCAGGCTGCGGTCGATGTGCTCAACGTGTTCAACAACAAGAACTTCGAAGGGTTTGACGACTTCTTCAACAACACCGTCAACCCGGCAACGGGTGAGGTGACCGATCCGCTCGACGCAGCCGAGATCGGGCGCAACACCATCACCCTGCCACGCCGTATCCAGTTCCGGCTGGGCTACCGCTTCTAACCAGACCCTCCCCTGGGCGGGGCCGCTCCCCTTTGCGGTCCCGCCTCCTTTTTGGAGACTGATTTTGATCACGCGCCGTTCGCTTCTCGCCTGCACCTCCCTTCTGGTTGCCGGCGGCGCGGCCGGTGCCTGCACCCGCACGGACGCGCTGACGGCGCTACCCGCGCCAGGTGCAGCCCCCGGGCTGATCGACGATCTTGCAGAACGGACCTTCCGCTTCTTCTGGGAAACCACCAACCCTGCAAACGGCTTGGCGCCCGATCGCTGGCCGAGTGCCGGCTTTTGCAGCATCGCGGCGGTCGGCTTTGCGCTCACTGCCTATCCGATCGGCATCGAACGCGGTTGGGTAAGCCATCAGGCTGCCGCACAGCGCACACTGACGACCCTGCGCTTCTTCTGGAACGCGCCCCAGGGCCCGGGCGCCCGCGGCACCACTGGGCACCAGGGGTTCTTCTACCACTTCCTGGACATGGAGCAGGGGCTGCGCTTCGGGCGGACCGAGCTGTCCTCAGTCGACACCTGCCTGTTGCTGGGCGGCATCCTGCTCGCCGCCGAATTCTTCGACGGAACCGCTGCCGCGGAGCGCGAGATCCGTGATCTGGCGAGGAAGATCTACAACCGTGTCGACTGGCGCTGGATGCAGGCGCGCGCGCCCCTGGTTTCGATGGGCTGGCACCCCGAGAGCGGCTTCATCCCGTCCGACTGGAAGGGCTATAACGAGGCGATGCTCGTTTATGTGCTCGGCTTAGGCGCGCCCGATCCGGCCCGTCGCCTAAGCCGTGACGCTTGGCAAGCTTGGACGGCCACCTACCCCCATAGCTGGCGCGGCGAAGGGCAGGGGAGGCACCTGGCCTTCGGACCGCATTTCGGGCACCAGTACAGCCATGTCTGGATCGACTTCCGCGGCATTCGCGACGCAACGATGCAGGCGGAGGGCTTCGACTATTTTGAGAACAGCCGCCGCGCCACCTACGCCCAGCGTGACTATGCGATCCGCAACCCTGAAGGGTGGGAGGGCTATGCCGCCGACATTTGGGGCCTCACCGCCTGTGACGGACCGCTCGGCGGCACGCACGAGCTGAACGGAAAGCCGCGTCTGTTCCGCACTTATTCTGCACGCGGACCGCTGGGCCTGCCCGATGAGTTCGACGACGGCACCCTGGCTCCCACCGCCGCGCTCGGCTCGATCGCCTTCGCTCCGGAAATCGTGATCCCCTGCGCCCAGGCCATGCACGCACGCTACGGACGCAGGCTGTGCGGAAAATACGGCTTCCTTGACAGCTTCAACCCGACGCTGGCGGGTGCGAGCCTGAAGGTCCAAAAGGGGATGGTCGACCCCGAACTCGGCTGGTTCAACGACGAATATCTCGGCATCGATCAAGGCCCCATTCTGGCGATGATCGCAAATCATCAAGATGATCTCGTCTGGAAGCCCATGCGCAAGTCACCCGCCATTCGTGGCGGACTGCTGCGCGCTGGCTTTAGCGGCGACTGGTTGCTTCGATGACGAGTGCGCTGCTGCTCAGGGTGCGGTTCCGATTGGCCACGAGTGCCGCCGTGCCTCCTAAGCGAACAGACATTGGACGTAATGGAACGGAGCGTCGCCGTGATTCCGCGGCAGCCGAAACTGACTGGTCCGCTAATCCAAAGCACGTGTTGAAAGCTATCGAGGTCGGTATCGTTTTCGCAGAAGCTGGCGCGCTTTGATTCGCAGGTGGAAGCGGAACTCGAATAGGAGCCCGACTTTAAGGGCGAAGGGAGATGCCCTCAACTCCCACTTGTCGATTTTTCCCTAGGAGCTGCTAGCTTGATGAACATCCGCTCCCTGAATTTCAGGGCCGAGAGCAGACAGTCAGGATGCGCCCCAATTTCAGCCATTCAGCGCCGCATGTGTGGGCCCCGGCAGCGGACATTCGTTCATCTGGGTAGACGAACGTGCTACGGTACCAACCTTAGTGTCCAAATTCGAAGGGTGAAAGCATTGATCTGGCCTGCGACAGTGCTTGCTGTTTTATCGCTCGCCGCTTGCACGATCCAGGATGAAAATCACCACCACGAGGCTATAATGGACAGCATCGAACGGTCTGTTGTACTTCCGAAAGGCTAACAGACACTGAGTGCTTACGGTCGGAGCTGCGCTTTTGCGGGGCAAGATCGAGTCATTGGCTCCTATTCCATTCCTGTCAATTCGCCGACCGGTCCATGTACAGTCGTGATGCCCGGAAACTCCTCTCGCGCATGTAGTGCCGAAGAAGACGAGCCTATTGAGCAAACCGCCGCAGGGACTAGGCGATGGTTTGATAAGGCTGACGACTACCCAAACTGCTCTGGGCAGGCTGTGACCAGGTAAATGTCGTTTATGAAATATCCAGCCGCCGTGTCCTTGAGGCACTCTGCGAAGCGGATCAATAGAGACCGCTAACGGAACTTTGACGCTGAAAGCCGCTGAACCGCTGTCCACCCGCCAGCGGATCAAAGCTGCCCGGCAGTAGCCGACCAGTTCCTGACATTGCGCCATTCTTCAATCACTGCCACTGATATGCCATGCTACACGTTCCAACCGAACACGCGCTTTGGGTGGTGGAATACCACGAGAGCGATGAAAATGACTTTAGCGTCACGCTGGTCGAGGCGAAATCGTCCGCCGAACTCGTCGACACAGAGTTCGGCCCAGCGCACTCGATAAATCCGGACCAGTCCAGCTCCGTGTTCAACGTGACGTGGCGTAGGTACGTTGCATTCGCGGTGATAAATGAGAGCTATGCTCTACCGGAGGAGGGCGTGCCGGCAGGGCATGGCTTAGGCACGTTGGAGCATTCGCTTTTTCGGACCTACGTCGCTGCCTCGACATTCGCGGATGATGATTATCCTGGGCCCCTTACTCATTGGTTCCTGAATGCAGCACGGCACTGCTTCGACGTCGTTAGTGCCAACGCTCCTACGATAGACAAGCTGGATCCAGACAAAGCTGCCAGCGTGCTGGCGCGATATCTGTAGGTTCGCATTCCACGACATCCGGACACCGGAGCCGATCGTGCTAGAATGACCGCTATCGCCCCAAGTCCGGTCATCCGCTCCAATGAAGCTGCACCCGAAACCAGACGCTTGTTCATCTTCCTGCCGGACGTTAGCGCTCGCGTCCTTGCGACACCGTTCCACCGCCATAGATCACGAGGGTCGAAAAGGAACATTTGGATGGTCACGGTTCTTCGTGTGGGCCTAGCGAGTATGCTTGTGCCGATCGGCGCACTCGCAATTTTCTTCGCATCTTACGCTGCGCTCTATCCGGCGTTCTGGCTGACCGAGGTTTCTCTCGCAGCCAAGGCGTTTCAAGCTGGTACCCTGCTGCTCGCAGTAGCAACGGCCGCGATCCTGTGGTC
>Ga0265780_10006037_pt1 | contig 15166 bp, 10 predicted proteins | sample P1T30metagenome_FD_192432 | JGI IMG/M metagenome (GOLD analysis project Ga0265780, IMG submission 192432) | Plant litter microbial communities from East Loma Ridge, Irvine, California - P1 T30 | ecosystem: Environmental > Terrestrial > Plant litter > Unclassified | place: USA: California... | reverse complement strand
CCCCGCCTTGCCTCTACCACCCCACTCCAGCTTCAACCATCTTCGCAGATACCGCCGCAAAGATGAAGATCACTTTCAAGGTATGTCCGCTTCTCCATATTTTTCTGTCGCTATCGCTTACACACCTCAGGATCTCAAGCAGAACAAGTTCGTCATCGAGGCCGAGCCATCGGAAACGGTACTCACACCCGCCACCGCGCGCCATCACCGCAACGCACAGCTAACTCTGCGACCAGATCGGCGAGCTGAAGGCCAAGATCCAGGCAGACAAAGGCTGGGAGGTGCCCCAGCAGAAACTCATCTACTCGGGTGAGCTTGCCCCGCGGCATCACGCCGACGGCAGTGGCTAACAAGGCGAATAGGCAAGATCCTTCAGGATGCGAACACAGTAGAGTCGTACAGCATCGAGGAGAAGGGGTTCATTGTGTGCATGGTCTCCAAGGTCCGCGCTGCCAGCTACTACCACAACAGACCGTCCTAGCTAACGACTACCACAGCCCAAGGCCCCCGCCGCATCGTCAAGTAAAGCTCCCCCTTCCACACCAGCTCCAGCTGCTGCCCAGACCCCCGCTGCTCCCGCCGCACCAGCTCCATCATCCGCAGCCTCACAGAATGCGCCGGCTACGCCCTCGCCCGCGCCGGCTACACAGGCGACCGGACGTAACTTCGACGACCCCTCCGCTCTGACCATGGGCAACGAGCGCGATGCGGCCGTGGCGAACATGGAGAGCATGGGTTTCGCGAGGCCGGAAATTGACGCTGCCATGCGCGCTGCCTTCTTCAACCCCGATCGCGCGGTCGAGTACCTCCTTACCGTAAGACAATGGGTACTCTCTCCACATTAGGCAGTGTCTAACAATTCCTAGGGCATTCCCGACAGTGCACGTCAAGAGCAGGCACAAGCTGCACAGGCAAATGCACCGAGTTCGCCTACGCCTGCCGCCGGTGGCAACACAGGTGCTACCGCTGCACCCTCCGGTGGAGACGAGCCGATAAACCTGTTCGAAGCCGCTGCACAGGCCGGTCAGCGCGGCGGTTCTGGAGGTGCTGCCCGCTCAGGTGCTACTGCTGCCGCCGCTGGAGCAGGTGGTGCCACTGCGCTCAACGCTAACAGTCTCGAGTTCTTGCGCAACAACCCTCAATTTCAGCAGCTACGACAGGTTGTACAACAGCAGCCGCAAATGCTTGAGCCCATCCTCCAGCAGGTCGGCGCAGGAAACCCACAGCTGGCCCAGATGATTGCAGCAAACCCGGAGCAGTTTCTGCAATTGCTTGCCGAGGACGCTGACGACGATGCGCCCTTACCTCCTGGCACCCAGGCCATCTCCGTTACCGAGGACGAGCGTGAGGCTATCGAGCGCCTGTGTCGTCTCGGCTTCGAGCGCGACATTGTCATCCAGGCCTACTTTGCGTGCGACAAGAACGAGGAGCTGGCTGCCAACTTCCTCTTCGACCAGCCCGATGAGGAGGAGTAGAGTGTTTTTCCCGGTACGACCGCTGTGCGACCCCACCAATAGCGTACCTGCATACTCTTGGTCGACTGCCACCATGTCGATGTCACCGTTCCATGACGAATTATTGAATGACTGGTCTTCTATGCCATGCACATGATCTGGTTGGTGTACAGCTGCTGAAGCGTGGAGGCGGGCAAGTTGTGCTTTCTTTATGATATCATGATACCTTCCAGTTTGGGAACGCGAGAGTTGGGCTGCAATTAGCGCGGTATCGGCTTGCGCGTGGGCGAGTGACACATAGCTCCTCAATTAAATGAATATCACCAACATTGGCATGATTGGATTGTGGCTTTACGTGGTGTTGGGAGAACATGGTTTGTACGAGGTAAGCGGGAGGAGCTGGTGTGACGGAGCTCGAGTATTGCTTGCCTGCTTGCTTGCTGTGAATGACTATTGTTGTCTGCTCATTGACATGATCACCTGCGCATACTTGCATTGCGGTCTGCAATTCACTGCTACCATCTTTTGTAATCCTTTTTTCAAGTCTCGATCCTACAAGGTAAGCTATTCACGTCACCTTGTGTGGGTTTCGAATTCATCCAGTTCCTTCCACTATATCCAAGTGAGGAGACATTTTCTGATGTAGTTGGTAGCCGCCAAATAATGCATTGTAGACTTTGTTACAAGTTTCCGGAAATCCTATCTAGATACTGGATTGGCTTTGACATGAGTTTTCTTTTGCTCCGATTAGTGTGACCTGAAAGAATGTGCAGTGAACGGGCGAAGCACGTATGTCGACTTCACAAAGCGCTGACATGATCACATAGATGACTGCGTTGACGGAAAGTTCTTTGCAATGTCTAGAAGACCTACACACAGATGCAGAAAAAAAAGGGAGTTGGTCTATATCTCATCAGCACCCGCCTTCCTCTTCCGACTCCTCTTCTTTTTCTTCTTCTCGCCCTCAATGACGTTGCTCCCATCAATCTCCATCGGCTCTGCGCCGCCATCCAGCACCTCAAACCCACCCTTGGGCCCGTCTTCGTCTCCGAACGTCTCTTTCCTCCATTGCCTCAGTCGCGCCTTCTTGCTGAGATGCTTCTTGTCCTTTTTCTTCTTGTCCGGATCTCTGTATGCCGCGAGTTTCTTCAGCCCGGCGAATTCATTCAGCTGCTTGTCATCGGCTAGCAGGATGTCGCGTGCCGTGAGGCCGAATGTGGTGGGTGAAGTTTCGCGGTAGCGAAAGCGCGTGGGTGCCTTTGGTTTGGCGGCGAGGGCGGCTTCGTATTCGAGGTTGGAGGCGACGAGGTTCTCGATCAAGCGGCGGTCGCGGCGCGTGGCGGATTTGGCGTCGGCGCGTTCTTGCTTGCGCTTCTTGGATGACTTGGATTTGCTGGTGGATTCTTCGTCTTCTGCGCCAACGTCTGCGTCTTCTTCGTCGGAGGACAGGGTGATGTCGGGGCGCTCCTCTTCGTCGTCTTTGAAGTGCGGGATCAGGTCTTTGATGTCGATATCGTCGTCAAACTTGGGCTTCTTGGGCTTTTTCTTTTTGCTCCTGGACGCCTCATCGTCGCTTTCTGAGCCAGCATCGCGGGCCTCGTAGTAGGATTCGCCGAAGCGCTTCTGCATTTCTTCGTCCCACTGGTCGTCGGACCAGTCTGCTTCCAGCACGTCCTTCCATTCGTCGATCTTAAAGTCGCGCCCGCTCAGGCCTCCGATCTTACGGATCTGCTGCACCTTCTGCTCCATCTCCTCGATCTTCAGCTTCCGTAGTCGCGCTAGGTCTTGCTCCTTCTCGCGCCTTTCGGCTTCACGTTTCGCTCTTGCTGCCTCACGTGCTTTGCGTCTGCCAGTCGCATCGTCACGGCGAACAGTGGTACTTGCGACAGCGTCACGCGCATATGTCATAATCTTCTCGTTCGCGCCGGAAGTGTCCTCGAAGTACAGGTTGTATGAGTTCTCCCACTCGTCAGCGGCGGCATCCTCAGAGGAATCGTCGTCTTCGAGAGGCTGGAAGCGGGCCTTGTCGGTCGGAACCCATGCTCGTGAGGCCATGAAGTTGGAGAGGAAGGTCTCGGGGTCTTTGTCGGCGTGCAGGACATCCACGGCAGTGATCTTGACGCGGTCTTTCTTTGAAGAGGCTGGCTTCGGCTTCGCAACGAGGAAGTCGTCACCCTCGCCATCCTCATCGGCAGCTGCGTGCATTTCCTTGACAAGGTTCTGTCTTACTTCCTCCTGCTCCTGGGCGTATGTCCTTGGTGGCGCCTCGTCGTCGTCTTCAGGTAGGTTGCCCTCGAGCAGGTTCTTGGTGTGGTACTGCCTCAGTGTCAGGGTCTGCTCTTCCTCTTCCTCGTCCTTGCTGTCATCGTCATCTTCCACCTCGCGATAGAACTTGACTTCCTTGTTGTAGATGGCAGGATCCTTTGCGCGCAGGGCTTGGAGGGTGGCATTGACTTCGTCGTCGAGCGTCTCGTCGAGCAGTTCGGCAGCGTCGTCCTCCTCTACGCCTTCCTCGGAGTCTTCCTCGTCTTGGTCGGGGGCTTGGAATGCTTTGCTCTTGCCATATCTCTCCTCGACTATGCAGCGTTAGTAAGTGAATGCAGGTGGACTCTTTGAGCACGTGATACATACGCCTGTGTTTCTCCTCGCGCTTCTTGTTGTACTCGAAGCGCTTCGCATACTCGTCATTGACTCTCAGCGTCACGCCGCCGTCCTCTGCGTCCGAGTTGTCGCTGTCGTCGAGCAGCTTTGCCTTCTTGGCTGGACGGGCACTTTCTTTTTGCAGGGCAAAAGGGTCGTCGTTCAAGAGGTGGCGCTTGGCGCCGTTGGTGGCCTGTTTGTCTTTTGTCCGCGGCATTGTTGTGGTTCGAGATGGTGCAAGTCGCAAAGCGGGCAGGTGCGACTGGAACAAAAATTTAGGAAGCCGCGGCCGCCAAGATTTCGCGTGGGCCCCGGACCCTGACGTCGACATGGTCAATCTTGGAGACAGTGAGGCGTGAACGAGCAGTGCAAGACACGGCTATGCTCACTTGAGCCTTCACCGCCATGTATATCATACGTACATAGTCTTGGTCATTCCTGTAGATAGCCCTTTCCCCCAGCATTGCATACACCAACATGGCCGACGAGACTGCACTGCAGCCCGCACTAGAGCCCGTCGAGAGGCCGCTGGCGCTGATGTAAGTTGGGACGACGTCGGGAAGCACCAAGACAGGTCACGACTACTGACACGCGCCCAGCCCCGTTGTGATCAAAGAAGCCGCCCTCGACTCGCCCACGTTCCGCGCGACGGCGGTCCACTTTGGCGACCAGATCGAGCTGATAGAGCGATGGCTCGACAACTACGTCCGCACCGCATCCAAGCTCACGGCCGAGCTGAACAATGTACAAACACTCGTCGACGCATACATCCAAGCCTCGCATCCTCCACTGCAGCTGTCCGAGGCTGTCCTCGATCATGACTACACCGTCCTGGCCCTGAAACGGTTTGGAGAGGGGGCACGTGAGTTCTGGAACAGCACCATCCGGAGCATGAAGAGGGCGGAGAGTACCGTGTGCGAGCCAATTCGCGCCTTCCTGTCCAACGACCTGCGCATGCTCAAGGAGGCGCGCAAGAACCTCGACTCGACCCAGCGCATCTTCGACGGCGCCATTGCGCGATACGCGGGGCAGGTCAAGGCCAAGGAGCCGTCCTCCCTGCGCGAAGATGCCTTCCAGCTGCACGAGGCGAGGCGGGCCTACCTCACCGCCAGCATGAACTTCTGCGTCATGGCTCCCCAGGTCAGACTGACCCTCGACAAGATCCTGGTCAAGGTCGTCAACGAGCAATGGCGCGATATGCGCGTCGCAAGAGAGACGTCGACCAAGGTCCTGGCAACCTGGACCTCGGATGTAGAGCGTGTGCGTGGCTGGAGCAAGGAGATGGAGAACGGCGAGCGCGTCTTCAAGCGAGAACTGCACCTGGCACGCCAGCAAGTAGAGCACGCAGCCGAAGTCGCTGCCCGCCCATCGCGAGAGCTCGAGACATATGCTGCATCGACCGTCCCCTATCTCGGCACCCAGCCGTCCTCAGCCAACATCCAGTCGCCCGCCAAGCCAAACTTTGGTAGCGAAAAGGCTGAGAAGCAGGGCTGGCTCTTCCAGCGCACCATCACGGGCAAGCCTGCGCGCACATACTGGGTCAGGAGGTGGTTCTTTGTTAAGAATGGCATCTTTGGCTGGCTCACACAGGGCACGCGGTCAGGCGCAGTCGAGGAGTCGGAGAAGATCGGTGTCTTACTGTGCGGTATCCGCCCAGCATTCCAAGAAGAGCGACGGTTCTGCTTCCAAGTGAAGACAAAAGACACGACCATCCTCCTGCAAGCCGAGACACAGGGCGACATCACCGAATGGATATCATCTTTCGAGGTAGCCAAGCGCAAAGCTCTCGAGGCCACTTCCAGAGAGGCATCTAGCGCTCTGGGCTCCGTCGACGCTGCTTTCTCCATCAGCCCGCCTGTCGCGCCCGAATTCGCTGCAAAGACCTCAGACGGCCATGCCGCCCACCCAAGCGACGACATCGGCAGCATAGATCGCACCGAAACGCTTGCACTCCCTAGTAATGACGCTGCACGTGGTAGCTTCGACGTCCCTCGACGCAACACATCAGTTGAGCCAGGGAGCGAGAGCAGTCGCGCCAGGATAATGGAAAAGCTCGACCTGACGCGAAAATCTGCAGTAAGCCCTCAGCTGAGTGGCAACCCCTCTTCAGCATCTGGTGGCATTGCTAGCCTCATCTCTGCAAGTCTTGCCTCAGCTAGTCATAACATCGTACAGGTTGGACAGATCTCAGCTCCTGCGCCCGGTCTTCCAGATACGCGACTTGTCATGGGCCAGACTTTGCCTTACACCAGTCTGGCTCCGTCGACCCTTGCAAGCCCGCCCGCACCAACCAACCTCAGTAAAGCTGCGGTTGCTGTGAGTGGAGAGCGCGGCCTGGGCATTGGCCCATCAGGTAACATGCCTGGTGGATTGATGGCCAACTTGTGGGGCTCTGTCAACTGGGGATATGTCGACCTCTTGTCCGATGAAGGCAACTCTGGTCCCCCAAGTCCACTCGAACCGTCACCGGTGCTTGGACCGTCTAAAGACCAGACCGAAGCTGAAGCAAATTCTGGAGAGTCAGCTGTTGTAACACATCGCAAGTCTACGAGTATGGGCGGTCTTGTGCCAACACAGAGTCGAACCGCCGTCAGTGCGGACGAGTTCCCTATTCAGTACCCTCCCGCACTTCGTATGCAAGATGCTCAGTTCCGCATTCTGTTCCCAACAGTACCCCGCGACGAGAAGGTCGTGTTGGTGTTCCGCGCTGTTTGGAATCCAACCGAGCAACAAGAGTTCCCCGGTCGCGTCTACGTCACTTCAAAACATGTCTACTTCTACAGTAATCATCTCGGACTTGTACTTATAACAGGCATCAGCATGGCATCCATCGACGAAGTAACCGCAGCACCTGGCAAAGATTGTGACTTCCTGTTCCTCCACTTCAAGTCTGGAGCACGAGAGGATGGCGCTACTAGGCTCACCGTTAAGACTTTCTTGGAGCCACTGAAGCTCCTTCTGCGGCGCTTGAACTTTCTTGTCAGAAATGCTACCACGGGAGAGTACAACCTCGAAGACACTATCAAGAGGCTCATCAAGCTCGAAACAGATGAAAATCAACCGTCAGAGGGCGACGATGGCTGGGAGGAGATCTCGCCCGACACACCAGTGGATCCAGGATACGGCGGAAAGAACATCAAGACTAGTCTTCGTATTGATGGCAATCTGTTCGGCCCCACAGGAGCGGGCGCTGCGAAGACTGCGACAAAATTCAAATTACCGTCGAATCCTGTAGTCTTTACACCATCTGGTATGACAAAGGTTGCTGTCGAGAAAGAGTACGACATCAGTGCTAAAGGGCTCTTCCACATACTCTTTGGCGACAAGAGCGCGGTGTTCCAGCTGCTATACAGAGAGCGATGGGCGCAACGTGTTGTTCAGGGCCCATGGGTAACAAAGGATAAAGCCCTGCAACGCCGAGACTTCGAGTACGAGATCATACAGTCGGGCCAAAACAAGGGCACCGTCATCAATGACTATCAGATTATTGAAGTCTTGAACGATCATCTGTGCTATGTCGTCTCGGACAAGAAGACACCGTGGTACCTGCCCGGCAACGAACGCTTCGTGCTGCACAGCAAAATTGTCATCACGCACGTTCATAAATCGCGTTGCAAGCTTTCCATCTATTCGAAGATCGACTGGAAACGCAACCCACGGTTTGCAAAGAAGCTCATTGAGCGTCAGGGCCTACAAGACATGGAGCTTGAGGCAGAAGATCTTGTTGACGTTGTCAACGATCAGATCGTGCGCTTGGGGCACAACAGGACCACTGCCAAGGTTACCAATGTCTTTGGCTTGTTGGGTATACAAACGCAAGCCGTACAGTTGACAGCACAAGATATACCACCACCGAATCGGCCCCGCAAATTCAAGCTGCGGCCACAGACTACCGGGTCGTTCATTGCACAGTACATTGGTAATATCATCATCAGCATAGTTTCAACAGTGATGAGTTGGATATTAGCCGCATTCGCTGGCCTCGCCAACGTCATCTCCGCTCACAAGTTGCTCGTCGTACTCCTAGTATTGAGCGGTGGCGCAAACTTCATCTACACATCAAAAGAAGGTTGGGCATCTTGGAACGAGCGAGCCGCCGTCAGATACATGTCACGGCTAGGCGTCAGACCGTCTACCAGCATGACGCGCTCCGTCTACCTAAGCGACATTGAGCAATCCTTCCTCAACCCCAATGAAACAAGCATCGGGGTGTCAATACCGCTCGGCAGCAGTGTTGACAACAAATGGTATGTCACCCTCTCCCTCAATACATTCTCTTCACTAACGTACCCCAGCCACCAAACCTTCACGCACCTCCTGCACAACCCCTCCCCCTCCTCCTCCCTAAACTCCCCCCTCAAATCCTCCACACACAGCACGCGCCGCCTACACCGCACGCGGCAAAATCTCGGCTCGCACCGCCACGACTTGCTCGTCGCGCTGCGTGTGGTCAATCGCATCGAGAAGGAGGTCGTCGAAGCCGAGTATGAGAATTGGCTGCTGGACGAGACGGACAAGTGCGAGCGCGTGGGCGCAGTGATTGTGGATGGAGGGAAGAAGAGCGAGAAGGCGGTGGAGGCGTGGGTCAAGGGGTATTGTGGGGATTGTAAGAGGAGTTTGACGGGCGTGAGGGAAGGGCGGCGGGGTTTAATGTAGGCTGGAATGAAGTAATTGATACAGTCATTGAGAATGTGACTTCGAGTGATGAGCTTGTGCTTGCTGCGTGTCGTATCTCAGCGTGGTTGCTGCGCGTGATGGGATCGCGATTGGGTGGCCGGGTGTGTACATCTTCTTGACCGTCGAGTCCGTGAGATCCTGTTGTGATGTGCATTCATTGCCCACATGCGGCATAACTGATAGTGGACTTTCGAGCGATACTCTGCGGGGCGGTGTAAACTTACCCGGCTGTGTTCCAGCAAACACGGGACCACGGGACCACGCGCCTTGTTGAGCGCGGATGCTTATGTTGCCCTATATGAGATAGGATTACTTGGGCAAGAATGTGATACCAACCGCAATACTGCCATCGATGCGCTGTGTCTCCCAAGGGCCTCGGGGTGCAAGGTGTTTCTCAAGGCCCGCACTTACCAAACACGGCAGGCATGACTACGGCTCTCACCTTGCAAAGCCGTCGGCTGAACTACCAGCTCAGCTCCCGTTTCGATTCTTTGGATCTTGCTCTCACCTGCTTTAGCGCAGTGGGTCTCTCTCCAACCCGAACCAAACTTGACTACCAAGGGTCTGTGACCTTTGACCTGACCTCCTCCACCACACATCTTATTCCCTAGACCATACCAACAGCCGCTTAACACGGGGTCCGAAAACAAACCGCTGAAGTGCGAACTGAAAGGTGACGCCGTTGTCATCAACGACGATCTGCGCATCTCGTTCCAGCGCACCATCCGCGTCCCAGACAATCACCAGACGTCGTTCCTGCCGCCCAATCTAGGTTCCTTCCCGCTTAAGCCTGTCTCGAGGCATGAAAAAGAGCTAGGCACTGCGATGGCAGCCAAAGGTGGCGTGTTCTTGCCCATGTACCGTGAGTAAATTTAGAGTGAGGAGCATTGGGTCTCTTACTGACACAGTACAGAGTCTGAGGCCATGTGGATTAACTTCAAGTTGAGCAGGACCCAGGATTACATGATCAAGATCTACGTTGGCGGCATCAACGTCATCTCTGGGAACATGCCGTGGAAGATGCGAGCACCAAGTTGCGACGTCAGCAAACGATGGCGCGCCACAGCCATGATAGCAATCTTGCGTATGCTCTTCAAGACTACATCATTGTACCTGGTCAACTCTGGCTCGATGGCATTGCTGACTCCAACGGCACCGTTCGTCAATTTGTCGCCATGCCCTTCGGCAGTGGGCACTCGATTGAGTCTCAGATCACGGGTAAGGACGCTGCAGGAGGCATTCAATTCGAAGTCGTCCCCTACGAATCACGCCCATCATTCAGCTTCGCATCACTTCCTGATCCAAGGCCCGTGGGCTACACGGAGGGTAAGCACATGATCTTCGTAAACACTCTCAACGGCAAAACAATCACACTGAAAGCCCACGGAGACGACACTGTCGAAATCATCAGATGTCGCATCGAGGACAAAGAAGGCATTCCTTGGGACCAGATGCGGCTCATCTTCGCTGGAAAGCAGCTTGAGGATGGCAGGACTATCGCTCATTACAAGATCCTGTACGAGTGTACTGTTCATGTCGTCCTCAGACTTCGTGGCGCCGGTGAGGAACCAGTTTACGAAATGAGTGTTGCAGCCGGTGGCAAGATTCACCAAGTCATTTACCCGGATCACCTGGGCGATGGTATGTCCATTCCAATACGCCTACACAGTCCATATTCCACATTTTTTCGACATACACACACATCACTTACATGCTAAACTTGCTTTAGATTGGCTCCCAGGTCGCACTACCGTCTTCAACGCGCAGGTCCTCAACTCCGCCGCTTATCGTTCCGTCACTGGCGTAGCTCCTCCCACCGAACCCATCGACGCTGCAACCTACGCGAGGAACGGCCTACCTTTCTTCGAGATGTATGAGGAGCCAAGCGGCATCCACGGCAACTTTAATGCGGTCAAGTCTGTTGCCGCCATCGACAAGACCAAGGAAAAAGGTGTCGAGCCAAGGACTGCCCGCATTTCATCGTCCGATGGCATCACCAACCCCAATGGTCCGCTTAGTCGCTTCCGTACCGCCCGAGACCTCGAGAATGAGTACAGCGGCTATCACGTCGCTCAGTTCTGAGCTTGCTTTGAGAGCGTGCTAGAGATGGTGGAGACGGACAATGCACCACGTGGTACATAGCTAGTGCGCGTGGAAAGGTTGCTGCACATTGTCACACCTTCCCTACTGTTACCTTTGCCTTGCTATCTTAGACACCACCCATCACCGCGTAATGTACTCAACATTCCCAACGGTTAGCGGCAGCAACTCTCTGTGGATCTCAACGCCATCTTCGAATACGGGCTGTGGCGCGTTGAGATCTTCAAGCACTGGTCCGAAAGGGAGATCTACGTCGCTATTCTCGAAGTCGTCCCGCGTACGTGCCATAGTGGCATCACGATCGAATACGATTTGAAATTAGTTTCGTCTCCTACGTTTGCGGGAGCAAGACTACCTCATAGACAGAATACGACATATTGGTGATGGCTACATCGTTGACTTTCACAGATTGCTCATAAAGCTGTCTGACTTCCCCCTGGCACACTCATCCTGACCCTACTTCATCTATTGCACCAGTGCATTAAGGATTACCTGACTACATCAACGTCAAATATTGCGCAAACTTGATTGGAGTCGTAGAGACTATTTAAAAATGTCAGAAGGTGAAGAAGCGAGTAGCACTAAAGTGTCCATCCATCCAAAAATTACAATTGTGTCCACACATACCGCTCTTCATACCCCCAAAGCTCTTCGACTCATGGAAAATTCTCAGCTGACCAAAGAGGTCTCAAGTAGCGACAGTAACTCCTCTATCGAACCATGCGCCGGTATCCACCCTTGTACATTTTAGCGAACACCTTCCTACCTAGGCTGCCACCGGTAGTGAGTATCTAGGCAACATCCTCTGCCGCTACCTTGTACAGTACATGACTGTAATGCCGGTGCGACCAAGTACAATTTTCAGGTCACTGCAACCGCAATAGGAATATAAGCGAACCCAGTATCCTTCAATGATCTTCCATTGTGGAAATTCGCGCGCTCAAAAGTCCAAGCAAGTCCTCCACCCCCGAGACCGTGCGCACCCCCCTCACCTGCACTCAGCCTTGCATCGTGGGGGCGGAAACGCAATGATCTACAGGTCGAGATCGCAGGATTTTGGGGCTGTAAAAGCCTCCCCAGCTATTTTCCGTCGTTCGTCTACTTTCTGACATTGTGTCTTTCTAGGAATCCTTTGATTCTTTGTTGCCTACCGAACAATGCGGTTCCTATTTTCGCTGAGCGGTACTTTGTGTTGTGTTTCCGCGTTCGAGATTCGTCAGGGTACGTGGATTATTCTGGGATGCAGATCAAAAATGGATATAGATCGGACGCGTCCTTGAGAGAAATGTGCGCTGATTGTTGGTTTTCTAGCACCGCTCAATTTGACGACGATTGCGCCGTGGGATCCGACGACGACTGAGGATTCGGGGTTTCTGAGCACTTCCTCGCAGTCGCGACAGCTTAGGCCGCACCCGGAGATCTCGGTGCCTGGATTTGAAACGACTGTAGATCGTGATGGGCCCGTTGCGACGACGACTCTGTTACCGCCCCCGGACATTGGGTCCATTATCCAGTCTTTTCTGACGACCGCTTTACCTGCTATACCTATTCCAACTGTCCATTTTGAACAGTCCGCGTCTGGTTGGATAGAAGCATCACCACGTCCTGGCGTTCCCAGTAGTGCAGCCGCTGGACCCCATTTTGAAGTATCAACGGACAACTTTGGACACCCGACTGTTCGACCCGGTGACGGACCACAAGTTACGAGAGCAGGACCTGGGGCGACAACTCCTCCATATGTGCCAATACCGGTAGTAACTCCACCGCCTGCGATTACTCAAGGCGGACTCGTTTTCCAGCCTGTGCCTGTGACGAGTGTCAGAGTCACGACCATCGATGGGAGGCCAACTACAGTCGATGCGATCGTGAACTATGAAGTCGTTGTCGGGAGTGCCACGCTCGCAGTCGGATCACCAATGACCATCAACAACATCGTCGTTGCCTTATCAATCAATCCTTCTGGCTCCACAGTCCTCATCGCAGGTGGTCAAACAGCGACACTCCCTCCCCCGACTCGAGGCACCCCAGGCGCGCAAGCATCTGGCGGTCTGCAAGCCGTGAGCATCACCACGACAGTCATCCAGGGGACAACGCAATACATTCTCGCCGGCCAGACTCTTGCGCCAGAACAGGCGGTGGCAGTTGGCGACATTCCCATTTCCATCGGGTTAAGTGGCGGCTCAACTGTCTTGGTGATGGGGGACAAGACCACCACGTTGGCTAGCGCGCCGGCGTCGACGGGCTTGGAGTGGGGGCCGTCCTCAGCGCCTACGCCCGGGGTCGTGACTGGCGATGCGCCGATTAGACCGGCTGCCACGAGCGCCCAGGCTGGTGCGGACGTGTCGCATCCAATGTCTTGGGTGTGGATGCGACTGATCGCCATTGCTGCGTTGCTCCAGCCATTCGTCTGAACGAAGGTCAGATGGTGGTGCGCGCTTACCAGAAGGGAGATCGTCGCACGCCGACCAGGAACATCGCAGATCGCGACAATCACGTTCACGACAGCAACGGACAGAAAGTTCATGTTCAGAGTAGGTATATTTGCTGTATTGACATTGAAGGCGAGGATGCTCTGTCCCAGGAACAGATCGGACACCCAAGAAGATATCTACATGAAAAATGTGTGCAAGAAGCGAACAAGAGAGGGTTGAGAAGGGTATGTGGTATGGGTCGTGGATCGCGTCAGAGAAGGTCGTAAGCGCGGTGAGGAGAAGGTCGTTATCGTTATGTAATGATGCGCTTAGGCATCAATGTCGACGAGCATGCGTCCAGCAATGCTGCGCTTCAAGGGCTCCTCGTCGGCGCAAGTCTTCATGGCCAGATCCATGCTGGCACCTGCACCCGGGCAGGTGAAGACGGGCTCCATGAGGCCGAGCTTAAGCATCGGCTGGTCGACAAAGTACGCCTGGGACGGGCAGTAAGAGCCTGCGGCGCAATTGATCTTTCCGCAGGAAGATTCGGGGCTGCTCATCGCAAGGCCACTGTCAGCGCCGGGGCAGTTGGCAGAGCTCTCGCCCTTGGCGCAGTTGACGAAAGAAATGTCGAACCAGAGCTGGTTGTTGACGATGCTGTACTCGAACTGGGTGTGCTCGCCAGCGACCAGTGCGTCAGACTTGCTGACCTTGATTGAGGTGGGGATGTCGGCGACCATTGGCTCAGTGTACTGAGAGCGGGCGGCAACGTGGATTGCCTCTGAAGACTTTCCTGGCTGAACGCTCCAGACCCAGATGTCGTAGGAGCAGCGGTTGCTGATAATGGCATTGCCTGCAGCAGCAAGGGTGGCCTGCAGAGCCGCGCAAAGGATGGTGGACTTGGAGAACATTTTTGGAATGATTGTAATTTGCCTTGGTAGTTCCTGAAGGATTGGCTGTGTGATGTTTAGAAGAATTTGATTTTGGTTCTTAAAAACGTGCAGATGTCAAATCTGGTGGTGGTAGCGACGTCGAGTCGGTGAAAGAATGAATAAGAAGCACAAAGGAGTGGCTTCGAGGTGCAAAAGACTGTCAAGTCAAGACTGATAGCAACAAAGAGTGAGCTGTACAGAGAAAGAGCTGTTGATCAGCGAGGCACCTACTCTTTTATGGGCTCCCCCGATCCTCCACCCAACAAAGAGAAATTAGCCGTCCGGTCCACATTTCTTGAAAAAACCTTGCCGAACCTTACAAGAAAAGTCTCGTAGTCCGGCGGCAGGCGTAGCACGAAATGTTTGCTCCGTGAGTGGATGATTTTGGACCCCCGTCAGGGCGCTTTGCGGCGTGGTTGGTCAGTCGGGCTGACGTTACGGCGTGGCGCCGCACCGTCAGCTAGGCAGGATAGGATCATGTTCTCGAACGTTGACGCATGTGGAATGCCGATTCATCGGTGATGCTGCTTCCTAGACTAAAGTTGCTTATTCCAACTAGGAGCTTACGTGCAGAACAAAGATGATACCCGTCACATCATGTTATGGTGGGGTGAAGCTGTGGGAGGGTTGTTGGGTTGCAGGAAGTCTTTCGCCCCAGGTGGCTGAGCAGGCCATGTTGTGATACTGTTCGGAACGATGGCGGAAGGTTGTGGTTTCGAAACATTCGCTGTTTGCATTCTCGTCTTGCGAAGAGTGGGTGTGGACTCGACGGCGATTGGCCAGCGTGCAAGACATGATACTGGGCCACGCATGCAGCGACATTCGAAAGCCGACAACTTCGCTGGCACCAAGGACACTATGCTTGTACCGATAACGAGCCCGATAGGCAGAGCCTTGTAGGGCGCCAGGTTCCTGTTCCCCGAGATGAATACCCTTGCAGTAGTGGCCAATG
>Ga0265780_10006036_pt1 | contig 15168 bp, 13 predicted proteins | sample P1T30metagenome_FD_192432 | JGI IMG/M metagenome (GOLD analysis project Ga0265780, IMG submission 192432) | Plant litter microbial communities from East Loma Ridge, Irvine, California - P1 T30 | ecosystem: Environmental > Terrestrial > Plant litter > Unclassified | place: USA: California... | reverse complement strand
AACGATGGACAGTATCCGGTTGATGCAAACTGACAACTACAGCATTTTAGCGCAGAACGTTTTGCCAGCCGTAGTACCTTTGCTGAATACAGAAAACTTAAATGCCACGCAAAAGGAGGCTTTAAACTATGTTAACAAATGGAGCAAGAGGTACGATGCCGATGAAATTGCAGCCAGCGTTTTTGAAATCTGGACCAAGCGGTTATCCTACAACATCTGGAATGATGAGTTTGTAGTAAAAGGCATCCCAATGCGTTATCCATCTAGAGATCGTACGGTAGAAATGATTTTGAAACAGCCTAATGCAAAATGGTACGATAACGTTAACACCAAGCAAAAAGAAACGCTCACCGATTTGGTTAACGAAGCGTTTAAATATAGCTGCGATAGCTTGGAACGCCGCTTTGGACCTATAAACAAAGATTGGCGCTGGAGCAATGTGAAGCAAACGAATGTACCTCACCTGGCCAAAATACCAGGTTTCGGGTCTAAAATACTCCAAATCGGCGGAGCGAAAAGCACGATAAATGCCATCAGCGAAACCAACGGCCCGTCATGGCGGATGGTGATTGAGTTGGGCAAAACGCCTAAAGGCCACGGCGTATATCCAGGTGGTCAATCTGGAAATCCCGGCAGTAAATTTTATGATAACATGGTTGATACCTGGGCAAATGGGCAGCTTTATGACTTGTTTTATATGCAATCTCCCAATGATGAATCCGGTAAAATAATTTCTCGTTTAAAAATTTCAAAATAGCTTAAAATGGTATTCATTGTTATCGTTATAATTTGTTTCTTTCTTCAAATGATTGCACCTTGGTGGATCATTATAGTCATCTCTTTTGCTACCTGCGGTATTATTGGTAAAACGGCTAAAATTGCTTTCTGGCAATCTTTCTTCGCGATATTCCTTTTGTGGATTGGTTATGCACTTTTTAAGAGCTTGCCAAACGACAATGTTTTGGCCGGACGCGTTGCCGTGATGACCGGAATAAAACTTTGGTGGGCCTTACTGCTGGTTACCGGAATCTTGAGTGGTTTAGTGGCTGGCATAAGTGGTTTTTGTGGTTATCATTTCAGAATGGCTATGCTTGCTAAAAAAACTGACGAAAAATTAGCATAATGCTTTGTATTTTTGCAGCGTGAAGCTTAATAATGAAGACGTCTTTTTGATTACAAATGCGAATGAATTCAATACGCATGCATTGTCTATTTTCAAACATCAGGCAGTGCAATGCGACGTGTATAAGCAATATCTGCATCATCTAAAAATTAATGTAAATGAAGTAAAAAGGATTGAAGATATCCCGTTTTTACCGATTAGCTTTTTCAAAACACACCGCATTTTAAGCAGCTCTTCTCCTACAGAAATTACGTTTAGCAGCTCGGGTACAACAGGAATGATTCAAAGCAGCCATCATGTAACCGATGTAAAACTTTATGAGCAAAGCTATCTACAGGCTTTCGATCAGTTTTACGGTAACATCAATCACTATTGTTTCCTGGCCTTGCTTCCGTCCTATCAACAGCGATCGGGCTCCTCTTTAATTTATATGGTTAACGATTTGATTGAAAAAAGTAGCCATCCGCAAAGTGGTTATTTTCTTTACAATCATGATGATTTGCACCGAACATTAATAGCGCTAAAAGAGAAAAACCAACAAACCGTTTTAATTGGTGTAACTTATGCCCTGCTCGATTTTATTGAAAAATATGATATTGATTTCCCGGAGCTGATTGTAATGGAAACAGGTGGTATGAAGGGAAAACGAAAAGAAATGGTTCGAGAAGAATTGCATGCTCAACTCACTAATGGCTTCGGCGTCCAGGCCATTCACAGTGAATATGGTATGACAGAATTACTTTCTCAGGCCTATTCTTTGGGCGATGGGATTTTCAACTGTCCGGCTTGGATGAAAGTGTTAATTCGCGATACTAATGATCCATTATCTTTAGTGCAAAATGGCAAAACAGGTGGCATCAACGTTATTGATTTAGCTAATACTAATTCCTGTTCTTTCATTGCTACGCAAGATTTAGGCAGAATAAATCCAGATGGAAGTTTTGAAGTTTTAGGTAGGTTTGACAATGCCGATATTAGAGGCTGTAATTTGTTGGTACAGTAACTAAGTTTTAAATCTTTTATCAAAAACGAAGTCTCTTCTGTTTACAAGCTTAATTTTTTTACTATCTGGATGGTTTGGATTGATAATAAAATTAAACTGTTCTTCGAGTATGATAGATGGAACCTTCATCAACAGATAAATTCCATCGCTAACAAATTTATCGCCTATTTTTTTAGTTCATCCGCTGTCTGTGGATCTCTCCAATGCTCAGGTAAATTGAAAGTGCTAATGTCATATATTTTAGCATCTGGCATATCAAATGTAGCAAGAACAAATGGACGGTCTACTTGCTCTGGGCTTAAATGTACTAGCAACTCCATCACTGCCATGGCTCTGCTTTCCCCCAAATAAACAACGGCTGTTCCTTTATTATTCCACCGGCCGCCATATTGTTTCGCACCAGCGCCACTCAAATCTTCAATATATTTTGAAGATGAAATTCGATAGATTAACATTAACTAAATATGCCGTGCTCAATTCGGCCTAAAATATCTGATACGATGGTGAAACCAATATGTGTATCCAAAAGATCAAAAGGAATTTCGCCACCTAATGCATAATTAGGAGACTTTATCCAACTGTTAAATGCTTTGGCACTACCTAAAACCTCAATGCCTCTTTCGTATAACCTCGCCAGTTCAATGGCCCGATCGGCATACTCCGTTTTAACCAATGTATCTGGCGTATACCGTTGTAAAGTTCTATCTGAAATGTGTAGTACTGCAGCAATTTCTTCGATCGTTAAAGAAATCTGTTTTGCCAGAGCAGTTATTGATTTTTTGGAAATCCCTTTACGGGCGAGTTTAAGCAAATCATAATCAGAATACTAGCGAATGAATTACCCATCATGGCCACCATAGGTGTATGCAAAACATTTCTGTAAGCTCCCATTCGCTCTTCAACAACTTTTGACTCTTCAACTTTCCTTTTCATAACCGACAATCATACCCTAATTTATACATTTTGTCTGGTAATGGTAAATTCTTACAAAAAAAGTCTTAGAATGATCTAAGACTTCTTGAAACATCATATTTTACTGAATATTATTCCGCTATCAGCAAGAAATAGTTTTTCTTACCTTTCTGAACAACGAAAAATTGATCATTAATCAAATGTTCGGCATTAAAGATCTGTGTTGCTTCAGCAACCTTTTCTTTATTTACCGAAACCCCACCACCTTGAATCAACTTTTTGGTTTCTCCTTTTGAAGGAAATACTGAAGCTTTTTCAGCCAGTAATGTAGCAGCATCTATTCCACTAGCCAGTTCCGCTTTCGAAATTTTGAATTGAGGAATTCCCTCAAACATCTCTATTACTTGTTTTTCCGAAAGGGTTTTCAAAAATTCCAGCGATCCATTTCCAAATAAAAACTCAGATGTTTTAACTGCTGTCTCTAATGCCTCTATCGAATGCGTTTTAACCGTTATATCTTCAGCCAAAGCCTTCTGCAAAATACGTAAGTGCGGTGCTGTTTCATGTTCAGCCTCTAAGGCTTCGATCTCTGCTCTGGTTTTTAAGGTAAAAATTCTAATCCACTTTTTAACATCATCATCTGATGCGTTGAGCCAAAACTGGTAATATTTATAAGGAGAGGTTTTTTCCGGATCTAACCAAACTGCACCACTTTCCGTTTTACCAAATTTAGTTCCATCGGCTTTTTTAATTAACTGCGTAGTAATTGCATAAGCTGTTCCGGCATCTTTTCTTCTAATCAATTCCGTTCCGGTAACTATATTTCCCCACTGGTCGGATCCCCCCATTTGAATTAAGCAGTTCTCATTTTTCCATAAATGATAAAAATCGTAACCTTGAATCAGTTGATAACAAAACTCCGTAAAAGATAAGCCAGAATCGCCCTCTAAACGTCTTTTTACGCTATCTTTCGCCATCATATAGTTAACAGTGATATGCTTACCTACATCTCTGATGAAAGTAAAAAGATTCATATCCTTAAACCAATCGGCGTTGTTTACCATCACTGCACCATTTCCGCCATCTTCGAATTGCAAGAATTTGGCCAGTTGTGCTTTCATTCCTTTCAAATTATGCTCAATCATTTCTGGCGTTTGCAAATTGCGCTCATCAGATTTCCCAGATGGGTCTCCAACCATTCCTGTAGCACCACCTACTAAAGCATAAGGTTTATGACCAGCTTTTTGGAAATGAATTAAAGTCATGATCTGCGTGAGATGGCCAACATGTAAAGAATCTGCAGTTGGGTCAAACCCGATATAACCAGATGTCATACCTTCGTTTAACTTTTCTTCAGTATTCGGCATAATATCATGCAGCATGCCACGCCATTTTAACTCTTCAACAAAATTCGTCATTGTACAAGCACTTTTATAATTGTGCGTGCAAAGATAAAATTTTAGCTTAGTTTAAAGCAAATTAGTTGGTAACGTTAAACCAGCTTTTAAAATCGCCTTTGGCGCTATTAAAATCTGCATGACCAATTAAGCAGTTTAGTGTACTATCGCTTCTAATGGCTTGATTTGGCACCCCGGCATTGTTTAGCCAGTTTTCGCAAAGTTTAATAATTAAAGATACTTCCTTGTCTTCAACAGCATCCATATCAATGGCATTTAGCGCCACATATTCGTCTTTATTTATACCTGCGGGCAAATCCCAATGTTTGCCATTAGCATCATTAATTAAAATAGGTCGCAAAACCGGGTTCATTCTAATAAAATCGACAGGTTTGGCAGGCATTGAAGAATTTAAAATCATATACGCTACAAAAGCAGCAGTATCTGGTGGATCATTTAAAATACTGGTTCCCATTTTTTGAATATCCTGAATTAAGCCGGGTGCTTCATGTTTTGCCTTTAACTCATTGTACTTTACCGCAATTTCTTCATCATATTGCAGTTGAGAAACTGATCCTGTACCGATAGAAAGCACTTGAATATCTTCAATTTGATATTGTTCCCGATTACAGATGGCTTCGGTTACCGCTGCCAAAACCGGGTTGTTATTACCGGTAACGCCCCCATCCCAATAAAATTTCTGTTTATTATTAACCTTGAATGTTGCCGGTTCATTAAAATAATTTACCGGTGCCGTACTGGATGCATGTACCGCATCAACCAACGTAACCAAGCAATCTGAAGGGCTTTGCGCCACAACCTGGAGCTTTTTTAACTTCCGTTCAATTGCTGATGTTGATGCCAAACTATCGCAATCTGTTCTAAACAACTCTGCTCTATTGCGGTAATAATCATAACCGATAATTAAAAATTGTGTTTTAACATTTCCCTCAACTGCAATATGTTGTGGGATATTCATTAAATCTATTTCTGCAATTTTTGGCAGAATTTCTTTTAATGCCTTGTGTTTTCTTGTGGTGGCATACTTCGCCCCAATTTTGAATAATCTGGCTATGCTTGATAGTAAACTCTTTTCCCAAAAGCTCAATCTGGAAAACACCTTACTCCTCACCTGTTCATTGCCAAATATGTTTTCTATTTCAGATAGCCGAAGATTTTCTGCAAGTGCTGCAGCTACCAAACTTCCGCCACTATTGGCTGCTACAAGATCAAATTTAGATAAAACCTCATGCCCGGTTGGATCAGGGTTGTCAAAGGTTTCTGCAAAAAGCTTCCTTAAACATTTTACTTGAATCAGCGCCCAGGAGCCGCCTCCATCTAAAGAAAGAATCCTGTAGGTTTTCGAATTAGGCATGATCGGGTTATTATGATAATAAATTTATAAATAATTAATTTACAAAACAATACGCTTCATCCTGTTGATATTTGCTGGTTTTGGTTTTTCAACAACAAAGAAAACATTAACTTGTGCCATGAACTTTCTGTCCCACTTCTACTTTGATAAATCAACAACTGATGCCAACGTGGTGATGGGAATCGTTTTACCCGACTTAATTAAAAATGCATCAAAAGAAGCTAATCTTTACCCTCAAAAAAATGAATTTCTTTTTTTAGGAAACGAGAACGAAGAATCGTTATTAGCAGGGTGGAAAAAACATCTTGCTGTTGATCTTCATTTTCATTCTTCCACTTTTTTTCTAGAAAAGACCACAGCACTAAAGCATTTAATTAAACCAATAGTAGAAAATACAGCTGTTCGCCCATCATTTCTGGCTCATATTGGATTGGAGCTTTTACTTGATCATCTACTAATAGAACACAACCTTGTCCAGGTAAATCATTTCTATGAAAAGTTAGCTGCAGTTAAAAAGGATTCGCTTGGCGATTTTCTATCGCATTGTGGTTTAAAAAATCAGCCGGTCTTTTTTAAATTTTTAGAAGGTTTTATCAGCAGTAAATATTTATTAAGTTATCAAAAGCTAGAAAACATCAGCTATGCTTTAAATAGAATATGTATGCGCTTGTGGCCGGAAACTTTGGGTGAAAAACAATTAGAGGCGCTGACATTTGAATTATTTACTTTTAAAACGATCTTAGAAAAGGATTTTATGGAGATTTTTAAAGAAATTGAGCGAAAGTTGGTATGAGAGCATTAATTTTATTTTTATTCTTTGGCATTGGTATCCATAAAAATCAATCAGTAGGAGAAACGTATCAATTTAAACCACTTTTAAATTATAAAAATGCTTTAAGAGAATCAAAACAGAATAAAAGATTAACACTGCTCTACTTTTCAGCATACGGTAGTGTTGTTTGTGAAATGATGAAGGAAAATATCTTTGGTGATGCAAATATAAAAAGCTTGTTAAAGCAAAAATATTGTTCTTTTAAGGCGATGGTAGATGATAAGACACTAATCTCCAAAGCCGAGCAGTATATCTCCAAATTAGACAAAAAGCCGGTTCTAACTGTGGGAGCAAGATCAATTGATATTCAAGTTTCAGTTTTAAAAACCAATATTCAACCACACTTTGTTATCATTGATGAAAACGGAAAACAAATCAGACACCTAGTTGGAAAAACAAATGCTAAAGATTTCTTTAAATTTTTAGTTGGCAAATAAGCACTTTTTTAACCCGCCATATTTCAGAATTAGCAAAATACCTATTTCTCTTTTTTATATTTGCTCCTATGTCGCTATTTACAATAAAAGAAGAAATGGATGCGCTGGTTGCCGAGTTAAACCAGCATAATTACAATTATTATGTGCTGGCTATGCCAACCATTGGCGATTATGAGTTTGATAAAAAGCTTAAACATCTTGCTGAATTGGAAAAGGCAAACCCTGATTTGGCCGATCCAAACTCTCCTACTCAACGCGTAGGCGGCGACATTACAAAAAACTTTATCACCGTAAATCACAAATACCCAATGTTATCGCTGGGTAATACCTATAACGAACAAGATCTTCGCGATTTTGATGAGCGCATCCGCAAAGCAATTGGCGATAACTTTGAATACGTTTGCGAGCTGAAATTTGATGGATTATCGATCAGTCTTACTTATGAAAGCGGTAAATTGGTTAGAGCGGTAACCCGCGGCGATGGAACAAAAGGTGATGACGTTACAAATAATGTAAAAACCATTCACACCATTCCGCATCAGATTAAAGCTGGTAGTGCACCTCAACATTTTGAAATACGGGGAGAAATTTTTATGCACAAGGCTGCTTTTTTACGTCTAAATGCTGCCCGGGAAGAATTAGGAGAAATCCAGTATGCTAATCCCCGGAATTTTGCTTCGGGTACAATTAAAATGCAAGACAGTAAAGAAGTTGCAAAAAGACCTTTAGATGGTTTTATCTATTTTTTATATACGGATAAAAACGAATTTAAAAACCACTGGGATAGTTTGCAAGCTGTTAAAGATTGGGGATTTCATGTTTGCGAACATAACCGTCTGGTTAAAAATATTGATGATGTTTTGGCTTTCATTCATCATTGGGAAACCGAGCGTTTCAATTTGAGTTACGATATTGACGGGATCGTAATTAAGGTTAATAGTTATGCGCAACAGCAAGAACTTGGCTTTACTTCCAAATCTCCACGGTGGGCCATTTCTTACAAATATAAAGCCGCTGAGGTCGAAACTGTTCTAGAAAAGGTAACCTATCAAGTTGGTAGAACTGGTGCAGTAACACCGGTAGCTAACTTGCGGCCTGTTTTATTAGCGGGAACAACAGTAAAAAGAGCCACTTTACATAATGCAAACGAAATTGAAAGATTGGATTTGCATGAATGTGATACCGTTTTCGTTGAAAAAGGCGGAGAAATTATCCCGAAAATAATCAAAGTAAATCTTGATAAAAGAATTGCAGGATCAACCCGGGTACATTACTTGCATAATTGTCCGGAGTGTGGAACTGTACTGATCAGAAAAGAGGGAGAAGCAGTACACTATTGTCCTAATGATGAAGGTTGTCCGCCACAAATCGTTGGAAAAATTCAGCATTTTATTTCACGCAAGGCGATGAATATTGATGGCCTGGGCGACGAAACCATCGAAACTTTCTATAAAAATGGATTAGTTAATCACATAAGCGATCTCTATACCCTATATCAAAAATCAGATCAATTAAAAGGCCTCGATCGTTTCGGCGAACGCTCCATCGAAAATATGCTTTCAGGCATTGAGAAATCAAAAGAAATGCCTTTTGAAAAAGTGCTTTTTGGTTTAGGTATCCGCTACGTAGGCGAGACAGTTGCTAAAAAACTGGCTGCTGGCGTTAAAAATATCGATCGTCTATCACAAGCTACGGTAGATGATTTGATTGCTATAGATGAAATTGGTCAGCGTATTGCAGAAAGTATTGTTGAGTACTTCGCAAAAAAAGTGCATTTAATGCAGGTAGAATTATTAAAATCGGCAGGTTTACGCTTTGAAATTGAAGAAAAGCTAATTGAGCTTGCAAGTGATAAACTTATTGAAAAAACATTCGTAATTTCGGGCGTTTTTGAAAACTACAGCCGTGAGCAATTAAAAGATATTATTGAGGCAAACGGTGGCAAAATTTTAAGTGGTATTTCTGGGAAATTAAACTATCTGGTAGCAGGTGATAATATGGGGCCGGCCAAATTAGAAAAAGCAACAAAACTAAATATTCCCATCATCAGCGATGCCGAACTTTTAGAAATGATAAAATAAAAAAATTATAGAAGGAGTAAAAAATGATTGAACATCCCTCAATCTATAATCAAAATTCAATAATTACAATTTAATAATGAACAAATTTCAGGGTACTGGTGTAGCATTGGTTACACCTTTCAACACAGATGGATCTGTTGATTATAATGGGTTAAAAAACCTAATTAATCATTTGATCGAAGGAGGGGCAGATTACCTCGTTTCTTTAGGTACAACCGGCGAAACCGCTACAATGACTAAAGATGAAAAGAAGAAGGTGTGGGCTTATACTGCTGAAATTAACAATAAACGACTACCCTTAGTTGCGGGAATTGGTGGAAACAACACATTGGCAGTTGCCGATGACTTTAAAAATTTTGATACAGACGGTTACAGTGCCATACTTTCCGTAAGTCCATATTACAATAAACCTACGCAAGAAGGAATTTACCAACACTATAAATATTTGGCAGAGGTTTCTCCTTTGGATTTGATATTATACAACGTTCCCGGAAGAACGATGAGTAACATGACTCCTGAAACTACTTGCAGGTTGGCACACGATTTCAAGAATATTATTGCCACAAAAGAAGCATCGGGAAGTTTTGATCAATTCAATCAGATTATGAGGGATAAGCCTGAGGATTTTTTATTGATTTCTGGTGACGATCCTATTACTTTGCCTATGATTGCGCTAGGTGCATCCGGGATTATTTCTGTTATCGCTAATGCCATACCTCGGCAATTTTCAGATATGGTAAGAATGTGTTTAGCTGGGGATTTTAAGAGCGCTACGCCTGCTCACCTTAGTTTAGTAGAATTTACCCGTTTAGCTTTTGCAGAAGGCAACCCAGCCGGAATAAAGGCAGCACTTAAGCATTTAAATATCTGTGGCGATACGGTTAGACTGCCGTTAATCAAAGCATCTTCCGCATTAGAACAATCTATAGTTTCAGAAATAGGGAAATTAAACCAGTTGACATAGATCTGGACTAAAAAATATTCGGAAATATTAGAGATGAATTCGGATAAACATCAGGTTAATTCTTTTGCTTTTTGCAGCATTCGAATTAACCTGTTTTTTTTGGAGTAATTAAAAAATTACATAGAATCAAAACGATAATAGTCAATCAATTACAAAGCAAAGATCTAATTTATTGTGTATTTAAGATTGCATAAGACAATAAAGTATTATGCAGGCATAATTATTGAAATGTGGTTATCACACACAAATTTAATCACAAATGAGAAAACTATTTATTGTAGCCGCGGCATGTATCATGCTGAGCTGCAAAGTCCCGGCTATTGTGCCAATCGGAACAACAGAGTCAAACTTTAAACAAGCGAAGCCGACCGCTGAGCTGGTTTCAGCGGTTGCTGACGGCACAAATATCTATCGGGTTTCCAGAAGAACTTTCGATTCGATTAACGGTCCGTTCTACTCCTTCTATTACTTTTACAAAGGCAAGTTGGTTCGCTATGAACAATCAGAAAGAAGCGATGATTACAAGTTTATCCAGTAACAAAAAAGTCCCGGCTTGACCGGGACTTTTTTGTTACTGGTATTTTTAGATTAGTTATGCTTTATTTTTGGTGTCCTGTACTTCTAAACGAATGGCCTGAGCCAAGTTTTTCAAATCCTGCATGCCTTTACGTATACGTGTACCAGCAGCGCTATTTCCTTTGTTATAAAACTTGTCTGCATCAGCTTCCAAAGCTGCCACTAAACTTTTTACTTCTTCAAATTTTTTCATTTTTTTAGTACTCCTATAATTTTAAAGGTTTGAGTTTTAATTATCTAACTCTAATTTAAAGGGTTTGTTGTATAAACAGAAACTTTTGAGCGAATAAAAATTGTCTTAAATGTCGTTTTTTTCCACAATTAAACGTTTTATGAACATCATCAGCTGAAAGGGTAGGCTTCAAGTTACTGATATTCAGGGAATTACACATATTTAACAACAAAAAAAGCCCTTTAAACTAGTTTAAAGGGCTTTAATATTTAATTATCAACTAAGTTGTTGCGAACTGGTTTTCTTTATAGTAACCGCTCTCCAACTTTTGAGCAACCTCGCTAAATGCATCTAATGTACGCTGAACATCTTCCAAAGTGTGAACAGCTGTTGGTATTAAACGCAACTCGATCATTCCTTTCGGAATTACCGGATATACTACTATGGAACAAAATATACTGTAATTTTCACGAAGATCAAACGTAATTGCGGTAGCATCTGTTAACTCACCTTTTAAGAAAACAGGCGTAACAACAGAATCAGTAACTCCCAGATCGAATCCACGTTCACGTAATCCTTTTTGTAACGTCATAGCAATCTCCCAAAGCTTATCTTTCAGTTCAGGCTTGCTTTTCAAAAGCTCTAACCGTTTCAATAATCCTTTTACCATTGGCATTGGTAATGCTTTAGCGAAAGTTTGAGAACGCATGTTGTATCTTAAGAAATTGGTAATTTCTTCTGTAGAGGCAACAAATGCGCCAATACCTGCCATAGATTTAGCAAACGTTCCGAAATATACATCAATTCCTTCAATGCAATCCTGAGCCTCATGTGTACCCGCACCTGTTTTTCCCATCGTACCAAAACCGTGAGCATCATCAACTAAAATCCTAAAATCGAACTCTTTTTTTAGATCAACAATTTCTTTCAGTTTCCCTTGAGCACCACTCATACCAAATACACCTTCTGTTATTAAAAGGATACCACCACCAGATTCTTTGGTTAATTTCGTAGCTCTTTCCAGTTGTTTTTTAGCGCTTGCAATATCATTGTGTTGATACACAAATCTTTTGCCCATGTGTAAACGAAGACCATCGATAATACATGCATGAGATTCGCCATCATATACAATTACATCATTACGATCAACTAATGTATCGATGATGGAAACCATACCCTGGTAACCATAATTCAATAAAAATGCATCAGGTTTGCCTACAAAAGCCGCAAGCTCCTGTTCAAGTTGCTCATGATATTTGGAGTTTCCACTCATCATACGGGCACCCATTGGGTAGGCCATGCCAAATTCTGCAGCTGCATCAGCATCTGCTTTTCTAACTTCCGGATGATTGGCTAAACCTAAATAGTTGTTTAAACTCCAAACCAAATGCTCTTTTCCTTTAAATTGCATGTGTGGTGCAATTTCTCCTTCTAATTTGGGAAAAGAGAAATACCCATGAGACCATTTTTGGTGTTGACCAAGCGGGCCCATGTGCTTTGCTATCTTATCAAATATATCCAATGTATTATGTGTTTTTTATAATAAAATTTTGCGAATTTACGGTTTATTCGTCTTAAAATCAACCAGATTAATCTGCTACTTGTCAATTAAGCTTTTTTGATGAACTAATTTTATGCCAAAAAAGCCCCGAGTATGAATCGAGGCTTTAAAAGTTATATTTGGTTTGGTTTAGTCAACGTTATCGTGTAGAAAAGAATTGTTCGGTCTAATTTCAGTACCACCATCCTGATCGTTACTTAATGTGAAACGACTTACTTGCGATTCTGAAGAATGCTGAACCTGTTGTAACTGCATTTGCTTGCGTTTGTAAGCTGGCTCATTTTCCAGTTCCTGTAATCCGTTTGTTGTACGCAATTTCATGCTCAAATCTTTCAGACGTAAAATACGTTCTTTAGATTTTTTCAATTGCTCTTCCATTGATTCATCATTTTTATCATCATCTAAACCAACAACCGGCATTTCGATTTCTGGCTCAGGCGCCGGAGTTGGAACTGGTTGCGAAACTGGTGTTTCAAACACATAATTAGTTTCTGCCAATTTAACTTCAAACTCAAATCCTTGTTCTTGTGGCTCTTCAACCTGTGGTTCTTCTTCAATTAGCGTATGGCGAATCACATTATTTTCAGGCTCCTGAACTTTTTGAGCTTCAGCTTTGGCAAACATTCCACCAAATAAATCAACCTGAGCTTCTTCTTTCGTCTTCAATACAGGCTCGTAACTTGGAGCAGCTTTCGGTTGGATGAAAGAGTTTACAGGTTCAACCGGACGAACAAGAGGCGCTTCTTCAGGTGTTAATAAAGATATTTTCTTTTTGTTTTTCTCTTCGTGAACACGTTCTTCTGAAGTTTGAAAACCAGTTGCGATAATGGTAACCGATAACTTATCTTCCAAAGTTTCATCAGTACAATTACCCCAGATTAAATCTGCAGATAGACCAGCTTTTTCCTGGATATAATCGGTGATGATGGAAACCTCATCCATGGTTACCTCACGAGCACCAGAACTGATGTTTAATAGAATATAACGAGCACCTTCAATTTCATTATCTTTTAATAAAGGAGACGCCAGCGCACCTTCAACAGCTTGTAAAGCTCGATCTTCACCTTCTGCAGAATGGCTACCCATAATGGCAACACCGCTTTCTTTCATTACGGTACGCACATCTTTAAAATCCACGTTGATGTAACCTGGAACTGTAATGATTTCTGCGATACCTTTTGCAGCAGTTGTTAAAATATCATCTGCCTGGCCAAATGCAGAACCTAAAGTTAGGTTACCAAAAATCTCCCTTAAGCGATCATTTGAAATAACCAGGTAAGAATCTACATACTTCTTGAGTTCTTCCATACCCTCGTCGGCCTGAAGCCTACGTCTTTTACCTTCAAAAGAAAAAGGTGTGGTAATAATGGCAACAGTTAAAATATCAAGTTCTTTAGCAGCTTTGGCAATAATTGGCGATGCACCGGTTCCTGTACCACCACCCATTCCTGCGGTAATAAACAACATTTTTGTGGTGCTACCCAGCATGGCTTTAATATCGTCAATATTCTCAATAGCCGAATTCTTACCCACTTCTGGAATAGAACCGGCTCCCATACCTTCGGTTAAGCTAGCACCTAATTGTACCTTGTTAGGTATCGGGCTAGACTCCAAAGCCTGGGCATCCGTATTACAAATAATAAAATCCACACCAGTAATACCTGACAGGTACATATGGTTCACTGCGTTGCCGCCACCGCCTCCAACACCAATTACTTTGATGATTGATGACTTATCTTTTAACATTTCGAACTGCATATCTTTATGAATCAGTTGTTTAAAAAGTTTTAAATTCTGTTCATTACTCAACGTAATATTAACACTTTTTCAACAGACGTTTTCCACAAGTGTTAAGAATGTGGAAAACTCATCTTTTGTTGAAAAATACTTTAGCTTTTCAGATAATCTTCATCGCTAACATTCATATCATCCTGAATGAAAGTTTTCGTTTTTGCCAATAATTTATCAAACAAACCTGGTCCGCGTTTCTCTTTTTCCTTTATAGCTTTCGGTTTCTCTACAAAAACACCCGGCTGCTTCATTTCCTCAATCAACTCCTCAGCTTTTTGAATTCCTTTGATTAATAAACCAACACTGGTTGCATACATTGGGCTTTTTAAATCATCGTAAATCGTCTTAGGCATATCTTCGTATTTAGAAAGATGCTCGTTAGGATAGCCGATGCGACAATCTAAACCGGTAACATATTCTACTGCCTGAGATAAATGTTTTAATAATGCACCACCACCGGTAATTACAATTCCACCAATTAATTTTTTCTCGTAACCTGAAGATTTGATTTCATAATAAACATGCTCAATAATTTCTTCCATCCGGGCCTGGATAACATAAGCTAAGTTTTTAACCGAAATTTCTTTTGGCTCACGACCGCGAAGACCAGGAACGCATATAATTTCGTTTTCTTTATTCTCTTCGGCTAGTGCAGAACCAAAACGTGTTTTTAACAATTCTGCCTGATTTCGCATCACCGAGCATCCTTCTCTGATGTCTTCTGTTACACTGTTTCCACCGAAAGGAATAACAGCAGTGTGACGAATAATACCCTCATGGAATATAGCAATATCTGTAGTTCCACCGCCTATATCAACCAATGCAATACCGGCTTCTTTTTCTTCATCGCTCAACACCGATTCAGAAGATGCCAATGGCTCAAGAATCAGATCTTGAGTTTGCAAACCCGCATTATTAACGCATTTTATAATATTTTTAACTGC
>Ga0265780_10006035_pt1 | contig 15169 bp, 17 predicted proteins | sample P1T30metagenome_FD_192432 | JGI IMG/M metagenome (GOLD analysis project Ga0265780, IMG submission 192432) | Plant litter microbial communities from East Loma Ridge, Irvine, California - P1 T30 | ecosystem: Environmental > Terrestrial > Plant litter > Unclassified | place: USA: California... | reverse complement strand
GGTGCTGGTACTGAAATCGTGAGCTACCCCGCATCCGACGTGAGCATAGCTGATAGGTAGATTACTTGGAGAAGCATATACAACGTCAATCACAGATTCAGATCCACGCCTTCAGAACCTCAAACCACCATTCGAAATTCAAATCAGATCCAAAGCGAAGGAGGTATTAGTAGAAGATGAACTAGCTCGTCGCCGGTAAGCTTCCCCTTGCCAACCATGGTCCGAAGAATACTGAGCTGACGAACAGTAAAACGCAAGTACAATTCGCGAACGAGGGCGCAGAGAAGAAACAGAAAGAAGAGGAAATTGCTGCTAGGAAGAGGAAGCTGGAGGAGAAAGAGAAATGGGAAGGTGAGTCTCGTTTCAACTTTCTATCATTACTATGTTGCGTAATCTTACGGCCCTCTCGCAACAGATTATACCTACCTTCACAAGCGAATGGTCGAGCCCACACCCTCCCTATACCCTTTGCAGGAAACACACGCTGACACTAGTTCCCCCTTCCCAAATCCCTGCCCTCTACGCATCTGCTTTTCTAATATCCCACATTACACCCAACAGAGCGCAGAGAAGAGAGAATTACCGATTGGAGGTCATTCCAAAAACAACCCAAAAAGAAAAAGAAGAACGAACATGTTCTCGGCTGATCTCAGACGCTTTCTGCTTCCGGAGGCAGCGGCGATACCTTCCACCCTTGAACACCATGTTGTGAGTATTATATATCCTTCTATGCAATTGTGTATTCTGACGTCTTTTGCGTTTAGGCTTGGATCCATATCACGGAAGAGCGTATTTGGACGAGCCATGGTCGGAGGCTACTGACCTGAAAGTCATGTTTGCTGACCTTGCGTGAAGTACGCTGTCTCTTTCACATCCTGACCTCATTGATCAAGCGCGTCTTTGGAATAGCAACATCGTCATTGTAGAGCATGCATGCATCGTATTTCTTGCGTATAGCACACAGTAGTCAACAATCGGCTGCCTGTTGATCCGGCTGAATCTCGGTTAAACCACCTTTTGCGCATTGTGGAAACCAACGAACCCTTGCCAATCCTTTTCTTGCAACTCACCATGCCGCGATCCCCTTCACCCCCATACCGTCCAAGGGGGAACTACGATCTTCGTCGAGACAGAGATAGAGATTGGGATAGGGACAGAGATAGAGATAGAGATGTAGATAGGGATAGGGCGACATCAAGCTACAGAGGAAGGCATTATGATCCGGATTACAGAGGTAGAGGTAGAGGAAGGGGTTTCAGGGGACGAGGAAGGGGAGGTTACAGGGAGAGGGACGATAGGAGAAGAAGTTATTCCAGGAGTCTTTCTCGCAGCAGGAGTCGAAGTAGGGATAGACGACCAATTGAGAGGGAAAGAAGATATTCGCCTGCTAAATCAAGATCCCTAACTCCGGAAGAGGGTCAAATCACTTCTGTCCCGTCTACTCGCAGACGCTCTCCACTCCCACCACCGCCCCGCAGGGGCTCTCCAATATGGCGCAGAGACCGCGATAGGTCAATAGACAGGGATAGGGATAGGGACTGGAGAGACGATAGAAGAGATACCAGGAGACCTTTTTCAAGGAGTTCAATATCGCCTCTACCCGCTCGATCACCTCTGCCTCCCCGTGAAAGGGAGAGGGAGAGAGACTATTCCCCGGCATCAGCATCTAGTCGATCACTATCTACTCGATTTCCTTCACCCGAAAAGAGACGGATTGTCTATAGCCCAAGACCGAGAAGTCCTGAACGACCCCCTGCTCCCGCTTTAACAGCACCTATTCCCGAACCGCCAAAAAGACCTATACCGGTGGCTGTACCCCTTCACGCTCTTCGCGTACCGCCTTCCGGACCTCGAAGCGAGAGATTTCCACCTACTGGACCTGCCATTCCATCTGGTCCAAGGGCTTTGCAACATCACAACCAGAGTCAACACCAGACTCAGCTCCCTAATCAACCTCCTCAAACGTCCACTCCCTACGCTCCGCGACTAGCGACCAGCAGTACCCCGGTCGAGCCCGGTCCAATCACGCCGAACCGCTTATCATGGGCAGAGAGGAAGAATTCTGGGTTCGGGCAAGGACCTAATGAAATCATAGAAGAGGTCGGAAACGTCGAAGCTGAGCCGGAGCTACCACTTGTGGATGAGGCTGAGTTGGAGGAACAGAGAGCTAGAGAGGAGGACGCCAGAATCACGGCGGAATTACCTGAACTCAAGATGCCCTTTGCTAGGGCCAGATGGGAGGTTGATGTAAGTCCCTGTTTCTCCAAGGAGAATCTCTTCTTGTAAGACCCAATGAATCGGAGCTGATGATAGCTCGACAATCACTATAAGCGCATGCTGGTATTACAGCATAATACCGACAGAGCGAGAAGCATGCAGCGTATAGCGGGAGCAGTACTATCTGACGCAGAGGCGGAGCTATATGCCGCGACGGAACGAAGCAAGGTAGTAGAAGATCAGCTAGTCAAGGCTTCATCCCTAGGTGTGGGCGTGGGCTTGATGTAGTATGTAGGATCGTAGTATAATACGTTGTATAGTATAGTAGTGTCTTGAATTGCATGGACCCCATACTTGCCCTGATTCCGGAATAACCTATGAACCTTTATTCACGCATTTCTCCATCTCCACATTCCCCTCCCTTGATCTTGCTTATCTCACACCCGAGCTTTTCCCGATCAATACCCAATATCCATACAAAGTTATGTCGGGACAAGATCAAACACTCATAGATCCAGCATTACAAGCAGAGGATGAATCGTACAGGTCATCCTTAGGGGGTATATACCCAAGTCAGGGTCGCGCTGGAGACGACGAAAACAACAGTGTGGGACTAGAAGATGAAGGATATGGGGCGCGGTCACATCCTCATCCCGGGCGAGCTGGGGATGGGTCGGCTGGAAAGAAGAAGAGGACATCGTTAGCTGTTGCTGGGAATGATGAAGAGGGACGAAAGAAGTCTAGGCAGAGTCGTGAGTCTATCCTAACACGCGTCTTATGTCAATACTGACAGATAGAATCATGTGACGGTAGGTTGTCTCCCTTCTTGGCACATGGTATAAAACTGATGATTTCCTCTAGCCTGTCGAGCACGCAAGTGAGTCACTGGATCGCGAAGATGGGGATATGAGCTGACGGGACAGGGTCAAATGTGATCGTCCACCTCCTAATGCGGAGGGAGACGTACCAAAGAAAGATATCTGTACCAATTGTGCACATCTCGACCTGGCTTGTAAGACTACTGGACTGACTAGCTGAACGATACTGATGATAGGCACGTTTGATTATGTTCCAAAGAAGAGGGGACCACCCAATCTGTTTGTCTCCATCCAACTCAAACGGGGGTGCTGACGGCAGGTATCTACGTAAATTGAAAGAAGAGGGCCGACAATCTATGGCTGCTCCCGACTCGCCCGCTGGTCGATCAAATGATGGATTCGTGGAACCATCACCACGACAGCAAAGCCAAAAGGCTCCTGCTCAATCTCAATCGCAAGGCCAAAATCAAAGCGAGACGAGGTTTTCCGACTACTCTCAACCCCATGCTCAACATAACCCATATCTCGCTTTTGACGATATATACCGACGAGACTCTGCCAATCATGGACCGAGCATGCTGAATGGGAGTAGTAGCAGTGGGAGTGGGAATGGGTGGAATGAAAGTCCAAGGAATCCTGATAAATTGATGGCTCTTGCTTCGGCATCACAACCTTCCCCGGTTCAACGACCCACATCTTCGACGTCTTTCGATCATAACCCATATCCTTCCCCACGCACGACCCATCGGCCAAGCTTTACTGGCGGTAGTAGGGTCTTACCCCAGAAACCATTCGATTCTTCACCCATCAATTCAAATCCATCCCCAAATTACCCTTCATATGCGGTATATCCCCATAATCCAAATAACCCATTCGACGCAATCCTCCCAAGGGGCATGTTATTATACATCGTCGACCTATATTTCGATTATATTTACGCTCTAATCCCGTGTTTACATAAACCAAGTTTCATGGCTAGTCTGCATGATGGTCGGGAAGAACGACCGAATGAGGACGAGTGGATCGCGTTGGTCATGGCTGTTGTCGCGGGGACTTTGGTGCAGGTTCCACATGCTTTTGTGGCTATTCCTAAGGAAGAGAAGAAAGGGTTGACGCAGAGATGTTATGCCTTAGTCAAGGATTTCTTGTTTAAGGATTTCACAGAGGTCACTGTTTCCAGATGTAAGTCCCGCCTACGGTGGATGCGGACGTGGACCTGATGAAGTAGGCATCATATACTACCTGTCAGGCTTCACTGCGAGAATCCTTGGGTTCCCGACGGTTGCTTCGATGCACTTCACATGTAACATGGCGCTAGTGGTCAGGATGCGCCTTAACGAAGAATCGGTATGTCCCCAGGGAAGGCCAAACTGACATTCAGACATATCAGAACCTCTCACCAGTCTACCGAGAGCTATGTAGGCGGATATTCTGGTTGACATATGGCGCCGACAAGAGTCTTGCAAGTATGGATGGAGAAGTGGTCATGATTGGTGAAGACGAGTGTCATGATGTTGCTCTTCCTGCCGAAGTGTGAGTTCTTCATCACTGGCGAGCTGATTTGATAGGGATGATGAGTATGTGGGAGATTCTGATTACTTCCAACAACCTACAGGACGTACTTCTGTCCTCACTGGATTCGTGTACATCTCCAAGCTCTTCCGAAGTAGGTTCCCTCCTTGGAAAGAACAAAATACTGATGATAGTCATGGGCCAATTCTTGCAGAAGAAAAGGGCAGACCGCAGGAAGCCGCTCAGCGGAGTCATGCTCCAAATGCGCCTGAACGAAATCGCCGACTTGTACGAAAGGGTTCAATCGTTAATGCACAATTGCCCAGAAGTACTCAAGCTCGATGTCGACTCTGATTCTAAATCCGTCACGTATGTCATTTATCTCGGAAAGCGTGCAGATCTGATGGGTAGTAGTATATCGGAAGATTGGGATATACATGCTTCTGCGGATATCCAGAATCTATTCTTCGATCCCAAAGCACCGAAAGCCATCGTGAGAGATGCATTCCTGGTTCAACAGGGAAATATCTATGTGACACAGGTACGTCTCCGCTGCCACTTTACGATAGTAAACTGATGAGTAGCAAATGGCTCGACAGATGTTACTTCAGTATCGGGATGAACTTCTTGGCTTGCAAGCCAACGAACTTGCCCTTGAATCCAATACTGGAGATTCGGGGATGATATCTAGTGGCAGACGAATGGCGGAATGGACGAAAGCTCTGATACCGGATGATAAGGACCAGATCGCAAGTGATCTATTAACTGTCCTACAAAAGATCCCTATCTCTGTTATCGGTGCGTTACCTTCCATCCTTGATCAGTATAGGCTGATCAAAAGCGGTAAACTCGACATCCATGATGGCCAAAATCCGGTTCGTAGCTTCGAGTCTGCTTGATACTCTATCAAACCCATCGGGAGATGCGAATGGGATAAACAGCGATTTACCTGTTCGATTACAAAAAGCTCAATCTTATCTATGTGAGTCCAACAACGAGGCCCTTTATCGCAGCACACTGCTGACGGGAATAGGGGATTTCTTGAGAATCCTAACCGAGATTGAAGGTCTATACCTCTTGTGCGACGAACACAAAGGTCAATTGTCACGTTGATAATAGCGTAGAAAGTGGTTTATAAATTAGGTTGTAATTCGTAGTCATGTCCAAGTCAATGTATAAATTACTTGTTCTCCTGCACCGCCTTCTCGATCGAATCGAATCGAATCACGGAGGTGTGTGTATGTGTGTGTGAGGCATCGTTGACGGAGTTACCTGAATCCTAGGGGATCCTAGCCGACCGGGATTGGGGTGGTCGTTCCTGTTAGAACCTGGTTACTAGATCGGAGACGTGTTTGAGATGAAATTTCAAAGGGGGTCAGTTCGGTCATAGGGTCAGGATGCTTATTGTTGTCGGTGCAGGGCATGATAGGTAGAATGTATATAAGGGCATGCATCCGTCTGACACCCTCACACCCTCACAAAGTCGTACGATGGCTTCTCATATTCCCAGTAACCTAGTTGATGAGATTCCAGCTCCTGCGCCGATCCATCGTCATACCCTGCCTCGACAACCGGGCGCTCACCCGACCTCCCCACGACATGGAAGTAATAACGATACGACCCAGAGGTCTCATGTATCGCTTAAAACCGCTACCAGAACCTTTCTCTCGGCATTCATAATCCTTGGCTCCCTGCTATTCGCCTTGGTGCTGGATATAGTGGGTTTGGCACTATATATGGTCTTTGTGCCAAAGGCGAATGAGGGTCCTTTCATCATTCTCTGCGCCTTATTCATTCTTGTGTACGTCTGGTCTCCTCTCACCCGTTACATCTCACGATGCAAATGTGAGCTAATCGGCAGTATGATCGCCATAGCAGGATTCATATTCCGACAATCAATAATCATCTACACCCTCCTTCACCCACGTCAAGAGCCTGAAAATTCAAATCTCCCAACTTGGCTAACCGAACTACCAACTTATAGAGATATATTGAGGAGCGATGGACAACCTATCCAGTCGACCTCAGCTGGGACAGAAGGCTGGAGCGGGATGTTACCTTCATATGGAGAGGCTAGGGGCGATGAACTGTTGATGAAAGGTTCGATGAGGGATTCGAGAGGTAGTCGGGATATGGAGATGGGGAGTGTTGAGAGGAGTGGAGATATTCAGATGACTGTTGAAGCTGTTGAGCATCGACCACCTGTAAGCAGGGTATAAGAGCATAGCGCAGTACATGAGTAACGAATCAAGTCAATTGGAGCTTGTCCATATAAGATATTCATACATGACACTCATTATATGGTGTGAAGTCATACGCTTCATCTCACCATATCGCTTCGCCTTCACATATTCGAATCCTGACGCTGTCCTGCTTGTCCCGATCAATCATTCATCATGACTCCAAGGCTTGAATGATCTGCCTCACCCCCTGCCTCAGATGCGTCAGATTGTACTCAATCTGACCCCTAGCGGTTTGCCAGCATGAAGTTTGAGCGAGCGCAACGACAGCCAGGTGTCTGGTCATTAGCTCTAGTTCGAAACTCAGACGTACGGTGTGAGCTGCCACAAAGCAAGTGTCGTCTTTGGCATCAACCTCGTAGCTTGGAATGCCCATGGTTCCTCTGGATCCTCTTCGTCCCACCATGATGTTTCGCCATTCTCGCTTTTAGGTCCGCTGGCTCCGTTTGTGTCGTCCCCTGCTTTCAGACCCCTATCTAGTCAGCCGTTGGCGCATTGCAGTGCATCTGGGAGAGGACTTACTTGTACAGCTCCCGGAATTGGGTGAAGCGGGAAACATATTCCGTCAATTGGTTCAAGGTGTTGTCGTTACGATGTCGATTGTCTGAAGCAAGGATTACACCTGATTGCATATCGAACAAGAATGAGTTTTCCATTGCCGATGTCTACACGTCAGTCCGCCAGTCATGAGATATGGACATACGACAGAGAAATTGATAAGAAGCGTCTCGAGATTAGGCAGAGGTTCCAGTACACTCTGAATAACCCGACTCCATGCGTCTTTGAGACTGACATCGTGGACACTAGTCATGACGAATTTGATCTCGGTGTACATTGTCTCGTAGAACATTTTTGTTGCTTCTCCGCTACTGAAATTGACATCTGGAGCGAGTGATTGGAAACGGTTGAAATCGTAATCCGCAAGACAATCGAACGTGTTTCGCTGAATCTCTCCGTAGTTTTCTGATCATCAGCTCTGGTCCTAGCCAGGTAGGGGAAATTGGCTCACCTCCTCGGTAGTCCTCTGATAAAACCTCTGATTTGTGGATGAAAATTGACATCTTGACGTGACGATTGGCGAGGTATATCCGTAGAAAGAGCATCACACATCGTTCAATAGCTTCGTGGTATGAGTCGTCTTGCTGGCGAATCAGCTGTGCTTGACTGAAAATTAGTCAACAATGAGCTCACCTGCATATCCATAACATAGATGACGGAAGAGAAAGTAGATAGTGGAACATCAAGCTGATCCAAGTCGAAGTTGTGCGGTGTATCCCAGAACTGAAGGGGTAATATAGATCTCACCATCAGCTTGTGCTCGACTACAGGGCAGGAAGCATACTCGTAATCGATCTTCTCGATCTTCTGAGTAGTCCCAAAGTAGGGTGTATCCTTGACTGGATTATCTTCAAATACAGTCTTGATGCAACTCGTCTTTCCGGCTCTACATATCAATTCACGCCCTTTTCTCTTGTGTGGTAGACTCACTTTCTCCAACCACATACTAGAATTTTGACTCGTCTTGGGTCATCTATCTTCTGAACTGAGAATGAACCCCTCTGCCTAGATGGCTCTCCTGCTGTTTGTAGGCTTGACATTGTAGGGGACTGTATGGTTGACTGTAGACTGTGTGGTAGAGTGGGTGAGTCTAGACGTCATATCATGTGAGCCTGACACTCTCAGCTACACACCCCGGGAATAGTTGTCAGGGTCAGATGTGATCTTTTGACGCGTCGCGTTACTCATGTTGGCGTTGCAGGAAAAGTAAAAGCAACCCTGTACCTATTCATACTAAATCCTCTGTACATCACTCTTGCATACACAGTCCACTGCATTTACCACGATATACTCTCTTACATTCCAATCAACTAGCGAGGACCATAGGACATCTCTCATTCAACAGGCGCGATAAGCTCAAAGCACGGACATTCAGCACCTCGCAACGCGCCGACGCGATCGGATCTCAACACCATGTCCACCTCTTCTCTGACCGCCCTGCCTTCGTCTTACCCCGAGAAGTCTGATGCACTCGAAGTCTCCGAGCAACCAAAGCCAGTACGAAAGACTTATGGTCGAAGACGTGAACCCACACCACCAACCGACGACGCTGGCCCATCCCTTTCTTCCATGTTCACCACTTCCCGTTCGCCCCCTCGACCTACTCACCCAATCCGACAATCACCGTCAAAAGCTCTGCTCAACCGATGGTCAACGGGTGATGCATCTTGGAAGACATCCCTGCTTGATCTGGGTATGGATAAAGACGAGGATGACGAGGTGGATGCTGAAGAGATCCAACGGGAAATCGCCCGGATGAGGGCTAAGGCTAGAGGTGAAAAGTCTTCGCCTAAGCGTGTGGAGCTTCCCGCTCCTACGCATGAGATCGCCCCTAGGAGGCTCCCGATCGCGCGACTGCAAGCGACTACAAGCTCATCGACTTTGACGACCGCTCCTCCGACTTCCCCATTGCGATCTTCCCCGCCTCCCAGGTCTGTCCCTGTTATTGTCGGCAGAGCATCTTCGCCTGCAGTAGAAAGAGCCGAGAAAGCACAAGAGCTCGCCAACATGTTCGACACCTCATCGGACCACCAAGCGACTCAAGACAATGCTAAAACGCGCTCGACTTCGCCCACTTCTCACAGGTCGATCACACCTACCCCGGCGACCCGCGCTCACCGAGACCCGAGGCGATCAGCTGGATCATCTCCCCGTTCGCAAGGCTCCGCGACTCCACTCAAGTCTACCAAAATAAAGACCAAGAAGAACCGACTCGACGCGTTCATGGCGGATCTAGATGGATCAGATGACGAGCTAGCCTTCAGTCCTCGGATCGCATCACGTGTGGAAAGCTCGCCGAATGTCGTCGACGACTTCCTTGCCACACTACAGCAGAGCGATGACGAAGAGGAAGCAGAGAAGAGCAGCAGTACCAGAGCTGTCACCAAATTCAGTAGCGAGACTGTCGCTCTGTTTGACGAAGAGGAAGAGGAGCGAGAAAGGGCTGTACGAGCAGGCAAAAGCAAGATCAAGGTGAGTTCCACTAGGCACACGGAGTGAGGCTAATGTTCAGGGTCTGAAGAAGCAAGAATTGGAAGAGATGAGACGTGATATCGCAAGAAACCAAAGGAGTATGTCCATGACCGGGCGACCATCTTTGCTGACTGTCTAGGCAAACGAGTCGAGCCATTCAAGCCACAAGTCGACCGCTTGCCTATCTCTTCCTGGGCTGCCAACGCAGCTGCCATGCTGAACAAGTACGTTCTTCAGCTACTAGATTAGCAAATCCAAGCTGACTTCACAGCAAACCGCCCGCATTGGTCAAAGATGCCGACTCTCCCGCATCTAGCCCACATCAAGTCACTCCAGAAGAGATCACTGCCTTCACCCCTAGTTCCACCGCTCGACAGGACAAGAAAAGGCTAGTGAACGCAAATCGTCAGATGATTGTCCCCGGAACCTCATCCCCCACACCACTCGCCGCTACGCAACAAGAAGCCAATGTGCCAGGTTGGGACGAAGAAATCACACCGCTTCCCAGCCTTAAGGAACTTATGGAAGAGGAAACGGCAAAGGCCGCCAGAGCCGAGTTTATTGAAGCTCGCCGCCGAGTCCTTCAGCGCAAAAAGCAGGAGCACTTGAAGAATCTCAAATGGACCGGCGGCCAACACAAGGACCATTCAGACGATGATCTTTCCATCATGCCCAAAGCCCAACCTGCCGTCAGATTTGCCGAGCTGAAGCCTTCGACTGGTCGCAATGCCCGAAACGTGCTGGAAGACTTTGTGAACTCGTCGGCGTCGTCCCGACGACAACAAGCCGTTCTACAATTTACTGGCAAACGATCTTCTGGTAATGAGGATCTAACCGAGACAATGGTCGAGTTTGCAGGCAAGACTTTCAAACATGGCGATCTGAGGAATACGAATGGTGGATCCCGACCTGCAGGACAAAAGGCCAACAAGTCTCGACCGATCACCGCAAGGGAGCTGGATGCCATGATGCGCGAAAAACACCGCCTGCAAGCTCAGAAAATCCAACAGACGAAAGAAAAGGCATTCGGCGTCAGAAAGAGGCCGGTTCCTTCTCGAGAGAGCATTGACTTCGAGGCTCAGATCGAAGAGCTACGTGCTCGAGAGGCGATGAGGATGCAATACGACGACGACGAGGAGGAAGAGGACGAAGATGAGGAAGATGAGGATTATCAAGGTAGTGGGGATGAAGAGGAGGGTGTGGAAGGAGGTGACGAGGGTGAAGTTCAGTATAGTGGAGAAGAAGATGCTATTGAGGCAGGAGGTGACGAGGAGGATCATCAACAATCGGAGGCTGGAACAGAGGTCGATATCGATCAGGAGAATCAGCCTTTGTCGCAAGCGGTCGACAAGGTCATCGAGAGCATCGAGCAGGAATCACCCCTCAAATCATCTTCGCTTCCCCAGAGAACCTCGCCAGTGCCCGACCGGGAACCTCTTGCTGAGATCCGACCTACCCAGACCGACAATGCTCCACTCGAGCTGGATAGTACCTTCGTCGACATCTCTGGTTTCGGTAGCGGAGGCGGTAGTCCTGGTTTCTCACAATTGTTCGAAGCTACCCAAATGCCAGGTGCTACAGGCACTGTATGTCCAACTTCTGAACAGTGAATAAGGCTGACTTCCAGGATGCTTTCGCTGGGCTTCGAGAGCAGCCAGTTGCGCTCATGCCTATTCATGCGATGCTCCCTCAGGTCAACATTTCCGCCACTCAGATTGAGCGAGACAACGCGATGATTGCTGCGGAGACCGAGGGCGATCTTGAAATGGAGGACGATAGGCCCAGAACGCAGTACATGAATGACAGAGGGTAGGTTTAGCTGCAATCTCCTCTCGAGGGCCTGAGCTGAGATTCTAGATTGTTCACCCAGACGAAACCCGCACCAAGACCTCATGTCGAAGCTAGCTCGTCCCGCAACAACCTTGCTGGTAGCTCTTCTCTGTTCGATTTCGCCCCTCAGTCCGCTCCTGAGATTGAACTATCTTCGACACAGCGCGATACTTCCGAAGGCGATGTTGCTGGTGACAGTACCGAGAACTCGGTATCTCCTCGACGTCATCGATCTCCTTCAACAGCATCGAGCGAAGACGAGGACGAGACCGAGGCGAGACCTACCGACGCTTTCGCTAGATTAATGGCTGCTGATCAACGGCCTTTGACCAAACATCAGAAACAGGCCAAAGCTCGAATTAGGTCAAACCTCGTCGACGAACAGGCAGATGAGAGTGATGAAGATAATTGGTTGATGCCTGGACAGAAGAATGAAGATGACGAGGAAGAAGATGAGGATCAGGATGCTTTCCTTCCGGAGCTTGTCGATGATCAAGAAGTCTCGGAGGAGGATCGAACGAGGCAAGATGCTCTGGTCGCTCAGAAGAACAGGTTAGCCCCCTTCTCTATGTCCAGTGGACATTGGCTGATCCTAAAGGGAGATCCAACTTGCCGATGATGCCAAGCGAGAAGCTGAAGCTCGAAAAGTCACTGAAGGGCAATATCGAACTAAACGTCGTGGGCAGGACTTCTACTCTGATGAAGAAGATGGATCTCCAAGAAAGAAGAGGTGGTCCAAGAAACAGATGCGACAGCGAAAAATCTGGAAGGAGGACGGTCTTGATAAACTTGGTTCGTCATCCGCCTTACTGGGTGAACTATGTACTGATCTACAGATGGCGAAGAGAATGTCTTCATGAAGCTTTACGAGAAAGACCTCGATTCCGATGTGGAGTCGGTGGATGAAGCGCCTTCGCCGAGGAAAGTGGTCCAGAGTCCAGTCAAGCTCAGTGAGCGCGAGAGGAAAGAATCGATCCGTCGAGTAGCGGAGATGAACAAGGTGAGTCCAAATCTATAGCATGGAGCAATCACTGATGGGTAGGCTCGAGACGAGGATGATATCGAAATTGATCTCGACCAGGAATTAGGCCTTGATGAAACGGTCGAACTTGATACCGACACCTCAGACGTAGAGACCTTTGAAGATACTGCATACTCCGTCTCGCGAGTTAGTCGTCATTCCAAAATCATTGAACAGGTCAGTCCTTTCCTCCCATGAATGGAGTCAGGCTGACAGTATCAGAGCACCAGATCAATCCGATCCACAGAGAGTTATCAGAACTTTGTCCGGGACGAATCGCTCATTACTCGTCGAGTCGGAACTATTGGAGGCGCTAGTGTTGTTTACAACAGTAAAGAGATCTTACCTGCTCGACCTGGATTTGGGAATCGGCAATATAACGGCAAACCTCCTGCTAGAGCTGGCAGTGGTTCTTCGGGAAGTATCCTTCTTTCAAAGACCAATAAATTCGCTTGATCCCTCTTTTCATCTCTCATCGTACTATCAAAGGGAGCTTGTAGATTGTAGTCTTGTCTCATTGCCATCACAGCCGTACATCCATGTATACCATCGATCTCACTTGTGGAGGCATCAATGTGAAAGAAACATCGATGCATATGGGGCGTACTAATTTACAGACAGCTAGAATACAAACTTGCAATGTTGTCATGAATCGTAAGATCAATGATATGATTGTACTGTTACAGTAAAAGAAGGTCATCATGTAGTCGTAGCTGAATCCGGTCCTTGAGAAGAAGGCGAAGGTTTTGAAGGTGCTTCATCGCCACCACTGGCTGAAAGTTCGAATCCGAGTTTCGCAAGTGTCTTGACGAGTACAGCTTTCGTAACTGGTTTATTGATGACTGCCGAAAAGAGTGTTCCTTCTTCATTCACAAAGTCGGATTGCTCGTAACTTGTAGCCGCGATTACTGATCGTCAGCCCAGACCCTGGACACTATGAAAGAGGACTCACTTGGGGTATTTTGATTATGATTATTGGTAGATCTGATCATTCTTGCCACTTGTTCACCGGAAACGACGGGCATGTGTATATCACAGATGATCACATCGAAGCCTGATAATTAGCAATGAAGTGACGAGTCGGAGGCGCACGACGTACGGATACTGCCCATTGTCGAGGCCAAGGCTTGAGGTCCATCTTCAACGCAGATACACCTACACCCCATCCGGGTAAGAAGTGTTTCGAGAATCTACAAGTCAGCCCTGAATACGCCTTGCTTAGAATTTTGACGCACCTTTTGGGAGATAGGATTATCCTCTGCAATAAGAACATCCAGCGCTCTATCACTACCCCTCCTGGGCGGGACGGTATCACCCTCCGTCTCCGAGACGACAGTCTCATCACCCTCTCTAGCGGACGAGGCGATGATTTCGGTGTTCATACTGGCCTGTCTTCGTTGACGCCAAAGCTCCATACTCGGCGAAGGACCAGATCCAGACAACGCTCGACTATCTGCAGCACGAACTCGGGACGGAGCAGAGTTTCGCCTTATCAAATCCGCATCATCCGATTTCAAGCGGTCTACAGCCTTGAGCTCCGAAGGTCGGCGGCCATGTTGTTGCTGAACGGCGAGTGGAGCGGACTGGGTCATTGGCGTAGAAGGCCTCGAGGGTGTCGAAGCGAGTGATGAAGCAGAAGTAGCAGGAGAAGAAGGTTGTACGTATTCCGACTTTCGACCAGTGTTCTTCTTGGTCCGTGCCGAAGCAGATGCACTACGAGCCCTGTCTTTCATCAAGGAGCCTTGATCGAGGACCTGACCCATGGTAGTCATCGAGTCGGTCCGCAGCTTCCGAATCACATCATCGTTTGCCTGCTTCAAAACAGGTAGATTCCGGAATTCGAAAGCCCCAAAGTCGTCCTGAGCAGCAATGTCATCGACAATAGCACTCATGTCATCCGCTGCCGACTTCTTATGCTTGAGAACTTGCGGTACAGCTTCTTCATCCTGGAAAGCATTCATTGCTCCTCGAGCATCAAAGTAGTCGGTCGATTCCGGGTCGGTGATTTCGGGAACAAAACTAGCTTCGGCAGTGGCGACAGTGGCCCAATCGATGCCAGCAAAGAACGCGTGCTGTCTCACTTCTCCAGCTCCTCGAGCACCAAGTCGTTGCATGGGGTCGTAACACATCAGTCGGTCCATCAAGTCTCTCGCCTCGGCAGATATTTCGATTTCTTCGTCGTGCCATTCGATTCGTCGGGAGACGACATTATCGAAAACCTTTTCAGGAGTATCGGCATGGAATGGCGGGAAACCATAGATGAATTCGTACATGACGACTCCAAGAGCCCACCAATCGACCATGCGATCGTCGGTTCCAATACCCAATATACTCTCTGGAGCCAAATAGTCGGGAGTACCAACGAAACGAGGTACCTTGGTACCATCGCCCGTTACCGACGGGGTGCCAACATCAGAAGTACCCTGGTTGGCAATCGACATTTGCCTCATGATATCAGTGACCGCGCCAACCGATTCGGAACCGCTCGACTCGTCTGCAGA
>Ga0265780_10006034_pt1 | contig 15174 bp, 12 predicted proteins | sample P1T30metagenome_FD_192432 | JGI IMG/M metagenome (GOLD analysis project Ga0265780, IMG submission 192432) | Plant litter microbial communities from East Loma Ridge, Irvine, California - P1 T30 | ecosystem: Environmental > Terrestrial > Plant litter > Unclassified | place: USA: California... | reverse complement strand
GGCTTTTTTCATAAGGTTTCTGGTAGCCAGGCTACCGGCTGCTGGTTAGTTGACGGGGGCAAACCAGGGTTCCAGGCGGTCGAACAGGTCGCTGGCCCGGTCGCCATTGGTGAAAAACACGAAGCCAGTTTTTTGCTGTCGGTACAGCACGAAGTAGCCCTGAAAGTCGCCGTTGTTGCCGCTGTGCTTGTAGCGGTTGCCGTAGGGCGTGTGCCGGATGTTGATGCCCAGCCCCCACCACTGCCGCTCAGCTGGCACCGCTGCCGAGTCCATCAGGCACTGTTCGCGCAGCATTTCCCGGAGCGAGGCCGGCTGAAGGCCTTTTTCATGGAGCAGGGCCAGCATAAACTGCGCATACTCCAGCGCCGTGGTGTGCAGGCCACCGGCAGCGCTGAATTCGGCGAAGGTTTTCAGGGTGCCAGGCTCGTTGGTGCCATCGGACTGCTGCCGATAACCAGTGGCCTTGTGCTGGGCTGCGTAGTCGTTCCAGCCAAAGCACGAGTGCGGCATGCCGAGCTGCCGGCCCACGGTGCGGTAGACCACTGCGCCCAGCCCTCGCAAATCGGTGTGCAACAGGTGGGCCACCACCTGCGCCAGGTACTGGTAGCCTTCGCCGGAATAAGAGAACCGGGTGCCGGGCGTAAACTTCAGGTACTGCGCGCCGGCGGGAACGTGCAAGCTGGAATCGGGCGGCTCGTACTCGTGCCAGTTCGGCAAGCCCGAGGTATGGGCCAGCACCATGCGCGCCGTGATGCGCTTATAGCGCACGTCGTAGGCCAGTTCCGGGTAGGGCTGGTAGGTGTAGAGCGGAGTGTCCAGGGCCATTACGCCTTGCTCGACCAACTGCAGCACGAAGTAGGCAAACACCGTTTTGCTCATGGAAGCGGCTTCAAACAGCGTGCGCGCATCTACCCGCCGGTGCGTGGCCAGGTTGGCGTAGCCCAACTCGCGGTGGTACAAAACGTTGCCCCGATTTATAAAGGCAATGGCCAGACCGGGTAGGTGCAGCGAGTCCACCTGCCCGGCCAGGAGCTGGTCCAGCATGGCTGCGCTGTAGTATTGACCACTGACCGAAGTTACCTGGCCCACCGCCTTTGTTGGAATCAATGCGCACCCCAGCAAGCCACTCACCAGCAGGCCCGTTGCAAACCAATGGCAGCGCGCTAGCTGCCGTTTTAAAACGCAGGTAATTACCCGGCTTACCGCCAGGCAGCGCAACAACGTGTTCATGGCGGAAGGCAACAGGATAAGTAAATTATTGATTTACAAGGCTAGCGCCTTCTTCTTACTCACTTATGCAAAAGCTTGCCAACGACTCAAGCAGCTTGCCAACGACCAGGCTTTATGGCAGCAGACAAGGAATAGGTTGCTTTGCAAGGCACCTGAATTAGCGTTGGCTCATTTTGCCAAGCAGCTGCTTTTTATAGGTTTCCGACACCGGTATGCGCCGGGCCGCGATGCGGAGCGTGTCGCGCTCCAGCCGCTCGATTTTGTCCAGGGCCACGAGGTAGGACTTGTGCACGCGCACAAACCGGTCGGCCGGCAGCTGCTGTTCCAGCTCCCCGAAGGTGGCCAGCGTTTTGAACGAGTGGCCGGCGGTGTGCACGCGGCGGTAATCCCGTGCTCCTTCCACGTAGAGCAATTCCGCAAACAGCACCCGCTCCAGTCGATACTGGGTTTTGATGAATAGAAACTGCTTTTCGGGCAGCTCGGGCCAGAGGCTGCGCGCCCGCTCTACGGCTTGGGCGAAGCGCTCGAACGTGAAGGGTTTCAGCAGGTAGTCGGCCACGCGCAGCTCGAAGCCTTTGAGGGCGTGCGCGGGGTCGGCGGTCAGGATTATCACGGCGCATGCTGGCCGCACAAGCTCCAGGAACTGAATGCCCGACAGCTCGCCAAGGTGGAGGTCCAGAAAAATGAGGTCTACCGGGTTATCCAGCAAGTACTTCATGGCCGCCACGGCGTTATCAAACGCGGCGGCCAGCTTCAGGGGCGGCAGCCGGGCGGCAAACTCCTGTACGCGCGCCGCCGCCAGCGGCTCATCTTCGAGAACGAGGTAGTTCATAGGCTCAATTCCAATTCGACCTGGTAAGACTGCGCGTCGTGGTGGATGGTCAGGTGGTGGGCCGCCGGGTAGAGGAGGGCCAGTCGTTTGCGCATCAGCGCGTTGCCCAGCCCGCTGCTAGCCGATTGGCTAGCGGGGGGCACCACGTTGTTGGTGCAGGTAAAGCGCAGCTTGTCTTTTTCCAGCTGCAGCAGTATCCGAATCTGACTGCTGGCTTTCCGGCTTTCGGTGTGCTTAAAGGCATTTTCGATGAAGGGCAGCAGCAGCATAGGGGCAATGACTTGGCCAGTCAACGGACCTTTTACGCACAGGGCCACGTAGTTGGGGTTGCTGGTTCTGATTTTTTGCAAGTCGATGTACTGCTCCAGGTAGGTGATTTCCTGGTCCAAGCCGATGCGGTCGGCCTTGGTTTCGTATAGCAAAACGCGCAGCAGGCCCGCTAGCTTATTCAGGTAGGCGGAGGCCGTGGCGGCGTCCCGCGCAATCAGGACATCGATGTTGTTCAAGGTGTTGAACAGGAAGTGTGGGTCGATTTGGGACTTGACCAGCGCCAGCTCGGTTTCCAGGTTTTGGTGGTGCAGCGCTTCTTTCAGCCGGATGTCCTGGTACCAGGTCAGGCTGCCCTTGATGACGGCCCCCGCCAGGCCGTGGAGCCAGGCCAGCAGGCTCATTAGCAACAAGATGCCGAGCGCCGATGCATAGCCGTCGCCAAACAGGAAAGCGGGGCCGAAAAACGCAGGCAGCGAGGCCAGCGCCGCGCCCGCCAGCGCGGCACCCCCGGCCGTCAGCCCCCCGGCCAGCAGAAACGCCACAAACCGCCGCCGGCTCAACAAGCGCGCAAACAGCACCGAATACGAAGCGTAGAACGCCAACAGGCCCGGCAGCACCGCAAAGCCTGCCATCAGCCGCAGCCAGTGCAGCAGGCCGCTGAAATGCACGACCACGGGCCGGCCCGGCGCTTGCCCCAGCGCCACGAAGCAGTAAAGCGTGAGCAGCAGCAACCCAAAGAGTGCCCAGTAGCCCCCATGCACCAGCCCGATAACGGTTTTTCTCATCAGCCTTTTTCCCGTTGGTGAACATACAGCGCATAGGCCGCCCCGGTAAACAAGAGAAAGTAGCCTAGCGCAAAAGGCAGTAAATCTACCGGTTGGCTGAATTTGGGCTGGTGTTTCAGAAAGGTAAAGCTGCAGTAGGTGTACGGGATGAGGTAGCCGTAGGGCCAGCTGAGCACGGCCACCGACAGTATCCAGAGCGCGAGGCCACAGCCCACCGGCACCAGAAAGTTTTTGAACAGCAGGCTAATCAGGTACTGGAGCGCCACAATCGGCAGGCAGGCCACCAGGTAGCGCCCATTATCGGCCAGAAAGGCGGCGTACGGAATTGGTGCTTGCGGATAGGGCACCCCGAAAACCAGGCCTGGCAGCACCCCCGACAGGTAAATGCCGACGTTGAACAGTACCAGAAATTGCCCCATCATCACCAAAATAACCGCCAGCTTGGCCAGGAAAATGACCAAATAGCGTTGGGGCGTGGTGTGCAGCAGCTTCCAGCTGTTATTCTTGTATTCGAGCTGGGTAACGAGGCTGGTAGCCAGTATCACGCCCAACGGCAGCAGGAAAATAGCCATCGATTCCCAGGAGCTTTTCCAAAGGCTTTCCCAGTACGCGGGCGCACCGTTTTCGGCCGCCAGCCGGCCGTGACGGACGAGCCGAGCAGCCGTAATAATGGCCGGGGTAAAAAAGGCCCCGCCCATCACCAGCCACGAGGCTAGGCTGCGTTTTCGTTTCAGCCACTCACTCTGAAAGCTGTGAATTAAGGCACTCATATAGACTGGATTATGCAGCGACCAGATTCATGAAAATGGATTCCAGGTCGGGTTGGCCGGCGCTTATTTCGTAGATGTCAACCTCTGCGCCAACCAGGGTCCGCACCAGGTCGGCAACCGCCGCAGGGTCGAGCAAGGGCAAGCTGAACGCCGCGTCCCGAAACTGCGGGGCGATGCCCCGGGCGCGCAGCACGGCGCTGGTTTTCTCGGCGTCACTCGTCGCTAGGTGCAGCCCGGTGCCGACGGCGCGTTGCTGCAGCTCCGCCAGCGGGCCCTGAAAAAGCAGCCGGCCCCGGTGAATGATGCCCACGTGGCTCACCATTTTCGCAAGCTCGGCCAGCAGGTGGCTGGAAATTAGAATGGTGACGCCATGCTGCCGGTTCAGGGCTAGGAGCAGCTCCCGGATTTCGAGCATACCGTTGGGGTCCAGGCCGTTGGTGGGCTCGTCCAGAATCAGCAGCTCGGGCTGGTGCAGCAGCGCCATGGCAATGCCCATGCGCTGCTTCATGCCCAGTGAAAAGCGGCTGGCTGGCTTGCTGCCAGTTCCGACCAGGCCCACCGTGGTCAGCACCTGCCCGATGCGCTCCTGGGGGCACTGGTAGATTTTTTGGAGCACCCGCAGGTTTTCGGTGGCCGTGAGGTGCCCGTAGAGCGAGGGTGCTTCAATCAGAGCCCCCATTCTGCGCAGTATTTCCAGCCGGTGATTCCTGAAAGGCTGGCCAAAAATCTGTACCGCACCTTGTTGCATGCGCAGCAGTCCCAGCGCCAGCCGCAAGCTCGTGGTTTTGCCCGCCCCATTCGGCCCCAGAAAGCCGTAGACCGACCCGGCCGGCACCTGCAGGTTGATGTCATCCAGGATGGCCGTGCCATCGGCAAAACGGTAGCTAAGCTGCTGGGTTTCCAGTACGAAGGGGGATTTCATGCCCGCAAAGGAAGGCGGTGGCGCAAACCATTGACGCGCGAATAGACCAACGGGGCCGGTTTGCCTGTAACACCGGTAATTCTTGCGGCAAGTTCCTTTGCCTGCCCGACCTATTTCAGTCGTAGCGCACGCATCTAGTTCTTGAAGCGTGATTAGCGTAAGTTCAACGCCTGGAACCACTGGGCCCGCTAGTAGATAGAAGTACAGGACAAGCTGGTAAAGCTCAGCTGGATTGGCTGTATTCTTAACAATATGGCGAGGGCTGAAAAACAGCCGCCAGGTAGCGGCACCGTGGGGCTTTACGGCGGTGGGGGCATCTTTGTGGGCTCGTCTATCTTACTTCTATGCCTCACCCCCGCGTCAGCGTTATCATCCCGGCCCACAACGAAGCGGGCGCTATTGCCCTGGTGCTGGCCGAAATTCCCACAGGACTGGTGCAGGAAGTCATCGTAGTCGATAATAACTCGACTGATAACACCGGCGAAATTGCCCGGGCCAGCGGCGCCACTGTACTCCGCGAGCCGCGGCCGGGCTACGGCTACGCCTGCCTGGCCGGCATGGCCCACGCCTTTGGCCGGCCGCAATCCGAACAGCCGGACATCGTCGTATTTCTCGACGGTGACCACTCCGATTTCCCCGAACAGATGCCTGAGCTCCTGGCGCCGCTGCTAAGCGGCGCAGCCGATATGGTCATTGGGTCGCGGGCGCTGGGCGAGCGCGAAAAAGGCTCACTACTGCCTCAGCAGCGGTTTGGCAATTGGCTAGCGGCTGGCTTGCTGCGCCTGCGCTACGGCACTACCACCACCGACCTGGGGCCGTTTCGGGCCATTCTGGCGCCGGCGCTGTTGCGCATCAACATGGAAGACAAAACCTACGGCTGGACGGTGGAAATGCAGGTGAAGGCTGCCCGTCTGGGGCTGCGCACCGTAGAGGTGCCCGTGCGCTACCGCAAGCGCATTGGTACCAGCAAGGTGTCGGGCACGGTGCGGGGCACCGTTGGGGCCGGCTACAAGATTCTCTGGACCATTTTCAAATACTGGTAACGCTGCTGCCCAGGTAAATTTACGTCCGCGTCCGCCTCCTTACTACCGTGCTACAAGCTTTCATTCTGCGTTTCTGATGGTGGCACTGCCCATTTTGCTGGTGGTGGTGTACGGATTGTGCCTGCTGTTTATTCTGGGGTTTAGCGTGGGGCAATGGCAGCTGACGCGGCTGGCGCTGCGTGCCTACGCGGCGCCGCAACCGGCGCTGCCAGCCACGCCCGGCCCCAATGGGTGGCCCCGGGTGCTGGTGCAGCTGCCACTCTACAACGAGCAAAATGTGGTGGAGCGCGTAATCGACGCCACCGCAGCTCTCGACTACCCGACGGACCGCCTGCACATTCAGGTGCTCGACGACTCAACTGATGCTACCGTGGCCCTGGCGGCGGCCCGTGTGGCGCACCACACTGGGCAGGGGCTGCAAATCAGCCACGTGCGGCGCGCCAACCGGGAAGGCTACAAGGCCGGCGCACTCCGCCACGGCTTGCTGGAAAGCGCAGAGGAGTTCGTAGCAATTTTTGATGCGGACTTCGTGCCCGCGCCGGATTTTCTGCGCCGCACCATTCCCTACTTTCTACAGGATGCGCAGGTGGGCGTTATTCAGACGCGGTGGGGCCACCTCAATGAAAATGAGTCGCTGCTGACGCGCCTGCAGGCCTTTGGCTTGAACGCGCACTTTCTCATTGAGCAGGTGGGCCGCACGTTCGCCGGCTTTTTTATCAATTTCAATGGCACCGGTGGCGTGTGGCGCCGGGCCTGCATCGACGATGCCGGCGGCTGGCACACCGACACCCTTACCGAAGACCTGGACCTGAGCTACCGCGCCCAGCTGCGCGGCTGGCGCTTCGTGTACCGGCCCGGCATTGTGGCGCCCGCCGAGCTGCCGGCCGTGATGGATGCCCTCAAGTCGCAGCAGTTCCGCTGGACCAAGGGCGCGGCCGAAACAGCCCACAAGCACCTCGGCAATATGTGGCGCTCGCAACAGCCGCTGGCCGTGAAGCTTCAGGCCACTTTCCACTTGCTTAACAGCACGGTGTACGTCGTCATCATGCTGATGGCCTTGCTGAGTGTGCCGCTGGTGTTTGTGCGGGCGCAGTACCACGAGTATAAGGTTGTATTTCAGCTGGCTTCGATTTTTTTGGTGGGGTTTACGCCGCTCATTTACTATTACTACACGGCTTGGCGGCTCGCGCACACAACCAAGCCGCTATGGCACTATCCGGGCTTTTTTCTGCTCTTTTTATCGATTTCGATGGGGCTGGCGCTGCACAATGCCCGCGCCGTGATGTTGGGCTGGCAAGGACGGCGCACGCCTTTCGTGCGCACGCCCAAGGCCGGCACCGGTGTCCCGGCCCGGCGTCGGCGCTACCGAACCGGCGGCGTGGGCCCGCTGGTGTTGCTCGAAGGCGTGCTGGCGCTCTACTTTGCCTTTGGGCTGGCGGCCGGGGTATATTTCGATGACTTTGGCCTGTTGCCATTTCATTCTCTGCTGACCATTGGCTTCGGCGCAATTTTCTATTATTCGGTGCGCCATAATCAATAACGCGTTTGTCATCCCGAGTTCGCAGAGGGCGACAAATGCTCCCGCGACTTCCTGATATCCTTTCTGCCTTGACTCTCAAACTTCCCACAGCTTCACAGTTTGCAGCTATGCTGCTGGCGGGCGGTGCCTATGCGGGGCTGGCGTATGGCACGCCGCGCACTGAGCTAGCGCAACTATTGGCGCTGTTTGGGGTGGCGCTGCTGGCGTATGTGTGGCTGCTGCGGAGCGGGCTGCCGTTGCGCTGGGGGCTGGGGGCGGCGCTGCTGTTTCGGCTGCTGTGGCTGCCGGCGCTGCCCGCGTTGTCCGATGACGTGTACCGTTTCCGCTGGGATGGGCTGCTGGTGGCCAATGGAGCCAACCCATTTCGGTACCGTCCCGACGAAATTATTGCCGATGGTGCCCGCGCAGCCTTGCCCAATCCGGCGGCGCGCTCCCAGGCGCTGCCGCAGCTTCAGCAGCTGTACCGGCAGCTCAATTCGCCGCATTACTACTCGGTGTATCCGCCCGTGTGTCAGGCCGTGTTTGGGGCGGCCGCATGGCTCTTCCCAGACTCAGAGCGCGGGTTTGCTCTCGTCCTGCGGCTGATGATTCTGGGGTTTGAAGTAGGGGCAGCCGTGTTGCTGCTGGTGCTGCTGCCGACGCTGGGCTGGGAACCAGCCCGAGCGCTGCGCTACCTGCTCCACCCGTTGGTCATCGTTGAGCTGACTGGTAACCTGCATTTTGAGGGGGGAGTGTTTTGCTTCATGCTGCTAGCCATCTGGCTGCTGGGGCGGCAGCAGTGGGTGCGGTCGGCGGTGGCGCTGGGCCTGGGAGTGGCCACCAAGCTGCTGCCGCTGCTGGCGCTGCCGCTGCTGGTGCGGCGCTTGGGCTGGCGCCGGGCGCTGGCGTATACGGCGGTGGCCGCGGCAACTCTGCTGCTGCTGTTCAGCCCGTTTCTTTCGGTCGGATTATTCGTGAACATCAGCCGGAGTCTGAAGCTGTATTTCCGAACTTTCGAGTTCAACGCCAGTTTTTACTACGTGCTGCGGGCCATCGGCTATTGGCTCACTACCTACAACGAAATTGCCATCATTGGGCCGGCACTGGCTGTTGCGGCTGCACTGTTTGGGCTGGGGCTTGCCTGGCGCGAGCGGCGCCTCACGCTGGCCGCGCTGCCCCAAACGCTGCTGCTGATTCTCACGGCTTATTACCTGTTGGCTACCACGGTGCACCCGTGGTACATCACGCTGCTGGTGGGCTTGGGCGCGCTCTCGCGTTTTCGTTTTCCGTTGGTGTGGGGTGGGCTGGCGGTGCTGTCGTACTCCGCTTACCGCACCAGTGCCTACACCGAAAACCTCTGGCTGGTAGCCTTGGAATATGTGGTGACCTTGGGAGTAATGGGCTGGGAGCTGACGCACGGCAGCCCGGAAGAAGGCCAGCGTCCATCATAACGAACGAGCGCAGCTTCTGACCAAGCCTAACGGGCAGTGTGGTCGTCAATGCGAGCTGAAATACTTTTTTAGGTCTGTCCAGCAAAGGCCGGAAGTGGTGCGCTGGTCGCGCCAAGCCACAATGCGCCACTCGTTGCTACGGCGCCGCAAAATCAGGCGGATGTTGCCTTGCAGCAGGCCGGCGTGGAAGGCCGTGTCCTGTTGCGTCACCCGAAGCTGGTAAAGAGCCGATACTTCAGCTGAATCGGCGGTGTAAAGCTGGTCGCGCCGGTCCGTAAGAATGAGAGAGTTGGTAACACCTGCGGCCGTGCGGCGGCGCAGGCTGCTGAAGTAAGTAGTTTCTTCGGGCACGCTCCAGTTGGCAAAAAGAGCCGGCGAGGAGCCCGCACTGGTTGGGTCGGGCACAAAGCGGTAGTTGGCTCCGCTAAGGCTGCGCTCGTAGTTGGCCACGTTCACGTTCTGCACGGCAGTGGTGAAGTTGGCCAGCAAGATATCAATCTGAGTGGGCTGAATCCATTCGCTGGCTGATACTGCCGGCTCCGGTTCGCGCAGCTGAAAGCAGGCCGGCAGGGATACGAGTAACAATCCGGCAATGGAAAGAAGAAAGCGCGAGCGCGGCATAGCTGAAAACGGCGGTGATGCGATGAGAAAGATACACTCCCGGTAAGAAAGGGAGAAGAAAGAGCCCGTGGTTTTTCGGAGTTGCCTCTACTCATGCGGTATAGGAATTTATTGAAAAAATCAGCGAATTCCCCACCTCTTTGTGCATGCGGTTTGCCTTTGGAAATAGTAGTGACGAGGCCGGTACTCTGGCCCAAGGCCGCGAGTTGCCGTACTTTCGTCGCCCGTCATCCGCTACCTCCCGCATGTCCCGAAAGCTTTTGGCGTTGCTCACAGCGCTTTTGCTGCTGCTCACGCTGGCCACGTACGTCTACTATCGGCGCACCTTGGCGGCCGTGCCCGTCGACCCCTACGCGCTGGTGCCCGACGATGCCGTGCTGGTGCTGAGCACCCACGACCACCCCAATCTGGTGCGTCACCTCCAGGAAACCGGCCTCTGGGACAACCTCACCACCGTGCGCTATTTCCAGCAGGCGGCGGGGCATTTGGCACTGGCCGACAGCCTGGCCGGCGGCAATGCCCGCCGACGCAACAACTTGCTGCGCCTGTTGGGCAAAAAGCTGGTCATCAGTTCGGTGCACGTAACCGGTCCCGCCGAGTTCGACGTGCTGTACCAGATTCCGCTGGCTTACGTGAGCGAGTACCGCCAGGTGCGCAGCCTGCTCGAAACCCTGGGCCGCGACCCGCGCTACCGCCTCAGCACCCGCGACTACGAAGACCAGGAGCTGACAGTGCTCACCGAATTGCGCGGTGAAACCAGCATCACCGTGCTCAACTACCGCAACCACTTGCTCATCAGCAGCAACCCGGCGCTGGTAGAAGCCGCGGTGCGCCGTTTGGCTCATCCGAATGCCCCCACGGTGCTGGCTGCTTTCGGCTCGACCGACCTACTGAAATTGCGCGGAATGGATGCTTCCCTGCTGATAAACTACCGCCGCCTGCCGCAGTTCCTCGACGTGCTTTTTCGGCCCGATGTGCACGGGCAATTCGACCAGCTCACGGGGTTGGTATCGCAGGGCTTGCTGGGGGTGAAGCTGGCCGGCAGCCGCGTCCAGCTGCAGGGATTTTCGAACCCGGAAACGGCGCGGGGTTCCCTGCAACAGCGGCTGAATGGCCAGCCTGCCCAACCCCTGAGCATGGCCGCCGTGCTAAGCACGCGCACGGCACTGCTGCTGCACCTCGCGGCCGCACCCGCCCGCACTTGGCCCCAGCCGGGCCGTGTGCCAATTGATTCGCTGGGGGATGGGCCGGCGCTGGATAGCCTGCGCGCGTCCTTTGGAAGTGAAATGGCGGTCGCCTACCTGGCGGCTGCCACGCCCGGAGGGCGGCCCGGCCGTTTGGCGCTGGTGCACTGTCCGGCGCCGGCCCGCACTGCCCAGTGGCTGGCCCGCCTGCGCCGCTTGGAAGGCACCTCCCCGGCCTTCACCAAAACGGGGCCTTACGAGGTGCACCCGGTGGGCTTCTCCGAAGCAGCTGTGCTGGGTCCGCTACTGGCGCCCACGCAGCCGCAAGCCATTGGCGTATTGGCCGGGGCGGGGGCGCTGGTGGGCAATTACCTCGTGCTGGCCGACGAGTTGACGCTCAACAGCTACCTGGCCGATGTGGTGGCCGGCCACACCTGGGCCCAGACGCCTGCCCAAGTCTCTTTCTTGCAGGAAACCTTGCCCCGGGCCCGGCTGGGGGTATTCGTGGACACGCGCAATAGCTGGAACGCCCTGCTTGGCATCCTGACGGAAGACCGCAGGGCCGGCCTACTGCGCAATGAGGCGCTTTTCAAACGCTTCTCGCAACTGGCCTTTCAACTGGTGCCCGCTGACAACGAGGGCAGCCCCGATGCCCAGTATTTTACCCAGCTGCTCCTGCGTCATCCCAACTTGGGCCCTGCCACCGCGCAGGCTGGGGGCGCGGCAGCAAATGGGCGGGTGTTAGCTTTCAAGCATTTGTTGCTGGGCACGCCCGTGCTACTGCCGGCTTTGGGCACACGCGTGCCGGCCGTAGTGGTGCAGGATTCTGCGCAAGTGCTGCATTATGTGTCGTCTGAAAATGCGGTGCTGTGGTCCGATACGCTGGCGGGACCAGCAGTAGGACTGGGCCTGTTGCCGGGCGGGGGGGGCGTGCCGGGTGGCCTGTTGCTGGGAGCCGGCAACCGCCTGCATTTGCTCGGCAACGAAGGCCAGCCCTTGCTGCCTTTCCCGCTCAATCTGCCCGATACCGTGCGCGTGGCCACGCTGCTGGCCGCCCCAGCCGGGCCCGATGCCCCCGCCCGACTGCTGGCCATGACGGCCGGCAACGACTTGTTGCTACTCGATGCGAAAGGGCTCCTCTACCCCGGTTGGCAGCCCAAGCGGCTGGATTTTCCGCTGGCTGGCCGCCCTGCTTTGCTCAGTGTGAGCGGGCGGGATGTGGTGCTGGCGCCGCTGCAAAACGGCTACGTGTACGCGTTCGATGGGCAGGGCAACCTGTTTCCGGGCTTCCCGCTGAGCATGGGGGCCCGGCTGGCCGGCGATGTACTGGTGCAAGCCAGCAGCACGCTGGGCCGTAGCCGCCTCACGGTCATCAACCAGCACGGCGAGCTGGTTAGCTTTAATCTGGCTGGCGAAGTGCTCAGCCGCAAGCGCATCACAACCTGGAGCCGCACCGCCCGCTTCCACCTCGTTCCCGACCAACGCGGCCGCACCTTTGTGCTCACCCGCGAAGACGGCAACCAGCTCGATGTATTCCGGCCCGACCAAACGACCCCGCTGCTCACGCAACGTTTCGTGACCTCGGGCGAGAAGCCCGTTCAGTTTTTCGATTTTGGCAAAAACCACCAGGTTGTTGCCATCTCCGAACCAGGGCCGGGCCAGGTTTTTCTCTACGACAACAAAGGCCAGCTCCAGGGAGGAGCGGCAGTGCCCAGCACCGGCACCGGCATCGGCCTCAACTACGATGCGACGTCGGATAGCTACCAGCTGGTTCGCATTGTAGGGCGGGAGCTGCGGCGCACCGAACTGAAACTGGTGCAGCCATAAGACGGGGAGGTTGTAAGGCCTCGGTTTAGTTCATGATAATCTTGTACTGTGCAACCTATTAATTCCACTGGCCTTGTCGTGGGCAAGTTCTGGCCCCCGCATCGGGGCCATCAATTGTTGCTTGAAACTGCTGCCGCGCAAGTAGCGGCGCTGGTTGTGCTGGTGTATGCCAACCCGGATTCGGCTACCCAGCCGGCGGCGGTGCGGGCCCAGTGGCTGCGCGAGCTATACCGGGGCGATGAGCTAGCTGATGGCCCGCGTATTGGCAGCACGGTGCTGCGCATTTTTGCGCTTTCTGCTGACGAGGATGGCGTGCCACCCGACGCGGCTGATGACTATACGCACCGGGAGTTTGTGCGGCAGTGGCTGGCACGGCAGGCCATCACCATCGATGTGGTGTTCAGTAGCGAAGCCTACGGGCCCGGCTTTGCCGAGCACTTAAGGGCCGACCATGTGGCGGTAGATGTGGCCCGCCTGACGATACCGGTTTCGGGCACGCTGGTGCGGGCTGCCCCCGCTACTTACGCCCAGTTTCTGCACCCGCTGGTGGCCGCGCAGCTGGGCGTGGTGCCACCAGCGGCGGTGCTCCGGGCGGTGTTTCTGGGGGCCGAAAGCAGTGGGAAATCAACGTTGTGCGCGGCGTTGGCCGAAGCCTGCGGTACGGTTTGGGTGCCGGAATACGGCCGTACGCTGCACGAGCAGAAAAACGGTAATCTCGACTACGAAGACCTGTTCTACATTGCCCGGCGCCATGCTGAGCTAGAGGATGAAGCGGCTGCCCAAGCTCACGACTTGCTTTTTTGTGACACCAATGCGGCTACTACGGCGCTGTATTCCTACTACTATTTCCATCGTTGCGACCCAGCTTTGCGGGCCATGGCGGCTGTGTGCGCCCAGCGCTACGCCCACACCTTTGTGTGCGCGCCCACGGTGCCCTTCGAGCAGGATGGCTGGCGCGGGCCTGAAGCCTTGCGCAGCTTCCAGCACGGCACCCTTCTCATGCAGCTCGATTTCTACGGTATTCCCTACACGCTGGTGGAGGGCACGGTGGCTGAGCGCGTGGCCCAGGTGCGGGCGGTGCTACAAGCGCCCATTGAGCAAGCAGCCGTAGGTTCCGGCGCTCACTAAAAGTACCCCTCGCCAATAAAGGGAGGGGTTCCTTTAGGATTTGTCGTTTCAATTCCCGTTGACGCCAAGCCTCAAATCAGGTTAAAAGCCCGGGCGTACTGCCCCAAATCGAAGCTGCTGGCGGCGCCCAGCTTCTGGCGAATATTGCGGCGGTGGGTGCCGGCGGTTTGGGCCGAGATATTGAAAACGGCCGCAATTTCCTGCGAGCTGCGGCCTAAAGCCAGACAACTCAGTATTTCGCGCTCGCGGGTGGTGAGGCTGGCGAAGGTGGCTGAGTTCTCCCGCAGGAAGGTGTTTTCATCGAGCAGGCGCTGCACCTTGGTCGTGATGTGACTTTTGGGGTCGATGGGCGTGGAGAAGCAGATGACAAGCAAAGGCTGGCCAGTAGCGCTCTGGGCCAGCACCCGTGCCGTGCTCAGGTGCCACACAAACTCCCTGTTGACTCCGGTACGCACCTGCTGAAAGAAGGTGACGCTGTAATGCAGGTGGTTGTGCTCCAGCAGTTCTATTACCTTGGGCACGTATTCGTGGGCCTCGTCGGAATTGAAGTAGCGGGCGTAGTATTCCTCGCCCAGGGCCGTGACTTCAGCCTGTGTGGTGCCCAACTCGCGCAGCCCTCTGGCCGACATATACAGCACCCGCCGGGCATCCGCGTTGAGGATGATAACGCTACCAGGGTATTCATCGGCAAATGCGGCAATCTCGGCTATTTTATGGGTAATAGTTTGTTCATCAGACATGCAGAAAGAAGGGCAATTAATAAACGAAATGAGTAAACGGACAACTGATATATACTTGAATGAAATGGCCAGAAAGGTAGCCTCTTTTCAATGAAATAGGCTAATGAAAAGGTTGAACAGCGCTTTTGAGGTTTCCTGATTAGCCATAAAGCCGATTGGATAGCATGACGTTGGTTTTTAAGGTAACGCTCAGCTCTCATGCCTTAATTGATTGCGCACACCGAACAGGCACTCTTTGTAAATGAGTGCTGTATGCGTAGAGCCCGAGCGTTGGAGCGTTGTGTGCTAGCGGTTGGTGAGCCAGCCTTTCCGATAGAAATAATAGAGCTGTCCGGCCACAACTAAGGCCATCACGCCCAGCACCACGGGGTAGCCCCAGGGCTTGTAGAGCTCGGGCATGTTGAGCGGCAGGAAATGGCCGTGGCCATCGTCGCGCTGGAAATTCATGCCATACAGGCCCACCACAAAGCTGAGCGGAATGAAAATGGTGCTGATAATGGTCAGCACTTTCATCACCTCGTTCATGCGGTTGCCCTGGTCCGACATGTAGAGGTCGGTAAGGGAGGAGATGTTGTCGCGGTAGCTTTCGGCCAGGTCCAGGGCCTGAATGGCGTGGTCGTAGGCGTCGCGGTAGAAAATTTTCAGGCTTTCGGGCAGAATCTCTTCGGGCAGGCGCAGGATTTCCGCAATTTTATCGCGCTCCGGGTACACCAGCCGGCGGAAGCGTACCACGTCTTTCTTGATGCGCAGAATGCGGTTGAGCAAACGGCGGGGACGGCGCTCGGCAAAAATGGCTTCTTCCAACTCCTCAATGTAATCGCCGATGGCAGCCATGGTGGGTAGTAGTGGTCG
>Ga0265780_10006031_pt1 | contig 15179 bp, 13 predicted proteins | sample P1T30metagenome_FD_192432 | JGI IMG/M metagenome (GOLD analysis project Ga0265780, IMG submission 192432) | Plant litter microbial communities from East Loma Ridge, Irvine, California - P1 T30 | ecosystem: Environmental > Terrestrial > Plant litter > Unclassified | place: USA: California... | reverse complement strand
CAACTGGTCGGCCACGAAGCCGGAAGCCTGCAGCGCTGCCTCGATCGCGATCGGCGTCACCGGGGCGGCCCCGGTGCGCAGCGCATCGAACAGGTTTTCGGTCAGGTGACAGGCGGCAACGAGTGCAGGCAAGCCCATGAAACCGGCGCCGCCCTTGATCGTGTGGAACGAGCGGAACACCGCGTTGAGCGTTTCCTTGTTCTCGGGATCGCGCTCGAGCCGCAGCAGGTGTTCTTCAACGTTCACTGCCAGATCCATCGCTTCTACGACGAAATCCTTGAGCATGTCGTCCATTAGAATCCCAGATCGGCTAAGAGATCATCAACATTGTCCTGGTCCAGGGCCACGGATGGCACCGACGGCCCCACCATCAGCGGCTCCTTGGCCGCCAGTTTTTCACGCAGCGGCGGCGGCGCGTTGTCGCGCAGCAGGTCCGCCAGTTCCTTCTCCACGGTCTTGGTGATCAGCACGACTTTCTTGATCAGCTGGCCGGTGATGTCCTGGAAATCCTGAGCCATCATGATGTCGAGCAGGCGCGCTTTTTCCGCTTCGGTCGCTTCCGATACCGCGGTGGCGAACGATTTCGAATCGCCTGCCAGGGACTTGAATTCTTCGATGCCGAGCTTGCCGGCAAACAGGTCGGTCCAGCGCCCTTCCATCTCGCGCGCTTTCTTCTGCAGCACGTCCTGCGCCGGCATGCCGTCGTCGAGCGTATTGAGCACCTTGTTGGCGGCCTGTTCGGTCAGGGTGGCGACGTATTCCAGGCGGTCCTGGGCGTCGACGATCTGCGACGAGGCTTCGTTGAGCGCCTTGTCGTAACCGAGCTCGCGCAGTGAATCGTGCAGCAGGCGGACAATGCCGCCGAGGCGTTCGAACATCGGCTTGTCGCCGTTTTCGGCGTCGCCCTCGGCTGCGGCAGGCGCTGGCGCGGAAGCGGCGGGAGTGGCGGCAGCAGGAGCGGGAACAGCAGCAAGTGCGGCGGCAGGCGCAGCGCCTGCCGACATCTGCTCGAACAGGGCCTCCAGGTCATCTTCTGCGGCGGGAGCCGGGGCAGGCGCCGCGGGAGCAGCAGGCGCGCTGTCGCGCTGCGCGGCTACTTCCTCGAATAAGGCGTCGAAATCGTCAGCGGCGTTGGTCATAGTACCTGCTTCTCCATAATATCAATCTTGAAAGTGTGCTTCAGCTCGGTTCTGAAAGGCGTGCCTGCATGCAGGCCTGATGTTCATGGGAGTGTAGCAGCGACATTGCCGTAGGTAAATGTCAGAGATCGGCCCCGTCACGTTTATCGACGGAAACTTTCACCGGCGACAAGCAAATCGCCCGCTTTCTGAAGTTCTTGATAACAACAGTGTTGTATTTTGTTATCTGTGTGTTTTGACGACGGCCGGTGCCTCAGCCCGGTGAACCCGGCTGCAAGCAGCTTGAGCAGGGTCAAAGAATGATCTTCTGGCAATCTGCTGCGCTCGCACTACAATCAATATGGGACCAATCTTGCGAGGAGATTTGCCATGTACCAGAAAATTCTGATCACGACCGACGGCTCCGCGGTGTCACAGCACACTGCCTGCGCCGGTGTCAAATTCGCCAAGCAGATGGGTGCGGAAGTACTGGCGCTGTTCGTCGCACCGGTCTACCAATATCCCGTCTACGTTGAAATCATCCCCCCGGCGTATCCCAGCGGCGACGAATACGAGGCGCAGATGCGGCGCATGGGCGAAGAGTACATGGGGCGGATCATGCGTTCGGCCAGGGAGGCCGGCCTGCACCATGCATGCATGACGGCCTTCTCCGATTCAACGGCGCAGACGATTACCGAAGTAGCCGAGGAGCAGCGATGCGACCTGATTTTCATGGGATCGCACGGCCGCAGCGGCTGGGGCCAGCTGTTGCTGGGAAGTGTCACAAACAAGGTACTGGCGCATTCCCAGAAACCCGTCCTGGTGCATCGATTGATCAAGGAACCGGCGCAATGACGTGTTGCCAACGCACCCATACTTTGAGACAGATCAAGAAATCGCATGATGGTGCATTAGTCTTGAGCCCGGCACCAATGTGGCGCATCGGTAAATCACCTTTTGTGTATTTACTATGCTAACCTGAAGTAGCGCACCGTGGTGGTGCTGCTGGAATGCCATCATGATCAGAATTGCCATAGCAGACGACCACACCATCATGCGCGAAGGACTCAAGCGCATCCTCGATGGCGCCCTCGACATCGAAATTGTCGGCGAGGCGACCAATGGTTTCGAAGTACTTGCCCTGGTGCGCCAGGGCGGCTTCGATTTGCTGCTGCTCGATTTGTCGATGCCCGGGCGCAGCGGTGTGGAGCTCATCCGGCAGGTACGGAGCGAATCGGCCAAGCTGGCGATCCTCATCCTCACGATGCATGAAGAGGAGCAGTATGCCGTACGGGCCATCCGCGCCGGCGCCCAGGGGTATCTCACCAAGGAAAGCGCCGGCACCCAGCTCGTGGGCGCCATCCGCAAGGTCGCGTCCGGCCGTCCCTACATCAGCACCGAAGTGGCGGAGCAGCTGGCACTGAACATCATGGCGCCCAATGAGCAGCTGCTGCACAAGCAGCTGTCCGACCGCGAGTTCGAGGTCTTTTCCCTGCTGGTGGGCGGCAAGTCGATTACCGAAATCGCCAACAACCTGCATTTATCGGTCAAGACCGTCAGCACCCACAAGACCCGTATCATGCAAAAAATGGGCATGAACTCCCTGTCGGAGATGGTGCAATACGCGGTCGCCCATCGCCTGCTGGTGCCGCTGAAAGCCTGAACGGCGCCTGGAAACGTGTTCCGCCTTGGCAATCTCGCAAAATCGATGCGATCATGCCCAAAGATTTTAGACACGCTAACAAGACAAATGTGCGACACCTCATTGCGCACCCCTTGCGATTTCTTGCACCCCGCCTTTGCTTTTTTGCACCCCGCCGCCGTCATTCTCCCTCTGTAACCACCTCTCACTCGTAAGAATAATCCTAACGGTTGCTGTTATGTCCTACCCGGAGATTCAGCGCTTGCTGATATCCGTGCCGGACTCGTGTTGGCATACTGAATTCACCGTTTCGACTTGCTTGCGATCCACATTCACTTAACGTGAGCTTGCCCTCCCGCGGTTTGCGCCGTTCCCATCCCGGAAACCTTTCATTTTCACCTTGGAGATGAGCATGCAGTCCCAGCCACCATCAGATCCACGCGCTACCAATACCCTGCATTCTTCCCCCATGGAAGCAGGCCGCCAACGCCAGGGGCGCCTCTGGTCCAATCTGAAGGAAGTGTGTGACCTGCTGCACATCCAGGCCGCCACCTCGGTCAACACCGAGGAGCTGCTGTTCCAGCACGTGCAATTCAAGACCGGCCAGCGCGTGCACACCATCGGCCAGGCGTTCGACACGCTGTACATCGTCAACTCCGGCTTCCTCAAAACCGTGCTCATCGACGAGTTCGGCAACGAGCAGGTGCTGAGCTTCCCAATGAAAGGCGACATGCTGGGCGTCGATGGCATCCACACCCGCCATTACGCCTCCGAAGCCGTGGCGCTGTCCGACTGCGACCTGATCCTGCTGCCGTTCAAGAAGCTGACCGCCCTCGGCCGCGTGCATCTGGAACTGGAAAACGTCATGTACGGCGTGATGAGCCGCGAACTGGTGCGTGAGCAAGCCATGATCGGCATGCTGGGCGCGCTCTCCGCCGAAGCCAGGGTGGCGCGCTTCCTCGTCACCCTGGCCGATCGCTTCGCTGCCATGGGTTACTCGAGCAAGCTGTTCAACCTGCGCATGACGCGCCACGAAATCGGCAGTTACCTGGGCCTGACCCTCGAAACCGTCAGCCGCACGCTGTCGGCGTTCAACGAAATCGGCCTGATCACCGTCGACCAGCGTACCATTGGCATCAAGGACGCCGAATCGCTGAAAACCCTGCGCCGCCTTCCACCGTCGCGCTCGCGCACCAAGACGCCGGTCAAGGCAAAAATCGAATCCGAGCAGGCTGGCGACGATATCGTGGCCGCTGCCGCATAGGACGGCGCGATAAAAAAAGCCGGCATCCCTGGAGATGCCGGCTTTTTTATTGGCTGATCGCTTATTGATCGCGCGTCAGCAGATTATTATCGACGCGCACTTTCTCACCCACGCGGAAACCCGGATCATTGGTATAGGTGATCACCTTGGTGACGCCATTCGGATACCGTACCATCACTTCATAATGCTGGTTCGCACCGGCTTTGGCGGCATTGTTGTTGTCGATATTGCGTCCGACGGCCGCGCCGCCGACCACACCGGCAATTTGCGCCGCGGTGCGGCCGTTACCGCTGCCGACCTGGCTGCCGAGCAGGCCGCCGACGACTGCGCCGCCCACGGTACCCAGATAGTTGCCATTACCTTGCACCTGTACCACGTTCACGGTTTCCACCGTGGCGCAATTGCTACAGTAACGTGCAACCGGTGTCGCCAGACGGGGCGGGCCTGCCAGCAGCGGGCGTCCCAGCGTCGTCGTGGTGGCGCGGCCATTGGCGGCGCGCACTGTGGCGGTCACAGCGCTGTCGGGCATGATGCGGTCGGCGCGACGCACGGTGTACACGCCGCTGTATTCGCCCGGACGGGTTTCCGGCAAGAAGAAGATGCCGCGGCTGCCGGCAATCGTGATTTCCACCTTGGAGCCAGGCGTGCCCATCAGGGTGAAGGTCAGCTCGTCGCCAGGCGCCAGGTCATTGGCGCCGCGGACGTCGAACCGTTCCACGCGCGGAGCCATGCCGCCGGGACCGCCGCGCGGACGGTCACCCGGGCCGCGCAGCAGCGATTCACTGAGCACCTGGGTGGCGACGCGGTTGCCTTCCCGCAGGTTGGCGGTCACGGCGCTGTTCGGGGCGATGCGGTCACGCGCACTGATGGTGTACGTGCCTTCGTACTGGCCCGGCTCGGTTTCGCTCAAGGTCAGGTTGCGCATGGCGCCGTCGATGCGGATGGTGGCGCTGCCGCCGGGGCTGCCGTACAGGTCGAAATTGAGTTCCACGCCAGGTTCGAGGCGGCGCACTTCGTCGACATTGAAGCCGCGGATCATCGGACCGCGCGGCGCTTCACGGTTGTATTGCTGAGCCTGGACGGGCGCGGACAGGGTCATCGAGGCCAGGGGAAGGACCGCCATCATGGCGGCGGCGAGCGTTTTTTTTGTGAACATGGTTGTTCTCCTTTTATTGTCACTGTATTGACAGTTTGTTGACGTAAGGTACGCTTTCATTCCAGCTGGGTCCGTTCGTTAGCGAACGTAATGGATGGCGTCTCCCGATGTGACGTAAATGGCCTCGCCTGGCTCGCGCGCGATCGTGTGGCCGCCCGTGAAGGCGCCGAAGGACGGCAAGATCATGCGCGCGGCGCCCACGACGAAGCACGGCAGGCGCAGCGCGTCGAAGCGCGTGGCGAGCATGTACGCCGGATGGACGTGGCCGGCCAGCACGTAGCCGGGCGCGGCAATATCGGGATGGTGGCAGAACGACAGCGCGCCCACTGTGTGCGGTTCATCGACCATGTCGATGCCAAGGACGGCGGACGGGTCGCCGGCATGCATGTCGTGGTTGCCGCGCACAAGGGTCAGCGTCAGCCGCGGATTGCGCTGGCGCCAGGCCAGCAGCGCAGACTGGGTCGACGCCGCGTGCGATGCGCGCGCATGCAAAAAATCGCCGAGAAAAAGGATGTGCTCAGCGCCATGCTCGCGCACCAGCGCATCGAGCGCGTCGAGGTTCTGCGTGGTGGTACCGCTTGGCACCGGGATGCCCAGGGAACGGAACGCCGCCGCCTTGCCGAAATGGATGTCGGCAATGACCAGCATTTTTTCGCGCGGCCAGAATAACGCTTTTTGCGCCAGCAGCAGCGTGGTTTCGCCCGCCAACGTCACTTCCCTGCAATCCTGCCTGAGTGCTTCCGTGTTCAAACTGCCGCTGCCTTTTCCAGTTCCCGCACCATGCGCGCCACGCGGTCGGAGAGTTTTTCGGTGCTGACCTTCTCGCGAAAGCGCTCGACCATCAGCGCGAAGCCAAACGGCGTGGCGCGCCGCACTTCGCCATACGCCAGTCTACGTGCATGCAGCTCGGTGAGGGTGTCGCGCAGGCGGGTCAGTTCCAGTTCCTGCTCGAGAACTTCGCGCTGGGCCTGCGTCAGCAGCAGGTTCGCCGCATCGTGCTTGCGGAACACCTCGAAAAACAACGACGACGACGCCTGCACCTGGCGGTTCGATTTGGGCTGCCCCGGATAGCCCTGGAACACCAGCCCGGCAATGCGCGCCACTTCGCGGAAACGCTGCTGCGACAGCTGCGTCGCATTGAGCGAATCGAGCACGTCTTCCAGCAGGCGACCGGTATCGAACAGGCCGACCGCCGCGCCGTTCGCGCCGCCGAACACCAGGCCCCACTCCACGGGTTCGCCGGACAAGAGCTCGAAGCCGTAATCGTTGACGGCGATCGAAAACGTGATCGGCTGGACCTTGCCGATCCGGTAGGCCATCAGCGAGGCCAGGCCGGTGTGCACCGAGCGTCCGGCAAACGGATAGACAAACAAATGATAGCCCTCGCGGCTCTTCATGCTCTCGATGACCAGCGTGTCGGTCGTGGGCAGCGCGGACCATTTTTCCTGGATCTCGATGAGCGGGCGGATCGCTTCCATTTCGGGACCGTCGAACACGCCGGTGGCGGCCAGGCGCAGCTGTTCAAGCGACGCGTGCGCCAGTTCGGACGACATCGGCATCTTGGCGCCCTGCCAGCGCGTGACTGCTCCGCGCGACCCGGTGGCGCGTTTCACGAACGCCGTCATCTCGTGCACGCGGATGAATTCGAGGATGCGCCCGCCGAACAGAAAATGGTCGCCCGCCTTCAGGCGAGAAATGAACGATTCCTCGACACTGCCGATCCGCCCGCCGCTCATGTACTTCACCTGCACCGACGAATCCGAGACGATGGTACCGATGCCCATGCGGTGGCGCCGGCCCAGCGCCACGTCCGGCACGCGGTAGACGCCCTCCTCGTCCGGCAGCACGCGCCGGTATTCGGGATACACGGTGAGGCTCTGGCCGCCGCGCGCGACAAAATCGAGCGCCCACTGCCATTCTTCGTCCGTCAGGTGCCGGTACGACCAGGCGCCGCGCACTTCCCGCAGCAGCGCGTCCGAACGAAAGCCGCCACCCAGCGCCACCGTCACGAGGTGCTGCACCAGCACGTCGAATGGTTTGTTGGGCACCAGACGCGCCTCGATGTTCCGATGGGCCACCGCCTGCTTGGCGCCGGCCGCTTCCAGGATTTCCATCGAATTGGTCGGCACCAGCGTCACGCGCGACACGCGCCCGGGCGCATGGCCACTGCGCCCGGCCCGTTGCAGCAGGCGTGCGATGCCCTTGGCGCTGCCGATCTGCAGCACGCGCTCGACCGGCAAAAAATCGACGCCCAGGTCCAGGCTGGCGGTGCAGATGACGGCTTTCAGCTCGCCTTTCTTGAGGCTGGTTTCGACCCACTCGCGCACCTCGCGCGCCAGCGAACCGTGGTGCAGCGCGATGACCCCGGCCCAGTCGGGCCGCGCCTCGAGGATGTTCTGGTACCACAACTCGGACTGGGAACGGGTGTTGGTGAACACCAGCGTCGCTTCGTGCTGCTCGATTTCGCGGATGACCGGCTGCAGCATCTGGATGCCCAGGTGGCCGCCCCAAGGAAAGCGTGCAACGTTTTCGGGTATCAGCGAATCGACCCTGATTTCCTTGCGCAGGTCGCCTTCGACCAGCACGCCTTCCTCGCTCTCTCCCAGCAATACCTGGCGCGCTTCGTCGAGGTTGCCCATCGTCGCCGACAGCCCCCACACGACCAGTTCCGGATTCCAGTACCGCAGGCGCGCCAGCGCCAGCTGCACCTGCACGCCGCGTTTGCTGCCCATGAGTTCATGCCACTCGTCGATGATGATCATGTCGAGGTGCCTGAACTGGTCTTTGGCCGCGGCGTGGCTCAACAGCAGCGACAGGCTTTCCGGCGTCGTGATCAGCGCCGACGGCATGCCGCGCGACTGGCGCGCGCGCTCGGCCGAGCCGGTGTCGCCGGTGCGCGCGCCGATGGTCCAGCCGGGCATCAGGTCGGCAGCCGATGCTTCGAGCGCGCGCTGGGTGTCGGCGGCCAGCGCACGCATCGGCGTGATCCACAACACGCGCAGTCCCGTGCCCTTGCGCTTCGTGGCGAGCTGCCCGCGCAGCAGCGCCGCGAACCAGACGGCATAGGTCTTGCCGGCGCCGGTGTTTGCGTGCAGCAGGCCGGACTTTCCGGCGACCGCGGCTTTCCAGACCGCGCGCTGGAACGGGAACACTTTCCAGCCGCGCTGGGAAAACCAGGTATCGACCGCCTGGGCGGCGGCGGACTTACTCATGGGCCGCCGCCAGGAGCCCCTTGAGCGTATCGAGCGTATCGGCGTCGTCCACGGTTTTGTCAAACCGCTGGCGCAGGATGCGCGGGAAGCGCACGGCGATGCCGGCTTTGTGCCGTGTCGACAGCGCGATGCCCTCGAAGCCGATCTCGAACACCATCGACGGTTTCACCGAGCGCACCGGGCCGAATTTTTCGATCGTGGTCTTGCGGATCGCGTTGTCGACCTTGGCGATTTCCGCGTCAGTCAGGCCGGAATACGCCTTCGCGAACGGCACCAGCTTGCGCTCCCCTGCGTCGTCGGCATCCCAGACGGCAAACGTGTAGTCCGTATAGAGCGACGCGCGCCGGCCGTGGCCGGCCTGGGCGTAGATCAGCACCGCGTCGATCGCGTAGGGATCGACCTTCCACTTCCACCACGTACCGACATCCTTCGTGCGGCCGACGCCATACTGCGCCTTCTTCGACTTCAGCATCATGCCTTCGACACCGCGGGTGCGCGATTCGACGCGCGTGGCGGCCAGCGCTTCCCAGCTGCCGGCTTCGACCAATGGCGAAATCTGCAGGGCCGGCTGGGCCGCATCGCGCACCAGCGTTTCAAGCAAGGCACGGCGCTCATGCTGCGGGAGCGCGCGCAGGTCGACCCCGTCGAGCTCCAGCAGGTCGTAGGCCAGCAGCACGGCCGGGAGTTCGGCCAGCAGCTTGCTTGACAACGTCTTGCGGCCGATGCGTTTCTGCAAATCGGCGAACGGCGCCGGACCATCACGCCAGACCAGGATCTCGCCATCGATGACGGTCCCCTCCGGCACATTGATTGCCGCGATTTCCGGGAAGCGTTCGGTGATCAGGTCTTCGCCGCGCGACCACACGAATTTATCATCGCTGCGCTTGACCAGCTGCGCACGGATCCCGTCGTACTTCCACTCGACCTGCCAGTCATCGAGCTCGCCCAGCGCAGCCGGCTCGCCCTGCAGCTGGTGTGCGAGGAAAAAGGGATACGGCTGGCCGCCGCGCAGCTTGTGTTCATCGTCCGACTGCTCGGCGATCAGTTTCAGGAAGCCCGCGGCAGTGGGAGCGACGCTGCCGTCGGTCCAGCCCATCAGGCGCTGGGCAATCAGCTTGCTGTCGACGGCCGCCAAGGAAGCCAGCGCGCGCGTGACCAGCAGCTTCGACACGCCCACGCGAAAGCCGCCGCCGATCAGCTTGACCAGCAGGAAGCGCTCGCGCGCCGTCAGCTCGTTGAAGTAGGACAGCAGCTTGTCGCGAATCGTGGCGGGGTCGGCGCCGCGCAGGGTGCCGATGCGTTCTTCCATCCACACCGCCAGCCCGACATCGCTTTCATGCTCGGGCGGCGGCAGCACCAGCGCCACGGTTTCGGCCAGGTCGCCCACCGCCTGGTAGCACTCTTCGAACAACCATTCGTCGAGCATCGCGTACTCGATGGCGAACGCGCGCAGCAGTTTGGACGGCACCGCCTGGCGCGGCTTGCCACCGGCGAGAAAGTAGACGGCCCAGGCAGCGTTCTCGGGGGAAGCCGCTGCAAAATACTGCTGCAGGGCGTCGAGCTTGCGGTTGGTGGCGGTGGTTTCGTCGAGCTCTGCGTAAAGACGGGCAAATTCACGCATCGGCCGCCTCGGGCTTGTCTGCTGCGGCCTGCTTCGATTCCTCCGATTCTTTCATGTCGGTCGCTTCCGGCGCCGTCGATTCGTCTTCATCGCCGAACTCTGTGTCGAATCCCTTGGCGTCGTAGCCCTGCTGGCACAGCCAGCGCACCATGGTGGGAATCGAGCCGTGCGTGACGATGACGTTCTGCGCTTCGGTGGCCTTGATGGCGCTCATCAGGCCTGGCCAGTCGGCGTGGTCGGACAGCACGAACCCGCGGTCGACGCCGCGCCGGCGCCGCGCACCGCGCAGCAGCATCCAGCCGCTGGCAAACGAATCGCTGTAATCGCCGAACCTGCGCATCCAGGTCGAGCCCGACGCCGACGGAGGCGCCACGACCAGCGCGGTCTTGAGCGCGGCCTTGTCGATGTCGGTCACCAGCACCGTGGGCGGCAGGTCGATCCCGCCAGCGCGATAGACGCGGTTGAGCGGCTCCACCGAGCCGTGGCAGACGATCGGCCCGATGGTGGCGTCGAGCCCGGACAGGATGCGCTGGGCCTTGCCGAACGAATAGGCGAACACCACGCTGCAGCGGCCCTGCTCGGCGTTCTTGCGCCACCACGCATTGATGTCGTCAAATACTTCCTGCTGCTTTTGCCAGCGGTAAATCGGCAAACCGAAGGTGGACTCGGTGATGAAGGTATCGCAGCGCACCGGCTCGAACGGCTCACAGGTGGCATCCGGCTCGACCTTGTAGTCGCCCGACGCCACCCACACTTCGCCGCCGCACTCCATCCGCACCTGGGCGGAGCCGAGGACGTGGCCGGCGGGATGCAGCGAGATCGTGACGCCGTTGTGCGTGATGCGCTCACCGTAGGCCAGGCCGTCGATGGTGATCTCGCCCAGGCGCGAACGCAGGATGTCGACGCCCGGCGTGGCGGCGAGGTAGTGGCCGTGGCCTACCCGCGCATGGTCGCCATGCGCGTGGGTAATGACGGCCCGGTCGACGGGGCGCCATGGATCGATATAAAAATTCCCTGGAACGCAGAACAGGCCTTCCTTGCGTACGACAACCATGTCTCCCATCGGCGCTACCCTTTATGCGACAGCTGCGGTGACGAAGTCTGCCATGAACGTGCGCTTTTCCCCGTCAGGAAAGGCAATCGTCACCTGGTCGCCCGCGACGGCAACCACGTCTCCGGCGTCGTACTTGGCCACCCTGACATGGTCGCCGATGGTGAAGCGCGGACCGGCCAGCCCTTCAGGCTCGGGCGCGCGGTCGAATTCGTCGTCGCGGATGGGCAGTTCCTCGGTGAGCGTGAGCACGGGCGGATTGCGGCAGTTGTCGCACTTGCAGCATTTGTCGAAGCCGGGTGCTTCATCGGAAAAATAGTCGAGCAGCACCTTCCAGCGGCAGAAGCCGCTGACCGCGTACGACACCATGGCTTCGAGCGACTCCTTGTCGTGTTCCTGCTTCAGGCCATACACGTCGGCCAGTTCCTGTAATACGGGAATTTCCGGGGCCTTGCCGGTCAGCGTGAATTCGAGCTTGCGGTTTTGCTTCAGCAGCTTGCCGTCCTTGAGCATCTTGAGGCAGATTTTCAGCTTGCTGGTGGCCACTTCCTCGGCCAGTGCATCCACCTGCGCGAAAGTCACCGGGCCGTTCTCGGCCAGCTCGCGCACGGTCTCGTAGACCATGGCCAGTTCGGGGACGTCCGGGTAGTGCTTGGCCAGGAAGAACTGCTGGATGCGCTTGTCATCCTGCAGGAACAGCAGCGTGCATGTCGCGTCCAGGCCGTCGCGGCCGGCGCGGCCCGATTCCTGGTAGTACGCTTCCAGGTTGGGCGGCACTTGCAGGTGAATCACGAAACGCGTGTCGCTCTTGTCGATGCCCATGCCGAATGCATTGGTGGCCACCATGACGCGCGCAGCGCCGTCCATGAAGAGGTCCTGGTTGTCCTTGCGTTCACGGGCCGACAGCTTGCCGTGGTAGATCGTGACGCTCTCGCCCGCTTCCTTGAGCAAGTCGTGCATTTCTTCGGCCGCCTTGACGGTCGCCGCATAAATGATGCCGACGCCTTCGGTGCCGCGCACGAGGTCGAGCGCACGTGTCATCTTTTCGTGGACGCTCGTGACCTGCACGACGTTGTAATGCAAATTCTGGCGGTAGATGCCGGTATTGATGACCTTCATGCGCGAGCGGCCCAGCTGCTTGCCGATGTCGCGCACCACGTCGTCGGTGGCAGTGGCGGTCAGCGCCAGCACGGTCGGCTTGCCGAGCGCATCGATGGAGGCGGCCAGTTGCAGGTAAGCCGGGCGGAAATCATGGCCCCAGTGCGAAATGCAGTGCGCCTCGTCGATCACGACCAGCGTGACCTTCGTTCGCACCAGCACATCGAGAAAGGCGGGCGTACTGAAACGCTCGGGTGTGCAGAACAGGATCTCGGCGCCGTTGCCGATCGACGCCATCGCGGCATCTTCCTCTTCACGGTTGAGCGTGCTGTTCAGCAGGACCGCGTTGACACCCAGCTCGATCAGCTTTTCCTGCTGGTCCTTCATGAGCGAAATCAGCTGGGAAATCACCACGCTTAGGCCACCCAGCAGTTTTGCCGGAACCTGGTAACAGAGCGATTTGCCGCTGCCGGTAGGCATGATCGCCAGCGTGTCCTTGCCGTCGAGAACGCTGTCGATGACTTGTTGCTGGCCACCGCGCAAGCGTTCGACATGAAACACGGAACGCAGCAATTGGCGGATGGTATGGCGGCGCATGGCGATCTGGCCGTTGTGCAGGAGAGTGGAGTCGTATCGGGTCATGACTCAACTTTACGGCGCACGCTTGAGAGCGAGTATAGGACGCCACCTACCCCCTTCGTAGGAAGCGCACTTTTGAACCACTCATCAAAACATACGGGTCCGCAAGCACTCCTCCTACAAGGTGGAGGAAACTCCGCCGATAGTTGCTTTGAAGAACTCGGACTAACATGAAGTCACTATCCGAAACACCACCGCACCACCGACTTGCTGGAGAACTACCATGATGCGCAATCTGCCAATTACCTGGACCGCCCTGAATGTCGCACTGGCCGGCGTCGCCACCTGGGTGGTGTGTCAAAGCGAAGCACTTGGCACGGGCGCGCTGTTGTTCGTGCACTGATCCATTGCCGCATGAGCTTGGTAAAACAGGCGGGTTGAACCGCCGTCAAGCGCGCGCGGCACGCTTGATCTCCACGCCCAGCTTGTCCACAAACTGCGCCATGGTTTGCTCTCCCAGATCGACCGCTTTCGCTCCGCCGCCAGCCACGAATGTCACGTCCGTGACGCCGATCACGCCAAGTACCAGCCGGAGATATTGCGTCGCGATGTCACGATCCTGGATGGGCGAGCCGGGGGTATAAACCCCACCCGATGCGATCAATACCGTGGCTTTTTTGCCGGTCACCAGACCGCGTCCATCGAATCCCAGCGTCAGGCCCTTGCGCACCACATGGTCGATCCACGCCTTGAGCACTGCCGGCACGTTGTAGTTGTAGACCGGCGTCGCAATGACGATGTGATCGGCCGCCAGCAATTCCCGCACCAGTTCGTCGGAAAGCCGTAATTCGTCGGCCATGCCGGGCGTGAGCCGTTCCGCGGGCGTGAAATACGCCTCCAGCCACGGCGCGGTGACGAATGCGAGACCAGTCTCCGTCAGGTCGCGGTCGATCACTTCTTCATCAGGATGCGCAAGCAACCATTCCTGCAGAAATCGTTGCGTCATGTTACGGGAAACGGAACGCGCACCGCGCGGACTGCTTTGGATGATCAAAAGCTTGGGCATGAAAATAGTCCTCAAAAGAATCTCAGGGAAGCTGATGACGATCAGCTCGTTGAGGCAACTATATTTCATTCCCGTTATTTCAAATAGCGATTAAAATCCGATGAGATCCATCATATTTCGTGATGGCTTTGGGGGTTGGAGATGATCGGAAGCTTGACGCTCGACCAGTTGCGGATCGTGGTAACGATTGTTGATACCGGCAGCTTTTCTGCCGCCGGTCGACGACTGGGCCGCGTGCAGTCGGCCATCAGCCAGGCCGTTGCAACGCTCGAAGATGTGCAAGGCGTGCGCCTGTTCGACCGCAGCGGGCATCGCCCCGCACTGACCGAAACGGGCCGGGTGCTCGTTGAGCAGGCCCGCCTGGTCCTGGCGAGCGCAGCGCGCTTCGAGAACGCGGCCAGCCTGGCGCGCTCCGGCCTCGAACCCGAGCTTGTCATCGCGATCGACCCGCTCGTGCCGACGGCGCCGTTGAGCGCCAGTCTGTCGGCCATGCGCGTGACGTTTCCGGATCTCCCCGTCATTTTTTCAACAGAGGGTTTAGGTGGCTCGCTGCGGCGCCTGAGGCGTGATCCATCGGCGATCGGCATCTGCCTGCTGCTTCCCGCGATTCCCGAAGATATCACCGCGTATCCCCTGCTGCGCATCGGGATGCAGGCGGTGGTGGCGTCCGGGCATCCGCTTGCGTTGCTTGGACGCCCGGCAACGCCGGCCGATCTGGAGCCACACGTCCAGCTCGTTTTAGCTGATCCGGTCAACCCCGGCAGCGACAACTTCGGGCTGGCGGGCGCAAGACTCTGGCGCTTCGCCGATCTCGGCCGGCGCCTCGACTTTCTGCTCGACGGCTTTGGTTGGTGCCGCATGCCCGCCCATCTCGTGTCGGGACTGCTTGCGACAGGCCGGCTGGTTGCCATTCATATCGAGAACGATCCGACACCCGCCGAGGGGCTGACGATTTATGCAGCCCATCAGCGCGGACGCACGCTCGGTCCCGCCGGCCGATGGCTGCTGGACGACCTCATGCACCGTCTGCAGTCGTGAGCCGGCCGCGTTCGGCGCAAAAAAAATCCTGCCCGGAGGCAGGATTCTTGTACAACACATCGCTGATGGTTCAGGCAGCAACCGCGACCGACTCGGTTGGCGCGGTGACCTCGTCTTCCGCCGGGGCACGCATCAGGTGATCGAAGGCAGACAGCGAAGCCTTGGCGCCCTCGCCCACCGCAATCACGATCTGCTTGAACGGCACCGTGGTGACGTCGCCGGCAGCAAACACGCCTGGCAGCGACGTCTGGCCACGTGCATCGACTTCGATCTCGCCGTGGCGTGACAGCGCCAGCGTGCCTTTCAGCCATTCCGTGTTCGGCACGAGGCCAAT